>JGI24025J20009_10000995_pt1 | contig 21811 bp, 25 predicted proteins | sample Cruoilmetagenom3_FD_20009 | JGI IMG/M metagenome (IMG submission 20009) | reverse complement strand
GGCAAAAGATAAGCAGAAACTGCGACGATTTCGCAGGTGTGGGAAAAGCAATTTTCCTTGAGCGGTGCGCGTAGGGGGTATAGAATTGTGGCGTTAGTGCAACTTTTGGGGTTTTTTTATGAAACATGTAATATTATCTTGCGCGACTGCGATTTTACTGCCTGCGGCGGCACAGGCTGCATCAGTTGATCTAAGCGGCTGGATCGAAAACGGCTTTCACGGCAATAACGGAGCAGGCACTTGGACTGTCCAGTCTGGCAACGACTCCGTTAAGCAAACGAGAAACGGTCAGCCAACTGTGTTTTTTAAGCCGGGTTCGAATGCACAGGGAACATCATTGGCTGGGTCGATCGCCGTCGAAACAAGCAGCGACGATGATTTTGTCGGGTTTGTGCTTGGTTACAATTCAGGTGAACTTGGAAGTTCATCCGCAGATTTCTGGCTGATCGACTGGAAACAGAACGATCAGTATCCTGGGGTCGACGGTCTGGCGCTGAGCCATGTGACCGGAGATGTCGGTACGGCGGCAGAGAACGATTTCTGGCAGCATCAGAATACAGTAACCGAGGTTGAGCGTGCCGCAAATCTTGGAAGCACGGGTTGGGCTGACCACACAACTTACGGATTCGAACTGATCTTCACATCGACCCTGATCGAGGTGAAGGTGGGTGGTGTGACCGAAATTTCGTACACTAGCGCTGAAAACGGTGGAAACGCATTTAACGACGGGTCGTTTGGCTTCTACAACTACTCACAAAGCAACGTGCGTTATGCCGGGATCACCGAAGATCAGTTGCCCGGTGTTATTCCGCTGCCAGCATCCTTGCCGCTGTTGCTTGCAGGCTTTGGCGCGCTTGGACTGGCACGGCGACGTCGCAAAAGCTAAGCCAACCTTTTTCTGATCACCAAAAAAAAAGGGCGCCCCGCCGGGTGCCCTTCTTTTGTTTCCGGACGCCGAATTCACGTTGGGGTGTCGGCATCGTATGCTTCGATGATCGCGGCAACAAGCGGGTGGCGCACCACATCTTTGGAGGTAAAGTAGTTGAAGCTGATTTTTGGGATGGCAGATAGCAGGCGCTCAGCATCTGCCAGACCGGACGGCATGCCGCGCGGCAGGTCGGTCTGGGTTCGGTCGCCAGTGATCACCATGCGGCTGCCTTCGCCAAGGCGGGTCAGAAACATTTTCATCTGCATGGTGGTGGCGTTCTGCGCCTCGTCCAGGACCACAAAGGCGTTGCTAAGGGTGCGACCGCGCATAAAGGCCAGCGGGGCGATTTCGATGCGTTTTTCCTCGAACAGCTTTGCCAGTTGCTTACTGGGTATGAAATCGTCCAGCGCATCATACAGCGGCTGCATGTAGGGGTCGACTTTGTCTTTCATGTCACCGGGCAAAAAGCCCAACCGCTCGCCCGCTTCGACCGCCGGGCGCGACAGGATGATCCGGTCGACCTGGCCATTGATGAACATCGATACCCCCACCGCCACCGCCAGATAGGTTTTGCCGGTACCCGCCGGACCAATGCCAAAGGCGAGTTCGTTATCGAACAATGATGTGACATAGGCCCTTTGCGCCTCGGTCCGGGGTTCGACCAGTTTCTTGCGGGTTTTGATTTCAACCTTGCCGCCCCGGAACATTTCCAGCTGGTCGTCATCGGGGGATTGCACGTCATCCGGTGCGCCGCCCATCCCCATGCGCAATTCGCGGTCGATATCGCCGGATTCTACCGGGCGCCCGGCCTCGAGCCTTGCATACAGCGCCTGTAATACCAGAGCGGCCTGTTCCTGCGCCGCCACCTCGCCCATGATGGACAGTTGATTGCCACGGCGCACAATCTGCACCCCGGTTTTCTGTTCAATATCTGCCAGGTTACAGTCAAATTCGCCGCACAGGTCGATCAACAATCGATTGTCCGAAAATTCGGTCAGCACCTCATGGGGTGGCTGATCTGCTTGCGGTGGGGTCGGGGCGCTGATAGCCAATCCGCTCTCCTGCATTTGAAGCCTCGGGTTCAGCGTGCCAAGAACTGTCACACAGTGCAAGGTCGGGCAGCCCAACGCTGGTGATTTTTACGAAAATGACATGAAAAAACGGCCACCCTGCGATTTGGGTGGCCGTTTGCTATGCAAGTTTGTTGCCCTGGGCCAATATATCGGCCAGATGGGGACAAAAGAGCGATGATATCAGATCGAATCCGCGATCTCAGAGCCTTTTTTGAACGGCCCGGTCGCCACGCCCGGAGGGGCAGCCCCCGAACAGACCGGCTTGCCATTCTTGTCGAGGCGCTGCGACAGGTAACCTTCGAACCCGTCGTCGATGATCCAGTGGTCACAGCCCGTTGGGTCAACCCAGATGCCAGCCTTAAGTGTGCTGAGATCTTTGGCGTCAAACCCCCGGTCAACAGTTTTGTCGGTCTTTTCGCAGGCAGCCAAGCCGCCGATGACGGCCAAAAGCGCGATACCCTTAACGATTTTCATGTTCCGTCCCCTCAGCGCACGCAGATGATTTCGACGCGGCGATTCTGCGCCATGCCTTCTGCGGTGGAATTGCTTGCCCTTGGCTGGCGTTCGCCATAACCGCGAATTTCGACCACATTAGCCCCCGCACCACGGGCGACCTTGGCCACCGAATTGGCGCGGTTTTCCGACAGGCGCAAATTATAGGCGTCTGATGCGCGGAAGTCAGTATGCCCGGTGATGATATAGCCCCGGGCACCAGTGCTGGAAAAGAATTCGCGTAGGCGCTGTTGGCCTGTGCTGCCGATCCGGTAACTGTCAGTCGCAAAGAACTGATCGGTAGGCATAACCCCACACAACACGCCGCGGCGGCAGACCGGGATACCCTGGCGGGTGACATGGGGGGTCATATACCCTTCGGCCCCGTCATCCATCACCCAATGTTCGCAGCCGTCCGGATCAACCCAGATCGTCGGCACATAGCGCTCGCCGACAATCGTGCGGGTCTGACCCGCCGTCGCTGACTGACTGAACGCCTGACCCGGGGCAATCACTGCCCCCAATAGCGCAATCGCGGCAGCAAGCGCCGACAGGGCGCTTTTGAACTTGAAATCAAACACTGCAGATATCCCTTACCTTGTTCCCCCGAAACAGCACCTGACCCCAGACAGGCGGCACCTCGTACAACAATACAGCTAGATTAAGAAAAACCCGAATACTTGTGAAGCAAAAACCACTATATATTGTGGCTTGGCCATCAACACTTGCTAAAATTTTAGCTGATTGTCCGTGATTTTGGGCAAATGCCCCACTTCGATCCGATCCTGATTCTCCGGACTGATCGAGGCGTCGCGCATCAGCCAATTGCCTCACCTGCCAAGGAATTTGTCCCCGAAGCGATGATTTTAACCCGGGCGACCTCGCCAATCCCGGCATTGGGGTCTTGAACATGCACCGCATGCAAATGATCGGACTTGCCCACCATCTGACCGGGAAGGCGGCCCGATTTTTCGAACAGTACCCCAACTTCGCGTCCGACCATCGCGTTTTGCACGGCATGCTGCTGGCGGGTGATCAACGCCTGCAAGCGCTGTAACCGGTCCGCCGCGACGTCCTCGGGCACCTGCGGGCGCTCTGCCGCCGGGGTGCCGGGGCGGGTGGAATATTTGAACGAATAGGCGGTTCCGTATTTGACCTCTTCGATCAGATCCATCGTCGCCTGGAAATCTGCCTCGGTTTCCTCGGGGAACCCGGTGATAAAATCGCCAGAAATCAGGATGTCCGGACGGGCCGCGCGAATACGTTCAATAAGCCGCAGATAGCTGTCGGCGGTATGGCTGCGATTCATCCGTTTCAGAATCCGGTCACTGCCCGATTGCACTGGAAGATGTAGATACGGCATCAGCTTGGCACATTCGCCATGCGCGGCGATCAGATCGTCCCCCATGTCATTGGGATGCGACGTGGTATAGCGGATGCGTTCCAGCCCCTCTACCTTGTCCAGCCCCCAGATCAGCTCTGCCAGGCCCCAATCTCTCTTGGAATCGCCCCCTTGGGGACCGGCCCCGTGATAGGCGTTCACATTCTGNCCCAGCAGGGTGATCTCGCGCACACCACGGTCTACCAGATCGCGGGCCTCACTTAGGATGCGATCCACGGGGCGACTGACCTCGGCGCCGCGGGTATAGGGCACCACGCAAAACGCGCAGAATTTGTCACAGCCCTCCTGCACCGTCAAAAACGCGGTGGGGCCGCGCGGCGCCTTGGGGCGGGATTTCAGAACCTCAAACTTGTCCTCTTCGGGAAACTCGGTGTCCAACGCCTTTTCTCCGGCGCGCGCCTTGGCTTCTAGCGCGGGCAGACGGTGATAGCTTTGCGGGCCGACCACCAGATCGACCATTGGCTGGCGGCGCATGATCTCGGCACCTTCGGCCTGGGCCACACAGCCCGCCACGCCGATCTTCAGATCCGGCTTGGCCGCTTTCAACCCCTTGAACCGCCCCAGCTCGGAATAGACCTTTTCGGCGGCTTTCTCGCGGATGTGGCAGGTGTTCAACAGGATCATGTCCGCATCATCGGCACGGTCAGTTTCCACATAGCCCTGCCCGCCCAGCGCCTCGGCCATACGTTCGCTGTCATAGACATTCATCTGGCAGCCATAGGTCTTGATGAATAGCTTTTTGGGCGCCGTCATGGGATGTGCCTTTTATTACGGAATGCGGGATCAGCGGCCTGACTTAGACCGTTCCGGAGCGGCTTGCAATGCACGCGCATTTAACCGAATCTAGGGCAAAACGCCAGCAGGGCCACAACCGGAAACCAGCAATGAATTATTCCTCGCTCGACAATTTTCTGAAAACCGGCAGGCAGGTGCTGGCCAAAGGGCCTGTCGCGCTGATTTTTGTCGAGGACAACATCGAAATCGCCACCACCCTGCGCCACCACCTGCAATGCGGGTTTCAGGCGGTTCTGGCGTTGATGCCCGATGCGTTTGATATACCGGCGGATGTGGCTGCGGAAATCCACCGGATTCCCTATGACTGCGGGCCGCGCGCCGCTGTGGCCGACGCGGTGAACCGGGTAATCGACGCTGCCCCCGGCACCTGGTTGTATTACTGCTATAACGCCGAATATCTGTTCTATCCGTTCTGCGAAACCCGTTCTGTCGGCGAAATGCTGACCTTTCACACCGAAGAACGGCGTGATGCGATGCTAAGCTATGTCATCGACCTTTACGCCGACGATCTGATAACCTTTCCCGATGCAGTATCGCTGGACCGCGCCTATCTGGACAAATCCGGCTATTACGCGCTGGCCCGCAAGGATCCAATCACCGGCCACCCGCGCGAGCGGCAACTGGATTTCTTTGGTGGGCTGCGCTGGCGGTACGAGGAACATATTCCCAAACCCAGCCGCAACATCGACCGCATTTCGCTGTTCCGCGCGGCTCCGGGGCTGAAACTGACTCCGGAACACACGTTCGGGGATCAGGAATATAACACCTATGCCTGCCCGTGGCACCACAACCTGACGGCCGCGATCTGTTCATTTCGCACCGCCAAGGCGCTGAAGCGCAACCCCGGATCGACCTTTGATATCGACAATTTCCGCTGGCACAATTCCACACCGTTTGAGTGGCATTCGCGGCAATTGCTGGATCTGGGACTGATGGAACCGGGGCAATGGTTCTGACACCGGTCGATGCAGCCAAGAAAATTCAAATTTTCTTGTCAAAATTCTTCAAAGAATTTTGGTTGAATTTCACCTCACCCGAATATCTGCCGCCTGAAATACAACCCCGCCAGCCACAGTAGCCCCCAGTAACCCCGGCGCTTTAGCGCGGGGCAATCACCGAAAACCAATCCTCGCGCAGGCGCTGCCCCGGCACCATTCCATGCCCTGGAAAGGGCGGCGATGTCGGGCCGGGCCGCTGCACATAGCGCGCATCATCGCCCACTAACCGCAGCGAAAATGCCCGCCGCCGCACCGGGCTGTCATTGCCGCGCGCGCCGTGCAGAATGCGAAAGTGAAAGGCAACCGCATCGCCCGGCTGCATCGCGTATTCGATCACTCGCATACCTTCCGCGTCCGGGTCCGGCACCGGCATGTACTGGCCTTCGTCAGGGAAAAACCCCTGCTCGCTGACCCAGCGGGTTGGCAGCACTTCCTTTTCCCAGCGATGCGATCCGGGAACGCAACGCAGCGTCGCCTCGCTGACCGGATCCAGCGGAGACCAGAAACTGACGGTCTGGCGACCCTCGACAAAATAATACGGCCCGTCCTGATGCCAGGGCGTGGCCAGCGACGTGCCCGGTTCTTTTACCAGCACATGATCGTGGAATATCTGCACGGACTGTGACTGCATCAGATCAGCCGCCACTTGGGCCACGGGCGACGCATGGATCGCCTCGCGGAACTCTGGTATCCGGTCCCAGTTGCAATAATCGTCAAAGAACCGCCCGGTTTCGCCCGGCTTTGCGTTTTCCGAGGCAAACGGACCGGGATCAGCCATGTTGCGCGCAATTCCCTTGCGCAACAGATCCACCTGATCGGCAAAGAGACCCGGCACCAGAATCACGCCGTCGCGCTGAAAGGTTTCGATCTGGCTGTCCGCAATCAAGGGGTGGGTCATGACATACCTCGGCAAATGCTACGCACACCCTGCCCAATCCGGTTCAGGCTGAGCAAGAGGCAACAAAAGAGATCAGATCCGGCGCAGACGCACCACGACATCGACCGAGGCTATCTCGAACCCCTCGGGCGCATCCGGCAACTCGGAAATCACCATCTGATCAACGGGCGCGTCCGACAGGCGGGCGTCGTCTTCCCAGTAGAAATGCGGGTGGTCATGAGTGTTGGTATCGAAATAGCTTTTTGATCCNTCCACGCTGACCTCTTGTAACAACCCGGCTTCNCAAAAGGCGCGCAGGGTGTTGTAGACGGTAGCCAGCGACACTGCGGCACCGGTGGTTTTGGCGGAGTCAAACAAGCTCTCGGCGGTGACGTGGCGATGATTTCCGTCGCCGACCAGCAATTCCGCCAGCGCCATGCGCTGCCGTGTGGGGCGTAAATCTGCAGTACCCAGCCAGGCACTGGCGATTTCTGTGGGCTCTGGCATCATCATTGGTTCTCACATAGTGTGCTGGACCCGTATATAAGGCGTTAAGCCTGCCAATTTCAAATGAAATTCAGTCGCAATCTCATTACCCCGAACCTGGCCCACTTCACACCCTCTGGCCAAGCCCGCCCTTGCAGGACCCTTGAACCGGGTGCTAGACGAAACCACATACACAAAAACGACGGCACGCACGATAGAGAGACAGAAGTATGGCCCAATACCCCAGCAGCTTTGACAAAGAGGGATTGCTGAAATGCGCCCGCGGCGAGCTTTTTGGCCCCGGGAACGCGCAACTGCCCGAACCGCCAATGCTGATGATGGACCGTGTTACCGAAATCAGCGCCGATGGCGGTACCAATGGCAAAGGCCATGTGGTTGCCGAGTTCGACATCCATCCTGACCTGTGGTTCTTCAAATGCCACTTTCCCGGCAACCCCATTATGCCCGGCTGTCTGGGGCTGGACGGGCTGTGGCAGCTGACCGGCTTTAACCTGGGATGGCGCGGCATGCTGGGCCAGGGCATGGCCATGGGTGTGGGCGAGGTCAAACTAAAGGGCATGGTCAAACCTGACCGCAAAATGCTGACCTATCACGTTGATTTCACCCGTGTCATCGACCGCAAGCTGAAACTCGGCGTTGCCGATGGCAAGGTTTTCGCCGATGGTGAAGAGATATATTCCGTTACCGGCATGAAGGTCGGGCTGGCCGCCGCCGAAACCTGATCGCCCCATAAAGGGGCCGCCATTTGTAGGAGACCGCCGATGCGTCGCGTCGTTGTCACTGGGCTGGGCATTGTCTCATCCATCGGAAATAATGCAGCTGAGGTTCTGACCTCGCTCAGGGCCGGAACCTCGGGGATCGTGGCCAATCAGGACATGATTGACCATGGCTTTCGCAGCCAGGTATCCGGCAGCCTGAATATCGACACCAGCCAGCATGTGGATAAACGCGCGCTGCGGTTCATGGGACCGGGGGCGGCCTATGCCCATATCGCCATGCAAGAGGCGATCGCCGATTCCGGGCTGGAAGAATCTGACATCATCAACCCACGCACCGGCCTTGTTGCCGGGTCGGGTGGGCCGTCCACATCGGCCCTGCTGGTGGCACATCAGACAGTGCTGGAGAAAGGCGCGCCCAAGCGGATTGGCCCCTTTGCGGTGCCCAAATGCATGTCATCAACGGTCAGCGCCAACCTGTCGACCGCCTTCAAGATCAAAGGCATCAACTATTCGATCACCTCGGCCTGTTCGACCAGCCTGCATTGCATCGGCAATGCCGCCGAACAGATCATGATGGGCAAACAGGACGTGATGTTCGCCGGTGGCGGCGAGGAACTGGACTGGACCCTCAGCTGCCTGTTCGACGCCATGGGCGCGATGAGCAGCAAGTATAACGAGACGCCGCAAACCGCGAGCCGTGCCTTTGACGCCAACCGCGATGGCTTTGTGATTTCCGGTGGCGGTGGCATTCTGGTGCTTGAGGAACTGGAACACGCCAAGGCGCGTGGTGCCAAGATATACGCCGAAGTCACCGGCTATGCCGCCACCTCGGACGGGCATGACATGGTGGCACCGTCAGGCGAAGGCGGCGAACGCGCGATACGTCTGGCCTTGTCGACGCTGCCAGAGGGGCGCAAGGTTGGCTATATCAACGCGCATGGCACCTCGACCCCGGTCGGCGATGTGGGCGAAGTTGAGGCCGTGCGCCGGGTATTCGGGCAAGGGTCAACACCGCCGATCAGTTCGACCAAGTCGATGACCGGTCATGCCCAGGGCGCGGCAGGTGCGCTAGAGGCGGTTTTCAGTTTGTTGATGCTTGACAATGATTTCATCGCCCGGTCGATCAATGTCGAAACACTGGACCCCGCACTGGACCCGGCAGAGATTGCGCTGGAAACCGTGACCGGTGCCGGGTTGGATTCTGTGATGACCAACAGCTTTGGCTTTGGCGGCACCAACGGATCAATGATCCTGTCAAAATTTCAGGGATAGGGCCGGATCATGTCAAATTCACTAACCGGAAAACGCGGACTGATCATGGGTGTGGCCAATGAACGGTCGATTGCATGGGGTATCGCCAAGGCGATGCATCAGGCCGGGGCCGAACTGGCCTTTACCTATCAGGGCGACGCATTTGGTAAACGCCTGGAACCGCTGGCCGCTTCGGTCGGGTCGGATTTCATGGTGGATGTCGACGTGACNGACGATGCCTCGCTGGATGGCGCGTTCGACCAACTGGCGGCGCGCTGGCCGACCATNGACTTTGTGGTGCACGCGATTGCGTTTTCCGACAAGTCGGAACTGACGGGGCGGTTTTTGAACACCAGCCGCGAGAACTTCAAGAACACCATGGATATCTCGGCCTATTCGTTTATCGAGGTTGCCCGCCGCGCACATCCGCTGATGTGCGACAATGGTGGCACGCTGATGACGTTGACCTATCAGGGGTCAAACCGGGTTGTGCCCAATTATAACGTGATGGGCGTGGCCAAAGCGGCGCTGGAATCGACCACGCGCTATCTGGCCAATGATCTGGGGCCGGACGGTATTCGTGTAAACGCGATTTCGCCGGGGCCGATGAAAACCCTGGCCGGTGCCGCGATTGGCGGGGCGCGCAAAACCTATAAGCATACGGAACAGAACACCCCGATGCGATCAAACGCGACGCTTGAGGCAGTCGGCGGAACGGCGGTGTACCTGGCCTCGGATGCCGGGGCCTTTACCACCGGCGAAGTGATCCGCGTCGATGGCGGCTATCACATTCTGGGCATGCCACAGCCCGAGAATATGTAAGTACCGCCGTAGGGTGCGCAAAGAGCGCTATTCCACCGCCGTGCCAAACACCGCGATCACCGCGCCCAAAACGGTCAGCAGTGCAAACCCTGCGGCCCGCTTGTGCTGGCCCAAACGCCAGGCCGTGACCGTGGCAATCGCCGCCTGCAACCCGTAATAGACCGCAAAGGCGCGGGACGCATAACCGATGATATCGAACAGATCCGCCCCCCAGGTCAGCGCCAGCCCCGCCGCCACCAAACCCGCATAGGCCCCGCGTGGCTGCACCCGATGCCCCGTCAGCTCGGCAATCAACCCGCCAGAACCGCCCGCATCCGCCACCGCTGCGCTGAACTGCGCGCTCAGCGCTGCTGCGACCAGCAGAACCGACAGGATCGGCGCCACCACCCCCAACAGCCCGATAATCGCGGTTTCTTCCAGTTTGATGACGTCCCCGTTAAAAGACAGGGATAGAAAGGTAATATATATCATATAGATAAGCGCCGCCAACCCCTGCGCGATCTTCATCGACCGGATCCGCGTTCCGGCGTCATACTCGTCCCCAAGATAGCGCGAGGTCTCAAAGCCCTGCACCGTCACCAAAAGACCAAACACCAATGTCGTTGCTGCCCAACCGCTTAATGACGGGCGCGCCACCGCCACGCCCCCGCCCGATATTTTACCGACAAAATACCAGCCCAGCCCGAACAGCAGCCCGGCGATGATCGCCAGCTTGATGCCCACCGTCACCTGCTCTATCCGTTCCAGCGCCTTGAACCCATAGCTCCAGCCAACCGCCAGGATCACCAGAAACACGCCCGAGGTCAGAAGGCGCGCATGAAACGGATCGCTGAGATCGGTCAAGCTTAGCCCGAAAGCCCCAAAAAGGTTCAGGTAATAGGCCACTGAAATCACATAGGCAAAGGCCAGCGCCCAGGACGCGGCGGTTTCCAGTGTCCGCTCTACTGGCCCGCGCCCAACCCGACCCCGCCCCGACGGGCCGCGTTCTATCGCTGCAATATTGAACCGAATTGCCGCGCCGAACAGATAGGCGCCGACACATAGCGCCGCCATGACCAGCGGTGACAGATACCCAAACGAGACATGCAGGATCGGCCCGATCACCAGAAACCCGCTGCCGATGATCGACGCCAGCGGCGTAATAGTCGCCCGCCACAATGGCGCCCGCGCCAGCCGGGGCAACAGCAGCACCCCGCCTGCCGTCAAAACCACAACCATGATCAGAACATTCAGCATGCTGTCGCCTATATCCGTGCAGTGCCTACACGGCCATGGCTATCGGTAAACTGTTGCCATTAACGATCACCACTTTTTCACGCCCCTGCCAAGACTTTGCCAAAATGTCCCCCTAAACAAGCCCCATGGCACAAACCGACATCACCTTAGACGACCTTCCCCCGCCACGCCGCAACCCGGCCTTGCGCCTGGTCATCATGGTGATGATGACCCTGTGTGGCCTGATAATGGCCGCGATTTTGCTGTCAGAACCGCGGGTCACCGCCGGGGTGCAATCTGCAGTGGGTCAGGTCTCTGCCCAGTTTGGGCAGTCTGAGGTGCCAGCACTCGGTTCACTCGAAGATCTGGACCGCGCCACGGAACTCGGCCCGCTTGACACGCCCCCGCCCTTCAGCGCATCCCCTGTTGCGCAAAACGCTGCACCTGACCAACCTCTGGTGAAACCCGTGGTCAGCCGGATGCCAGCAAACCGCATCCCGGTGCGCCGGGCAGGCAACTGACGCGCCGCAGTCAGCCGACCGATACCACCTCGATCGCAAAGATCAGATCAAGGCCCGCCAACGGGTGATTGGCGTCCAACGTCACCTCGTCCTCGGTCAGCGCGGACACCACCACCGGCAAGGCCTGCCCGTCCGGTGCCTGCATCTGTAACCGCAGCCCGACTTGCANCTCGATCTCGGGCGGGATCGACCCNCGCGCAATTATCTGGCTCATATCCGGATCAATTGGNCCATAGGCCTGATCGCAGGGCACGTTCACGGTTTTTTTATCGCCTACCGCCATNCCGGGCAGGGCCACGTCCAGACCGGCAATCACATGCCCTGATCCCACCTCAAATTCCAGCGGGTCGCGCCCGTCGGAACTGTCAAAGGTGCTGCCGTCCAACAGCGTGCCTGTATAGTGAATGCGCACCGTGTCGCCGGATTTTACCTGTGTCATGCCGTCCCCGTTCAAATTACGTGCCAAATTACGTGCGGGGGCCACACCACCCGCGTCAGCCCCCCAATTTAAGCAACGCCGCGCGCATGTAAACCCGAAGAGGCGCGCCACTTCGTCCGGCCTGACAACCCAGCCCTTCCCCCCCCTGTCTGCCTGTGCCAGTCTGGCGCAAACAAGGGAGAGTCCGATGCCCATCACCACCTGCGTCTTTGATGCCTATGGCACCCTGTTCGATGTCGCCGCCGCCGCGCGTCAGGCCGCCAGCGAACCCGCATTCCCGGCGCTGGAAACCCGCTGGATGGATGTGGCCAACCAATGGCGGCTGAAACAGCTGCAATATACCTGGCTGCGCGCGCTGTCCGATGCCCATACCGATTTCTGGGAAGTGACGCAGAACGGGTTGGACTGGGCGCTGGAATCCACCGGGCTGGACGGCGATCCGGCCCTGCGCCAACGCCTGCTGGATCTTTACTGGGAATTACAGGCCTACCCCGAGGTGGCGCCGATGCTGTCCGCCCTGAAAACGGCCGGGCTGAACACCGCGATCCTGTCCAACGGCTCGCCCGATATGCTGAATGGCGCGGTGCAATCGGCGGGGATCGGCGATGTGCTGGATGACGTGCTGTCGGTCGAAAGCGTCGGCATCTTCAAACCCGACCGGCGGGTTTACGATCTGGTTGGCGCGCGCTTTGGCTGTGCCCCGGACGAGGTGCTGTTTGTGTCGTCAAACGGCTGGGACGCGGCGGCGGCCACGGGCGTCGGCTTTGTCACCGCCTGGGCGAACCGCGCGGGCGAACCGGTAGATCGCCTGCCCTGGACCCCGACGCATATCCTGTCTGATCTTACCCCCATTCCGCAGCTTGCCAGCGCCTGACCCCCGGAGAATTCCCGCATGACATCCCTTGCCCTGATAGAGGCCGCCGCCAAACGGCTGGCGGGCCATACCCGCCGCACGCCACTGCTGACCTCGCCGTTTCTGGATGACCTTGCCGGGCGGCGCATCGTGGTCAAACCCGAATGCCTGCAACATACCGGCAGCTTCAAATTTCGCGGCGCGTGGTCGGCCTTGTCCGCGATGGACGAGGCCACCCGTAAACGCGGGGTGATCGCGTTTTCCAGCGGCAACCACGCGCAAGGCATCGCCCACGCCGCTACGCTGCATGGCGCGCCATCGGTGATCATCATGCCATCGGACGCACCGCGCCTGAAAATCAACAACACTCGCGCCTTGGGGGCCGAAGTGGTGCTGTATGACCGCGCCAGCGAAGACCGCGACGAAATCGGCGAGCGGCTGGCGCGCGAACGCAACCTGACACTGGTCAAACCGTTTGACGAACCGCTGGTGATCGCCGGGCAAGGCACCACCGGGCTGGAAATCGCCGAACAGGCGCGGGACATGGGGATCGAACAGGGCGATGTGCTGGTCAATTGCGGTGGCGGCGGCCTGACAGCCGGGATCGCCCTGGCGCTAGAGGGCCACGCGCCCGGCCTGCGCCCCCGCCCGTGCGAGCCGCAAGGGTTTGACGACACCACCCGCTCGCTGATCTCTGGCCAGATTGAGCGCAACGATAAAACCGCAGGCTCGATCTGTGACGCCATTCTAACGCCTTCACCGGGGCAAAAGACTTTTCCGATCCTGCAACGCCTGTGCGGCCCCGGCATTGTTGTAACCGAAGATGAGGCCCTGCGTGCCATGGCCCAAGCATTCCTGCGCCTGAAAATCGTGCTGGAACCCGGCGGTGCCGTGTCTTTGGCCGCAGCGCTGTATCATGGTGACCAGATCGACGCCGACACAGTGATCGTGGTGGCCACTGGCGGCAATGTAGACGCGGACATTTTCGCCAAAGCCCTGGAAACCCTCTGAGGGATCAAACACATGACCCGTTTCACCATCGCTTCTTTCAACGTCAAAAACCTGATCGGCCCGGATCAGGAATTCTATCAATTCCTCAGCTACACCCCCGAGGAATACGCCTGGAAACGCGACTGGATGGCCGATCAGTTGCTGACGCTGGACGCCGATATTGTTGGCTTTCAGGAGATTTTCACCGAAGACTCGCTGCGCGACGTAATCACCGAAACCGACCGGCGCGGGCGGGTGCTGAACGATGCCGCCCTGCCCGACCCGACCAAGGACTATCGCAAAAAGGTGATCTTTCGCAAACTGGCCTACACCCCTATGACGATGCCGAGCTGGCCTTTGCACCAAACGCATCGGACGGCGTGCCCGGTAAACGTCGACCCGGATTGGCGATCCTGTCGCGCTTTGGCTTTGCCGAACCGCCTACCATCCTGCAGGACCTGCCCCGGCCGCTGCATATCCCGATGGCCGCACTGGGGGGCGATGACGATGCCGGGCATTTCACCCTGAAACGCCTGTCGCGCCCGATCATGATGGCCCGGATCCCGGTGGGCGATCAGGTGATCAGCGTCTTTAACTGCCACCTGAAATCAAAACTGGGCGAATTCATCCGCCCCGAAGGGGCCGATTTCGCGCCCGAGGCGGTGCTGACCAGCTACAATCCAGCGGGCCGTTCGCTGGGTGCCCTACGCGCCGCCCTGCGCCGCATGGCCGAATCATACGTCCTGCGCCGCGCCATTCTGGACGAGCTGAACAAAGGCCATCCGGTGATGGTTCTGGGCGATTTCAACGATGGTGAACACGCGGTGTCATCCGAAATCATCAGCGGCGAGGTGCCGTTCAAAAACTATTCCTGGATGCTGCGCCACGATGCCAAATCGCCCAATGACCGCTATTCGGCCAAGGAGAACCAGCAGATCACCGAAAATGTCGACCGGGTGCGTCTGCGCTCTGGCGAAAAGATGTTTGTGCGCAAATCCCTGCGCGACATGGTCTACACAGCAGCCTTCAACGGCGTCTATGAAAGCATCGACCAGATCTATATGTCGCGCCATTTTGACCCGGAATACGACAAATCCATCGGCGAGATGGAATATTACAGCGTGTTCAACGACCACCTGACCGATGGCAGCCACCCCGAAGCCCCTTATAACAAGCTTGCCTCGGACCACGGTCAGATCATGGCGCATATGCACCTGCCGCCAGACTGACCTTCCACTTCTATCTCTGTCGGTCGCTGATCTGTGGCTTTACCTCCGCACTGTCGGGTGGCAGACCTGAAGCGAACGATTTGGGAGGACTCTTTATGCATATGGCTGATCTGGGCGACGTCCAGCTGCACTACCGCATCGACGGTGACCCCGATGGCGCGCCGGTGGTGTTTGCCAATTCGCTGGGCACCGATCTGCGACTGTGGGATGCGATTTTACCCCTGTTGCCCAAGGGGCTGAAGTTTATCCGGTATGACAAGCGCGGCCACGGGCTGTCCTCGGCCCCGGCGGCCCCCTATTCGATGGGCGCTCTGGTGCGGGACGCCGAAAAGCTGCTGGATCATCTGGAGATACGCGATTGCGTGTTTGTCGGCCTGTCGATCGGTGGCATGATCGCGCAGGGGCTGGCGGTGAAACGGCTGGACCTGGTGCGCGCGCTGGTGCTGTCCAACACTGGTGCCAAAATCAGCACGCAAGCGATCTTGGATGACCGCATTGCCGCCGTGAATGCGGGCGGCATCGAAAGTCTGGCCGACACGGTGATGGACCGCTGGTTCTCCAAATCTTTCCGCGCGGGCCCCGATCTGGCGCTGTGGCGCAACATGCTGACCAGGACACCGCTGGCAGGCTATGCGGGCTGTTCGGCGGCGATTGCCGGCACCGATTTCTACACGCCCACCTCTGGCCTGCGTCTGCCGGTGCTGGGGATTGCCGGTGGCGAAGATGGATCCACCCCGCCGGATCTGGTGCGCGAGACTGTCAATCTGGTGCCGGGGTCCAGGTTTCATCTGATCCGCAAGGCGGGCCACCTGCCTTGTGTCGAACAACCCGGCGAATATGCCGCCACGCTTGGCAGTTTTCTGAAAGAGATCGGTCATGTCTGACTTTTTGCTTATCCACGGGTCCTGCCACGGGGCCTGGTGCTGGCGCGACCTGATCCCGGCCTTGCAGGCCCTGGGCCATAGCGCCCGCGCCATCGACCTGCCCGGCAATGGCGATGACACAACGCCGCTGGATCAGGTGACGCTGGACAGCACCCGCGACGCGATCCTTGACGCCCTGACACCCGGCACCCTGCTGTTGGGCCATTCCTGGGCCGGCCACCCGATCAGCGCCGCGGCCGAGACGGACCCCAAGGCGATGCGCGCCCTGATCTATCTGTGCACCTATGTGCCGCTGAATGGCCTGTCGATGGTCGATATGCGCAAACGTGGCCCGCGCCAGACATTGGGCGGGGCGGCACTGCGCGACCCCGCCGGGATCGCCTATACCATCGCGCCGGATCGGGTAGAGGATTTGTTTTACCACGATTGCCCCCCCGGCACGGCAGCTTATGCTCAACAACACCTGTGCCCGCAGGCCATCGCGCCGCAAGACACGCCGATCATTCTGGGCGATAATTTCGCCTCGGTGCCCAAGGCCTATATCCGCTGCGCCGATGACCACACCATTCCACCCGAATATCAGGAATCGATGACTGCCGACTGGCCGCCCGAAGATGTCCATGTCATGCAAACCGGCCATTCGCCGTTCTTTGCCGACCCTTCCGGGCTGGCGGCCCTGCTGAACACCATTGCCTTGCGGTTCTGAAACCCCGTGCGCCTGCCCATCCTGTTCCTTTTGATCACCGTGATACTGGATGCGATGGGCATCGGGCTGATCATGCCGATCATGCCCGACCTGATCCAACAGGTGCAGGGCGGCACATTGGCCGACGCCGCGCTGTGGGGCGGGGTGTTGTCCACAGTGTTTGCGGTGATGCAATTCCTGTTCAGCCCGGTGATCGGCAACCTGTCAGATTACTGGGGTCGCCGCCCGGTGCTGTTGATTTCCCTGGCGGTGATGGCGCTGGATTATCTGGTGATGGCGCTGGCCGGATCGCTTTGGCTGTTGCTGATTGGCCGGGTGGTCGGCGGTATCACAGCCGCCACCCATGCCACCGCCAATGCCTATATGGCCGATATCTCTGAACCTGCGGACAAGGCGGCCAACTTCGGCCTGATCGGCGCGGGGTTTGGCGTTGGCTTTGTGCTGGGGCCGCTGGTGGGCGGGATGCTGGGTGAATTCGGCACCCGTGCGCCATTTTACGCCGCTGCCGCGCTGGCGGCGATCAACTTTGTGTTTGGCTATTGGGTGCTTGGTGAATCCGTCACTGACCGCACCCGCCGGGCGTTCAGCTGGAAACGCGCCAACCCGTTTGGCGCGTTCCGCCAGTTGGCCCGCCTGCCCGGCATCCGCCCGTTGCTTGTGGTCTATTTCCTCTATTCGGTGGCGCTTTATGTCTATCCGGCGATCTGGCCCTATTTCACCCAGGAACGCTTTGGCTGGACGCCGCAGATCATTGGCCTGTCACTTGGCCTGTTTGGCATCATGATGGCGGTGGTTCAGGGCGGGATGATCCGACTTGTCCTGCGCTGGTTCGGCGAGCGGAACACCGTAATCTATGGCCAGGTCTTTGACTTCTTTGCGTTTGGGGCGCTGGCGGTTGTCACCAGTGGCACACTCGCGCTGATCCTGACGCCATTGGCCACCCTTGGCGCGGTGGTGTCGCCCGCGCTGCAAGGCATCATGTCGCGCATGGTGGATGATGACGCACAGGGCGAATTGCAGGGCGTTCTGACCAGCGTGCATGCGCTGTCAATGATCGTCTCGCCGCTGATGATGGCATCAGTGTTTGCCGCCTTTACCCGCGAAGGCGCGCGATATTACGTGCCCGGCGCGCCGTTTGTGGTGTCGATGGCGCTGATCGCTGTTGGCGTGCTGGTGTTTGTCCGCTGCACAAAACACCCCACAAGCTGAACGCGACATATCAATGCCGATTTCCGCTTGCAGCCGCCCNCGCCCCGGTCCACGCTGATCCCAAACCAACCGGAGGGACCCGCATGCAAACCATCAAAGCCGCCGTCTGCCNCAGTTTCGGCGNCCCCCTTGTCATCGAGGACATTCAACTGGCCCCCCCTGGGCTGGGCGAGGTCGAGGTGACGCTGGACGCGGTGGCCATCTGCCATTCCGACATCTCTTATGCCGAAGGCGCATGGGGCGGCGACCTGCCGGCCGTTTACGGCCACGAGGCCGCAGGCACCATCACCGCCGCTGGTGATGGCGTCGATGGCTTTGGCATTGGCGATTCGGTGGTTGTCACCCTAATCCGCGCCTGTGGCTCTTGCCCCAGCTGCGCCGGTGGCAAGCCGACCATCTGCGAAACGCCCTATGACGGTAACAAGGGGCCGATCCGCACCGCCGACGGCGGGGTATTGGATCAGGCGATGGCCTGCGGGGCCTTTGCCGAAAAGGTGGTGGTCAGCCACCGCCAGATCGTGAAACTGCCCGAAACCATGTCCAAACAGGTGGCATGCCTGCTGTCTTGCGGCGTGATCACCGGGGTTGGGGCGGCCGTGAATGCCGCCGGGCTGCGCGCCGGTCAGGACGTGGTGGTGATTGGCGCGGGCGGCGTTGGCCTGAACGCCATTCAGGGCGCGCGCATCGCCGGGGCGCGGCGCATCGTGGCCGTGGACATGACCGAAGAGAAGCTGGAAATCGCCAAGGAATTTGGCGCGACTCATGGCGTGCTGGCCACGCAAAAGTCACCCTGGCGCGCCTCTTACAAGGCGCTTGGCGGGCGGGGCGCGGATGCGGTTCTGGTCACCGTCGGGGCAATCCCGGCCTATGATCAGGCGCCGCGCTATCTGGGCCGGGGGGGCAAGGCAATTATAATCGGCATGCCGCATTCCGGGGCGATGTCCAGTTACGAACCGGTGATGCTGGCCGCCCTTGGTCAGGGCATGGTCGGTTCGAAAATGGGCGATGTGGTGATCCAGCGTGATATCCCCTGGATGATCGACCTGTACGAACAGGGTCGCCTGAAGCTGGACGAATTGATTTCCGGTCGCTGGAAGCTGGACCAGATCAACGAGGCCATCGCCGACACTAAAACCGGCAGCGCCAAACGCAACGTGATCGTGTTCTAGACATCAACCGAGGCAAGCCCATGACCTTCCCAAGTGTAAGTATCCACAGTGACGGGGCGGTCATGCACCTGCATCGCTCCACCCAACCCGACCTGCGGTTTCACGCCATCTGGCTGCGCGACAACGCGCTGGATCCGGCCACCCGTGACCCCGGCAATGGCCAACGCCTGATCACCCTGGCCGACATCCCGCCCGACACCCGCCTGTCCAGCGCGGCAATATCGGGCGATCAGGTGGTCTGCACCTTTGCTCCCGAAGGTAAAACCGTCGCCTTTCCGCTGATCTGGCTGGAAACCAACAGCTATGACACCCCCCGCGCCCATACACCCGGGGGGCTGCCCGCAAAGGTCGAGACCTGGGACAGCATGCTGACGGCGCAAATCCCCACCGCCGACCTTGGCCATCTGCAATCGGATGCCCGGACCCGCCGCGACTGGCTGGCCGCAATCCGCCGCTATGGCTTTGCCAAGGTCACCNGCATGGATGCGCAGCCCGGCGGGCTGTTCAAGATCGTCGATCTGTTCGGCTATGTGCGCGAGACAAACTATGGGCGTCATTTTGAGGTCCGGACCGAGGTGAACCCCGTCAACCTTGCCTATACCGGCCTTGGCCTGCAGGCTCATACCGACAACCCTTACCGCGACCCGGTGCCAACACTGCAAATCCTCTCTTGCCTGGAAAACTCGGCTAACGGGGGTGAAAACATGGTGGTTGATGGCTTTGCCGCCGCTCGCCGCCTGCTGGCCGAGGACCCGAACGGCTTTGCCTTGCTGGCGGGTTCCCCGGCGCGCTTTGCCTATACGGGCAGCGGAGGCGTAGTGCTGCAATCGCGCCGCCCGGTGATCGAACTGTCCCCCGATGGCGAATTGGTGGCGCTGCGCTTCAATTCCCGCTCGGCGGCCCCCGTTACCGACGTGCCGTTTGACGACATCCCCGGCTGGTACGCCGCCCTGCGCCGCCTTAGCGACATCATCGACGACCCGGCGATGGAGGTGGTGTTCAAACTGTCCCCGGGCGAGGCGTTTATCGTCGACAACACCCGCGTTCTACATGCCCGCAAGGGTTATTCCAGCGCGGGTAATCGCTGGCTTCAGGGCTGTTACGCGGACAAGGATGGGCTGCTNTCGACCCTTAGCGCGCTGGAGGCCGCATCATGACCACTCCCCTGACGCCTGACACCATTGTNGCCTTCATCGCCGACATCTTTAACCGCCGCGGCAGCGACAGCTATCTGGGCGAGCAAGTCACCATGTCCGAACATATGCTGCAAGGCGCGCAACTGGCCGAAGTCGCCGGGGCACCCGATACGATGGTCGCCGGGGCGCTGCTGCATGATATCGGCCATTACACCAATGAATTCCCCGAAGACGCGCTGGAAAAAGGCACCGACACCCTGCACGAAGAAGCCGGCGCTGCCGTGCTGGACCCGTTCTTTCCCAAATCCGTCACCGATTGCATCCGCTGGCATGTGGCCGCCAAACGCTATCTCTGCGCCACTGATCCTGGGTATTTCGCCCGGCTCAGCACTGCGTCGGTGCATACGCTGGCCCTGCAAGGCGGGCCGATGGATGCGGCAGAGGTGGCTGAATTTGCCGGGCATCCCAATCTGGACGCGATCCTTCAGGTGCGCATCTGGGACGACGAAGGCAAGGTCAAGAACATGCCAACCCCGCCGTTTGAACATTACGCCCCGCTGCTGCAACGGGTGGTGGACGCGCATTCAGGGGCACGCACATGAAGCTGGCAGATCTTGATATCATCGTCACCGCATCGCCTGCGCCGGGCTGGGGCGGGCGCTATTGGATATTGGTCAAGCTGACCACCGATACCGGCATTGTGGGCTGGGGCGAATGTTATGCGTCCACCGTGGGGCCGGATGCGATGCGCAGCGTCATCACGGACGTGTTTGAACGCCACATGCACGGGGAAAACCCGGAAAACATCGAGTTGATGTACCGCCGCGCCTATAGCGCCGGGTTCACCCAGCGCCCGGACCTGACGGTGATGGGCGCGTTTTCCGGCCTGGAAATCGCCTGCTGGGATATTCTGGGNAAGGATCGTGGCCGCCCTGTCTATGCCCTGATCGGNGGNNAGATGAACGACCGTATCCGCGCCTATTCCTATATCTACCCGTTGCCGCATCACGATTTGACCGAGTTCTGGATATCCCCCGAAATGGCCGCCGAAAGCGCCGCAACACTGGTGAATCAAGGCTATACCGCGCTAAAATTCGACCCCGCCGGACCCTATACCATCCGCGGCGGCCATATGCCGTCGATGGATGACATTGCCCAGTCGGTGGCATTTTGTACCGCGATCCGCGACGCGGTGGGCGACAAGGCGGACCTGCTGTTTGGCACCCATGGCCAGTTCACCACCGCCGGGGCGATCCGGCTGGGTCAGGCGCTGGAACGTTTCAGCCCGCTGTGGTTCGAAGAACCTATTCCGCCCGACAATGTCGACGAAATGGCCAAGGTTGCCCGCGCCGTGCGCATCCCCATCGCCACCGGCGAACGCCTGACCACCAAGGCCGAATTCGCGCCCGTCCTGCGCGCCGGGGCGGCCACCATCCTGCAACCGGCGCTGGGGCGTGCGGGTGGCATATGGGAGATGAAAAAAGTCGCCGCCATCGCCGAAGTCTATAACGCGCAGATGGCACCGCATCTTTATGCGGGGCCAGTGGAGTGGGCGGCCAATATTCACCTTGCCGCCTCAATCCCCAACATCCTGAT
>JGI24025J20009_10000993_pt1 | contig 21818 bp, 18 predicted proteins | sample Cruoilmetagenom3_FD_20009 | JGI IMG/M metagenome (IMG submission 20009) | reverse complement strand
TTATACCCAAAGCTGCCATTCGCGGTCTTTTCGCGCGTGGTGGCGGCAAAAACGGTAAAGGGTGACCCAATGTCCAGGGCCTCGGGCACGACAGGGGTATAGCTGCGGTCAGCGCAGCCCGACAACAGAACCACCGCCAACAAAACCCCAACTACCCGCATGAATCGCCTCGCGCCCCGACTAAATATAGCCTATCGGCAGCAATTGCGAATTCCTAGAGAACATACCGGCTGACATCGGTAGATCTGGTCAGTTCACCTAGGTTGGCCTCGACAAATTCCGCGTTGACCGTGATCACGTCGCCGCCCCGGTCAGGCGCAGTAAAAGACAGCTCTTCGAAAACCCGCTCCATCACCGTGTAAAGCCGCCGGGCTCCGATATTCTCGACCGACTGGTTTACGTCCGCGGCAATTTTTGCCAGTGCCGCAATGCCGTCATCAGTAAAAGATACCTCAACCTCCTCGGTGCCCATCAAGGCGGAATACTGTCGGGTCAGGGCGTTATCCGTTTCTGTCAGGATACGAACGAAGTCCGCTTCGGTCAGGGCGCGTAGTTCGACCCGGATCGGCAGGCGACCCTGAAGCTCGGGCAGCAGATCAGAAGGTTTGGCGATGTGAAACGCGCCAGATGCAATGAACAGGATATGATCGGTTTTGACCGGCCCGTGTTTGGTGCTGACGATGGTGCCTTCTATCAGCGGCAGCAGGTCGCGCTGAACGCCTTCGCGGCTAACATCGCCACCTCGGGCATCCGAACGGGTACAAACCTTGTCGATCTCATCCAGAAACACGATCCCGTTTTGCTCAACCGATTCCAACGCAGACCGTGTGACCGATTCGTCGTCCAAAAGTTTGTCTGCTTCTTCGCCGATCAGAATTTCAAAACTCTCTGCGACATTCATGCGACGGCGTACAGTACGCCCGCCAAAGGCCTTGCCAAACATGTCACCCAGATTCAGCATGCCCATATTCGCGCCAGGCTGCCCGGGAATTTCCATCGTCGACATCGGGTTGGAACTGTCTGCCAATTCCAGCTCAATCATCGTGTCATCCAGCTCGCCCGACTTGAGCTTTTTGCGGAACATTTCAAGCGTGGCTTCGCGGGCATCCTCTCCGGCAATGGCCGCCAGAACCCGGTTCTCTGCTGCCTTGCGCGCATTTGCCTTCACTTCTTCGCGCATGAAGTCACGGGTTTGGGAAATGGCGTTATCCACGAGGTCGCGGATGATCTGTTCAACGTCCCGCCCGACATAACCCACTTCGGTGAATTTTGTGGCTTCGACCTTGATAAACGGTGCGCGGGCCAGTTTCGCAAGGCGCCGGCTTATCTCGGTTTTGCCAACCCCGGTGGGGCCGATCATCAGGATGTTCTTAGGATATACTTCGTCCCTCAGATCATCCGAAAGCTGTTTGCGCCTCCAGCGGTTACGCAGAGCGACGGCAACAGCGCGCTTGGCATCTTTCTGACCGATGATGAACCGGTCCAGTTCTGATACGATTTCGCGTGGAGTGAGGTCTGTCATGTTCTGTCCTTCTGCCAAGAATTTTCTGAAAATTCTTAGTTGGAGATCGTTTCTACCGTCAGGTTTCCATTGGTGTAAACGCAAATGTCAGCTGCAATCGCCATCGCGTCACGGGCTACCTCTTCCGCAGTTCGTTCACTGTCCATCATAGCGCGCGCCGCCGCCAGAGCGTAATTCCCGCCCGAGCCTATCGCCGCCACATCATGTTCAGGTTCCAATACGTCCCCGGCACCAGTGATGACCAATATGTCTGTCCCATCTGTCACAATCAGCATCGCTTCAAGTTTTTGCAGGTATTTGTCGGTGCGCCAGTCCTTGGCCAGTTCGACACTGGCACGCGCCAGTTGGCCCGGCGTTGCCTCCAGCTTGGCCTCGAGCCGCTCCAACAGGGTAAACGCATCCGCCGTTGACCCGGCAAAACCCGCCACCACGTCAAACCCTCCGGGCGACAATCGCCGCACCTTCCGAGCGCTGCCCTTGATCACGGTCTGACCCAAAGTCACCTGACCATCGCCGGCGATTACTATTTCGCCATCCTTCTTGACGCCAATGATTGTCGTGCCGTGCCAGCCGGGAAATTCACCGTTGCTCATACGAATGCTCTCCTGTTTCTAAGCGCCTATATGAAGTGCGTGGATCAAGGGTACAAGTGCGGCCTCTTGAACCTGCCGACGCGTGCAATTAGCGTGTCGACATGAGCAGACAACGGATACTGAGATTTTATCTGGACAAAGATCTGCGTCGAAGCGCAATCGCCGGGCAGCACAATTTTATCGGAAAAATTGCGAGTGTTGTGCACGATGCGGGGTATCGGGTTGAATACTGCCGAAACACTACGGCCGAGCGCGCGAAATCTGAGCATCGACGCGGGTTTTCAATGTTTCACATGGATGCACCGACACATGACCGTGCCCTGACCATTCGGCGCTCTTATCATTATCCGTTCTGGGCCATCGAACCCAGTGCCAAGCGCTGGGAATGGCGCGTCGCCCGGTCGGAGTTTTCAGCCCGGGATGTGCCTCGAAAAGCATCAGACCAGTTCTACGGCTTCTGGCGAAAGCGGCTGTTTGGAATCTTGCCGCAAAACCCCACCCGTGAAGGGTTTGTCTATGTTCCTCTTCAGGGGCGGCTTTTGGACCACCGGTGGTTTCAGACCTGTACACCACTCAACATGCTGAATGCGGTTCTGCGACACGATACTGACCGCCAAGTTGTGGCAACGCTGCACCCAAAAGAGAACTATTCACCCGAAGAACTGTCGACTCTGGATCGGTTGGAGCAACAGAACCCGAGACTGAGAGTAATTGTTGGCGGGACGGAACCATTGCTTCAGTCATGTGACTATATCGTAACCCAGAATTCCGGTGTGGCGTTTGACGGGTATTTCTTTGCAAAACCGGTGGTTCTGTTTGGGCAGGTCGACTTTCATCATATTGCCGCAAACGTTGCACAGTTGGGCGTTGCCAAAGCGATCAGACAAGGGCCTTTATTGACGCCGGATTATGCCGGATACGTCCACTGGTTTTGGCAGGTTATGTCGATTAACGCGGGCCGTTCAGAGGCTGACCAGCAAATAAAGGCGGCCCTTGCCCGCGCCGGATGGCCAATATGAAAAGGTGCCCCCTAGGGGCACCGATTTGATCAGTCGAAACCGTAGATCAGATGGAATCGTCGATCCAGCTTTGCAGCGCCGCTTTGGGCGCAGCGCCCGCCCGGTTCGAAACAACTTCGCCATCCTTGAAAATGAACAGCGCCGGAATACCCCGCACACCCATGGCCGCAGCGGCGTTGGGGTTGCTGTCAACATCGACCTTGGCAACCTTGATCTTGCCTTCGTATTCTGTTGCAAGCTCTTCCAGGGCCGGGCCGATCTGTTTGCATGGGCCGCACCATTCGGCCCAGAAATCCACCACTACGGGGATATTGGAATTTTTGACTTCTGCGTCGAACGTGGCGTCCGTAACGGCAACGGTAGACATATTCTGACTCCTGAATGGGATTAGCGTTGGCACTGAACCTAAGAATGCTGACCCCCATCGTCAAGGCAAGACGAACGGTGAAGCGCATCTGTCACAAGATCGTGCGGAAGGGGCATCAACCGTGCCTCTCTTGTCCACAATATTGCCGTTTCAATACGCCGGTCAGGATAGATTTGCGCCAACGCCTGCGCATAGGCTCCCATTTGCCGCAACACCCCTTCCGGACAAGTCGCAGCATCCCTCGGAACCGTTGCGTTGGATTTGAAGTCAACGGCCAGAACCCGATCAGGGGCAACCAGCAAACGGTCAATGGTGCCATGTATTCGGTTTTTACCCAGGTCGGCCGTTACTGAAACTTCGACCAAAGCACCGGGCGAGAAAATTTCAACTAAAGCCTGGTTCGTCAAGACCTTAACGGCCTCTTTCAATAGACCTGACCGCTCAGATCCCGGGATGTCCGGCAGGACACGCAAGGCCGCCCCTGCCCATTCCGCCGGTGCCATTTTCGGCAAGTGTTCCAGTAGCAGGTGAATTCTGGTGCCACGCAGTTTGGCAGCATCCTCATCCAACCCCTGATCACCGGCCAATGCCTTTGCGCCACCCATATCAGAGGGGCTGAGCGTATGCGGCAAGGTCTGCGGAGGATCAGCATACCGAGCAAACATTTCGGGCAAGGGCGGTGACGTGTGATCTGTCTCGGGAACCTCAACCAAAGTGGGGGCACTCCAGTCGCCGTGTTCAAGCCTCTGAATAACCTCTCCGCCAAGATCAAGACGCTGGGCGTTTTGTGAAACCATAACGGTCTCGACCATTTGGTACCAACTGTTCCCAGCTTTGTCCAAATCGCCAGCGGCGGTCACAATCAGCCACTTTTCCGCCCGAGTCAGAGCCACATACAGCAACCGCAACCGCTCGTTCATCTGTTTGACGCGGGCGATGTCGCGGGCGTCTGTCAGGGTCTTTGGCATCTGGTCGGCATTGGTGCGCCATAGGGGGACATCCCCGGCCATCATGATCTCGCCCGGATTGGGCGCGCGGCGGGGCCCCGTATCGGGCAGGATCACGATAGGCGATTCCAGGCCTTTGGCACCATGAACAGTCATCACCCGCACCATGTTGCCCGCACTGCCCATCTGGCGCTTGATCTCAAGGTCGTCGGTTTCCATCCAAGCCAGAAATCCCGTCAGGCTGGGCACTTCGGACCGCTCATAGGCCAAAGCCTGCGATAACAACGCATTGATTCCATCCTCGGCCTCGCGCCCTAGTCGCCCCTGCAATTTACGCCGCCCGTCATGGCGCGTGAGAATGCGTTCAATCAGATCGTAGGGGCGTAGAAAATCAGTATGATCGCGCAGGTCATTCAAGACGGCCATCGTTTCGGAAAACTCTTCAGCCCGGCCGCGCAAGGCTTGCCAAAGGTAGGGCTCCTCACGGTAATGCGCCAGGTCAAAAAGCGCTTGTTCGTTCCATCCAAATAGCGGGGATTTAAGGACAATTGCCAACGATAGACTATCTTCCGGCGTTGCCAGAAAGGACAACAACGCCGCCAGATCCTTGACGGCCAGTTCGGCCCCGACTTTCAGCCGATCGGCTCCGGCAATCGGAAGATTGGCGGCTTTGCATGCGCGGATGATCTCGGCAAACAGGTCTGACCGACGCTGAACCAGAATAAGGAAATCACCTGCCCGAACTGACCGGTGCTTGATTTCCCCCACTTTGTCGCCGTCAATGGGAATGGTTTCGCCTTCGTCAATCATCCGCTTGATTGACGCGGCAATTCGGTTGGCCAGGATAACATTGTGATGCTGCGCTCCGGGCCGGTCCACCGGGTCGGTCCAGACGCGATCATCGCTGTCATCAACTTTTTCCACCACCGGCCACAGATCAACCCGCCCCGGCAGATCGGACTTGAACGCGCGATGTTTGCCATCACCGCCAAACCCCGCCTCGATCCGCCCATCGAATACCAAGTCGACCAGCCGTAGGATGATTTCGGATGAGCGGAACGAATACTCCAGTGTCAGATCCTCAAGATCGCTGCCAAACCCCCTTAGCCGTTCAGAGAATTCATCCTGCATCCGGTCAAATGCCTGGGGGTCGGCCCCCTGAAAGGAATAGATCGACTGTTTTTTGTCCCCAACCACAAAGATTGTTCGTTCAATATCCGGTCGCGCACCAAGCCCGCTGGTAAACTCTTGGGCAAGTTTTTCGATAACGTCCCATTGTGCCGGGCTGGTGTCCTGTGCCTCGTCCACCAGAATGTGGTCAATCCCGCCATCCAGCCGGTAAAGCACCCATGCCGCCACCGCCGGATCGTTCAGCAACTGACGGGCCTTGAGAATCAGATCGTCGAAATCAAGCCAGCCTCGAAGCAATTTGCGGCGTTCATATTCGGGCAGGAAAGCCTTGGCAAAACTGTGCAGGGCAAGTGACTTTTGCACCGCCGCAAGCCCCAAACGCTGCTGGCGAGCGGCTTCAACCCGCAGCATGAACGGCTCAAGTTCGCTCATCAGATCACCGTGGGCTTCGCGCAAGGATTTGCTGGGAAACGTCCCTAACTTGGCCGAAAATGGCTCTTTCGCACCAGAACCGGTGAGAAATACACCTTCCAGCCGCGCCAGATCGGAAAGATCCGGCGCTTGGATTGCTGCCAGGGAGGCGGCCGCCTTTTGGTCCATCTTCCCGCCATTCGCCAATACCAGGCACAATCGCCGCAGCAGTTCCGCCTCATCCCCAAGGTAAACCGCGCGCTCCAGTCTATCGTTGCTAAAACCCGGCGGCAGGTCAAACACACCCAACAGTTCATTTCGGTTCAGCGGTATGGCAAAGGCACCGCGGTTCTGCGCCAAGGCGGTAGTGAAAGTGCTGAAATCGGTGTCCGTTATGTATTGGGCAACCGCGTCAACAACATCCGCATTTGGCCCAACAGCAAAATCCTCGACAATCTCGGACCTAAGCAAGACCGCAGCTCTGTCTTCCATCTCCGTAAATTGTGGGCTTACTCGGGCCTCAAGCGGAAAACGGCGCAAGAGCGAGGCGCAAAAGGAATGGATGGTCTGGATTTTCAAGCCACCAGGTGTTTCAAGGGCGCGGGCAAATAATGTGCGCGCTTTGGCCAGGTCTTCGGGTGCCGTTGCTTTGCCGGCACCCAGATCACGCAATTCGCCCACCAGCTGGTCATCAGGTAACATTGCCCAGGCCCCCAACCGCTGAAACAGTCGGTTTTGCATCTCGCTGGCAGCGGCTTTGGTGTAGGTCAGGCAAAGGATGTGCTGTGGCTGGACACCATTCAGCAACAGCCGCGCCACCCGGTCGGTCAATACCCGTGTTTTGCCCGACCCGGCATTGGCCGCCAGCCAAGTCGAAGCGTCGGGGCGCGCGGCTTGAATCTGACGTTCTGTGGCATCGTCGCGGGCACTCATATCAAAGTCTCGGGCGTTGGGTCGGTGGTGCGGTCCCACTCGCCAAAACGAGCCAGATGATCAAAATCTCCCACATCAGAGTCTTTGTGCAGCATGCGCCGCGCCGTAAATCCCTGATCAGGGTTGAAATAGGCAGCGATCAGAATGCCAAGATCTGCCCAAACCTTGGACGGAGGTTCTTCGACAAGCGGGGCAGGTACTTCCTTCAGGGTACTGCCAAGGCCAATAAACACGGCATTTGCCACTTCTGCCGGGCTGATCCCTTCAAATCCGCCCCGTTCGGCCATCGCCGCCATGATCAGCAACTGCTTGTCAAAGCTGGCCTGTTGACTCGACGTTGGCGGAGCGCCGGTTTTATAGTCGATCATCACCAAGCGCCCGGAATCATCCCGGTCAATCCGGTCGGCGCGGGCCGTTAGGGTGAAATCCAGCGGGGTCAGGCGGGCAAGTCCTCTGGCCTCAAACGCAAAAGGCGTGGCGGTTACGCGCCGCGCAATTTCGGCGTTCACAAACGCGTCAGCAATTCGCTCGATCCTCGCAAGCCACAGCCGTTGCGCCGTGGGCCATGGTATCATTCGGGCCAGTTTTCTTCGTGACAGATCCAGAAATCCGGCATGAGTCAGAACGGAAGGATCCTCAAGGCTGGTTTTTATCAGTTCTTCCAGAATTTCATGTATGGCAATCCCGCGCAGCAAGGCGTCCGGTTCTTGTACCAGCGGATCAAGCGGGCGCAGGCGCAACACGTGTTTGGCATAGATCGCATAGGGGTCGCGGATCAGCCGCTTGACCTCGGTCACCGAAAGTTTTCGGGGCCGGGCAGCGATCGGCGGGCGGGGTGATGGCCGGGGGGCGGGCTCTGTGTGCGGGGCCGCATCAATTGCCTCGGCCCAACCCAGCCATTCACTCCCACGCGACCGCATATCCGCCAAAGCCTGTGGACCCGCNTGCCCCGGCANACCGTCCAGCAACCCGGTCAGCCGGTTCAACCAGCGAGAGGCAACCGTTTCGGCATCATCCGANCGCTTGGCGCGNGTCAGCCAGACCTCGGATGCGGCAATCGCCTGTTGAAAATCATGTGCCGACAGGCCGATCCGGCGTTCCGGCAGNAGCAGCCCGGCCGCCACGCGCATCCGGCGGTTCAGCCATGGATCAGGGCGGGTGGCTTCCGGCCAACTGCCGTCGTTAAGCCCCCCCAAAATCAACAGATCGGCCCCCTGCACCCGTGCTTCTAGAGTGCCCCAGATCATGATGCCACTGTGCGGAGCGTCCCGGTCGCGCACCTCTTCGTTCGCCAGCAGAGCCCCCAACAGGTCGGCAAATTCATGCGCGCTCATCTGGCCGCCATATCCGGCTTCAGTTTCCAGGGCAGTAATCACCGAAAGCGCCTTTTGCCCGGCGTTGCGATGCCAAAGTGTTCCGGAATCCTCGCCATTGCTGCCCGCAGAAATGCGTTCGGCCAGTTGGCGAAGGTGGGCGATCCAGTCACTCAAAGGACGGTCGCCGACAAAGCGCTGATCGCAAAATTGGCTACCTGCCCATTCGATCCAGCTTTGCGGCATCCCTTTGCGGCTTGCAATCTCAGCCAGGCTTGCGGCATCGGGAAATGGCGGGCCGCAGCGTCGCAAATCCAGCTCTAGGTCGCGGGTATGCAGCAGATGTTCGCCTCTCCCGGCCCCGTCATGGCAAAGCGGGTGTTTGAGTATCGTCAACAACATCTCGCCGGTCAAATGTTTCACGAATAACCCCGCCACATGGCGCAGGAACCGACCCGGTGGCGACAGGTTCAGCGGCACACCTGCACTATCGTCGGGCAAAATGTTCCAGCGGTCCAGAGCGGCACTGACTTGCCGGGTCAGCATCCGGTCAGGCGTGATCAATGCCGCTGATTGACCGGCCTCTGCCGCTTGTCGCAATCGCAATGCAATGGCCAGCGCTTCGGACCGGGGTGAAGGTGCCTCAACCAACATCATGGCGGCTGTGGCTTCCGACAATCTGTCCAGCTCCGGTCCTTCGCTCATCCAGGCATCGGTGACCGGAGCCGGGCGCAAAGCCAGTGAAATCAATCTGTTACGTTCGGGTGCTGGTGGCGTTGCCTCGGTCCAGGATTTGATGTCGCAGGGGCTGATATCCATCTCGCGCATGAGATTGGAGAATCGGAATTGCGGATGATCTTCGGAGCCGTTTGGACCACCAAGATGGGACCAGACCGATTCCGGCTGGTCAAAGTCATATCCGGGCAGGACCACGGCACCCAGAGGCAGGTTGGCAACCGCTTTCATCAGCATCAGCGTTGTACCGCGCGACCCGGTTGATCCGGCAAGTATGACAGGATGATCGGGCGGGGTTACTTGCCAGCGGGCAATCAGGTTTTCGACAACAAGGCGCTGACGGGCCTGCGTGTCCAGCATTTCGGCGTCGCCGGTGAACTGGTCTGCAATAGCAATGAATGCCTGCGCGCGCGCCCAATGGCCTGACATATCTTCGATATCCAGATCGCGGATGGCTTGTGCGTCTACACCTTCGCCCTGCATTTCCTCCATCAGACCGGCCAGGCTGTCGGCCAGACCATACAACGAGGCCCGCGCCGCCAGATCCGGCTGTTGATCCAGTAACCTTCCAACCAGCTCTACCAGTTCAAGCCGCCGACGCAGCGGCGGGACCGGTGGGGGTAGCCGGTCAGTGTCGGGACCGTCGCCCAACTGCGTCACCAAAGAAAGGCGCGGTAGCAGCCGGGGCGGCCCAGCATCAAACAAATCGCGCAAACGCCGTGTCATGCGGCGTGTGTTCACCACCAGATGAATACGCGCCCATGCCTCCGGCGGATCCAGGGCAAGGCGCGACTCGAGTCCTTTCAGCAAGGCGCGGGGAAAATCGACACCGGGAGGTAATGCGAAAACACGCGGGGATTTGCCAGGGTCAAACATCGCCGTCTGCCAGCAAGTTTTCCGCCAGGGCGATGCCAGCGGGATGGCCGACATCGCACCAGTGCCCCGGATAGAGTGTACAATAGAGTTTTTTCTCGGTCTGTATCCGGTCCCAAAGTACATTCAGTGAAAAGGAGCGATCCGAAATCGCATTCAACCCTTCAGTTTTAACGATCTGCACCCCGCCATAAACCAACCCGGTCCCACGCTGAATGCGCCCGTCCGGGTTCGCCGCAAAATCACCGGTTCCGCAATAGCCGGACACCCGGGAAATCGGCACGCACATAAGCAACGCGTCCATGTGTTCGGGCCTCCAGGCCGCGCGCAACAGGAGCAGCGGGTTTGGCCCACGCCAGATTGCATCAGGGTTGATTGTATAAACCGGCTTGTCACCCAAAAGCGGCAACGCGGCTTTCAGCCCGCCGCCGGTTTCCAGAATCTCCGGTTCGTAAGAAGTTACCACGCCTTTTGGGGTCAGATGGTCGCAAAGTTGGTCCGCCCTGTAATGCAGATTGGCAACGATTTGGTCCGGGTCAACGGCCTCGGCCAACGCCAAAGCCCGGTCGACCAGTGTCACGCCAGCCACTTGGATTAACGGTTTTGGCAAGTTTTTGGTCAGCGCGCCCATACGGGTGCCAAACCCCGCTGCGAACACCACTACAGAGTTTGGATGATCGGTCATACCGGGACCAGCTTTTGTAGATTGGAGGCGGTTGGGCGGGGCAGCGTTTCGTTCAGTGTCGAGGCTATCGGGGCAAGGGCGGGGTGCTCCAGTCCACGCATCAGATGCGCCCAGGTGCGGGGGATCAGGTTGGCGTAGAATGGTTTGCCATAGGTGCTGGCCAGCCGGGCGAATACCGCCAATATCCGCAGGTTTCGCTGAACGCCGAGCACGACGTAGGCAGTGCGAAAGTCGTGATCGTCCTGCCCTGAATGGGTAAGATACCTGTCTACCATGGCCTGTTCAACCGCGGCGGGAACATCGCGGCGCACGTCCTGCAAAAGTGACACCAGATCATAGGCAGGATGCGCCAGCATCGCATCCTGGAAGTCAAGCAATCCAACCCGCGCCACACCCGACCTATCAGGTAGCCAAATCAAGTTTTCAGCGTGATAATCGCGCAAAATCATAACAGGCTCTCCTTGGGTTGCCTCAAACAGCAGATCTTGAAACCTGGCGCGGAACACCTCGGATACGCCAGTGTCGTTTGTGCCGGTTATGGCCGCCACCCAGGTGTCGAACACAAGGCTGGCCTGTTCGGCCATCAACTCGGGACCAAAGAGGGTCAACGAAGGAGTACCGGACTGATGCAGCGTGATAAGAAGGTCCGTGGCTGCCCTGTATAAAGGCCGCTCCATTTTCGGGGCATCCGGAATTATTCGGGTAAACAGGTCGTCGCCCAGGTCTTCCAGTAAAAGGAACCCGGATGCGGTATCCTCGCCAAAGATCTGCGGTGCGCTCAACCCGATACCGGTCAGATGTTGGGCAACGGTAACAAAAGGGCTGATATCGGTGTTGGTTTCCGGTGATGCGTCCATCAGAATTGCAGTTTCTCCGGACGGCGCGCGCAACCGTTCATACCGGCGCATCGAGGCGTCTCCGGCCAGGTCGGTTCGCACAGCCGTGCCCCAGCCAGAACCGGCCAGAAAGTTGGTAGCCAGGATGTTACGCTCAGGTGTCATTGGCAAGTTGCTTCATAAGTGGTGCCCACCGGTTGGCAGAGGCATCAATGGCAATATGGCGGATATTCTGGTCAGACGGGTCGGGCTGAATACTTAGGGTCAGAGCCATGGCGGGGGCAAGCGGCCCAAGCAATTCAGGCCATTCGATCAGGCAAATAGCCTCATCAAAGGCGTCTGTCAGGCCCAGTTCCTCGATTTCGTCCAAAGCGGTCAGGCGATAAAGATCGGCATGCCACAGTTCGCCGGCGGAAGTATCATAGGTTTGGACAAGGGTGAAAGTGGGGGACGGCACGTCCTCGGGTACCTGCATAAGGGACCAGATCAGATGCCGGGCAAAATGGGTTTTACCCGCCCCAACCGGCCCTTCCAGCAACAGGCAATCGCCCGGCCTAAGACACGCCCCGATTTGTTCGGCAAGTCGGGCGGTTTGGTCTTGGTCCTGCATGGAAAGTGAGATGCGCATGACGGTACAATGACTTTGCCGTTGGCGGGCCGCAAGCGGGTTCAGCCATCTTCGATGTTTTCCAGCCGAAGTTCGGACGGNGTGGTACCGGNCAACGGATTATCCGGGTGATCGCGGCTGAAAACAACCATTGTTGCACCATGGCTGATCGGAAATACACAACAAGACAGGGATTGTCCGCCTTTCAGCTGAATTTCGCCCCACCATTCCACGCGGTTTTTCCGCAATCCGACGAATTCCCGTATCTCACCCAACACCGGCGTCGCCTGACACATTCCCTGCCAGGTTCGGGTTGCATCTAGCACGGACATTTGAACAAAGCTGGCCTCTGGGTCGACACTCCAAATCTTGCGATAGGCCGCGTTGGAAAAATTCAGCGCGCCATTCTCGGAGAATACAACAATAGCATCATCCATCTGGTCAATCATCGACTGATTGATTTCCAGATCGGTGCGAAAGCGCCGGGTCAGGGTAATTTCGGCGGTAATATCTTCGAATAGAAAGGCAACCGCCCCATCTGGGTGTGGGCGTCCGCTGACAGAATAGACCGCCCCTGACGGCAGCGTCCAGGTTTCCTGGTATCGCCCGTCCGCCGCCGCTGCGACCAGGTCTGCCATCTGGTGTCGCCAACTGCCGTAATTCTTGGGTTCCGGCATCATCCGCTGATCCCGCAGCCGGTCGAAAAAGGACAAGAGGTTGGGTCGCGCGCTCAGGAAATCGGCCGGCAGGGCGGTCAGGTCTATCAGCGCCGGATTGAACAGGGCCAACTGCCGGTTTCGATCAAAAATGGCCAACCCTATGGGCAGTTGCGCAAAGGTTTTGGCGAGTGTCTGAACAAAATTGCGTTGGGCGATTTCGGCATCTACCACCGCGTTGACGTCCACGGCGTAACACAGAAACCCGATATCCTGCTGAACCACGGACACATCAAACCACAGTTTTTTTTCGCTGCCCGCGACCCCGACACTGGCCCGAGTCTTGTTGCCCACCAGTCCTTTGCCAGGTCCTATTGAAAAAAGCGGTTCGCGATCATCTTTCCCAACCTTCCTGCACAGCGCGCCATACGCGGTATTGCTACAGTTGAGATTGCCGTGTTGGTCAACATGCCAAATCGGATAGGGAGCCTGCTCCATCGCAAGACGCAGAGTTTCCTGCCTCTGGGCGACCGTATCAGGCAGGGCGCTCGCAACGTTTTTCCTATGCAGATGAACGCGGGTGATGCCGTCAATCCATTCGCAATGGATGTCGCCCAGACCTCCTTTACCGCTTGCGGGAATTGTCAGGCTCCCTTGGCTGCGAACGAATTGTGGGGACTGGGGAAAGTCAGGGTATTCCCCGGCTAGAGCGTCATGCAAGCGTGTCCAATTGAATTCCTTGTTATCGGCTGGAAAAATTGTTCGCGCCATCGCCGAAGCGTCAATCAGGTTCGGCCCGTCAAAAATGAAAATTTTGTCCCGTACACCATCCGGGCCGTCAAGANGNCCAGCTCCGATTGTCGCGCGTTGCGGTGCCATCCAATATACCGCCGCCGCCGCGGTGATTGTACAGATCAACCCAAGTAACACCCAATCCAGATAAGCAAGTTCCTGCATGATGCCGGCCATCCCTCAGCGCGCTGTGCCCCAGTCAATTATGATATTGAATCGAAAAGGGTTAACGCCGGATTAATCAAAGCAAATTGCTGCCTCAGATTTCGATCGGCTGATTGGCTCCAAGCGGTACCGCATCGGGGTTNTTTTGGGCGTCGATCTTATGGCGAGGCCAGGTCACTTCNACGACAGCTCCGCTCTGATCGGGCCGGATGTTTTTCTTGTGGCGCAGGCCTGATCCATTGGCAAAACTCAGTTCCGCCCCCGAGCGTTCAAGNAGGGTTTTGGCGATAAACAGGCCCAGCCCCATACCTTCATAACCGGGCCGGGTCTTGCGGTCGTTCACCGAACGTCGGTGGCGCACAAATGGGTCGCCAATACGGCCAATGAAATGTGGCGGAAAGCCAGGNCCGTCGTCTATAATCCGAATCGAGATGCTGTTTTCAGTCCAGATCGCTTCGACCCAGACATTGGCGTCAGCAAAATCAACAGCGTTTTGTATCAAGTTGCGAAGACCATGGATCACCTCTGGTTTGCGCAAGATTGACGGTTGTTGCAAACTGCCGCCGTTGTCCGGCTTTTCCTCGAAATGAAGTGTCTTGCCCCGGTACATATGCGGCTCCGCGGCTTCCTGAATGACCGAGCTGATCGGGGCCTGACGCAGGTGGAGATCTTCCTTTCCGGCCCGCCCCATATTGCGCAGGATGTCGCGGCAACGGTCGGCTTGTTGTCGGATCAGGGCGGCATCTTCACGTAATTCGGGGCTATCGCCCAACTCTTCCATCAGTTCGGCGCTGGTCAGTTTTATCGTCGCCAGCGGTGTGCCAAGTTCGTGCGCGGCTGCGGCCACAACGCCCCCGAGATCGGTCAGTTTCTGTTCACGGGACAATGCCATGTTGGTGGCGGCAACCGCGTCAGACATCGACTGAATCTCGGAACTGATCCGCAGCGAATAGGCCCCCATGAACACAGTCGCAATGACCATCGCCGTCCAATTTCCAAACAAAAAGACGTCCGGGACTCGCAGGATGAACCCTTGCTCGGTTCTGAGCGGCATATGAAACTCGCCCAGCAGAGTCACCAGAACTATCGCGGTTCCCCCGACAATAAGCGTCGATCGCAGACCCATGACATTGGCGGATATGATAACCGGCCCCAACAGCAGCAATGCGAACGGATTATGCAGCCCGCCAGTCAGGAACAGCAGAAACCCCAGTTGCAGTAAATCAAACATGACCATCAAGAAATTCTCGAACTCGGACAGTCGCTTGCTTTCCGGAAATTTGAACATGGCAATCAGGTTGCCGATGACCGACGCGCCAATAACCAACAGGCATAAGACCATATCAAGCTGCAGGCGGTACATCCACATGGCAACGGTTATCGCCGTNACCTGCCCGACAATGGCCACCCAGCGCAGCAAAATCAGCGTCCGTAGCCGGACCCAGCTACTGCGCTCGCGCCCGGGCATTGAAGTGAAACTGGAATTGCTCATGTATCCTCCGGCGTGCGGGCTGCGTCACAGTTGCAACGGCTGAGTATCTTGATAAATGTGCATACCGATACGATCAACATTTCTCGCACCAGAATGAGTTTGCCGCATGAAACGCGTGATACCTATTGCGGCAGTGGCCGCACTTGCTGCCGTGATCGGCGGGAGTTGGCTGGCCACCTATGTCGGCCGCTCTGATGACCAGTTCGCCAGTTGCAGGACTTCGCAGATTGCGGGTGGGTCGGACGCGATCGGTGGTCCGTTCGAGTTGTTGAATTCCAAGGGCGAGACGGTGACCGACAAGGACGTGCTGACCGCCCCGTCACTTATCTATTTCGGCTATACGTTCTGCCCGGATATCTGCCCCCTGGACAATGCCCGCAACGCCGAGGCGGTTGATCTGCTTGAGGCGCGCGGCCAGATGGTCACCCCTGTGTTCATCTCGATCGACCCGGCCCGTGACACGCCTGAGGTTGTAGGCGACTTTGCCTTTAACCTGCACGAGCGGATGATCGGCCTGACCGGATCGCCGGAACAGGTCAAGGCGGCCAGCCAAGCCTACAAGACATACTACAAGGCGCACCCGGCCGAGGACGAATACTATCTGGTCGACCATTCCACCTTCAGTTATCTCGTTTTGCCTGGGCACGGCTTTGTTGAATTTTTTCGCCGTGATACCAGCCCCGACGACATGGCAGACCGGATCGGGTGCTTTTTAGACAATCAGTAGCTGCAATGCGCTGTTTGACCTTTGACTTGGCGCTGATAATACTGCGGGCGCAGCGAACAGGTTAATCAACCTCAAAAGGAGAGAGCATGGCCGACACTGCCCTGCAAGAGATCGGACCGGACAAATCGCTTTTGTTGGTTGACGATGACGAACCATTTCTGCGTCGCTTGGCCAAAGCAATGGAGAAACGTGGTTTCGAGGTCGAAACCGCCGGGTCCGTTGCTGCCGGCAGGGCCATCGCCACGGCGCGCCCACCCGCCTATGCGGTTGTTGATCTGCGGTTGGAAGATGGGAACGGGCTGGATGTTGTCGAAGTACTGCGCGAAAAGCGTCCCGACAGCCGTGTCGTCGTTCTGACCGGCTATGGTGCAATTGCCACAGCAGTGGCGGCGGTCAAGATTGGTGCCACGGACTATTTGTCCAAGCCCGCAGATGCCACCGACGTCACCAATGCACTGCTGGCCAATCTGGACGAATTGCCGCCACCGCCGGAAAACCCGATGAGCGCGGATCGTGTGCGCTGGGAACATATACAGAGAGTATACGAATTGTGTGATCGTAACGTCAGCGAAACGGCGCGGCGGCTGAACATGCATCGTCGGACATTGCAGCGCATATTGGCGAAACGTAGCCCGCGATAGACCCTGATCAAGGGACATGACACCTTTCCAAAGCCTAAAATACAACCCAGAAGGCAGCTCAGTTCGCTGGCGTCTTTCGGTATTGATGGGCGGGTTCGCTGCGTTATAGCGCTTTGGTCAACTCGGCGTGACGTTTGGTAAAGGCAATGCGTACTTCGATCGGCGGGCGCAATGTAATGGACAGACCCTTTTGAATGGCCATATCGGGCTTGCCAAACAACTGATCCGCCTCGGATCTTGAAAATCCGGCAATCTGGGTCGCTTCCATCCAGGCGCTGATCCGATCGGCCTTTTTTATCAGTCGCTTGATCTTGACCGGGATTGTCGCAGGCAGGCCAAACCGTAAATGGATCGCCGCCGTCAGACGATCATCCAGCCTGCCATAGTCAGGACCAACCGCCGCTTTGACCGGAGAAATCATGTCACCGATCACGTACTCGGGCGCATCGTGCAATAAGGCGGCCATGCGCCATTTTACTGGAGGATTGAGAACAATGCGGGAAAACAGCGCCTCGACCAACAGCGAATGCTCAGCCACGGAATAGGCAAAATCACCCATCGTCTGCCCGTTCCAACGCGCCACAAAGGCCAACCCGTGCGCAATATCTTCAATTTCGATATCCAACGGCGTCGGGTCCAGAAGGTCCAGCCTGCGGCCCGAAAGCATCCGTTGCCATGCGCGCGGTTGTTTCATTATTGCTGGTCTGCCTTTGGTGTATCCTACCGGTCAAACCTGACCGAGCGTGCCAACGATTTCCAGCCCAAATCGGCTTCAGACTTTGTGTTTTGAAACCGTCACGGCGGAGCGATTGCCCTCAGATTAGTTGCATATTTACTACACCATACACTGGTCGCCATGTTTTTGCCACAATTGGGGCGCACCCTGAGACCACCTGATCTCATGCTGCCAGGCAAGTTGTTAAGGTCCGACGTGCAGCGGGCCACGGAGCATATCTGGCAGTGTTAAGGTCAGGAATTCAAGGTCGAGGGGGGCGCGTTTGTCCTCCCTGCGCGTTCTCCTCAGACATCACATGTTTACGAATGGAAGGGGCTTGTCATGTTCAAGCGTCCGTTTGGATTTTGTCTGGTATTGGCAATCGCTGCGGCGGCGGCGTCTGCCGTATCCGCAAACTGTGCCCAGCGGGATCATGTGGTGGAGCGCCTGCAATCAACATTCTCAGAGCAACTGACGGTAGGTGGGTTGCAACGCACACGTGACACATTGTCAGTTCTTGAAATTTGGGCCTCGGCCAATCCGAGCATTGACCTTGTGTCGCCCAGATCGGCCAAAGCCAAGAGTTGTTGTTCCTGATCGGGGCGCAAAGATGCCCAGGCATCCAGTGCCGTAACCCCTGCCAATCCCTGTTGCCCTTCAGCGGCACCCGCCAGATAAAATGGGACGCCAGTTAGCGAGCCATATGTATGTGGTTCCTGCAAGTTGCCGGTGTCGTTCAGAACACTGTCACGGACCTGGCGAAACATCAGGCTGATTTCCAGACCCGGCACGCCCATCTTTTCCATCAGCGCGGTGGCGTATGGGCTGTTTTCGCCGGTGCCATCCAATGCCACTTGTCCGTCCTTGGCGGCAAAGGCCACCAGTGTTCCCCGGTCCGGGTTGGCCGCAGCCAATCCGCCAGCGCCGCGGGTTTTCTCTGTGGCGGTGACGGTTTCAGCCTTGGACACCTGCGTCAGGTCAATCGAATCGCCCAAGGGATTGTCCCGGCAGGAATCCAGGATGACGATTCGCATTTTGCGGGCCCGTTCCACGGCTGTCAGCAATTGCTTTAATGATACAGATTGGCGCTGAACATCCAGGTTTGATTTTACATTCGCATCGACCGGAATCAAAAAATTCTCGCCCTGAACCTCTACCCCATGCCCGGCATAATAGATCAGCGCAAGATCGGCTGTTTCCGAGCGGAAGGCGAAATCGTCAAGCAACTGATGCAATTGGTCTGATGTAGCGTCCAATGACAGCGTCACATCAAAACCTATGTCGCTAAGCGTTCTGGCCATGGCTTCGGCGTCGTTAATAGTGTTCTCAAGGACCGGTATTGTCTGGTAATCGGCCATACCCAGGACCAAAGCCACCCGATCGGTCGCTGCAATTGACACCGACGCGACCGAACAGGCGGCAAATATGGCGATGGTTCGAATGAACCTGAGCATAGCGGTCCCCTGCTGAGTGCAAAACTGACGACTGGGCCAGTCTATCCCAGACCCGGCGAAATAAAAGGCAGGAATTCCGGTAGTTTGCCGAACAGTTAGTAACCTGTCTGTGAAAATGTGATGTCTGGGGTCGTGCGCAGGCAATTTCCCTCATCGAATCCAGCGCGCTGTCACCTATATCCTGACGCATTTTCCGCCGCACAACAGGCATATTGCCCCGGCATCGGCACGATGCTATCTGCGCTCAGAACAGACAACTTGAGGAGCCACGAGAATGGCCAACGACTATATCGTCAAGGATATCGCACTGGCCGAGTTCGGCCGCAAAGAGCTGGATATCGCCGAAACTGAAATGCCGGGCCTGATGGCGCTGCGCGAGGAATACGGGACCGCCCAGCCGTTGAAAGGCGCGCGCATTGCCGGGTCATTGCATATGACCATTCAGACCGCCTGTCTGATTGAAACACTGGTGGCGCTGGGCGCTGATGTGCGTTGGGCCTCTTGCAACATCTTTTCTACACAAGACCACGCCGCCGCGGCCATCGCCGCCACAGGCACACCGGTGTTTGCCATCAAGGGTGAGTCGCTGGAAGAATACTGGGACTATGCCGACCGGATTTTCCACTTTGAGGATGGCGGTTGCAACATGATCCTGGACGATGGTGGTGACGCCACCATGTACATCCTGATCGGTGCCCGTGTCGAAGAAGGTGAAACCGATCTGATCGAAACTCCGACCTCGGAAGAAGAGGTGGCGTTTTTTGCCCAGATCAAAAAGCGCCTGCAACAAAGCCCCGGCTGGTTTGTCAAACAACGCCACTTGATCCAGGGCGTATCAGAAGAGACCACCACCGGCGTGCATCGCCTGTATCAGCTGATGGAAAAAGGCCACCTGCCGTTCCCGGCGATCAACGTGAACGATTCTGTCACCAAGTCCAAGTTCGACAACAAATATGGCTGCAAGGAATCGCTGGTCGACGGCATCCGGCGCGCCACCGACACGATGATGGCTGGCAAGACGGCGGTTGTATGCGGTTATGGCGACGTTGGCAAAGGCTCGGCGGCTTCGCTTAGCGGTGCCGGTGCCCGGGTGAAAGTCACCGAAGTAGACCCTATCTGTGCGCTTCAGGCGGCAATGGACGGGTTCGAGGTTGTGACACTTGAAGATGCCCTGGCCACGGCTGATATCTTCATCACCACCACCGGCAACAAGGACGTGATCCGGATTGAGCACATGCGCGAGATGAAGGACATGGCCATCGTCGGCAACATCGGCCATTTCGACAATGAAATTCAGGTCGCGGCGCTGAAGAACCACAAATGGACCAACATCAAGGAACAGGTAGACATGATCGAGATGCCTTCGGGCAACCGGATCATCCTGCTGTCCGAGGGTCGTTTGCTAAACTTGGGCAACGCCACCGGCCATCCGTCGTTTGTGATGTCAGCCTCGTTCACCAACCAGACCCTGGCGCAGATCGAGTTGTGGACCAAGGGTGACGATTATGGCAACGAAGTCTATGTTCTGCCCAAGCATCTGGACGAAAAGGTCGCGCGCCTGCATCTGGCGCGCATCGGCGTGAAATTGTCTGAGCTAAGTGCAGAGCAGGCCTCTTATATCGGTGTCAAACCCGAAGGTCCGTTCAAACCAGAACATTACCGGTACTGAAATTCAATCAACGTGACTGCCCCGGTTTTTCCGGGGCAGTAAACATTCAGTAAGACAGTCTGGGATACCAGTCGGTCCCACGTCCTCCCGGTGTAAGGTCCAGCATGTTCCAAAGCGGCCAGAGCTGATCAATATGCCGGGGCTGGCCATCGGTATCCGCAAAGAAGCTCTCGCTGCCCCAAAAATGGGTGATGCCTGATGGTGTCTTCGTGAAGATGTTCATCATTGGCAGTTGCGTCCCGTCAGCCGTTTCGCCGTGATAGGCGGATTGATAGCCAGTGCCCTTGGCTGACAACAGATTCAGGTTGTCCCAACCGCGTTCTTTGCAAAGGTTCTTCAGCTGCTCCGGGCTGGCCGAAGCAACAACTGCAAAGTCAATTTTTTGCCCAAAATGGCTGGCCTGGCCGGTCAAGCCATCCAACAAGGAAGTACACATTGGGCAAGGGGATTTGTCTTCTGGTTTGAACATCAGTGAATAGACAGCCAATACATCTTTGCCTTCAGAGAACAGGGCGGACAGTTTCTTCTTTTCTCCAACCGATGTCGTGAACAGAAAATCTTCTTTCAGTGACCCTCCCGCAGGCAGTTTCCTGCGCAGCCCAGCCACACGCTCAGCTTGGTTTCGCAAAGCGATCTCTTGCTGCAAAAGTTCATCTCGGGCAGACCGATAGGCCGCAGTTTCATTAGGATAGGTAACAGGCATGGGACTCTCCTTTGATCACCATACTTAACCTTGAAGTTAAATAGATGCAACCAAGACCACCTGAGACATATTTTGTCGGGACCACTTTCGCCGGAGATTCCGTTTCAGAACCAAAGGATAAATTTCTCTTTGTCCCAGCCAGATTGAACGCTAATCTCATATCATTGGCTGATGTGGCCTGTGTAACATATTGGGAGTTTCCAATGAGCAAACGCGATGACCTGATTGCGCAATATGCGGATGATCTGAAAAACAAATGCGGGGTGACCCCTGACATGGACTTGCTGACAAAAGTCACGATCGGCTGTGGTCCGGCAATTTACAATGCAGATGCATCAACTGTGGCAGCAACTCAGGAACACGAGTTGGAAACAGTCAAAAACAACTTTCTGATCAAGAAGCTCGGCCTCGCAGATGGGCCGGAACTGATGGAAGGGATCAATGCCGCCATCGAAACCTATGGCAAGTCAGAGCGCAACAAATACCGCGCCGTAATCTATTACTTACTGACAAAGCACTATGGCAAAGAATCCATCTACGGGTAATTCTGGTCTTTTCAAAGCAATTTGACGCCCGCAGTATGTCTCGCGGGCGTTTCGCATTTTAGATATGTCTTACGGGTTTTAGATTTGCCTTGCAGGCATCCTGTGGGATAGAAATAGTACAGCGACCAGGATGGTCCGGACCTAAGTTTTCAAGACACGTGTGGTGAGTAGGTAACGCGTGGGGTGAAGGGAAGGTCCTGGCGTGTCGGGACCTTCCCGTTTTATTTTCCACCTATTGGAGATAAACCACTGGCTTCCAGCCAGTCCGCTTCAGCGTATCTGGCAAT
>JGI24025J20009_10000991_pt1 | contig 21823 bp, 21 predicted proteins | sample Cruoilmetagenom3_FD_20009 | JGI IMG/M metagenome (IMG submission 20009) | reverse complement strand
GTTTGAATATCCTTTTTATAACAATCTTTTATTTATTGTTGCAAGAACATATTTTAATATCTTGAGGTATCGTTTGTATTGCTTCACTTATCTTATCAATATTCTTCAATAATCTCTCTTTTGTAGGTTTTCTACCTCTAATTGATGTACCTTGGACTTTTTTTATTTGTTCTCTAAATTTCATCATCTGCCCCCTTACAACTTCACAAATAAAATTGTCATCTCTTGCAGAGACATTCGTATTATCTATCTTTTGCATCACAAGAATATACTCATCATCTATCTTTCCTATATCTGCACTTGTGTATTTCTTTGTTTTGTCAATGTTCCTAAAAATCGTTTTTATTGGTTTAAACCCTATCTCTTTACCCATCTCTCCAAAAAATTTATGACTTTCGATCAGTTCATATTCTAAACTCGAGTTGCCCACCACCATCACGCATAACTTATCTTTTTTAAGAACCCTATTCATTTCTATCATTGAACGGAACATATCCCCTAAATATTCAGAGAGCAATCTAAATCTATTTGCTATGAAATGAGAATGCCCACCTATCTCATGTTTCCTAAACAAGTCAAAATCCATTCCAAGCCAAAGCATGTTGTACATGTGGACTCTATAATAATCCAACGCATTTACATAAGGTGGAGAAGTTACTATTAAGTCTATCGAGTTAGTCTCAACTTCTAATTTTCTTGCATCACCACAAATTACTTTTACTTCTGGAATGTTTTTAATAATTTTATCCATTTTCTTTAGTCCATTCTGCATAGATTTCACTTTTTTCAAAAATAAATCGTCAACATCGATTCCACCGCCATTTTCTACCAATGACCAGATCGTAGAAGATAAAGCGACTCTTCCAAAGTCAAATAAGTCGTTGTGCCCTTCTTCTTTTATCTCTAACAGAGTTTCGCGAATGCCCTCTAATTTCGAGATTACAACCCTATTAAATATTTTACTTACCTTCCTGTTGGGTAGATTGTTAATTCTTTCATCAACTTTTCTATAATCCATATCCAAATATCGCTTCATAACTGCTAATTTTTTGTTAAAATATCTAAACTCATTTTCATCAATCAAGGTGGTTTTTACTTTAGTTATTAGAGATGCAAGCGGGTTAAAGTCATTACCAATCGAATTTCGATTATTTAGAAGAGCCTCTATTAATGTTGTTCCACAACCACACATCGGATCTAAAACAGTTTCCTCTTCTTTTGTAAATAATTTGATGAAGGTCAAGGGTATTTGAGGTATAAACCTTGCTGGATAAGAATGAAATGTATGTGTAAGATACTGAGTTGTAAAATCTTTAAAATCCCAGACAATTTTATTTAGTACTTCAATTCCCCTATAAAAGCTATATTCTCCGTTGATTGATTCCAAGTATTTTCGTTCAAGGGTCTTTTCTCCGAACAAAGTTGCCTGTTTTGTATCATAAATCATTTTCATCGCCTTTCCATAGCTCCTTCATCTTTTCTTTGATGAACTCAGGATCATCCGATTCGATCCCAAAATAATGAGAAAACGCTTCTGCGGTGGTTATGAGTTTAGTCCTTCCTTTAGGAGCGGTCTTTACCAGCCTCTCCTCCTCTAACTTCTTTACGTGTGAATAGCATTTATTTCCCCTTATCTTGGCCAACTTCGCCAGCGTTATCGGCTGATAATAAGCTATAACGGAGAGCGTCCTTAAAATCTGATTTCCAAACTCTTTGGACGCAAAATCCTTCGTATATTCGAGATATTCCGGTTTGAGCCTCATCACGAATCTATCACCGTCAGGAGAAGATATCTCTATCGGGCCTGAAGAGTATTTCTTTGAGAGTTCACCAATCATCTCTTCGATCTCCTCTCTGGACTTCTTAAACCTCTTTTCAAAGGTCTTTAAACTTATGGGGCGATCTGTTAGGAAGAGGGCAGCCTCTATTATCTCTCTTTCCATTTACTCACGCTTCAATATGCTTTTTCCCCTATTTAAAAGTTTTTTTGCTTTTTCCTCGTCTTTTGCTTCAGCATAGATTCTTATCATCGGTTCCGTTCCACTCGCCCTTATCAGAAGCCAACTTTTATCATCATAAGATACTTTTACGCCGTCTCTATCGTTGAAAGGTTCTTTTAACTCGCTTAGACGCCTCTTCACACGTTCCATCGCCTCTTCTTTCTTCTCCACCATTATCTTCTCTTTGATAGTGAAGTATCTTGGGACTTCATCCGCGAGTTCGCACAAGCTTCTATCCTCTTTGGAGATTATCTCCATAATCTTTCCGAGAGCGGCCAAACCGTCTCTGCAATATTGGTGCTCCGCGAATATGAGCCCCCCGTTCCCTTCCCCGCCAAAGATCGCTCCTTCTTTCATCATCGTTCTCGCAACGTGCACACTTCCCACGGGAGTCTCGATCAACGTTCCATCTTCCTCCTCAACCACATCCCTCAAAGAAGAAGAGGTGGCTATTGTGGTCACAACTTTTTCTCCTTTCCTTTCACGTAAGATATCTCTCGCAACGATCGATAGGATGATGTCTCCCTCCACAAATCTGCCCTTTTCATCGAAGAAGACACTCCTGTCGGCGTCTCCATCGTGGGCGATGCCGAGATCGAAGTCTCCACTTTCGATGATCCTTTGCAAGATCTTTAAATTCTCCTCCGTCGGCTCCGGATTCCTTCCCGGAAAGGTGCCGTCCGGCTGGCAGTTCAACCCGACATACCCAATATTTAGACTCTCAAGAAATCGTGGCGTGGTGAGAAACGCAGATCCACTTGCGGCGTCCAGCGCTATTCTAAATTTACTCTCCCTAATCTTTCCTAAATTTTTCCCTAAAAAGCGTTTGACGCTGTCTATATACTGGCTTGATACATCCGTCTTTAGATATCTTCCCGTATCTCTCCAATTAACTTTTTTAAAATTTTCTTTAAAGTAGCTCTCTTCTATCTTCTCCTCTTCGTCCCTCGAAGCCTCCGTTCCGTCCTCTGCTATGATCTTTATCCCGTTGTACTCGGGAGGATTGTGGCTCGCGGTTATTATCACTCCACCGCTTACTGAAGAATTATCTTTGACGTAATATTGTATCGCGGGCGTTGATGCTATTCCAACGTCGATGACCTCGCATCCGCAGGATAGAAGTCCGGAGATGAAAGAGTTCTCTATCATCTCTCCGGAGATTCTTGTATCCCTTCCGATGACTATTTTTCCTCGCTTTAGCGTTCCATACGCCATCGCGATATTTAAAGAGAAGATCGGATCCAATGTATCGTTTGCGATCCCCCTTATTCCGTTCGTTCCGAAGAGTTTATTCATTTTTTTACTCATAAGTTATAGGTTCTCCTTGCTTCTAAAATCCAAGCGTGAACAAAATTTTTAAAGAGAGATAATCTCTCCTCATTGATTTTTATCTCTCTTATAATACTCATAAAGAGATCTTCTGATCTTTTAAATTCTCTTTTCACTTCTTTGATCTTAGATAGAAGATAACTCTTCTCGATCGCCAGTTCGGTACCAACTCCTTCTACCTTATCGTTTTGAATATCGAGACCTCGAAGATTTTCTATCTCCTCTCTCGGCACGTTGATATATCCCTCCCTTGAGACATCATTCCAGAGATCACAGATGTTATCAGCCAACTTGGCGGATGGCCCCCAAGATCTCGCGATTATATCGAGATTCTCTCTTCTAAGTTCTGGAAATCCCATATAAAGTGTCTGGGAAACTAAATTCTCTCCCATGCATGAATTGATGCGATCGAGTTCCTTTCTTTGTAAGATCTTCCATCTTCGAGAAGCGTCTTCGTATCCGAGTGATAGACATTGCAACCACCGTTCGTATAATGGATATGCCATCTCGTGCCCCTCGTCGTAGAGTTCTCTCAGGTATCTTACCTGTTCTGCCAATTTAGATTGCCTTAGACCGTCCGCTTTAGCATCTTCTCCGTTCCATTCTCTCTCGGCCACATTTCTGGATTCGATATAATATTCCTTGTCAAGAATTCCGAGATCGACTGCCTCATCTATGAGCATGACGGCATACATCGAAAATTTAGGCTTCTTCAGCTCTTTTTTTATCGATTCGTCATAGATCATATTTGCTCTCGCCTGTGGCACTGGAATTTCTATCTTGATGAACTCGCTCATTTTTGTCACCTGCTGATTCTTATCTTTTAGTTCTATTTAAGTTGACAGCCCCCATAAAGTTATAAGTTTATATACGGTGAAGATGCAATGGACCCATCAGGGGGCCGTAAGGTAGCCTGGACCATCCTCCCAGCATGGGGTGCTGGAAACCCGAGTTCAAATCTCGGCGGCCCCATCTCTTTGATCTGAAAAACTAGCGGTTTAGTCGTAAATCTTTCGCTTTCAGCAGTTCTGAAAGGGCTCCAAAATCCTTTAGAGAATGTGATGCCATCTCATTTCCCATCATCCCACACTCCATCGACTCTCTTTCTTCCAAAATCCCGCATAGAAAACCACCCGCAAAAACATCCCCGGCCCCCGTATCATCCTTCACATCCACTTTCTTTGCTTTTACTTTGGTGAGCTTTCCTTTTGACCCAATAAGACAGCCCTTCTCTCCCAATGTCACAACCGCAATCTCAACACCGATTTTATTCAATAGAGAAAGAGCACCAGAGACACTCAAGCCCGTTAAAATTTTCAGCTCCCCTTCATTCAAAAAAAGAATTTTACAACTCCTCAATACCTTTTTGATGTACTTTAATCCCATCTTTGCATATATCATGCCGGGGGAAAAGCTTACATCCACTCCTATATCACAGATAGCTTCCTGAATTTTCAATTGTTCTGGATTGGCAAAAGAACCTATATGAATCATTTTGAAATCTCTCGTCCTCTCCAAATCCAGATCTTCCATGCTTATATCGCTATTTACGCCTCCGAAGGGGTATAATGTCCTTTTTCCCTCTTTATCCACAAAGATGAATGCTCTTCCGGTGGCACCATCCTTTCTTAAGACCGATTCAGCATCTATATCATGGGATCTGTAGAAATCCAGCAACTCCGTTCCGAGTTCATCCTTTCCGATGGCTCCGGCCAAAGCGACATCCTTTCCCAGTACCGAGAGTGCCACGACAGTATTAGGCACAGATCCTCCTGGGCAGGTATAAATATTTTTAACTGGAACTTCCTCTCCAGAATCAGCCAATTTATCGACGAGACAGATGAAATCGTAATTGATCGCACCAAAGCCGATTAGATCTCTCTTCATGAAAAACCTCTGGTTCTGTCCGCAAAAATCTTCGATTTTTGGGATGCCAAAAATCTTAGATTTTTGAGCACTTCACTTCCTGTGTCCTACCTTCGGTAGGACTTCCTTTTAAGATTAAATTCTTCATTACTTCAAAAAGATAGAAGGTTGAAACATAAATTTTTAGCCCTGTTTGATTGGCGGCGCCTCTTTTATTCTCGTTGTTGCAACAATCACGCAGAAAGCCCCCCAGTAACGCTGTCATTTTACCCCCAGACTAACCAGTATATCTGATATAGATGTCAATATTTTGGTTGTTCATAGACATATACCAACAATTACGGAAGATTCACGCTCGCAAACGACTTTATTAGGGTGCTATCCAAGCTTTGCAGATAAACCCCTCATCATCTCTCTGTATCGCTTATGTATCTCGATCACCTCGTCAAAGTTATCTCTCCTCATAAGATTATGAATATACGGAAGTTCACCCACATCTCTGGTTAAGTCCGTCGATAGGTTACATTTGATGAATTCTGAATCTGAATCCCTCTTTTCTTCCCAAAGATCCACCATCTCAAATATATCTGAGATATTAGAAGTTATGACGTGAAGCCATCGCATATCCGTGGTGGCAAGCCCTATGGATGCGTATGGAACCGCGTACTCGTTTCCATTGAAGACGACGGATACTCCTTCCTCCTTTTTTACGCCTTCAAGCATCTTATAATCCGTTATACTATCCCCAACGACCAGAATTTCATCCAAAGGAACTTTTGAACGGTCTGAGATCTCTAAAACAGCATCAAGTTTTCTCCCTCCTCCGATAACCTTCACTTCCGAGAGCACATCGTATGAAGATCTTAGAAGCTCTTCAAAGAAGAGCTCATCCAAAAGTTCTTTCAGTTCTTCATCGCCTTTGGTCTCGAGAAGCCTCTTTTCGACATCTAAAACCAATTTTATAACGTCATCACCGGTTTTTTTTCTTTTTTCCTCTAAATTTAGCTCCGTACAGAATATATTTTCTCTGGGTATGCCCAATTTCCTACCTATGTTGTAGGCATGCCCCTCATAACTCGTTGAAATTATATAGATTTCCCAACCCTCTCTTCCCAACCTCTCGATCAATTCCTTTGCTCCTGAAATGATCGTAGCCCTCTCTGAAACCCTTGAAATGTCAGAAGTTTTTATGCCATACGCCAATAAAAAGGGTACGATCAGAGAGAGCGTATCCCCCGGTTCATAACCCATCCTCCCATCTAAGGTCAACAGATCGTCATATCTACTTATCTTCTCGAATATCTCTCTTCCTTTCGAAGACTCAGCCATGACCTCATAGGCATTATCCTGGGGGGACAATGGTCCTTCCAGATCAAAACATATGATCGGCTTATGCAGATTTGATTGTGGTAGCAAATCAAAGATTTGCGTATTCCAAAAATCAAGGATTTTTGAGAACATCAAAAATCGCTCTTAAAAGATCTGTTTCTGTGAAGATGCCCACCAGCATACCGTCTTTTAATACCGGAAATCCTCCAATGTCGTTTTTATTTATCTTTTTGGCTGCTTCCTCCATATCAGCATCAGGCCCTATCGTCTTTATATCGGTTTTCATAATATTTTTTATCTCTAAATCGTATATCTCACTGGCATTCCCAGTGACAAGTTTTTCAAAGACCTTTCCACTTCCTAAAAATTGCATCACAGTCGTTGCAGTTACCAGCCCAACCAAAAGATCATCTTTCACGATGGGTAGCCTTCTAAAACCGTTCTCAAGCATCTTTCTCAATGCGGCACCCAATGTCTCGGTGGAGTGGGCGCTCACCACCCCCCTGGACATATATTCCTCAATTTTCTTATTTAAGACGTCCTCAAAAGAATCAGCTTCGTTGATCAAAAGTTTGACAAAGTCTCTCTCCGTGATTATCCCCTTTATTCTCAACTTTTTGTCAATTATCGGAATGCCACCAATACCCCTCTTTATCATAATTTTGGCAGCATCTTTTATTGTCTCACTTTCTTCCACACATACTACTTCTTTCTCCATCAGCTCTTTTACATCCCCGTTAACTGCCGCGAGAAGATTTCCTTGATATCTATTTTTTACAAGATTATATTTGGTCCCACCGCCGAGCAAATTTACAATATCCACGGTCGTCACTATACCCATAACTCTATCTGTTCCCGCATCGGTTATTGGAATCCGTCTAAAACCGTGTTTTTCCATCGTTCTCGCGGTTCCGATGATGCTCATGGTAGGAGGAACCGTTAGGACATCTCTTGTCGCTATCGAGAATATCTCTCCCGTCTGCGATGGTTTCTTATCTTCAAAATCAAACGAATCTTTCATCCCATATCCTTCTCTCTCAAATCCGCCCAAAAATTTCACGTTTTTTGCACCCTTATCATCTCTATTCACGTCATCATCTCTTCATAGCAACCTTCGCAGAGTAGCATACCCTCTACCTCTCTCAAATTTTCAGAAAACACACCGCATCTGTCACATTTACCTTGGAAGACGGCTTTTTCTGATTTTCCTCCGGTGCTTTTATCTCCAAGTCTCTGTTTATCTCTATCAAGTCTATTAGAATTCTGTTGAGCTCGGGAGAAACAGATAAGATGTCTTTATTTGTTATTATCCCCACCAACTTTCTGTCTTCTACGATCGGAAGTCTTCTGATGTTATTTTTGAGCATTATCCTCATCGCAGATGTCAAACTCGTGTTTGGCGAGACCGTAATCAAAGGAGATGTCATTATATCCCCTATTTTAACTTTTTCTGGAAGGAGATTCTTTGAAATTAGCTTACGGACAAGATCTTCTTCTGTCACAATACCGATTGCCTTTTTATTGTTGATGACAACCAAATTGCCGACATCATAGTGCTTCATCCTTTGTGCCGCCACTTCTGCGGTATCGTCGGGATCTATCCCGATCACGTCTCTATTCATTATCTCTTTTACCGGTATATTCGTCTCCAAGACCACCACACCCAATCATTCACACGAAACTATTCCCAAAAAATATAAAGATATTACAACATAAAAACTTTGCTTACTCATTTGATCGCCGCATCGGATCTCCTATAGTATCACGACTTTTCTCTATTTTTTACCGTGAATAGACACTCATCATCTCCAAAGAGATCGGATTCCATCGTTATTTCGGCGTTTAAATCAAATGCCGAAAAAGCCCCCTTCAGTAGCGAGAGACAGGCATTTTTACACGGTAATTCTCTTACAACTTCTTCGCCCAATTTTTGAAGTTCTTCATAGACCGAACATTCTTTTATCCTGTATGAAAAGATCTTTGGACTGTTGGCACAGACCCACAACCTCTTGAATGGCTGAATGCTGAGATATGCGATCTCTACAAATCTCTGCGGAAGCAGAGGAAATTTCATCGATCCCGTCTTTTCCACCGCATCCTTCAAAACTTCGTAAGTTCTATCCGTATTCTTCTCCCCAAGCTCCAACGATCTCTCCATGAGCTCTTTCCCATATCTGGTAAAAAAGACATCTGGTGATTCTTTACCATCCAACAACTCTTTAATCCATCTTTTCGGGTCGAATTCTTCCCCTAGCGTTTTGATCATCTCATAGTCGAGGTCGAAATAGTATTCCTCTAACATCATTCACCACCCCCCAAAATAATTTTAACTTGTATCGCCCCAACGGGACAAACCTCGACGCAATCGTTGCAAAAGACACATTTATCCCTGAATACTGCAAGAAGCTTGTATTCTTCCGGTTCGTTCTCCCTAAACGTGTGCATCCCAGTTGGAAGAACCATAAAGACCGCCTGGGGACATATCTGGAGGCACTTCTTGCACTCAAACGGTGTAGTACACTTCTCTTTATCGATCACGATCTCTGGCATCATCTCGAATCACCACTCGTCCCTCAGCGCGGGAAAAGAATTCCTTTCCACGAGCTCTATTGCACTCTCAGGACATGTCTCTTTGCATAATCCACATCCAAAACAGCTAAACATATCGATGTTGGCTTTATTTGTCGTCACTTCCTTCTTTATAGCCCCAAACTGACAACGTTTTACGCACGTACCACAACCGCTACACTTATCGTAATCCACCTTTGCGACGTACTCTCCTTTCATCAACGACTTTATGCCGTAATCATTTCTGAAGCGGATATCGATGCAATCCGGATAATCGCAGTTGCAGACTCCCCCGATATATGGTGCCCCTTCAATCGTCTTTCCAAACGTCATGATCGTGTGAACCATCCCCTTCTTGTTCCAAAATTCCAAAAATTTCTTCGCTTCCTCGGGGGAGATGAATTCGGCGCCGCCTTTGTATCTCTCCGGAACCATCTCCCATCTGAACATTCCAAGACCTATCCCAAGACAGGATCTGCAATCCTCCTCTTCCAGCGTCGCTCTTGTCATACGTCTGCAGATGCAATCTATCTTGACCAAAGGCTGTGCAATATCAACGACCTTCTTTGCATCCTCCAATGGAATAACTTGCCCCGGTGCCATCTCTATCATGGTGGCAGAAAGCCCCTCCATCTCTGATTTAAATCCTTCCGGATCTTCGTCTTTCGTATCTATAATAGATTTCATCCCCTCGATCGCGGTCTCTTCCAACCCTGCCATACCAATCCCGTATTCTTCTCTCTCCTCTTTTGGCTTTTTGTACATCGGTCTGCAATAATTCTTTGGATTTAGATACCAAAAACTCCCCTCGCCATATCTCTCATCAAGTTCAAGCATGATATCACCCATTTTTAACTATTGTCATTTCTAATATTTAAGATTAATTGTTCCATCTTTTTTTAAAATAAACATTATATTATAGAATTAAAATATCTCATCGAGCGGGATACCTAACTTCACCTCGGGTTGAAATCTCTGACATATGGGTATGGGGTATCTTATCCCTCTCTCATGCGTCACTTCAAGTGCCTCGATGATCGATCCCAGCTTTGCGGCCGGAATTGTAAACGCCATCTCATCGTCTTGAGTCATCGCCCACACCCGGTCTCCGTTCCCAGGAATGACCGCTTTTGGCTCCCCAGTCAATACCGTCTGGATGATGCCCTCGGTACAGGATGCCGCCCTACCAGAGAATGAGCAAGTAACGTTATTCCCTTGGTGATGGGTTGAGGCGTGGATCAACCTCATTATCTGGGCAGGGTTGCCATACATCATGATCAGGTCGGGTACGATCTTTGTCCACGCGAGTGGCGAAAAAACAATCCCCACATATTCTCCCTCTTCAAACCTGTTGACTTCCTTGGCAATATTCACTCCGGCTTCTATGCTGGCAGCGTATCCCATCTTTAGAAGAAATTTTGCCATTGCCATCTCGTCATTGGGCTTCTTCCACCCATATGCAGCAAGGGCGATAGAACAACCAAGATCCTCGGCCGTCATCCCTACCGTCCACCCATACCTCCTGCTCATGGTAATTCCCTGACAAAGAGCGACTTTAACTTTTAGATCCCTTAGTGGTCGGGTGGCTTTTTCAGGAATTTCCGTCTCACTTTTTATCAGTTTAATAGCCAAGGGAAACGTCTGTGTCCTAAGCAGTTCGTTTAATCTCTCTCCTTTCTCGATCCATCCTTTCATGAATCATTATATGAAAACAACTATTTTTATAGTTTTCTACGCCGCTTCCTCATTGGATAACCCGGGATCTTCTATTGGGTGCCAATGCGCCATAGATGTCGCTTTTTCATTGTGTATTTGCACGTGTAGCTTAAACGTCGCAGAGTCGCTTGGATTGACCTACATGGAAGTAATATACTTACCATTAGATCCCCCCCAACATTATACACCCTCAAAATTTTGTAAGTTAACTCTCTGATATATCACTAAAGTATATTTATTGATACATAAGGACAAATTATTTGCTAAATAATGGTACAATTAGACAAAAAATTACACATTTGGAAAAGTATTTTATAGGAGGAGAGATGGATAAGACTTGTATGAAGCATCTGCTCTCTGACCCGCGCATAGATTTTTCGTATTGTATGCAGTGTGGTGGATGTAGTGCTGTTTGCCCCGCCGCGTCGATAAGTGATAGATATAATCCCAGGGAAATGATGTACAGATTGATTAACAGGATGGATCTGATGAATTACCCCCTGGAAGAATGCTTTCACTGTTATTCGTGTAAATATATATGTAAGCTCGGGAATAGCGTATCGGATATCGTAAAGGTACTCAAAGAGGAAAAATCAGAGGGGAAATACCGAGAACACCCGATATATAAGACATTTTATGAGAAAGGGCTCTGTGTGACGCCCGATATTCTCCCGCCAGATAAAATTTTGGACTGGGGACCGAGCTATGAGAGAGCTTGGAACGCGGTGAAACGGTTCTCCTCTCTTCGAGAGATCCCACACGATTCGATGGTTGATCTACAACGAATTGCCGATCTGAGCGAAGATAAAAGATTCANAAAGATAGATGATCCAGAAATCCCAAAAAAAGAGATTAAAACGGATAAGATCTATCTCTTCAAGAGCTGCTTCATGGACGTACAATACCCAGGAGCCACGGAATCTATGCGGTACATCTTCGATAAACTAAAGATAGACTATTTGGATGATCCACGCCAATCTTCTTGCACTGGTTTTGCATATTATGCCGATCTAATGCCGTTTGGCACCATGCTTGCTACCAATGCGAGAAATTTTGCGATCGCGGAAGAGAGCGGATATAAAAACATAGCAACCGCTTGTGTCACCTCTTACGGCGTGTTGAATGAGTGCAAGGCGATCTTGGATTCCGGCGTTGGGGAAGAGTCGAATAAAATTTTAAAGGAGGTAGATCTCAAGTATAGGGGAGACGCTAATGTAATGCACGTCTTTGAGGTCCTCCACGCCTTGAGATCTAAAATAAAGAAGAAGATCAAAAATAGATTTGATGGTCTTCCCGTCGCCATTCATTACGGTTGCCACTACACAAAGATGTTCAGAGAGCTTACGATTCCAAATTCATTGGAGGATCTTGTATCCGTCACGGGTGCAGTACCAGTCGATTACGGCGAGAAAGATCTCTGTTGCGGGATGGGTTTTAGTGATACACTGAATAACAGAGATCACAGCAGAAGAATCGCGGAGAGAAAACTCCGCTCTATCAAGGAGGCGGGTGCGAAGGTGGTTATAAGTGCATGCCCGGGTTGCCAGATCACGTTCGATAGAAATCAAGAATACATTGAGAAGAAGATCGGAGAAAAATTCGATTTAGTTTACCTGAACTATTCACAGTTGATTGCGTTGGCAATGGGTGCAGATCCTAATGAGGTTGTAGGGATACAGACGCACTCGAATCCAATCGAACCAGTTCTTGAGGAGTTCGGCTTTTAGAAGCTTTTTGCGGCTTAAAAAATTGGTTGAAGTGGCGCGAAAATTATATATATCATTATAAAAGATTTATATTGTAAAACAGCTAAAATGCCATGGGGGTATGGATATGAGAAAAATATTTGCGCTGGTCATAATGGGTGTACTTTTGGCCGTAATGACAATCTCACAAGCTCAGACGGTCAACTGGAAGACCTATAATGACCCACAGGGAAGGTTTTCGATAAAATATCCTTCAAATTGGAAAGAGGAATATGAGGTATCTGATGGTAAAGGTGAGGTTGAGTTTGACGCACCGAACGATATCGATTGCGAAGTAGTTGTTCAGAAACGTTCTCTAGGTTGGAAAATTAGAAAGGATGTGACGTTTCGTGAGGAGGATGAAACTGAAAGAATAGTGATTATTTACGGCGAGAAGTATGAACTGAGGTTTGAATTTGAGGCTCCATCAGAATACTTTGAGTATGCGAACAAAACGTACTTCAAGCCGATGATAGAGAGTGCAAAAGTGAAATAACGCCAGAAAAGACCAAAAAAGAGGCGCTAAAAATTGGTCAAAGTGGCATCGCTACAGACAAAGGTCGGCGAAAAATCATCAGAGAGTTTTAAAAGTGCAGAAAAGCTCATAGAAAAGTCTGTATCTTTGGGTGCACAGATCTTATGCTTACCCGAATATTTTTCCTTCTCTCTCGAAAATTTTGAGATCGCGTCTTATTCAGAAGAAACGTTGCAGTTCCTGAGTGATAACTCTAAAAAGTATGATGTGTTGATTGTGGGAAACACCATAGAAGAGATAGATAACAGATATTACAACGTGGCATCCCTCTATAAAGATGGGGATCTGGTAGGAAAACAGGTGAAGATCCATCCTCCGAAGGGTGAAAGATTGTTAGGACTTAGTTGTGGTCGTAATATAGAAGTTTTTGAGACCACCTTTGGGAAGATCGGTGTCTTGGTATGTGCAGACGTTCTTTATCCTGAGGTTTGCCGTATTTTAGGGATTATGGGGGCTGATATCGTATTAAATCCGGTTGTTTCGATGTATAAAGAGAAAGATATAACCAAAGACGCCAGAGATTCCATATTCGTATCGAGGTCTTATGACAACAGTTATTTTCTAATAAAAACTGGAGGAGTGGGTAAAACACCATTTAGCAGATCAAAGGCCGTCGGAAGAAGTCTCATATCGGCACCTTGGGGGATTTTAAAGAGATATAAAGATGAAGACAGGGAAGAGATATTAATTGCCGATCTGGACTTGGATCTTTTGAAGGAGATCAGAGAGGAGAACTATTCCTTGACTGACAGAAATCCAGAAGCTTATTATAAACTTCTGACATACTCTCCACACTAAAGTCCTCGAAAATCGAAGATTTGCGACTGCATTGGGGCTTTCATCAGCCGTAAAAGATAATCCCTTAATCCCTTTTGATAGCCCACCTGTTGTGCTGATCTTTTAACACTCACTTTTCAATTTTTTCCAACTTTCAATTTTTTTTTCAAACCGCTAACCACACAATGTACAAAAATATATTTTTATATTTTTATTTTATTGTTATTAATATATGTTTTTTTATTTTATCAAAATTATATGAAATATATTAATCAGAGATATAAATTAATTTAATAAAATAATAACTAAAAAATTTAAATTAGGTATCATGCACGGTTGCCACGGCTGCAACTATATTACTTTTAATCATTACAAAAATTATGCTTTCAGAATGCCAGATACCCAAGAGGAATATTGGGTTGGCCAACTTTTTGTCGTCTCCTTGCCTGTTTATTCCAATAATTATATGAATGTGTGTCTTATGACGGCTACACCCCCTATTATAGGGGTGGAAATATGCTCGAACGACAAGATTATCTGGTCTTTGAGTACCAAATCTTTACCTGCTCAACACACGTACCGTCACTCGATAACTTTGTGTTCCTTTTTTATCTTTCTGCCCTCAATTTGGTAAGCCGTCTATCTATATATATTTAATTATAAATTTTAACCAAATTTTAATCAAATCAATTAGTATATTCTAAAAGATATACTCAAGTAAATATATTATGAAGGCTAACCAAATATATGAAGGCTAACCAAATATATGAAGGCTAACCAAATATATGAAGGCTAACCAAATATTCGGGTATTCAGAAAAAAGTGAGAGTTAGCGGAAAGTAAGGCTAAATTAAAGTTATTCAAAATCATTCAACGATCCTCAATTATTTATATCCCGTTAATCGAACGATAGATTGTGAAGATCAATTTTAAAAAGACGGTCGTGAGCGTAGACTTTTTTGCTCCGCCCGATTTTAAACCGGAAAAACGTGCAATAGAATATAGAGAAGATCCTTTAACTGGTAGAAAGAGCAGAATAAATGTAGAGAGAACAAAAAGGGTTAGACAAGCTTATAAAGATGACGATACGGTCTTTAGAGATGTTGTAAAAGAATCCGAAGATCACTGCTTCTTCTGCCCTCAAAATATCGAAAGATCAACGCCAAAATTTCCGGCGTATATAGGAGAGGAAAGAATAAAGGTCGGGGAGACCGTGTTATTCCCAAATTTATTTCCTTTTGCAGAATTTCACGCGATTGGAACGATAACGAGGGGGCATTTTCTCCATCTGGATGAGTTCACACCTGTAATGATCCAGGATAATCTTAAAGCCTGCCTTAGATACATGAAAATCGTTTATACAGAGAAGAAGGCAAGATATCCGATGTACAACTGGAACTATCTTCCATCCAGCGCGGCGAGCATAATTCACCCGCACATCCAGCTTCTCATCGAGAGAGAACCTGCCCCTGCGTTGGAAGACATATTAAATAGAAGTAGAGCGTATTACGAAGAGAACGGAAGCAATTATTGGGAAGATCTGATCATTCAGGAGAGAGACAATAAAGAGAGATTCATATACGAAGATACAAATCTGGCGGTCATGACAAGTTTTTCTCCAATGGGGAATAAAGAAGTTCTATTTATATTTAAAAATTCTTCTTCGCTCTCCGATTTGGATGATAAGGGGATAAAGGATTTTTCTAAATGCTTGATAAAAATTCTCAAAGGATACAAGGANNTGGGGATGAACGCATTCAATCTTAGCAGCTTTTCCGCACCGATGGGCGAAAATTTAGATTATTACCTGTTGAACGCAAGGATTATATCGAGACCGAGATTTGGAAGAACATATACCAACGATGCCGGTTTCATGGAGAGATTTCAACGTGAGTGGGTGATAGAAGATAAACCGGAAGATATGGCAATATTTTTAAAGAGTGCTTTTGATCTTTTGGAGTTAGATTGAGATGATTGAAAATGTTCCATTTTCAAACTTAAAAATCGGAGATTTTTAAATGATTGAGATAGAGGATATAAGGGCGAGAGAGATACTCGATTCGAGGGGAGATCCAACGATTGAGGTTGATGTAATCACAAAGAAAGGATTTGGAAGGGCATCAATCCCGTCAGGTGCATCCACGGGTTCAAATGAGGCACTGGAGCTTAGGGATGGGGAAGACAGGTATGGCGGAAAGGGCGTTAAGAAAGCGGTGGAGAACGTGAACGAATTGATACGCCCGAAGTTGATCGGTTATGATGTAAGAGAACAGAGGAAGATCGATGAAGAGATGCTGGAACTTGACGGAACGGAAAAAAAGATCAATTTAGGGGCAAATGCGATACTGGCAGTCTCGCTTGGCGTTGCAAAAGCGGCGGCAAATTCCCTCTCGATGCCCCTCTACAGATATCTGGGTGGGTCGAACGCGAGGATCTTACCGGTTCCGATGATGAACGTGATAAACGGCGGAATGCACGCGGGAAATAATTTAGCGATACAGGAACACATGATAGTTCCGGCGGCGAAGCGTTTCTCCGATGCAATTCAGATCGCATCAGAGGTTTATCATTCGTTAAAAAAAGTTCTAACGGATAAATATGGAAAATCTGCCATAAACATCGGAGATGAAGGCGGGTTTGCCCCTCCAATGGATAATACAAGAGAGGCGTTTGAATCTCTTGAGAAAGCCGTGGAAGAGGCTGGGTACTCAAAAAAGGTTTTTTTTGCGATAGATTCCGCTGCGAGCGAGTTCTACAACGATAAAGAAGGATACTATGAGATCGACGGCAGGAGATTGGAAGAGATGGAACTTTTGGATTATTACAGGGAACTCACCGAAGAATATCCGATCGTGGCATTGGAAGATCCATTCCGAGAGGAAGACTTTGAGAGCTTTGCAGAGATAACAGATAGGCTCAACATCCAGATAATTGGAGACGACATATTCGTCACGAACGTTGAAAGGTTGAAGAGAGGTATCAATATGGGTGCCGCCAACGCCCTTCTTCTGAAGATAAATCAGATAGGAACGATCTCCGAATCCTTAGATGCTTCCGAATTGGCTTTAAGATCGGGATACGGTGTGATAGTCAGCCACAGATCCGGAGAGACGGAAGATACAAGCATCGCGGACATCGCTGTCGCAATAGGATGCGGTCAGATAAAAACGGGTGCTCCGGCAAGAGGGGAGCGAACCGCGAAGTATAACAGGCTTATCAGGATAGAGGAGGAATTGGGCAAGACAGCCATCATGGGGGCAAAATTTGGATAAGATCGAAGGCGTTAAGATTTACATATTGGGGACGGCGGGCAGCGGAAAGACGGTGTTGACCCACTCTCTCCAGATATGGATGCAGGATATGGGACTGGAGGTGGTAACGGTCAATCTGGATCCGGGAGAGACGAACCTTCCGTATAGCCCGGAGGTAGATATAAGAGATTGGATAAATCTCTACGACGTTATGGATCACTTCGGATTGGGTCCAAACGGCGCGCAGATTCTCTGTGCGGACGAGCTCGCTCTAAAAGCCGATGAGGTAAAACGTTCTCTCGATGAGTTTGATTCTGATTTTGTCCTCGTTGATACACCTGGACAGATGGAACTTTTCGCCTACCGAGAGTCTGGTAGAATTCTAATAGACGCACTCGGACCGGAAAATTCCATCTTGGCATTCCTCCTCGATCCGGTCATGGCAAAGACCCCAGGAGGATTTGTATCGCTCCAGATGCTCTCCCTCTCTGTTCAATTTAGATTCTCTCTCCCTCAGGTGAACATCATCTCCAAATCTGATACACTCAACGAGGAGACGATAGAGAAGATAATGGGATGGAATACCGAGCCAGAATCTCTCTACGATGAACTGCTCCTGGAAAAAGGCATGCTAAAAGAGATGAATTTAGAATTTTTAAGGGCATTGGAGATAATAGGGATGCAGGGATCGATGATCACCGTTTCTTCGGAAGAATATAGCGGGATGGAAGATATCTACAATCTAGCGGTTCAGATCTTCGGTGGAGGTGAAGATTTGAGGGGGGATTGATCTCCCCAAAAAATCTTTGATTTTTGGGATATTAAAATCAGAGATCTTTAAGAACATTCACTTCTCGTCTTCGGCCCCTACCACTGCAAGAAATCTCTTTGTTACGGCCTCTTCACAGAGATAGATGAGAGAATCTTTATCCTTTACGCTATCGAAAATGCCGAGAGGTATCTGTGCGGCCGCCATACCATTATGACCCCCAGCAGAACCAACATCTTTGAAAGCCTCTTTCAGAACCTCCCCCATGCTCACCCGTATATCCTTGGTTCTTGCGGATATATAGATACCGCTATCCTCTATTATCCCATAGACCACAGCGGTTGTCACACCCTCAAGCCTCAACAGATAGTCGGCTGCTTGGGATAACGTATCACTGTCTCTTATGAAGCCCACGTTGGACAGCAGATAGCTCCCCCTCATCTTTCTGTTCTTGATGGCGTCACCCAAAACGTTTAAAGTCCCAACGGAGATTACAGAACTTGTTATCTGCTTCAAAAGTTCGTAATTCACGTGTGGATATAGATAAGCGGCAGCGGTCAGATCGGCGGGCGAGGTGTTTCTAGTAAAATCTTGAGTGTCAGATCTTATCCCATAGAGAAGGGCGGAGGCGATCTCTTTTGGTATATCTACATTCAATTCACGTATGAATTTAGTCATAATCGCCGCGGTTGAGCCACAATTAGCGTCTATCAACACAAAATCAGCGTCTGGAATGCTCTCGGTAACCTCATGGTGGTCGATGATAATGTTCGGCGTTACAGATGCAGAATTGTTTGCATCTGGAACTGTATCTATGAACGCATACTTATTGTATCTATTCAGGTCAGTATCCTCTATCTTTTTGAGTTCTATATCCAAGAGATTGACGAACGACCTGTTCTCCTGATGCCCTATGCCTCTCCCATATAGTATATCACTCTCAACATTCACACCATTTCCGATATACTTTAGGGCAAGGGCACTGGCGAGGGCGTCGGGGTCGGGGTTGTCGTGAACTATGATCGCCAACTTTTCTTCTGTCTCTTTCAGAACTCTAAGTAATTTTTGTGCATCCGCCGAATCTTCTAATTTCTTTATTTTATCATAAACCACGTTTGACACAATTTCTTGGGATAAGATGACATGATTTGCTCCCTTCTTTACCAACTCCTCCTTCGTCGACTCGTCTGCTGCTCTTGCAAATATTGTGACATTTGGATATTGTTTTCTAACCCTCTCCGTGAAAGAGATGTTTGCCAAGATATCAGAACTCACCACGAAGATTGTGGGTGGCATGGAGATCTTTTCGATCAGGTCTTTATGGGAAATATCTCCGACGCTTGCGTCAAATTTTTCGTCCCTCAATGTTTCTGTTCTGCTCTCATTTTTATCGATGACGATAAAGTTCTCCCCATGTGCCTCTAACTCTTCGCATATCGCGTGCCCCATGCTACCACAGCCCGCGATTAAATATTTAACATTCTCTTCAACTCCGGTGGATCCGGCATCTTCGGGAATTTTTGAATCCCCCTCACCAAACCCCTAATATTATGCCAGATATATATCTTTCGCAAAGATCGAAGATCAAACAAATTGAGTCACTTCAAGTTCCTCAAAAATCGGAAGATTCGTTGGATACGCGACGAAATCTTTGATTTCGTGCAGACGAATCTTCGATTCGTCGCCTTGAAAATCGGAGATTTTCAAATGCCGTGAAAATGCAATCAAATCTTCGATTTGGTGTAATCGGAAATCGGAGATTTCCGTATGCCAAAAATCGGAGATTTTTGAGCACACGCAAAATGAAACATTTTGCTGTGGAACATTTTCACACGCAAACCAAAGGTTTGCGACTACTTAGCTGATACCTTAAATTCCTCAACATCTCGATGCTCTCCATGGCATCGGTTCTCGATTCCGTCTTCAGCTCCAGCACGAGATTTTTCACGTTCGTCTCTCTNAATTGGCAAAATATCTTGGCAAAATCTATTATCCCGTGACCCAATGGGCGGTGCTGATCGCCATATTTAGGATCGACGATCTCCGGAATCCCGAGGTTGTCGTGGATGTGGAGATGATAAATATAAGGAGAGAGCATATCGAGATATAAAGAGAGGTCAAATTCATATAGGACTGACATGAGAAACGCATGCCCAATATCCAATACGATCTTTAGGTTATCCTTTGCCACCGATTCGATTATCTGGAGAAGCTCATGTGGTAAGACACCTACCTTATCACGATCACGCCCCCTACGAATATTTTCCAAGAGAAGCGTTATAGAATAATCATCTGCGATATCTGATAGATCTCTCAGATTGGATATGGCAGTCAAGAAGGAATATCTTGGATCATCACTTGCATTGCCGCCGTGTATGACCACGTATTCTGCATTTAAAAAAGAAGCGATCTCAAAGACCTTTTTCATAACTTTCACGTTCTTATTACTCCTCTTTCCGAGATCAACCCTTATATTTTCGTTTTCGGTGCTTGCATACGGCGCGTGGATCGAAAACCTTGTGTTGAACGATGCAAGTTCATCCAACATATCGCGATTTATATCTTCACCGAGCACCTTTGAGTCCTCTATACCGAGTTCTATCAAGTCCACCTCGTTCGGATGTATCGGGCCACCAAATTTATTTATCATACGTGAGTTTATACCTATATTCATCACTTCATCTGATAATGTAATGGTATATATGATTTTTCCAAATAGTTATACATAATATACATATAAATATATAATTCAAGTAGTCGGAAATCGAAGTAGTCGCAAATCTTTGATTTCTGTATCCCAAAAATCTCCGATTTTTGAGGACTTCCATTATTACTCGGTGTTGGAACGCAGATGAACGAGATATCCGTATTCAAAACCGCTTCTTCCAACGTTTCAGCGACTTTATAACCCCTGGATGCCAGTTCTTTCAGTCTTTCCCGTTCGAGATCGTAAAATATCACGTGATAACCATACTTTGTGAATACTTTTCCGATCGCCCCCCCAACCGTTCCGCTTCCGATGATCGAAATCTTATACATAATATTACAAAGTTCAAATCTATATTTAAAGATTTCTAATTATATAAAAATAGTTATATATAATTTCTATGCTACTCTCATCTTACGAGCGATGAGGATTCTTCCGATGATCCTCAAATTGGATAAGATCGCGATGATAAAGAGAGACCAAAAGATAGCGGGAAGCCAAATCGTTCCTAAAATTCCACCTAAGAATATGATAAACATCCTCTCATCGCGCTTCGCGGGAATATATCGTATCCAACCCTCATGCGTATGAATCTTTTTTTTAAAATCATTCTCAAATCTCCAAGCCGTGGAACTGATCGTTAAAGATCCAAATAGTGCGGCAGCTAAAATTGAGATGTTAAGAAAATTAAATTTCAAGAGGGAGAAGATCCCCAACATTATCATCGCATCTCCGTATCTATCGAGAAGAGAGTCAAGAAAACCACCAAATTCACTCTCTTTTAACTTCAATCTTGCTATCTCTCCGTCGCATCCGTCCAAAACCGAAGAGATTTGTGCCAGGATTCCACCGATCCATAAAATTTTACCATAGAAGAAGAGAGATGATGCGATACAGAGGAGGAAAGAGAATATACTGATGAGATTTGGTTCGATATCAAAATTTACTAATCTTTTGGTGATCAAACGTGAGAACCTTCTATTGATATGTCTCGATATGAATCCGTCTTCGTCCTTTTTCAACGATCTCATCAGAAGATCTTCTGCTCTCTTTAGGTCTTCTTTTGTATCCACGTCCATCCAGGGTTCTTCGTTCTCATAAACATTCATATCGCTTCTATTTATGACATCGCTCCACTCTACGTGATCTTCTTCACAAAATAGGTCATTTAAAGTTTTAAATATTGAATCTTCGCATAAAAAAGCACCCGTGTCTATATAGTTCCATTCTT
>JGI24025J20009_10000990_pt1 | contig 21830 bp, 18 predicted proteins | sample Cruoilmetagenom3_FD_20009 | JGI IMG/M metagenome (IMG submission 20009) | reverse complement strand
TTATTAAGCGTAAGGCTTATGGTTTTCATGATATAGAATATTTCTCTCTGATTATTAAAAGTTCTTTCGTTCCATTGCAACTAATTCGGACATGAACCATAATTACTAATAGGGTTTTCTAAAATTCATTTTAATCCGAGCTTAACAAGCAAAACTGATATCGAGTTAAAGGAAAACTTGACAGTGAGTTGTTCCGTTTGTCTTTGACAAGAGACAAGGAAATTTTTTTATTCTCGCACAATCTTATCCAATCAAGGCTATACAGATCTTGAGATGCAAAATAAAAAACAAAGATAAAAGAGATTTTCCTGTCCACCGACAGGTAGATAAGAGATAAAGATTCTTTGGTTTCTTAAGGCTTGCTAAAGTTTCTGTTCTGTTATACTAACAGGAAATCGCCATTTTTGGGGAACCCTTTTTCAGACCAGTTATTTTTAGTAATATCCATAACTTTATATTTTATATTACATTTCACATTTTCATAAGCCCTTATTCAACCTTGATGGCCTTCGTTTTTTTCATTTTTATAATTGCAAAAGAATAAGCCATTTATATCTCTCCTTTTAAAAAACACAATTCTTGATACAATCTCTTAAGATTTTGCACTCTATTTTTTATAGAAAAATTAATTTTTATATATTCTTTAGCAGCATCTCCCATTTTCCTCTTTTTTTCTCGGTTTTTATAAAAAAATTTTATTCTCCCTGTTAGAGAATCAATATCTCCCTCAGGAATGATAAAACCAGTAGCATTATCTTTGATTATTTCTGCATTACCTCCCACATCAAACGCAATCGCTGGAACTCCGGATGCCCCTGCTTCTAAGAGTGCAACTGAACAAGCTTCTCTAACAGAAGGTAGAACAAAAACATCAAAAGTATTGTAATATTGCTTTGTATTCAATTCAAAACCCGGTAAGTAGAAATACTTTTCAAGTTTTTTTTCTTTGATTCCTCTTTTAATACTCTCCATTTCTTCACCATTTCCCACCAAAACTATCTTAAAATTTGGTATTAAACCTTTTAAGCCTTTGGCTATATCTATAAATATTTTTAATCTTTTTACCGCGTTAAAGCGGCCAATAAAACCGATAATGAATTCTTCTTTGTTTCTCAAAAATTCAGAAATATTTTCATTTATATTTTTCCCTCCCGTCTCATTGAATGAATTATAGAGAGTCACAAGTTTATCCTTATTTAGTCTTTCTCTTTTAATCCTTGCTCTTTTTGTCGCGTCGCAGGAAGTAATTATTCTGTCAGCAAATTTTGAGATGAATTTCATAATTAAAATATGATACCATTCTCTCCATAACCCTAAACCGTGCTCATTAAAAACAATTTTATGACCGGTCAATTTCCCGGGCAAGGCAGATACTTTTTCTGCCCAAAACATATGACAATGAATGATGTCATATTTGTTAAACAATAGATGATAAGATAATTGTAGCGAGGCAAGAAACACATTTTTGCTTTTTATTCGATACTGTTTCACACTTTTTGATAATAGGCTTATTAAACCTCCATTTTCATTATATGCAATGGTAACTTGATAACCGCAACCTACTAATGAATTGGCATCGACTATTGCTTGTTTCTCAGCACCACCATATTTTAGAGCACTCAAAACTATCAATATCTTCATAATCTATGCTTAGAAATGGCTTTCTTATAGACCTCTATCGTCCGCTTTGCAATATAATCCCAGGATAACTTACCCTGGTAGCATTTCTTTTCTATATTCTTCTTCATTTGCTCTCTTTTTTCTCGATGTAACAGCAAATCAACTATAGCGTCGGCTAATGCCTGAGGATTTCTTGGAGTAACTAATCTCCCTGTTACATTATCTTCCACAACTTCAGGAATCCCTCCAACTGCTGAAGCAACAACGGGTTTGTTAAATGCGTAAGCAGTCATTATCACTGCACTCTGCGTTGCATCTGTATAGGGACAGACAACCAATGAAGCTTTTTGTATTAATTTAACTAACTCATTATTGGGAATGTATCTATTAATGATTTCATAAGTATTGTCATTTTTTATATGCTCGATATCAAAATGAAATTCACCATTCCCGGCTATGATTACTTTTAAATCTGAAATAGATTTTTTAATAATAGTAACAGCGCTTACCAAATATTCAATGCCTTTGTATGGAGAAATTCGACCGAAGAGTAAAAGAGTATTTTCTTTTTCCAAAATTATTCTTCTTGCCCATATTTTATAGATTTCCAAGGGACCATAATATATAACATTTAATGTTCTTCTCGTGCTTGTAATATTTTTGCTAATATAACAAGAATGCATAATTTTTTGATTCTTGGAAACCATTAGAAACTTGTTAAACCTTTCTGCCCATTTGCTTCCCTCTCCTGTATGGCCAGTATAATCATGGATTGTATAAATTTTAGGAATATTGGAAGTAAAAATTGATATCCATAACTGTTGCAAGTTATTTCCATTAAAATGAATACAATTGTATTTTCTTTTCTTTAAGACCTTGCTTAGTTGATATGAGAGCAAAATATTACTTAAGCTTTTAAATTTCAAATTCTCGTATATAACTAAGTAATATTTGAAACTATCAGCAATGTATTCTCGTATCTTTGACTCTAAAATCTTATTTATCTTCTCTCTATCTATAAATCCTGTTTTGACATTAATATCTTCGAAATTTATGATACTTTCTTTTTTCTTATTTTTTGCAAATATAAAATAAAGATCCACATCAACCTTCTTAGAGATATATTTAAGAAGAGGCATAGTTACATCGACATGCCCAAAAGTTATAAATGCTACTTTCACAGCTTTATATCCTTAATTCATCGGTATCTATATCCAAATAACTAGCTAATTACGCAAAACATCCTAACTTTACGCATCCTACATAACACAGACCAAAAACTAAAATATTCATTGATTTTCCCTTTCCAGTCAAGACCAATACTCCTCAACTAAATTCCCGTAAATATTTGTAAATTTTTGGACAATATTTTATCAATCATAATTCTGTTTTGATAGACCTTTGGTCAGCAATTTAATTTTCACTATGTCTTAAGGAGGATTTCTCTCAATTCTTTCCCCTTTCTCACTAAATCAATCTCGTCTAACAATTCTTTGCGCTTTTTTTGATTTATTTTGAATCCGTTCCTTAATACCTTTACAATGGCGTCATAGAGAGCTTTTTCATCCTTTGGAGGTACAATGAGACCTACACCATCATCAAGTAAGTCTGGAATTCCTCCAATATTAGTAGCGATGCAGACTGTATTACAGGCAATTGCCTCCATCAAAACATTTGGTGTTCCCTCGGAATAGGAAGGAAGCAACAGTATGTCGGCTATGCCATAATAATATTTTAACTCATCATTTTGCACAAAACCTATAATTTTAATTACATCTTTACAATTGAGCTTTTGAACTAATCGTCTCAGCTCTATCTCCTGTGGTCCCCATCCTATTACCAGCAATCTCAATTGCGGTTCTTTCTCAATCAAATTTGGAAAGATATTAATTAAATGATAGACACCTTTCGGCTTAGCAAATCTACCTATATATAATATATATCTATTGTTTATATCTAAATTCAAAAATTTAGCACATTCAGCCTTTGGAACCGGGTAGAAATTTTCTAAGTCCAAAGGGTTTTTGAAATAATGCATTTTAGTCTTCGGGAAATTGTATTTGTTTACCATAATATTTATCTCAGACTCGCTCTGGCAAAATAGCCCATCAGTCTTTTTTAAGTACATTGACTTGACCATTCTTTTAATTAACCCATATTTATCAATTGATCCTCCTCCATAAATTGGGAAAATCTTTATATTATTTCTATTGCAATAATTAACCAATATATCAAACATGTCTATAAGTAAATTTCCGTTCATTAAATAAGGAAGTACCAAGATATGTGTAATTTTTTCTCTCTTTAATTCATTTGATAAATCAAAAGACATATCGCAACTAAAATATTTTGAAAAATACTTTCTCAGATTGAATCCATGTATTCTTCTTAACCTATGACCATACTTATGTTTAAATACTTTTGATGTTTCAGATAAGCAAGATAAATACCAGAATTCAATATCTATGCCTTGTATGTGTAGCATTTTACACCATTTGTGAACAGGGTCTGGATGATTTGCCAGAATCTCTGCATCAAAGTAATCTGGATTGTCTTTGTGGGTAAATATCTCCTTTTTATAAAGCAAATCATAACACATCAGAGAAATAAATGCAACTTTCATATTATTTAATCTGTAACTTTTCCCATCTATCCGGTGGTCTGAAGTGGAAAATAGGCCACCTATCAACATTTGTTATCACCTCAACTTTTTCTCTATCCACATTTTTAAGATACTTTATCTTTTCAATATCAAGCCCCATTATCTGCATAGCAATCACATCTAAGACATACATATTAAAACTGCCCATGAGAAGTCCACAATGTCTTGGTGTTGCACCAAGGGGTCCATTACCCTCGCCAGCAATTATTCCATCCAAAATATTCAATATCGCTCTCTGCGGCGTATCTTGTATCTTTCCATCGGTGTCTGCATATTCCACTACCTTAGCTACATCCAGAACCGTTCTCCATAAAGTATCATTACCTATCCAGCTACCATTATAGATAGGCATCTTTACCTGTTGATTTTTGTTGTCTACTCTTGGAAATCTAATGAATATACTATTCCCATTCCATAATGGTATAACTCTCAGAAAATTTTGAATCCTATTATTTAAGGACGGTTTTGTATCATATTGGTCTCCATAAGGGGGATAACCTTCAGTATAATGAGGTAGCCATGTTTTCTTGCTGATTAAGCCAATATTATTTTTTAATGAAAGCGTAACCCCAGCAATCTTGTGAGTCTTCATTTTTGGTAAGTTAATTATCAATTTTGCTCTTAGGACTGTGTTAGCAATACTATATCTGTGCTTGGAATTAGTATGCGCTTTCACAGGGTCTTTAAAATGGGGTTTGTAGAAACGTAATTTATGGATCTTAGAGTAATTATGGAAATAACTTTTGGTCCCTAAATCGACAGTAGTGTAACCCGTAGGATCTCCCGATAATCGTTTTTTTATAAAAAGACCTACATTAAGCGACCCGCCATTAAATCTCTGGTCATTTATCAATGTTTTTGGGACAACACGAGAATCCCTTAAATCTAACAAAGTTAGGGGATATCTCTTACTCTTAAAGTATGATACAATTTCGGTTATTCCCAATTTTTGCATCGTCTCATCAAAATCAGAAGCCTCGATAGGAGAATCAACAATGGTGACGTGTCCTTTAGAACCAACTGCGTTAAAAGCGTACTTAATCATTGGAGCGATTAGTGCTCGGTTTGTTGTAACGCAACTCTGACGCTCTGAATTTAGATTGAAGTGAGCTTCTTTTATAGTCACAAAATTTGGCTTGATTACAACAGATTCCCCTGGTGAAACAAATTCACCTAAAGGATTTCCACCTTTGCAGTCCATTCCCAAATTTTCTAAAATAAAATTTAATCCCGTTAATATTTGATGATTACCCTCAAAAATATTCTTAGAATAGGTAAGTTTAGGGTCATAATATACCACAACTTCATTATTTTTACTCATTATTTTCAATGTTTTGAAAATCAATACTAAGTTTGGAAATAACCGATAAGTACTTGCCGGTTCTTACCATTTCAATTTTATCTGTTAATTCAAAATTAATCTGCATATTACGCCCCAAAAAATTCTTGAAATCCCTGGCGATGCGCTCGCGGGATTTAGAAAAAATCCCCTTTCTAAGATTTTCGGGAATTATTCTAATAATGATAAGGTTTTTTCTCTCCTGAATAACTTGGAACTGCCTGATTTCATCCTCGTAATCTTTTAAATAGTGGAGGAAAAAAGAGGTGGTTAAATATCTACCATTCAAGCCAATTACGACTCCTTTGGTGCGTCCATAAATTTTACCTATCAATGGCAATCCTCTTCCACATGGGCATTTCTCTGATACACATTTTGCAAGGTCGCCAGTTTGGTAACGAATCTGGGGCTGAGAATAATTGTTTAAATCAGTAATAACTACCTCTCCAATCTCCCTTTTTTTAGCAGGTTTCCCATTTTTTATCAATTCAACTATTAGATTTTCGGCATTTACATGATATCCTTTGTGAAATTTACATTCATGGGCTATAGTGCTGAACTCTCTACATCCATATCGGTCAAAAATTTCTGTATGCATATTTTGGGAAATATTTTCTCGCATTTTATCAGAAAGCATTTGAGCTGACGAAATAACAGCAGGAACAAAAATGTCATCTATTTCATTTGCTCGGATAAAATTAGCTAATATATCAAAAGCTTCTGCATATCCGTCCATAATTTTAGGCTGATATTCCCTTATTTTTAATATATATTTCATAAGATTCTTATCATTCATTTCAAAAACCGGTAGAAATTCGCGTCGCATTAAGAAAGCATCTAACCACTCTTTAACTGTTTGTTCTTCAGTCATTCCTATAGTCTGATGCCATAACCTTATAGATTTATCGCCAAATCTCCAACCAGTCCATTCCCAGCATCTCAGTACAGCGGCATAGCGCATATCGAGTTGCCTCACATCTGCATAGATATGCAAAGGCATTCCAGTAGAACCACTGGTTCTTATTTTTAGCACTTTACTATAATCAATATTTCTTGAAAGAAGTGAACCATTTGCATTCTCCTTTACTGTTTCCTTGTTAAGGAGGGGAATCTCCGATAGATCTTCAAATGTCTGAATGTTTTCAGGTTTTATTTCATTTTCATCAAACAGCTTTTTATAATAAGGAACATTATCATAAGCGTGCTTTAGCAATTTTTCAAGTTTTTTAAGTTGTAATTCCTTTATTTCATCTATACTTAACCATTGAGTTTCTATCATCTCCTCCAAGTAATCCAATGACTTTGCTGTCATTGTCCAATGATGGAGATGAAAAGTATCTTTATAAAATTGTTTTAAAACATCCCGCCAGTTCATATTCGCCCTTTAATAAGTTTTATTTTTTAACCGCAATAGAAAAGATTTGCTCCAGAGTTATCCATGGTGAAATTTTTTTAAGAAACTGTCCCTTGCCGCATCCGGCTTCCAAAATTTTCTTCCCTTTTGGGACATACTTTATAATGTATGGTAATAATGGGGAGTATTTAACTTAACCCATTTATTACTATCCATTAGATCTTTCATTGAATAATAGCTATTTCTCCAAATTTCTATCCACATATTCCTTTGTCCCTCATTCCATAATCTATTTGCCTTCATTCTTAATACCTGTTCATTATGCACCTCATTCATAATATTTCTCAAATAACTTATCGTATATTTCAATCGTATTTTTAATTATACTTTTCCAACCATAGTACTTTTTTGCAATTTCCCTGCAATTATAATGTGCGAATGCATTTCCCAGTATTTCGGAAACACATCTTGTTACATCTTTTTCATCTTTCGGTATTTTCCCAAGTTTTTTCCACTCATCTGTTGGAAAATCTTTTAAGGTGGTACTGACAATTGGAACATTGCAAGCAAGAGCCTCTAAACTGCTTACATCTATTCCTGCATATATCTTATCAAAGGTTGGAAGTAAATAAAGGTCTGCTGCACTAAAATACAAAGGTAATTCGTTGTGAGGTAAACGGCCATAAAATCGTGCTCCCGATAATTTTACATCTTCATAAAGTTCATCGGTAGGCGAGCCTCCTATAAGAATGAGTTCATTGTTATATCTTTTCTTTAAATCCTGAAATGTTCTTAATATAATATCCACTCCTTTCAGTTTATAAAATCTGCCTATATATAACATTATTTTTTTATTTTGGGGAAGATTCAATTTCTTTCGTGCATATTCTTTATTAATAGGCTTAAATTCCTCAAAATCTACGCCCATTGTCTGCAGAGTTATTTGGGACTTGGGCAAAAAACTTGATAGAAATTCCAATTCCCGTTTCCGCAATACAAAAAAATGGTCAACAGTTTTTAAAGCTCTTCTCTCAACGAAATGTGTCAGTAGTGTTACAGGTTTTTTGTTTTGTCTAAACCTCATTAATGGTGATGAATCACCATGCTGTTGTGCTACAATTGGTATATTTCTAAAAAGAGATGCAATCAAGTAAAGTGAGTTGCTGTGAATACTACTATAATGAATTAGAATCTCATCCCCCTTTGCTTGCTTCTTTAGCTCCTTCAGCATTGTTGGGGACCAACCCTCAAGGGGCTTCATATATTTTGCGGGGAATAATCGACACATTATTCCCTGAACTTCTTGCACAACGGTTTTCTTAACCTCTCTCTCAGGACGCCAGTTTTCTATTATGTATTTATTCGTATATTTTACTGTTTGTCTTGCCACAGCACTGCTCCAACCGGCTAAATAATAATATTCAGAATCTTTTGATGGAAAATAAGAATCATATGCCCTATAATAAATATGAATTATCTTTCGCTTTTTCATAAGTTAATCTAAATCCTGAACAAATCCGCTTCTGATTTCCGAGCTTGCATAATTCTTCATTTGCACAGGATTCAAAATATTGAGGAAAAGATACAGGTCTTTTCGGGTAAATTCTTGAAAAATAGTAAGAATGAGAATATATATTCCCACTCCAATAACCGCAAAAAATATTAGATAATACCATGAAATTATAGACATAGAAGCAGAAACGAAATGTAAAATTATTCCCATAAGCAAAGCAGCAGTTAAATGAAGCAAAATACGAGGGTTTGGTTTTGAAACAGTAATTTTATAGGCATAAAATCTAAATAGTACTGAACCAATTGCAATTGAAGATAATGTTGCAAGGGCAGCCCCAATCCCTCCCATGCCCAAGAGTTTTACCCCTAAAAACTCGCGCGGAATGAATAAGAAATTCAATATAATATTCAAAACAAAAACCATACTACTCAGTTTTGCGGCAAGTATTACACGATTCGTACCGCCTGTTTGTTGAGCATAAGGTTGAGTAATTCCATTAACAAGAGCAACAAAGGATAAAATTATAAGTATCGGGGCGGATGATAAAAATTTGGTTCCCAGTAAGACACGGCAGATAGGATGAGAGAAAACAAAAATAAAAGCAATGGCAGGGAAAAATATCATAGAAAGATACCTTTCGGCTTGATTAGAGAGATTACGGATAGCTTCAATATTACCTTTCGAATGGTATGAAGATATCGTGGGAAAGATTAGTGTTATACTCGCAGTTGTAATAAAAGTCAAGACAAGTGAAATTCTTTGAGCTGCCGAATAATATCCCACATCAGCAGTTGTCCAAAAAAATTGGATCATAACTTTATCCAAGTTTTGGGCTATGCTTGATAAAAATCCAATAAACATAACAGGAAGAGCAAAAGTAGCATAACTTTTGAAATAGTCCTTATCTGGTTTCTTGATAGGATAACCTCGGAATAAGTATAGGAAACATAAAAGAATTACAATCGCACTAATTAGGCTTGTGCTTGCAAGTAATATAACCCCAAGTCCTACGACAGCCACGGTTACTTTGCTTGCCGCTAATACCACTTTCCCAATCAATAATGGAATCTGTTGTTTCGCAATTTCTTTTCTCGCACCAAAGGTAATAATAAACATCATAGAAAGGTTGCCAATAATTGTAGATAGGAGAATTATATACAATACAATCTCATGCTCTCTGCTGATGAAACTTTTATGCTGGATGAATTTTGAAATAAAAATTGTAGAAAGAACTATAATTGCCATAACTATAATCAATAATGACTTTGCTGTAAAATATGTTCCATTGCATTTTCCAAAATCTTTTCCTTCAGATACTCGTTTTATGTGAGCCGAACCAAATCCCAAATCGGAAAAACTTTGAAATATTCCAATATAAGCAAGAGCAAAAGCAATTATTCCTAACGCCTCTGGTCCCATATAACGGGCAACAAAAAAAAGAGAAATATAACCCAATCCACTTATAAGTAACTTAATGAAGAATGAAAAAGATACTTTCTGTGCAATCATAGTTTTATATCCTTTATTCTCTTTGCGGGAACACCACCTACCATGGTATATGGAGGTACATCCTTTGTAACCGCACTATTCGGTGCAACAATGGAGTGATGATGAATTGTAATTCCAGGATATATAGTACAATTCCCACCGATATAAACATTATCTTCGATATTTATTTCACCAGTTGGGCGGTATCTTTTATTATCTTCTTGAGACAACGGAATGCTATTTAAGCACATTTTTGCACTGCTGTGTGTCCATAATCCTGTGCTTGGTCCAGCAATGTGGACATAATTACCTATTGTTATATTATCACTCCAATCAAGAATATTTCTAAGTCCAATGTATGATTCCTTATCAATTTTTATTCTCCCCTTTCCGTGTCCTGTACAAATAACTTCAGATTCAATAAATGAATTTTCTCCTACTGTGATATTAGATAATCTCACATTCTTCCCGACCCGAACATTCTTGCCAAGCTCAACTCCTGGCCCCATAATAGAATTTTCTCCAATAAATGACCCACCTTCGATTATAGTATCTATTGTAAATCTTACATTTTGTTCAATGATATTATTCTGGGCAAATTTATATCTTAGGAATATTTGCTTTATATGCGACTTTATCCTTTTTAAAGACATCTTTTGATCCGTGAGATAGCTCTATAACCTATCTTTCTTTTTGTAATACAATAGAATGGAACAATTCTCTTTGAGAATCCCAACTTAAATCTGGCGATATTTGGTAACCTTTCAGGTTCTACTACGCATAAGTCGTAATATCTACTTCCGCTTTCCTTTGCCCATTTAATCGCTTCCCAATGAATGTAATCGTTTTGATATAGGTTTTTATTTATATCCAACATACCACCTAACCAATAATGAATTAAGTATTTATTACCTATTGTTACTATTCCAGACAGTAGAGTATGGTTAATTTCTGAAAGAAATATTTTACATTTGTTTGTATGACTGTAATGCTCTATTATTTTTTGGTAATACTCTTTTGGATATTTAGTAAGTCCTGTTTTTCCTTTCATGGCTATGAAAGTTTTATAAAATTCTTCAAAATATTCTATCCCCCCCATTTTAACACACACTCCTTTACGCATTGCTCGCCTAATCCTACTTCTTTTATTTGCTGAAAGACAATTATCAAATATTGCATCCTCTGACAAATTTAAATCTATTATCGCAGTTTGAAATATTCTTTTTTGTTGTAATTCTTTATAATCATCATTCACAATCTGAGGAATAGACCAATAAGTCAGAGACTCATTAAAAGAAATCCTCTTTTGATTGATTAACTTGGGAAAGGAAACTTTAGTAATATCATATATCCAGCCCCCATATGGGACTTCATATATCGCAGGATTTGAGTAAGTTCTTGTTAATATACCATTTTTTATGGAATGCTGTGGACATAATGCTATTAATTCTCCTTTGTCATTGTATGCAAGATAATATGAAAATTCCGTATTAAAGGCTTCTTCAACAATCTTGTTAAAATCTGGTTCATGAAAAACAGTAGATAAATGAGAGTTTAAAAAGGATCCAATCTCTTCAATATCATTTGACGATAGATCACATAGTCTTTTTCGAACGATTCTCATTGAATTAAGTCGTTCTTTTTTATTACTTCAATATTTTTATAAACCATGGAATTTTTCTTGTGGGCTTTCTATGTATAATCCAAGCAGTTGCTGACATCCATCCTAAAAGTCCTGCTAAATGAGAAACCAATCGAGATTTTCTTCTTAAAGTTATTTTTAGAAAAGATTTAATTAAAGCAAAGAGGTTTTTCCCCAGAAAATAAAACCATATTCTTATTGATTGAACCACATTCCCGTGTTTAAAGATAACTATCATATGATTTCGGATGTAAAAAAACATAGAGATTGGACTTCCTAACCCCCCTATGGTAGCACTCCCTTTGTGCCATATTTTTGCATAAGGGGTATAATATAACTTCCAGCCTAATTTTTTTGCCTGAATTTGCCAATCAAATTCTTCAGCTTGTAAATATAATTGCGAATCATATCCTCCTGTTTGCTTATACAATTCTCTGGGAACAAGAGTAAAGATATCGTCTAAAAAGACGCGCTCTTCAATCTTTTCATATTGTCCTACATCTTTTTCATTAGCACCTATGTGTGGACCACTCCATAAAATAGAGTGCCATTTTTTGCCTACGGTTTGTAACACATTAAGTCCATCGTTATAATAAACCTTCCCAGTAACAAAACCTATTCTTTTGTCTGTCTCTGCAACTTTTACTAATTCTGAAATTACCCTCTTATCAGCTCTTACATCATTATTTGTAACTAACACATAATCTGCATTATTCTTATTAAAAGCATAATCAAGACCAAAATTGAAACCCCCGGAATAACCACGATTCTTCTCTAACCTGATAACTCTTGCCTCTGGGAAGTTTTTTTCGATGTACTCCTTTGTGCTATCGCTTGAGCCATTATCTATTACAACGACTTTAAAATTCGGGTAATCATTTTCAAGATAAGAAGATATTGAATCATCTAATAAATGTTTACCATTGTAACTCAAGATCAGAACAATTACTTTTAGGTAATCCATATTTGGTTTTTAAAATTTTTTATCGAATTCCTGCAGAGCGTCGATTACATAATTTACTTCTTCATTAGTCAAATCAACATGAGAAGGAAGTGTTACAAACGTTTTCCATATTTCCTTTGCTGTTTCACAACCTTTATCATAAGGTTTGAATAAAGGGTGCATTGGCAAGGGATAAAAATGTACTCCGGTAGCGATACCTTTATTTTTTAGATGTATTATAAGCTCGTCTCTTTTTTTACAGCGAATACCAAAAAACCAATAAACACCATTATCAGTATCATAAGGAAATTGTGGTTGTATGGTTTTTAAATCTTTAATTCCATTTAGATACTTTTTTATGATTGAACGCTTCTTGGCATTCATTTTATCTAATTTTTTTAACTGAGCTAAACCAATTGCGGCAGCAAGGTCATTCATATTGTACTTATAACCTAAAACAGAGATTTCATAATACCAATGTCTTGCGTCAACTTTATCTGAATGTACAAAGTCTTCTGCTCTTCTCCAGGTGTCTTTATCAATACCCACCCAGCGGTATGCCCTTAAAGGAGAAATTAAATCTACATCGTTAGAACAAATCATACCCCCATCTCCAGTCGTCATACATTTTTTCTCCTCAAAGCTAAAACATCCAATGTCTCCCCATGTGCCAAGTTTTTTGCCTTTACCCCGTGAAATATTAGCATTATTACTATTAATTCTATTATCTGTTTTTATAATTTCACGGGGTGAATACTCACCCCCAGCACAGTGTGCACAATCCTCAATAACTTTAAGATTTTTTTTCTTAGCAAATTCCATTAATTTATCCATTGCAACTGGGTGTCCACCCATATGAACTGGCATAATAGCTACACAATCTTTGGTATATTTTTTCTCGAGGTCTTTCAAACTCATAGATACTGTTTCAGGTTCAACATCTACAAAAACGGGTTCCAACCTATTATACAAAACAGCAGTGGCTGTTGAAGCAAAGGTTATAGCTGGGACTAAAACTTTTTTCCCTTCTTTAAAACCAAAAGCAGTTAGAGATAAATGTAAAGCAGCAGTTCCTGAATTTACTCCAATTGACATTTTTGTCCCAATGTATTTAGTCCATTCATTTTCAAATTCTGTTACTTTTGGTCCCAATCCCAACCATGCTCTATCAAAAACATCTTTAATATTATCTAATTCTTCCTTACCAACAGAAGGTTTAAACAATCTTATATTCACATTTTTCTCCTTTTTGAGTTTGAACGATTTTGTCAACTAAAATCTTACTAAAAATTCTTTTGATTTTTCAAATATATACTCTAATTGATTATCATCTAGTCCTGGATAAACTCCAAACCAAAATGTATCATTCATAACTTTATCGGTATTATTTAGGTTTCCTATCACCTTGTATCTTACATTATCAAATGCTGGCTGGCGTATCATATTACCAGCAAACAACATTCTTGTGTCTATTTTATTTTTATCAAGGTATGTTACAAAGTCATTTCTCTTAAATGGAGTCCTATCTTTTATTGTTAATGGAAATCCAAACCAACTTGGAGAAGACTTCAAAAGAATCTTTGGAAGAACAAAATAATCCTCGTATTGCTTGAAGAATTCCAAATATTTCCTGAAATTATTATTTCTTGCTAAAATAAACCGATCTAATTTCTTGAGCTGAGCCACACCAACAGCTGCTTGCATGTCTGTAATTTTTAAGTTATATCCAAGATGGGAATATGTAAATTTATGGTCATAACCCTTTGGTAATTTCCCTAATTGCATGCTAAACCGTTTTCCGCAAGTATTATTATGTCCAGGCTCACACCAACAGTCTCTTCCCCAATCTCTAAATGAGCATATATTCTTATATAATTGTGTATCATTAGTTAAAAGCGCTCCACCTTCTCCCATTGTGATATGATGAGCTGGATAAAAGCTAAAGGTAGATATACCTCCAAAAGTTCCCACAAGCCTATTATCATATTTTGCTCCCAATGCGTCGCAAATATCCTCTATTAGCCATAAATTGTATTTCTCTTTTATTTTTAGAATCTTTTCGATATCAAAAGGATTTCCTAAAGTATGGGCTATGAAAATTGCCTTGGTTCTCTCAGAAATTGCTTCTTCTACTCTATCTGCAATAATATTGTATGTCCCCAATTCAATATCAACAAAAACAGGAATTAAATTATTTTGGACAATCGGAGCTATTGTTGTCGGGAAACCGGCAGCAACAGTTATAACTTCATCATTAGGGTTTAATCTTTTGTCCCCTAATTTGTTGGACGTCAATGCCGATATTGCCAACAAATTGGCTGAAGAGCCAGAATTAGTTAAACAACAATACTTCACATTATGATACCTCGCAAATTTATTTTCGAATTCTTTAGCAAACCTTCCTGCTGTTAGCCAAAAGTCAAGAGAAGAACTAACCAGATTTATAATTTCCTTTTCATCAAATACCCTTCCACTATATCTAATCTTTGTTTGTCCAGGAATGAACTTCTCTTTTTTAAATTTTACAGAATAATATCTTTTTACTAATTGCGAAATTTTCTTTCTAATATTTATTTCATCCATTATATTCTCTCCTTATTTGTTATACCTCTATTCCTCGATAATCTTTAACAAATTCCTCAAAAGTTCTAAAATTTTGATCTCTTTTCGATAATAAAGGATTTATGACGGGCCATTTAATGTTAAGGTCTCTATCATTCCAGATAATACCATCTTCATAATCAGAATTATAATAGTTATCATGTTTATAAAGGATCTCACTGATATCGGTCAATGTACAAAATCCATGAGCAAATCCTCTTGGTATATAAATACACTTTCTATTATCTTTGGATAATTCAATAGAGCCCCATTGTCCAAAAGTTGGAGAGTTTTTTCGTAAATCTACAAAAACATCGAAAACGGTTCCTCTTATACATCTAACCAATTTTGTTTCAGTATAGGGAGGTAACTGGAAATGCAAGCCACGTATTATACCCTTTCTTACTGAGCATGAATGATTTTCTTGAACCCATGTTCTATCAATACCAAGTTCTTTAAAAATTTTCATATCATAAGTCCGCATAAAAAATCCTCTTTCATCTTCATGTAGTTCGAGAGTAATTTCGAAGATGCCTTTTAGCTTTCTTTCAATTATCTTCATTTCCAGACCGTCTTTCTATATACTCGAAAATTTGTTCCTCACATAAATCATATATATATCTATTATTTTGATAATTTTTGTACCAATCAATAGTCCTGCTAACTGTTTCATCGATAGAAAGACAGGGTTTCCACCCCAAAATTAATCTAGCTTTGCTAATATCTAAAGATAGATGGGTTGTTTCATGAATCGAATTCTGTTTATGTTCACAAATTGAATTTCCCTTCCCATATTGTTTTAATATCAATCGTACCAATTCTTTTACAGTTATAATTGAAGAAGATTCTGGACCAAAATTCCATGCATCGGAATATCTTTGGGGATCTTCGAACATCTTAGCTCCAAGCAATAAATAACCACCAAGTGGTTCTAATACAAATTGCCACGGTCGAGTTGAGGATGGGTTTCTAATCTGAATTGGCTCTTCTTTTTCTAAAGAGCGAATACAATCTGGAACAATTCTGTGTTCTCTCCAATCACCTCCTCCGATCACATTCCCGGCTCTTACAGTTGAAAGAGCCTTAACTTGATGTTTAAAATCTTCCAGACGAAAAAACGAGCTCCTATAAGCATTTGTTACTAACTCGGAACAGGCTTTGCTTGAACTATAAGGGTCATAACCGCCCAATCGATCAGTTTCTCTATACCTCCACAACCATTCTTTATTTTCATAGCATTTATCGCTCGTAATATTAATAATTACTTTTACAGATTTTGAATGTCGACAATTCTCTATTACATTAACTGTACCACCAATATTTATGTCGAAAGTTTCCTTCGGATTACGATAACCTTCTATAACGAGAGATTGAGCTGCCAGATGAAATACAATCTCTGGTGAATATTTTTCAAATACTTGTTTTAATTTATGATAGTCTCTAATATCACCTCGAATATCTGATATTTTACTAGATAGCTTGGATAATACAAAGTTATCCCTATTTGTATAAGGGTCTAAAGCATAACCAATTACCTCAGCACCCAACTCTCGAAGCCAGATACTCAACCAGGAGCCTTTAAATCCAGTATGACCCGTAACTAAAACTTTCTTGCCTTTATACATATTTAATTTTTCTCTCATAGTTTATCATACCTTCCATTTTGGGTTTTCTGCCCATAATTTATTGAGCAATAGATAATCTCTGTAAGTATCCATACACTGCCAAAAATCATAATGTCTATACACAGCAAGCTGTTTTTGTTTAACAAGATTCTTAAGAGGTTCTCTTTCTAAGTCACATTCAGGATCTGAAGGAATCAATGATAAAAACTCTTTTTTAAATACAAAGAAACCACCATTTATAGGATTACGGTCTGTAGTATCTTTTGGTTTTTCTTTAAATTTTTCAACAAGATTTCCAGAAATTGCTAAGTCGCCAAATCTGGATGGTGGGAAAACACCTGTCACAGTACCGATTTTATTTTGTCTTTTATGAAAATCCACCAAGTCTGTAATCTTCACATTACTAACAGCATCCCCATAGGTAAGCATGAAATTATCTTCATTTATGTATTTCCCGCATAGTTTAGCCCTGTGTCCTGTCATTGAATCCAACCCGGTATCAACCAAAGTGACTTTCCAATCACCCTCACTATGATTACCATGCACCTCAACACTATTTTTATTACCAAGCTGTACAGTAAAGTCGTTATTGTAGTAGTGGTAATTAAGAAAGTAATTACGTATGACATTCCCTTTGTAACCGAGAGCTAAAATAAATTCTTTGTAACCGTAATGTGCATATAATTTCATAATATGCCATAAAATTGGCTTTCCGCCAATTTCAACCATAGGCTTGGGTTTATACTCAGTCTCTTCTCTAAGTCTTGTTCCCATACCGCCGCACAGTATGATAACTTTCATAATGTCCTCTTCTCTAAAATTTTAAATATTGTACAACCGTTTGCAAATCACTTTTTTTGCGACATGGAAAATAACTCTTCTTTGTTTGCTTCTCTGACAAATAATTCAGTAATAGCAATTAAAATTGAAACAAAAAAAGTTTTTTGAAAATAATAAGCAAAGAAGTCCCAGGTTGAAAAGTAGCCGATGAGTATTCCCGCCCAGGCAATAGCCATTACTTTTAGTGGAGTTCTGAATGGATTGTTGTTTGTTAACCTTTTCGTTGCAGTTTGTATCATTACAAAATATTTTATAAAGAAATAAATAAACAAAAAGAAACCAAAAAAGCCAAACATCAAAATCGTATTGACAAATCCAAGATTATTATTATAATACCGCTTAGTAACATTAGAAAGTCCATAACCAATGAACGGATTCTGTTTAATTATGTTTAGAATAATTGGCATTTGTGTGTAAAATCTCCTGCTTGCAGTGTCTACCGAGGAGACATCTCCTCTTGCAATATCAAAGACCTGGCTTACCCGGCCCCAGGAGCTTTGCACTAAAAAGTCTCGTGAGATTAAACCGGAACTGACCAAGATAGCGACAATAAGAAACGAAATAAAAACAATATTTGCAGAAGACCTGACTTTTTTGTTAGAGACTAACATATAACCACCCAAAATAAAAAGGAACATCACAAACCATACCCGAGTTGCAGAAATAAAAATCGAAAAGAATGATACAACAACAAGTATGTATAAATACCATTTCGACTGTTTATAGTCTTTATTCTCCAATAGAACGAGCGAAAAAATGAAACTGAAGAATCCTAATAGAACCCCACCCATTAGCGGTCTTAATTCCCCAGTTAACAAGTTCAAAGCTACACCTCTAAAACCAGGGTTAAACAAGTTTATAAACTCAACACCGGTCGTAATAAAATAAATTTGGGTAAAAAGGATAAAGAAAACGGATGGAAAGATAAGGAGCATGAAACGATAGATTTCATCCCTTTTAGTAACCAAATATGAAAAGGAGATGATTATTGTATAATAGAAAACCCATCTCAAGTTCCAGGCAAGAATCTCAATGCTGGTTCCAAAGATAAAAGAAGTAGTGACAAAGGAAAAAATCACATACAGCGAAATCAAGATAAGCGGCTTTCTTAACCTCAACTCTGTCCTCTTCCCTCCCAATATTGCCTTAAGTAATGCCAGAATCACGAAGAAATCTAAGGGTGTAAAAGAGAAACCCGGTAGAAAGCTATATAGGGGCAGGCGATACTGCGATTGACCAGAGAAGTCGGCAAAGAGGTATCCCGGACCTTCAACTAATATAAAGAAGTAGGCAAACCAGAAATAATTTTTTTTAGAAAAGAAAAATAGAAATAACAATCCTAAGAAAAATAGTTTTGAAAAACTTTGGGGTAGAAAATAAACAAAAAGGAAAGATAGTAGAAACAAAACCAACAAAAGAGCCAAATCTTTAAAGAATTCTCTACGGAATATAGACCAAGATAGTATATACGAACTTTCGCCCTTAGAATTACTCATGAGATAATACAACCATGGATTACGATGTCTTTACACATCAAAAGCTACCCAAAAAACATGTTCGATCTTTTTTCCGCTGTTTTCTCTATAGCTATTTTCAATCTTCTATCAAAATTGATACATATACATTTCAAAAAAATACGATATAAGCACACCCTGTCCCCAGCACGCATGAATTTATCTTCTGAGTAAAATTGAGGGATGACCAACCTTACAACAGCAAGTAAGCAAATTACTATCTAGACCAATTTCGTCGTTATAACTTGCCAATCCACCAAAGCCAGTCATTACAAACAACAGCAGCGTCACTCCCATTTCCGGTCTTTTAAAGAGTATGTATGGAGTAAAAATGAGAAATAAAAGAAGAAAGAATTGAGTCATTGAAAGTGAACCAATTCTAGACCCCAGTATATATCCAATATAAGCCAAGATGAGAACCCAAAGGAAATTTGACTTTGATTAGTAAGATAAGCCAAACCTTCTTAGAGTAATATTTCGAAAACTCAGCATTTTATTTCTTGTCTCCTTGAGTTACATTAGTATTTGAACTCTCATAAGTTTTGCTGTTATTTGATTCTTGTAAGGGGTTTAGTCTGTTTACCTTATAGATCCAGACTTTGCCGGCATAATACCCTTCTGATTCACAGGCAAGAGTTAACTCATTAATCCCTGTCTTCACAGAACTTTGACCCTTGAAGAGAGTTCCACCAATAAATGATGAACTTGGGTACCTCTCAGACATCCTCTCTTCTACTACTATATAGGATATATTATAGAAAATTATAAATTTGTCTAACCATTTTTTGTCAAGGTTTAGGGGCAACATGACAGATTCTAAATTTGTAAAATAGTGGCAACGATGGGGTAAAGTAGCTGCAATCCTAGAATCTTGTTGAGCATTATCAACTAACCACTTATAATTTAACTCATCACGAAAATTTGTCTCACGGCAGTGCTTCGTGGAAGATACGATTGAACTACAAGATACCAATAAGTAACTAATGATTAAGATTAGAAATGCCTCACTTTTATTTGATCTGATACTCAATATTTTCCGATTGGGCCAGTGTCGGAGTAATTCTACCAACGTCTTTACACCTACGGGAACCAAGAAAACCACAAGTGGAATAAGATATCTGACATTGATGTATTTGAGAATCACACTGTGGAATAAGACAAGCACTATTGAAAATATTATTAGAAGTGAAATCCGCTCATCGGTAAAATACTTTATAGAACCGATAATAACAAATGGTAGTAATATGAAGAAAAAGTCAGGACTACTCAAAGAGCCACCAACTCTCCAAAAAGACTGGCCGATCCTCCAAAGATTATAAAACTCTATATTACTCTGGAATATGGAAGAACTGACTATAACAGGTGGATAATAAAAGCCAGTACTGTGTAGCCTAATAAGTGGATCTCCTAATACAATATAGTTTCTAACAAGGAACCAGGGTGCCCCCGTAAAAAAAGCACAAACACCATATATTATTACTGCTTTGAAACGTCTCCTAAGTATTAACCATGCCAAGATTCCTACTGCTATTGTGACTCCTGCGTATCGTGTAAGAAATGCCATTCCTGTCAAAAACCCGGATAGAGCAACGAATTGATTGTTTTCTACATAGCTACTTTTTGCAATTAAAAGATAGAATATTACTACGCACAGAGTTAGGTATAATATTTCAGACATTATAATTACCGATAACCAATAGAGAAATGGATTAAACATAACCAAGAGTGCGGAAACGACTGCAATCTTTTGCCCAAACAACCTCTCAGTCAGTAAGTACAGCAAGACAATAAGAATTCCACACAAAAGAATCTGCGCAACTGCAGCTGCAAACAGCGAATCCCTCAATAGAAATACAACAGCTAGAAACATAGAATAGACTGGTGGATACCAATACGCTGGGTGGCTTATACTGTTGTTATCATCAAATCCATCATTCCGATTAAACCACTGAAGGAAGTCCACTTTGTATCCATTTCCATCTTTAATATTGCGGGCACCATCAATATGTGATGCGGCATCACCTCCCGGGTCATTATATTCTGTTAGAAATAATCTAGGTACCCGTAAAAGTACAGTTATCAAAAATAGGAGTACTAGCAGTATTTTTTTGTGGGTTAGAACTTGATTAAATATTTTGTTGCTTAAGCTATTCATATTATGTTAATAAACACTTGTCTTACAACTTTAAATAAGCCATTAAAATTGAATATGGTGTGTGATTCTACCTTGGACCATAAGGCTTTTCTCGTTAATTTAGCTCTTCTCTCCATAAAAGTTAAAAGTAAAAAGGATAAAGTGTAATTGTGAATTTCATCGAATTGTGGATAACAACAATTATTCCCCACGAAGGACACCCCGGTACGGTCGTTCCTCCCTACGGGGCAGGCCCCGTTGAATAGCTTCCTGAAGAAATAGCTAAGCATTTCACCACGATGTAACAGAAAAACCTGATTACATATGGCTGACAGGACAAGTCGCTTCCACCATAATGTAATAAAGTGAAACATTACATATGGCAAGCGGGGCAAGCCCCGCTGAATAGCTACGCTTCTACGGGGCAGGCAGACCGAAGACCGCAGTTATTAGGTAATTCGTTATTAGAAATTTGGATTATAAAGATCAAATAACGGGCTTGTAAACCAGCCCAATCTTTTTCTTTTTAAGTTTCTTGCCCTTCAAATCATTCCT
>JGI24025J20009_10000989_pt1 | contig 21852 bp, 27 predicted proteins | sample Cruoilmetagenom3_FD_20009 | JGI IMG/M metagenome (IMG submission 20009) | reverse complement strand
CTCTTCCGGCTTGCGCATCAGGCTCAGTGCCTCGCTGGGGCAGGAGGGAACGCACAGCCCGCAGCCCATGCAGCGGTTCAGGTCCACCTCCACGACGTCGTCGGGCAGCGACAACGCGCCGAAGGGGCAGGTGTCCAGGCAGATCTCGCAACCGGTGCACAGATCAGCGTCCACGGTGGCGTGGAAAGCGGAGCGGGCCATGGCATCGGCGTTGCCGAACTCGGTGAGGCCCCGCAGGATGCCGCAGCAGCAGGTGCAGCAGTTGCAGATGTATCCATGCCCCTTCTGGACGTTGGCGGAGGAGTGCACCAGGCCCGATTCCTCTGCCTCTCGCAGAACGTTCAGGGCTTCCTCTTTGCTGATGGCCCGGGTGGTGCGGCTGCGCTGGAAGGCATTCTCTATGGGCGTGAAGATCAGGCAGTTCTCCACCGGATGCCCGCAACCCTCGCCCAGCAGTCGCTTCTCCACGCGGCAGATGCAGTCGCGTACCCCGAAGGACCGGGCTCCCTCCAGCAACTGCGAAGCTCTCTCGTAGGGAAACACTTCTAGGTCCAGGGCGATGCTTTGCTCGACGGGGATGATGCGGTGCAGGGAGGGGGTTGCGCTCAGCACCTCCCTGCCGAAGCTCTCCTGGAAGTAAGCTTCGAACAGCCGGGCCATCTCCTCGTCCATGCGGGCCAGTTGTGCCTCGTACACGCCGACGACAAAGGGCATCAGGCCAAACCTCAGCTCCCGCTCGCCCCTGTGCGTCCGGATCAACCCGTTGCGGGCCATGTTCTTCAGGGCGCTGTAGGCAGCAGCGGGCTCCCATCCCACACGGGCGGCGATAGCCACTGCGCCTTCGGGCGTGAGCCGCATCTCGGCGGCCAGCGCTGCCTGCTCTGGGGTATAGATCTTGGCCAGCAGCTTCAGTTCGATGCCGCTTTCGGTGGCGGGAAAGCCGTTGGGGATGCTATCCAGTCGTTGAGCCAATATCTTGTACACGGGATGTGGCATAGTGCTCCCTCATGTAGGTTGGTAGATCGGTACGCTGGTAGACCGGCGTGGGGCGAGGGAGGGGCAAGGGGAGTCCTCGCTCTCCTCGGAAAGTGAAAGGTAGCACAGAAAGCGGCAGATGGCAAATACCCGGTGGGGCGTGTGCAGCAGCGTCGTCAGCGTCGCTGTTGCCGTGACGATGTCCCTCACATTCAGCGCAGTATCCGCGGATGAGAGTGTCTCGGAAGCGCTATGCATCTGGCACGGTTAGCCTATTGGCATCAGCGGGAAGTAGTAGGTGTTCTCAAGCGGCAGGAAGCTGGAGGCCCACGCGGGGCGCAGCGGTGGATCTTCCTCCAACCGGCGCTCCCACTCGGCGTCGTTCAGTCGGTTCCAGTTGGCCTCGGCGAATTCGTAGTGGCTGAAGACGTAGCCGATGCCAGCGATGGGCTCGCCGCCCGGGGGCGTATAGATCACGATCAGCGGGTTGAAGTGGCCCGTGCCCTCGTGCAGCACGCGGCCGGTGTTGGAATCGCTGGCCACGTCGGCCACCAGCAGGGGTGATTTCTCCTTTACCCCCCAGCCATCCATGAAGAAGCCCAGCAGCCATAGCCCTACACCATGGATATCGGTTTGCTCCTCCTCGCTCAGCCAACCCCCGTCAGCCACGACTTGCGCGTAGTCACGCCAACTGCGCAGCTTGCCGGCCAGGTCGCGCAGGCTGCGCCCGTGGATCTCGGGCAGCATGTTGTAGCCTTCCAGCGCTCCGCTCACCTGGTCGCAGAGCTTTGCCAGGCGGTCGAAGGTGGCGGGCACTGGCTCCACCAGCCCCGGCCCGAAGGCCCATGGCGACGGGATGTAGGTCTGCTTGCCGTATAGGATGAAATCGTGGCGCAACTGCGTCCACGAGCCCAGCGCGGCGTTCAGCTCCTTGTCCTGCCAGGCCGCGCCCTGCATGAAGGCGGGAGCGCCAGCGGGCGTGGGCTGCAGCAGGGGCCGCAGGCTGTACAGCCAGCCGTTGTAGGTGGACTTCGTCCAGTCGGCCTCGGTGTAGGTATCGAATTGCGCCCGCAGAAGGGCGAGCTGCCCGTCCAGTTGGGGATGGGCGGCAATCTCGTCCTCCAGCCAGTGTTCGGCTCGGTCTGAAGCTAGCACGGTGGCCATGACGTCCAACCCCGAGGGCAGGAGACGCTCCGGCACGTGGGGAAAGCAGGTCTCTTGCATGGCTTCTCCGTCGGGCAGGTAGCGTTCGCCCAGGAACTGCACGTACTTTGGTGGGATCTGCCCCGGGAACTCCAGCGGCACGGGGATGATCTCGCTGGTGGGGTAGATGTCCCTCTGGAACTCGGCCCGCAGTGCGTCGCGGTTGTCGGGATCCTCCAGCATGTCGAGCGTGAAGCCCGCACCGAAGACGTTGTCCAGCGCTTGCTGCACCATAGGTGGGGTGATGCTATCGGCAGGGCCGGCCAGCAGGCGTGTGACGTCGTAGAGCTTGTTCCAGCGGGCTTCTATGGCTGGGCTGGCGCTGATGAGCTGGGCCAGCAGCGCCGCGGCGGTCAACTCCACGTCGGCGTCGTGGGGATAGAAGCGATCCTCGATCCGGAAGATGCGGCGGCTCAGCCATTTCACGGCGCGGAAATAGCGTTCCAGGCGCTCGTCGCCGGCGTAGTGGCCGCGAGGCTCGTACTGAGTGTAGTCATCGCCGGGGTAGAACTCGGTGATGGTGTGGTCCAGCACCTTCTGCACATGGTGGCTGGCGTCTGGCTCGACATAATCTGGCAGAGCGAAGCTGTCGTCCAACAGACGGGCAGCGACGGCGAAGACCAGCACGTTGTGGCGCGCCGCGGCCTTGCCCAGTGGCTGCGTCTCGTCTGGGATCGCATCGTAGCGGGCTGCATTGGCCGTGTACAGTTGCTGTACCAGCCACTCTACGTCAATGCAAAGATCGGCCTTCTCCACCTCGGCCAGGAGGTCGTCGAAGACGTTGTGGAAGAGGTGCAGGGCCACGTCGCTGGTGATGAAGACGGACACCTGTTCCTCGGGAAAGAGGCGGAAGTAGGCTGCGGAGAGACGCTCGACATCCTGGTTGGGTAGGGCGACGAAGCCGCTGGCCCGCAGCCGTGTCTTGGCCGCGTCGGTCAGTGGGTAGATGGTTTCCACCACGGGCAGATTGTCGGGCAGTGCGAAAGGCGGGGGAGGGGAAAGCGGTTCCGTGTCTGTTGGTGCTGGGCAAGGAAGCTCTGCGCTGGCGGGAAGGATGGGAAGGCACAGCAGAAGTAAGATCAGCCACAGACCTGTTGGCGAAGACTTGTATCCCATGGTTATTGCCTCCTGCTCCCTTTCTAGGGTTAGGCAAGGTCTATTGTTGATTTCGCATAGTCATTTCCTTTGCGCTGGTCAAAGACCGATCCGTTTTTCCGAAACGTAACCAGACTATGCGAAACAGGGCCTGTCCACACTCTGGCCTGGGGAGAGGTTCGTATAAGAACTTGATATACGAACTTGATTGGGAGTGATCATTAATGCAGGGAGGGTAGGGGGAGACAGCGCCCGCTATGTGAGACTCTCAAACCCCGAATGCTCTGCGTCCATCTCCACCATCTCTCCGGTGACGGTGAAGACCACCCTCTCGCAGATGTTGGTCACCCGGTCGGCGGTGCGTTCCAGATTGTGGGCCACCCACAGCAACTGGGTGGCCTGATCAATGGTACGCGGGTCGGCCATGATGTAGGTGAGCAACTCCCGGTACACCTGGTTGTAAAGACCGTCCACCTCATCGTCCTGCGCCGGGATGGCCCGGGCCAGATCAACATCCCGCCGCACGAATGCGTCCAGCGATTGGTGGAGCATGTCCCGCGCCTTCAGGGCCATGCGGGGGAGATCAATGAGAGGTTTGACCAGGGGCTGCTCGCCGATCATCAGGTTGATTTTGGCGATACCCTTGGCGTAGTCCCCCATGCGCTCCAGCTCGGTAACTATCTCCAGGATGGCAGCCAACGTGCGCAGGTCGCCAGCCATGGGCTGCTGCGTGGCGATAAGCACCAGGCAGTCGGCCTCAATAGCGAAGCGTTTCTCGTTGATGGCGCGGTCCTCGGCGATCAGCCGTCGCGCTCCCTCCAGATCCCGTCGCTTGAGGAGCTCCACCGACTCGACCAACGCGTTCTCCACCATGCTGCCTAGAATCAGCACCTCGTCTTGAAGACGCTGCAACTTCCGTTTAAAGGCTTGCCGTACCATGGAATCTCTCTCCCTCACTTTGCTGCTTCATCCGAGTCGTCCGGTGATGTAGTTCTCGGTCAACTCCTGTTTCGGATTGGTGAAGATGTCCTGAGTGGCTCCAAACTCCACGAGTTCGCCCAGCCAAAAGAGCCCCGTCCAATCGGAGACGCGGGCGGCCTGTTGCATGTTGTGCGTGACGATGACGATGGTGTAGCTCTCCTTGAGCATGCGCATCAGTTCTTCAATCTGCAGCGTGTCTATGGGATCCAAAGCCGAGCAGGGCTCATCCATCAGAATGACTTCGGGCTTGACGGCAATAGCGCGGGCGATACACAACCGCTGCTGCTGACCCAGAGAAAGGCTCAGAGCGTCTTGTCTGAGATCGTTCTTGACTTCGTCCCACAGCACTGCCCCGCGCAGGCTTTCCTCCACAATGTCGGCCAGGCGGCCATTCCTGTGCAGGCCCAACACACGGGGGCCAAAGGCCACGTTGTTAAAGACGGACTGGGGAAAGGGGTTGGGACGCTGAAACACCATGCCCACCCGTCTGCGCAGCTCAACCACAGCGGTGCCAGGCGCGTAGATGTCCTGCCCGTCGAGCAGCACTGTCCCCTCCACCCGTGTGCCGGGGATGGTGTCGTTCATGCGGTTGAGACAGCGCAGAAAGGTGGACTTGCCGCATCCCGACGGCCCGATCAGTCCTGTGATCTGTCGCTCCTTGATCGCCATCGAGATGTCCGACAAGGCGAGAAAATCACCATAGTGGAAATGGAGATGTTCTACTTTGATCTTGGTCATTGTTGTAGCGTGTTGCGTATTGCGTGCCTGGACTATCAGCGGATTGAGCGGACCAAGCGGACAATACCAACCCCAATCTGTCCAATCCGCTTCATCCGCTTCATCCGCTGACTTACCCGAAGCGGCCAGTCACGTAGTCTTCAGTGCGCTGGTCGCGTGGGGCAGTGAACATCTCGCGGCCAGGTCGATGCTCGATCAGTTCGCCCATGAGAAAGAAGGCGGCGTGATCCGCCACGCGGGCGGCNTGTTGGACGCTGTGCGGCACGATGACGATGGTATACTGCTGCTTCAACTGATAGAGGGATTCTTCCACCTTGGCCGTGGAGATGGGATCCAGCCCCGACGTAGGCTCGTCGAGCAGCAGTACCTCCGGTTCCAGAGCCAGACTGCGGGCGATGCACAGTCGCTGCTGCTGCCCGCCCGATAGCGCCCGGGCCGGATCATCGAGCCGGTCCTTGACTTCATCCCACAGGGCGGCTTGCCTCAGGCTGCGCTCGAGGGTCTCCTCCTGCCGAATCGGATCCCGCATGCCAGCCAGACGAGGACCGTAGATGACATTTTGCCGCACCGTGCCCGGCAGTGGCAAAGGCAGGGCAAAGACCATACCCACCCGCCGACGTAGTGCAGGGACATCAATGCCAGAAGCGTAGATGTCCTGTCCATCCAGTAGAATGCGCCCCGACATCTGTGTCCCTTCTACCAGATCGTTCAGCCGGTTGACGAGACGGACTAGCGTCGTCTTGCCGCCACCGGCAGGGCCAAAGAGAACGGTGACAGCCTTGGCTGGCACGTCCAGGGTCACATCGCGCAAGGCCGACTTACCGCTGTAGGAGTAGCTGACCTTCTCGATGCGAATCTTGGACGGAAGACCAAGGGCGGGGGACGAAGGCTCGTCGTTCGTCATTTCTCTTATGGCTTTCGTCACCATTGCCTTCTCCGCCGATAGTAGCTGCGGATGATCGTGGCTACGACGTTCAGCGAAAGCACCAACCCTAGCAGTACCAACGCCGTGCCGTATTGGATTTGCGGCGGCATGCCCGGCACCTGGGTGCTGATGACGTACAGATGATAGGGCAGCGTCATCGTCTGATCGAGAACCGTTCGAGGCAGGTGCGGCAGGAAGAAGGCCGCCACGGTGAAAAGAATGGGTGCTGTCTCACCGGCTGCCCGCAGCAGCCCCAGGATGACGCCGGTGATGATGCCAGGCAGCGCCTGCGGCAGGATGATGTTGCGGATGCCCTGCCAGCGGGTGCCTCCCAGGCTGGCGCTGACAGTTCGGAACTCCACCGGCACGGCTCGCAGTGCTTCCTCTGCCGTGCTGATGATGATGGGCAAGGTCATGATAGCCAGTGTCAGCGAGCCGGCCAGAATGGACGTGCCGAACTGCAGGAAGAGCACAAACAGCCCTAGCCCAAACAGCCCATACACCACCGAGGGTATCCCTGCCAGGTTGATGATGGCCAACCGGATGGCTCGGGTGAGCCAGGTATCGCGGGCGTATTCGGCCAGGTAGATGGCGCCCCCCACGGCCACGGGGATGGCGGCGAGGGCCGTGCCCACCGTTAGCAGCAGCGTGCCGACGATGGCGGGGAGGATGCCCCCAGCTTTCATCCCTTCGCGGGGCATGGCACTGAGGAATTCCCAACTGATAGCTCCCATGCCGCGCGCCACAATGGTGCCGATGACGAGCAGGATGGGCACAACCACCACCAGAGCGGCCAGGCCCAGCATCGCGAAGCCCAATCGTTGCACGAGATGGCGATTCATCTGTGTGTACTGCGCCGTTTCTGTGTCTGCTGCGCCGGAGTTGAACTCCGGCGCAGCAGATGCGGGCGTTTCATCAGCGCAGCCCTCCTCGGTGCCGTTTCTTGAATATAGTCGAGGAAGCAGTCAGGTTGATGATGAAGGTTAGCAAGAAGAGGATGATGCCAATGCCGAACAGGGCATGGTAGTGGGTGCTGCCCTGAGCGACCTCGCCCATTTCGGCAGCGATGGTGGCTGTCATGGTGCGGACAGGGCGAAACAGAGAGTCGAGGCTGAGCGGCATGCGGGCGGCATTGCCTGTTACCATCATCACCGCCATCGTCTCGCCGATGGCACGCCCCATGCTCAACATGACGGCTGTGACGATGCCCGAACGAGCAGCCGGCACCACCACTTGCCAGATCGTCTGCCATTGCGTGGCGCCCATGGCTAAGCCGGCATCGCGGTAGCTCTTGGGCACCGCATCGAGAGCGTCTTCGGCGACGCTAATGAGAGTGGGCAGCGCCATGTAAGCGAGAATGAGAGCGCCAGTGAAGGCAGTCAGCCCTGTGGGGGCACCCAGGGACTCGCGGACCAGAGGAGCGATCACCGTCATGCCAAAGAAGCCCAGCACCACCGAGGGGATGCCCGCCAGCACCTCGATCATCGGCTTGAGGATTTCCCGCGCCCAGTCAGGTGCCACCTCGCGCACGAAGACCGCCGTGGCTACGCCCAGTGGCAGGGCAATGGCCATAGCCAGTATGGTGACCATCGCTGATCCCAGCACCAGCGGCAGCGTGCCGAACAGATCGAAGGTAGGATACCAGCGCGTGCCGAACAGGTTGCCCAACGGTATCTCGAAGAACGTGGGCAGCCCCTGTTGGAGCAGGAAGAGGAAGATGAGTGCCACAAAGCCGATGGTCGAGAAGCCCAGCACGCGGATGAGGGTCTCGACAGCGAATTCGGTCCAGCGAACGCGTCCTAAGCGGTCCATACGATTGTCTCACCTGTGGGTCGCTAGGCTGGTAGATTGGTGGACTGGTGGATTGATGAGCGATGCCCAATGTACCAATCTACCAGTTTCCCGGTTTACCAGCTATCTCAACGGCACAAAGCCCAGTTCGAGTACCAGCGACTGCCCAGCGCTGAGTATCCAGTCCATGTACGCCTTCACCCGTCCACTTGGCTCGCCGGCGGTGTACATGTAGAGCGGGCGGGAAACGGGGTAGGAACCATCGTTGACCGTGTCCACAGAGGGAAGCACGTAGGGTCTGGCACTCACGCGAGCCACGGCCAACATCTTCTGGTCGGGAGTCACGTAGCCGAGGCCGTCGTAGCCAATGGCGTTAGGGTTGTGGCGCACCTCGGCACTGATTCCCTCGGACGAGGGCATCAGCAGCGTGTCCGGCGAAAAGAGCAGGGGGCTCTTCTTGTCCCCCAGGCGGATCACGTTCTCCAAGAAATAGACATAAGTACCAGAGTTCGACTCCCGTGAGAGGAGCACGATGGGGCGGTCTTCGCCACCCACTTGCCGCCAGGTGGTAACCTTGCCGGTGTAGATGTCGGAGATCTGCTGCAGCGTGAGACGCTGCACTGGATTGGATGGATGGACGACGACGGCGATGGCATCACGGGCCACCACGAATTCCACAGGAGAGATGCCGTTCTCCTCAGCAGCGTTGATTTCCTCAGGCTTCATACTCCGCGAGGCGTTGGCGATGTTCACTGTGCCATTGATCATGGCGGCGATGCCTGTGCCTGACCCCCCGCCGGTGACGGAGATACGTACCTCGGGATACAACTGCATGTATTCCTCGGCCCAGGCCAGCGCCAGGTTGACCAGCGTATCGGAGCCCTTGTTCTCGATGGTTCGAGCGGCTGCGCTATCAGACGAAGTCGGCTGCTGCGCACCGCAGCTAACCAGCAGCCAGACCAGGCCGAACAGCAGCGCGTTGAGCACGAGGTGCTTGGTGGAACCGGAGACTGTATGGGGAAGTGTGGGAAAGCGGCTAGGTCGCCTGGAGAGGAATACAGCCACGGCCTTTGACTCACCTCGCTGACAATGATCGTCTGGATTGTATCAGATATGACGCATGTGTCAAGTTGACATCTATGCGAGTTTGTGGTATACTAATTGCGCATAAGGAAGTTTACGCGCAATATCCTAATCCCGCGAGTGAGGCGATGGCGGTCAGAAGCGACGTGCTGGCGCTGTTCGAAGCGCATCTCCAGCAGTCTGGGTTGGCACGGAACAGTGTTGCCGGGTACCTGCGTGATTTACGCTGTTTCTCGCGCTGGCTGGCGGAGCGTGCTGGGCAAGAGAGGCCCCCCGACGGTTTCTCTTCCAGCGATGTGGAAGCCTATAAGCAGTACCTGAGCGCCACATTGGGGCGATCGCCGGCGAGCATCAACCGGTATCTGCAGAGCGTGCGCAAGTTTGGGCGCTTCGNCGTGATGGCCGGGCTNTGGGATAGCAACCCTGCGCAAGGCGTACGATTGCTGGAAGGCTCTGGCGTGGCAACTCTTAGGGCCTTGACCGAATCGGCGATCGAACAGTTGCTGAAGATCGCCGAGGAACGACGCTCGCGCAACGCAGTCCGGGACTACGCTATGCTGCAGTTGCTGTTGCAGACCGGAGTACGAGCTAGCGAGATGGTCGACCTTCGGCTGGCAGATCTGGACCTGGACGAAGAAGGCGGCACCCTGACTGTGTGCGCTCAAGGCAAGCGACTAGGACGTCGAATTCCGCTGAATCGGGCAACTCGGCGTGCTCTGGACGCGCATCTAGCTCAGCCTCGTCCTGCGGAGGCTTCGCATCTCTTCCTGACAAGGGAAGGCAGGCCCTTGTCGATTCGATCGGTACAGCAAGTCGTGGCCAGCCTGGGAAAGGCAGCTGGCCTGGATGTCTCTGCCAGAGTACTTCGAGACACATACGCCAGATCTCTGTGGCAGGATACCAGAGATCTGCACCTTCTGACCGAGCGACTGGGTCACAGGAGGCCCGAAGCGGCCTTGAGGTACATCTCCCCTCCCTCCGCAGAGGGGTCATCAACGGAGGTTTTTGAGAGGCCTTCCCCGAGCGCCAGCAGGTAGCCGGGGCCTGGACCTACCAAGGACCTGCGGCCCGGGCTTCCCTGCCCGGCCGCAAGTAGCGTGGAAGCGGGCTTTGTTGGGCCTTCGGGTAGACAGCCGGCCTCACCTGTATCGTAACGAGATTGCAGGCTTGATCAGGCAGCAAGTCGCTGCCGAACGATGAGCGAGAACTAGCCCGCAGGCAGGCAGGAAATCTCGCGGTCATTGCTTGTTGCGATGGAGATCTCGGTTGTGGCTCGGAGTGGGCCCGGCGGGATCTCTTTTGTTTTGCCTGGGGGAAAGGTGTCGATTGGCTGTGGGAGCACAGCCTCATCACCGACAGTGCATTGACAGCACGCTTGTGAACGGGACTAGGCTCAGTGATGGTGATGGAGGACGGCATGACGTCAGACGTGGTAGTGAGGTACTCGACAAGGGGCGAGGCAGGCGCAGAAGAGCAATCTGCGTTGTGGCAACGGTACTGGCAAGAGGGGTATGGATACGAGCGGCCGCGGCGGGGCGATATCGTCACCGGTACCATCCTGCAGGTCAGGCCGAGAGCTGTGACAGTGAACATCGGTGTGAAGCGCGATGGGCTCGTGCCGGCGGACGACTTGGAGAGGCTGGATCACGAGAGCCTGGGCCATCTTCAAATCGGGTACGAAGTGCCGGTATTCGTCGAGAGGGTCAGGGACCGGCACGGCGACCTGGTTTTCTCCATGCGACCCCTGGGAGGATGCCCAGTCCCGCTACTATCCAGGTCAGTTGGTGGAGGTAACCATCGTGCACGTGGTCCGCTACGGTGCCTTCGCCGAGTTGGAGCCGGGGATCGAAGGGTTGATACACGTCAGCCAGTTGTCTCGTGAATTCGTGGAGGATCCTCGCGATGTAGTATCCATCGGGGACGTCGCGACAGTGCGCATCCTGCACATCGATCTGGACCGGCAACGCATCGCCCTCAGCCTGAAAGATGCCCCGCAGTGGATCGAAGCGTCTTCTGATGTAGGAATGCTGGACGAGGCGGCGGCAGGCGAGGCTTTGGAGTTGCAGGGAATCGCAGTGTACGAGGAGGTTGCGGATGAAGCAGAGACGGCCGACTGCGTGTTGGCGGAGTTGGTTACCATGCCAGCTTGATAGCTCTTGCTTGCTGTTTGGGCAAGCACGAATAGGAGTAGGAAACGGAGGTGGTGAGATCAGATGACTGTGACGTTGAGACCTGGGGAATCGCCGGAGAAGCTACTGAGGCGTTTCAGGAAGTCAGTGCAGAGATCACGCATTTTGGCCACAGTACGGCGAAAGCGCTGGTATACGAAGCCCAGCGACGTCAGGCGCATCAAGCGCCGCAAGGCGATTCGCCGGGAGCGGCGGCGCGAGCGGAAGCGACAAAACCGCCAGCAACGCCGGCGCTACTGAGTCTGCGGAAACCGGAATCGTGTGGCACTGCGCATCGGCCAGGTCTCGTTCTCATACATAAGAAACAGATTGATGATCGAGGAGGAGCGCATGGAATACTCAGTGGGCGACAAGGTGATGTACCCCAGCCGGGGCGTAGGCATTGTCACAGGTGTAGAGCAGCGCGAGCTCGTGGATGGGTTCCGTCAGTACTACGTGATCGAGATACCCTCCGGTGGACTGACCATGCACGTTCCCATGGAGAAGACGGAGGATCTGGGCGTGCGACCGGTCGTATCCCCGTCGAGGCTTGACCGCGTGCTAGATGTCCTAAGCGGGAGGCCACGGCGGTTGCCGGACGATTATAAGGAGCGTCAGGAGGGCATCCACGAGAAGCTCAGGAGTGGGCGCGCGATTCAGATAGCCGAAGGGGTACGGGATCTTTCCTGGCACGAGCAGCGCGCCTATCTCACGAAGAAGGACAAACATCAACTGGCCGAGGGGCGGGAATTGCTGGCGGACGAGATAGCGCTCGCCACTGACAGTGAAGTCACCCATGTCCACGAGGTAATTGAAGCCGCTCTGGCGGCTGCCCTGGCCAGCGAGGCTGATCAGGAAGCATCCAAGAGACAAGTCACTGCCCGAGCCGATCAGTCGCTTGGCGCACAGAAGGGGCAGCAAGGCCTGTTGGATTCGCTCAGAAACAATGCTGCTCGGGTCTTGGGACTGAGCTCCAAGTGAGGTATCTGTCGTTGTACCGAGTTGGGAACTCTCCTCATGACAATAGAGGATAGTGTACTGACCTACCTGGGATGATTGGAGAAAGAGGTGAGTTGGGAGATGGGTTCAGCAAGAGAGAGACTACAGGCTGACCTGCGGGAAGCCGAAGGGGAGCTGCAGAAGCTGGATCAGCGGCTGGAGCAGAGGCCGGAGTTCGGCCCCGGCAAGGGCAACCCACGCGCCTATTCATGGGAGATGGAGCTTGCGCGCAGGAAGAGGGTCATGGCGCGCATCGACGCCTTGCGGGAGGCGCTGGCCAGAGAGCGTGAGGGGGCCTACGGGAGCTGTGAGCGTTGCGCTAGGCCGATTAGCCCTGAGCGGCTGGATATCCTGCCCACCACGACGCTGTGCGTATCTTGCGCGCGAGCGGCCACCTCAGACCCGGCGTTCCGATCTGCGGACGGTGCTCATGGCGCGATCCAGAAGTAAATAGAGGCACATGAATAGAGGCAAGTGAAAGGGAGGTGACTTGATCATGCCGAAGATGAAGACACACAAGGCGACGGCCAAACGGTTCAAGATTACCGGCACGGGAAAGCTGCTGCGGCGCAAGCAGTGCAGCACGCACCTGCGCCGCAACAAATCTAAGCGGGTCCGCCGTTCCTTTGACAAGGATCATCCCCTGTCCAAGACAGACCAGAAGCGGGTACGGCGCCTGCTGGGCTTGCGGAAGAGGAAGTAGACTGCGTGATGCTCATATTGCAGAGGCTACCACGTCGGCCGCGTGACCGCCACCTGGCGGCCACCGTCAAAGTACGTCTCCTGAAGCACGCTCGATTGCAGATCACCGCACCGAGCGTGGAAGTGAAGGCCGGTGTGGTGCTCCTGCGAGGGAGGGTCCGCACACGGCGACAGAGGCTGCTGGCGGCAGGGGTAGTGGTCAGCGTGCCTGGGGTGCTGGGTGTCTTCAACGAATTGAAGGTGGAGAGCGACGTTCGGCATGTTGTTGGAAGGTCGGAAAGCATTCGCTCATCAGACGAGGCGTGACGCCTGCATGGCGGAGAGAGGAGAACATGAAGGGTCGGATTCTAGTAGTTTGTCAGGATTTGATGGCAGCCAGCCGGTTGCGCAACATGCTCTGCGCCCAGGAGTACATGGCCCACATGGCCCGTCGTGCGGATGACGCGCTGGCGCTGTTGGGTTTCCACCGCATCGATGTTCTGATCGTCAATCCCTGTCTGCAGGATCATGACGTGCAGTGGCTGTGCTCGCAGGTCTCCAAGCGCCACCCAAATCTGAAGAAGCACATGATCTTCCTCGCGGACGGCGAGCTGCCTGAGAATGTGAAGGCTTTCGTTGAGGAGAGCGGCAACGACATCGTCGTCTCGCCCATTGACGCAGGTCAGCTTGAGCAACTTCTCTCACGTCACATGCGCTGATAGGTGTAGANGTGAGCGGGCGGCGGGAGCGCTGGCGNNAACNCCGGGGGAAGCACNCATCTGTNTGCNATTGATTGATGAGCGTAACGGAGAGGACCATGCGNGACAGCAGACCTGAGAAGCAGCAGAGCAGCGACACCGGCTAGTCAGANGTGGTNTNCTCCGCAGACGGGGGTTTCTGGAAGANCCTTATNTGCGAAGCCACGGAGCGCTGGGGGTNGGAGAACGCTGGGAAACGAAGCAGNAGGGGGGCAAGAACCGAGTGGGGGACTTGAGCGATGATACTGCCAGAGAGTCTGATTGACAAAGCCCATACGGAAGGCCACATCACCGTTGACGACTTGCTCGACGCCATCCCGGACACGGTGGAGACGCCGGAGCAATGGAAAGTGGTCTTGGAGGTCCTGCGAGGGCATGGCATCTCAGTCGTCGCCGCGGAGGAGAAGGCGGTGGGTGACAACAGCAGTCCATCGGGCAGCGGTTCTGGGCCTAGAAGCGTCCCATCGGACAGTGTAGCATTGTACCTACAACGTGCCGGTGCAGTGCCGCTCCTCACCGCGGAGCAGGAGAACTACCTTACCCGCTGTCTGGAGCGAGGCTGCCAGGCCGCGGAGCGGCTGCGAGAGGGCGTGGCGGCAGAGAAGGCAGAAGCAGAGATCCGTCGTCGCATCGCAGAGGGCGAGAAGGCACGGTATCGGTTGATCCGCTCCAATTTGCGACTGGTCGTGAGCATTGCCAAGCGCTACCGAGGCCTGGGATTGCCTTTCTTGGATTTGATCCAAGAAGGTAACCTGGGGCTGGTTAGGGCGGTGGATCGCTTCGATTGGCGCCGCGGCACTCGCATCTCGACATATGCTACCTGGTGGATTCGGCACGCCATCCATCAGGCGTTGAACAATCGCGCCCGCACGATCCGTTTGCCATCGAGCGTAACGGGGACCATGCGCCTCATACGCCAAGCACGGGAGCGATTGCGTGATCACCTGGGGCGGGAACCGACCGATGCAGAGTTGGCCCAGAAAGCTGACGTGGCACCAGACAGGGTTCAGCAGTTGCGGTACATGACGCAGCAGGTAGTCTCCTTGGACGCGCCGCTTGGCGGACATACCGATCAACAGAGAACGCTGGGCCATGTCATCGAAGATCGCCATACGCCGCTTCCCATGTCGCAGGTGACGAAGCAGTTGCTGCGCGAGGATATGCGGCGGGTGCTCAAGGAGCTTTCAGCGCGGGAGCGCGGGGTGCTGCGTTCGCGGTTTGGCCTGGACAGTTCTGAGAGTCACACTCTGGAAGAGGTAGCCAACGAGATGGGCGTAACGCGAGAACGGGTCCGCCAGATCCAGAGTCGGGCGTTGCGTAAGCTGCGTTCGTCGCGTCACGTGCGACGACTGCGAGACTATTGGCGTAGATAGCCAACCTTCGTCTCGCAACCCAATATGACATATCACTGAACTCACCAGACTCAGGAGGCATGCGTATGGCAAGAAAGCCGAAGAAAGACAAGATCGAGGTAGAGGGCATCGTCACAGAGTGCCTGCCTGGCACGCAGTTCCGGGTGGAGTTGGACAATAAACATGAGGTGTTGGCCTATTTGTGCGGGAAGATGCGCAAGTACTACATCCGTGTGCTACTAGCCGACCGGGTGTTGGTAGAGCTATCGCCCTATGACCTGACCCGTGGGCGCATTGTCTATCGCTACAAGGTGGGCTCACGCTCAGCGCCAGCACGGAGGTAGCATAGTAGCCAGGCCATCAGTTGGTGTCCCGGCCGCTTGAAGCTGGCTCTCACAGGCAAAAAGGGCTCTGCAGGCTAGAGCCTCGTCGGTTGCGAAACACGGTCAAGCTGCATATCCATGCCGCAGCACCTGGTCGCTAGTCCGGGATACTTGTGCTACCTACAACGACTAGCATAGGAGAGGAGTGAAATGAACAAGAGACTCTACATCGGCAGCCTATCCTTCGACACGACAGAGGACGAGCTGCGCGAGCTGTTCAGTAGAGTGGGCACGGTACGGTCGGCGGAGGTGATCCGCGATCGCTACACGGGCCGGTCGAGAGGCTTTGGCTTCGTGGAGATGGAAACGGTTGCCGAGGCCGAGGTGAACTCCAGAGTGTTGTTACCAAGGAAACATGTCAAGTCGACTGCGGGCTGTGACGTGCCAGCGATGTGGGTCTGGATTTGTGTTGACCACAAACTACCTTGACCTGCTCGCACGACGAGGGGTCAAGGTGGTCGTGCCAGCATTGTGTCCGACCTGTTTCCTGGCCACAGGACCACTACGCAAGGAGCGCGGCAAGGTGAAGTGGTTCGACTCGCGCAAGCATTATGGGTTCATCATCACCGAAGAGGGCAAGGAAGTCTTCTTTCACGAAAGACAGGTTCTTGGAGACGGTTTGGACGGGCTAAAGGAGGGCCAGGTGGCCCTGTTCCACGTTCGCTATCGTGTCGAAGGCCCCGAAGCGTTGAACGTGGAGTTGACGAGGGGGTGACTGCTAGAAAAGCGGGGTGACAACACCTTCGTGAGTCATCCGCCCCATGCTGGAACCTGGATGGAGATGGGGATGAAGGCGGTACTTGCCTATCTCAAGGGCCAGCCCCACGCCGTAACGGGCGAGGGTAGTCTCCCACAAGCCACAATTGAGCAACTGAGTGTCAGTGAGGTGATGCAGTACGCAATGGAGGGAAGATGCGCCGAAGCATGACAGCAGGGAGGTAGAGAGCTTGACTACAACAAAGATCAAGAAGGTACATCGCCGTCAGCGACGCAAGCGCAAGTTGCGCTACCTGCGCCGGCGGCTGCAGAGGACAACAGACCCCGGCATGCGCAGGCGGCTGATCATGAAGATGCGGCGGATCAGTCCGGGTGCACCCGTGCCTGAAGCATAGCTGGCCAGCGCAAGCGTGGGCGTGCACGAAGGTCAATCTTGGCGCCTCCTGGCGCGCGGCCGACCGCCAACTGAGCATAGTGAGGGGTCTCAGTTGATAGAGCCGGTCGTCGAGGCGCTGCTAGTGGAGAGACAGAGATGACACCGGCGCATCGCGGCGGCGGCCATGAACACACTGTGGTTCATCTCCGCCGAGGTGGCGCACTCAGAAAACCATTCACTCCGTATCTGCCGCTCTGCCCGACGGCTCGATATGTGGCTTTTGCCTCAATGCAAGGAGACATACGATGACTATTGTGGGCTATGACAAGCAACTCACCGCGGAGCATCTCCGCATCCTTAGACAGGGCGTAGAGGCCTGGAACGCCTGGAGAGGTGAAGACCCTGCATTGGATCCATATCTGAGGGGGGGGCCACTGGGTGGAGCCGATCTCCGAGGGGCTGACTTCCGACGGGTAGACCTTCGCACGGCGGACCTACGCGCGACAGACTTGACGGGCGCCGACCTGCGCGGAGCCGACCTGCGCTGCGCAGACCTCGTCGAAGCCAACCTGCGCAGAGCGTATCTGAGCGGCGTGGATCTGCGTAGGGTGAACCTGCGGAGGGCAGATCTCCGCCGGAGTGATCTGGTCGTGGCCGACCTCAGTGGCTCTGATCTGTGCGGCGCGGACCTGCGCGGCGCAGACTTGAGACACGCGGATCTTCGCAGGGTGATCCTCGAACGGGCGAATCTCGAGGAAACCGACATGTGGGGCGCGATCGTTGGCTGGACTGTCTTCGGAGATGTTGACCTGAGCGGAGTCAGGAACCTGGAGACTGTGATACATCTAGGTCCCTCGACCATTGGCATTGACACCATCTATCGCTCGAAAGGCCGCATTCCAGAGGTCTTCCTGCGGCGAGCTGGCGTGCCGGAGGAGTTCGTCGGCCACCTTCCGGCCCTCATTAGCGAGCACTTTCAGTCTGACACCTGCCTCATCGCCTATGCCGCCGCAGACGAGGAGATCGCTCGCAGGCTCCAGACCCACTTGCAGAGCAAGGGCCTACGTTGCTGGTTGGCTCCCGAGGACATGGAACTCGACAAGAGGATCAGACAGAGCATCGACCCCACTATCCGTCTCCACGACAAGCTTCTGCTCATCCTGTCGCAGCACTCCACTGAGAGTGAGTGGGTTGAGGCTGTCGTCGAGATAGCCTTGGAGGAGGAGCAGGTGCGAGATCAGACCATGCTTGCCCCCATCGTCCTGGACGACAGCGTGATGGAAACCGAGAAGCTGTGGGCAGAGCAGGTGCGGAGAGCAGGGCATATCAGTGACTTCCGATGCTCGGAAGACTCCGACGCCTATCAGGAGGCGTTTGCGCGCCTGGCACGCGATCTTGAGAAGGAAGGCACTGAGGCAGAAGCGTGAGCTCGCGAGCGTAGCGAGCTCAATTGGCGGTTGCCTGGATGGAGGAAGTTGATCGCCACATCCGTTTCGGCCTCCTTCAGGATCTTTACATTGAGGGAGTGTTGGCAGGAGTCGTGAGAAGGCGAGGGGCTACTCTGTGCCCGCTGGCAACTCGATAGTGAACGTGGTGCCCTGGCCCAGTTCGCTGACAACCCCGATCCGGCCGCCGTGGGCCTGCACCAACTGCCGGGCGATGGCGAGGCCCAGCCCACTCCCTGCTCCACTGGCGCGGGAGCGGGAACGGTCGCCGCGCCAGAAGCGGTCGAAGATGCAGGCCAGATCCTCGGGGGGGATGCCCGCACCGGTATCGCGCACGATGATGCGCACACCGCCCTCCACAGGCCCTTGGGCGGGGATCCCCTCGACTGTGCTCGGGGCAGGCTCCGCCCAGAGCGTGATGACCCCGCCAGCAGGNGTGTGGCGCAGGGCGTTGTCCATCAGGTTGCTCAGCACCTGATCCAGCCGNCCCACGTCGCCGATGATGGTCATGGCGGCTGGGCCTCCTTCGGTTCCATTCGGCAAGTTCCCCTCGACTGCGCTAGGGACGGGCGGGGCAGACTCGACCCGCAGGTCTATCCCCGCTGCTGCGGCCTGGCCGCTGAAACTGGTGCCCACGTCGGCCAGCAGCTCGGCCACGTCCACCGGTTCCCGTACCAGCGGGAGTTGCCCTGCCTCGGCCAGCGAAAGCGTCTGCAGGTCATCCACCAGCCGCGCCAGCAGGCGCGTCTCGTCCAACGTGGCCACAATGTGCTCTGCTGTTGNCTCGTACACGTCGTCGAGGATGCCCTCCAGATTGCCCTGGATGATGTGCAGCGGCGTACGCAGTTCGTGGGCCACGTCAGCGGTGAGGTTGCGGCGTTGGCGGTCGGCGCGCTCCAACTCCTCGGTCATGCGGTTGAAGGACTGGGCCAGCCGACCGAAGTGTTTGGGGCCGTGGGTCGCCACTGGCACTCGCACGCTCAGGTCCCCCTCGGCCACAGCGTCGGCGGCGGCCATGACGTCGGCTATGGGTGTGGCGATCTCCTGAAAGGCCCGCAACGCCAGCGCCCCTGCCAGCAGCGGCAGCGACAGCGACAGGCCAATTCCTCCGATCCATACCAGCAGCGCCGTCTGCCCGCCGCCGCCGAGCAGCCGCGTGAGCAGAAAGGCCAGCGCCGCCATCCCGCCCAAGATCAGCACAACGATGAAGCCAAAGATGCCAAAGAAGCGGAAGAAGAGGCGGCCTCGCTTGCGCCGCCACGCTCTCGGCCACTCCGGATGCTCGTGGATCCGTCTTCTTCGTGCCCATGGCGGCTGATGGTCGTAGTGATGCCATGCTTCCCATCGGCGTTGGGGCCGGCGTTTGTGGTGTTTCCTGAACTTCTTCATGACGGTTTTTCTAAGGCGAGGCAGGTCGAATGGACGTCCCTCAGTCAAGTTGACCTGCTCTTCGACCTGTTAGCTCCTACTCGTCGGTGAATCTGTAGCCGATGGCGTAGACAGTGAGCACGTAGCGCGGCTCGGCAGGGTTAGCTTCCAGTTTGCGTCGCAGGTTCTTGATGTGCGCATCTATGCTGCGATCGTAGCCATCGTAGGCGATGCCGTGCAGCCGGTCGAGCAACTGGGCGCGGGTGAAGGTCTGGCCTGGATGCTGGGCCAGCGTCGCCAGTAGGGTGAACTCGGTGCGGGTGAGACGGATCGGTTCGCCGGCGCGAGTGACGCGGTGGCCGAGCAGATCAATCTCCAGGTCGCCGGCGCGGATGAGACCTGGCTGATGGACGCCACCCCGCACGCGGCGCAGGACCGCCCGCACGCGGGCTACCAACTCGCGGGGCGAGAAGGGCTTGGTGATGTAGTCATCGGCGCCCAACTCCAGGCCGATGAGACGGTCGGTCTCTTCGACGCGGGCGGTGAGCATGATGATGGGCACGTCGGACTCGCGGCGCAGCGCCCGGCAGACCTCCAGGCCATCCATCTCCGGCAAGTTGAGGTCGAGCACGATGAGATCGGGCTGCTCGCGGCGCGCCATGGCCAATGCCGTCTTGCCGTCGGCCGCGGCGACGACGCGGAATCTGCTCCGTTCCAGGTAGTCCCGCGCCTGTTTGACGATTTTCGGTTCGTCGTCCACCACCAGGATCGTTTCGATCATGCGTTGTTCCCCTGACCGTCTTTGTATCACAGACGTCGCGAATCTGCAAATCCATTCAAGACTCTACTGAAGAAACTGCCAGACTCGCCACGGAGGCACAGAGCGCACAGAGATCAAAGGCTCTCATTTGACAGTGTCAGTGCGGACGAATATCACCGCTTCTCCGTCTTCGAAGTCAACCCTCCACGCAGGTTGCGACCGGAACATCTCCAGCAGGTCGGCATCGCTGCGGCAGTCCAGTACCAGAAACTGCACGCCGTACTCGTCCAGCACTTGTGGCCAATTCTCGTTCACACCACTTCCCTGGGCGACAGCATGATGTTGCAGCATGGGATGTCCCCTTGTCACGCCTTCGAGAAACTCAACGTCTTCCGACCTTCGCTCGACAACCTGAACAACTGGTTGCCTGTGACCTCGGAGACGGCATTATCTTTGCTCATGTGAGGGTCATTGAAGGACAAAACCCCGTCTCCCTTCAACACCCGATGGAGCTCCGCCAGTATCGAACTGCGTCTGTTCAGCATGTGGAAGACATCGTACAGCAGAACGACGTCCAGGCTGGCATCCGGCAATCTGGTGTGGCAGTCGGAATGTATGGTCTCCACGTTCGTCAACTGCCGCTTCTCGGCGATCTTCTGAACTTGCTGGATCGCCAGGGGATGGATGTCCAGCGCGTACACCTTCCCTTCCTCGCCCACTATTTCGGCGGCGTCCACCACGTAGCCCCCTGGGCCGCACCCGTAGTCCAGCATCTGGAATCCTGGGGCAAGGCCCGCTTCCTCCAGGAGGTCCCTGGGGGGAAACAGGAAGTCGCGCACTTTGAACATAGCGGACATCATCGCAAAGGCAAACTTGGGCATTGGTCTATCCATGGTTCTCTCCCTTAGTGGTCTACTTCAATTGTGCTAATTTTGTTGATGCGAGTGTCAACGCCGGAGTCTCCGAACTGGAGTGCATCGTCTCCGACGATGTAGTGAAGCTGGAGTGCATCGTCTCCGACGACGTGGCAAAGTCGGAGACACCCCTGAGGGCAGCGGGGACGGAAGTACACACTCCCGCCCCCGCCTGCCTGGCCGATTCGCTACTGCTTCTCGCTGGTCTCCTTGCCTGGCTTTGCCTCTTCTACCTGTTCCTCTGAAGGCTCTTGCCAGCCCCAGGGCCAGGGGGGCACGTGGCCGTGACGCGGATGCCAGTGCCTGGCCCAGTACCTGCCTCTTGGCCCGTAGGCCATCATCCGTGGCCCGCCGGCCATCCTCCAGGCCAACAAGTGGAAGACCCTGCCGATCATCACGAACAGCAGCACAAACAGGCCGGTCGTCATGAACAGCGATGGATGGCTAAGGCCGTAGGGCACATGCGGTGCATAGCCCACCGTGGCGCCACCTTCGTCGTTAGCCGCCAGTTGACCCATGCTGTAGCCCTGCGTCCACCCAGCACGGTGGATCGCCCATCCGCCCAGCACGAGCAAGGCAATGACGAGCAATGCCGTCAGTGGTACTGCCCAAAACCATTTCCTTGACATGTTCTCACCTCCTCAGGTTCTATGTTGTCGCCAGTATGCCACAAACCTGTGAAGGAAATATGAAGAGGTGGGGGAGATGTGGTGAAGTTGCGCTGCGGGCGCAGGGGGCGGCGCTCGAATCCACGAGGTGACGAGTGGGCTAGACGAAATGCCGGCTGCGAGCGGGGTCTCGCCAAACCGCCATCCAGCAGCAGAGAATAATCAGGGTCAGAAGCAACAGTCCGGCGCAGAGGAAGTACACGCCCGTCAGGCCCAGGTGGGGCAGCAGGGCATAGGCGAGCAGAGGGCCAGCAGCGCTGCCCATATCGCCTAGTGTGTACAGTAGTCCCATGGAGCGACCTCGGCGCGAAACGGGGGTAAGGTCTCCAGTCAGGGCCACGATGAGCGCTTGCAGCCCACCACTGGCCACAGCGCCCAGCAGCGCGCCTATCACGAGAAGCAGCGGTGGGCCGCAGGCGAGGAGAGCCATGCCCACGGCAGCCGTCAGCAGGGTCCACGGCATCAGCCGCCA
>JGI24025J20009_10000988_pt1 | contig 21866 bp, 14 predicted proteins | sample Cruoilmetagenom3_FD_20009 | JGI IMG/M metagenome (IMG submission 20009) | reverse complement strand
CGATTTCGGGCTGCACGCTGGGCTCTTCGACGTGGCCAAGCAGATCGAGGAACTTCCCCAGGCATTCAAGCTGGGCGTGACTTCCTTCAAGGTGTTTATGACCTACGCCAGGATGAAGTGGATGATGGATGATTACTGGCTGATGGCACTCTTGGATCTCATCGGGCAGGAGGGCGGCATGGTTGCCGTCCACGCCGAAAACGGTCTGGCAACGGACTACCTGCAGGACAAGTACAACTGCACGGCGCTCTCGGCTTTGCAGGCGTTCACCCGCACCCGCCCGGACGTGCTTGAGGCGGAGGCCATCAACCGGGCTATCGCCATGGCCAAGGTGGCCGACTGTGCCCTCTACATCCCTCACGTCAGCGCGGCCAAGGCGCTGGATCCCATCCGACGGGCGCGAGATCAGGGACAGATCGTGTACGCGGAGGGCTGTCCCCAGTATCTTACGCTCACTGAGGAAACTCTGCACAGACGGGGCCCGCAGGCCAAGATCGGGCCACCCTTGCGCACCCCTGAGGACAACGAGGGGCTGTGGCGGGGAATCCAGGATGGGACGATGGACACGGTGGCCAGCGACCACGCGCCCAAGGCCAAAGAGGCGGATGACGACTTCTTTGAAGCGCCCTACGGTTCCCCCCAGGCCGAGACGCTTCTGACCGTCACCCACGACGCCGGGGTGAATGGGGGCCGCATCGGTTTGCCCCGGCTGGTGCAACTGCTCTCGGAGACGCCGGCCAAGATCTTCGGCTACTATCCGAAGAAGGGCACGGTTGCGCCAGGGTCCGATGCCGATGTGGTGATCTTCGACCCTGCGGAGCGCTGGACCATTCAACATGCCAACCAGCATTCGCAGGCCAACTACACCCTCTACGAAGGCCGTGAGTGCTTGGGCCGTCCGGTGTGGGTCATGCAGCGCGGCCGAGTGCTGATCGAGGATGGCCAGCTCGTGGGCACACAGGGCGAGGCTTGCTACCTGCCGACCCAGTCTGCGGTCAACGGTTTGTCCTAACTGTGCTTTGGAGGTGCGACGATGCCACAACCGGTCATCAATCTGAGTCGCGGGATGCCGCCGGTGGAACTCTTTCCCACGGAAGAGCTGATCGAGTGCGGGGAGGCTGCTTTGCGACGCGACGGTGACGTGCTCCTGCAGTATGGCAGGTCACCAGGGTACGCTCCCCTGCGCGAATGGCTGGGGGAGCAACATGGCGTTGGGCCTGAGCAGGTCCTCATCGGCAACGGTTCACTGGAGATCCTCTCGTTCGCCACTCAGACCCTGCTGCGGCCGGGCGACCGGGCCTTCGTGGAGTCGCCTTCGTACGATCGGGCCATCACTATGCTGCGGCGGGCCGGCGCTCAGGTGGTGGGCATTCCGATGGAAGATGATGGCATGGACATGGCGGCTCTGGATGGCGAACTGCAGCGAGGTCCGCCTGCGCTGATGTACCTGATCACGGATTTTCACAACCCGACGGGGATCACCACCAGCCTGGAGAAGCGGGCGCGACTGGCTGCTTTGGCAGAAGAGCACGGGTTCTGGATTGCAGAGGATTCTCCATACAGGCTGCTCCGTTATGAAGGCCAGGACATCCCTTCGCTTTGGTCTTTGGCGCCAGAGCGCGTGCTGCTTTTGTCCTCGTTTTCAAAGCTCCTTGCGCCCGGGCTGCGACTGGGCTACGCGGTGGGGCCNGCCGACGCAATCAGCNCGCTGGCCAACTGGGCCGTTGATACCTANATCGGCCCGGTCTTGCCGACGCAGGGGATGGTCTACGAGTACTGTCGTCGCGGGTTGCTGGAACGCAACATCGAGCGGCTGANAGGGGTATACCGCCCGCGGCTGCAGGCAGTCCTCGCCGCTCTGGAGAAGCATCTTCCTCAGGCGAGCTGGCCACGGCCTGAGGGCGGCTTCTACGTGGGCGTGACCCTGCCGCAGGGGGTTGAGATGGCCAGCTTGCTGGCTCGCTCCGAGGAGGCGAGGCTGAAGCTGAGCGACGGGCGTGGCTTTTTCCCCCATCCGCCTGATGGAGATCGCTTTCTGCGCTTTCCCTTTTGCAGCGTCACACCCGAGGAGATCGAAGAAGGGATGTCGCGCCTGGCGTGCATTCTGTAGGGGATGATACGGTGGACGAGAGCCGGCCGAAAGTGCAATCGCAGATTACGTTTCTCTACTATCGCGACCTTCAACCGGTCTCGGAGTTCTACCGGGAGATCATGGGATTCGAACTGGTTGAGGATCAGGGGTGGGCTAAGATCCTGCGCGTCAGCGGGAATGCATACCTGGGGATTGTGGACGAAGAGCGAGGGTTCTGCAAGGCCCAGGAGGCAAGTGCGGTGCTGATCACACTCGTCGTTGACGATGTCTCCTGGTGGCACGACTACCTGAGGCGCAGCGGGGTCGGAACAGTGAGTGAGCTGCAGACAATGAAAGGCATCGCGGTTCAGTGCTTCTTCTTGGAGGATCCTGGTGGGTATACCATTGAGATCCAGCAGTTCCTTGAGCCAGAGGTCGCACGGACCTTTCGCTAGGGGGCGCGGGTTGCACGTGGCGAATGCAGCCCAACATGCGCAGATAGGAACGCTCTCGAAGTAGTCATGATCTGCTTGAGGGGCAAAAAGGCATGTCTACCTTATGTGGCAAAGATATCTTGCGAAGCGACTTGCTCTCAGACGGCGAACTGGAACTCATCCTTTCGACGGCGTCTCGCTTCGAGAGAGCGCTCACGGCTGGAGATCGCCTGACGAACATGCAAGGCCAGGTCTTGGCAACCCTCTTCTTCGAGCCCAGCACGCGAACTCGTCTCTCGTTCGAGACGGCCATGCTGAGGCTAGGGGGCCAGGTCATCACCATGGCCGACCCCAAGACCTCCTCCAGCGCCAAGGGCGAATCGCTGGTGGACTCCATGCGGACAGTGGAGGGGTACGCCGACGTCATCGTCATCCGCCATCCCCGCAAGGGTTCGGCCCAGGAGGCGGCTGACGCGGTAGCGGTGCCTGTGATCAACGCCGGTGACGGCACGGGGCAACATCCAACCCAGGCCCTGCTCGATGTCTACACAATGCAGAAGGAGAAGGGGGCGCTGGAAGGGCTTACGGTGACCTTGGCTGGCGACCTGAAGAACGGGCGTACCGTCCATTTATTGGTCTATCTGCTGGCCCGCTCCGGTGTTCGTCTCCTCTTCGTTTCGCCGCCTGGTCTGGAGATGCCCGCGGCGATCACAGCAGATCTGAAGAAGTTGGGGGCAGAGATCAGCGAAGGCGGCGACCTGGCGGCTGCCATGCGCCGCAGCGATGTGCTCTACGTGACCCGCATCCAACGGGAGCGGTTCGAGGATTCGGCCGCGTACGAACGGCTGAGCGGCTCCTACGTGGTGGACAGGGCCATGATCCAACAGGCCAAACCAGGCATCTCCATCATGCACCCTTTGCCACGCGTCGATGAAATCACCGCAGAAGTGGATGACTACGAGGGCGCAGCCTACTTTCGCCAGGCGGCTAACGGCGTGCCCGTCCGTATGGCCTTGCTGGCCTGGTCACAGGGCGGAACTAGGGACGGCTGACCGGACAATGGGACCCTTTCCTGATCTCTCGCCCTTACTGAGCCCTAATGCCATCGCTGTGGTCGGCGCTTCGGAGCGTCACGGCAGCGCGGGACGCCTTGTCCTGGAGAATCTACGCAGTTTGGGTTATGAGGGGGCTGTCTACGGCGTCCACCCGAAGTACAGCAAGGTGCTGGACTTTCCGTGCTTCCCGAACCTGAAGTCGCTGCCTGGGCCGGTGGAATCGGTGGCGGTGCTGCTGGCCGCCGAGAAGGTGCTGCCTGCGTTGCAGGCTGCGGCGGAGGTGGGCGCCCAGGCCGCCTGGGTGCTGGCCAGTGGCTTCGCTGAGGCTGGCCCGGAGGGGAAAGCCCGCCAGGCTGAACTGACTCGTTTCGCCGAGGAGACGGGCCTGTTAGTGTGCGGGCCCAACTGCATTGGCGTGGCCAACCTGGTGGACCGGGTGGCGACGTACAGTGTGGCCTTGAGTCCGGCCACCTGCGCTGGTGGTGTCTCGGCGGTGGTGCAGAGCGGGGCCATCTGCCTGGGATTGGCCAACGCCGCTCGCTTCGGCTTGCGTTATCTCATCTCCAGCGGCAACGAGGCGGTGCTCGACAGCGCCGACTACATCGGCTACCTGGCTGGCGATGCGTCCACCCATGTCATCATCGCCTTCATCGAAGGGATTCGCAGCCCACAGAAGTTCGAGGTCGCTGCGCAGGCTGCTGCTGAAGCGGGGAAGCCGATCTTGCTGGTGAAGGTAGGGCACTCTGTTGCTGCCCGGCAAGCGGTGCAGGCCCACACGGGCAGCCTGGCCGGGGCCGACGCTGTGCATGATGCTGTCTTCCGCCGCCTGGGCGTGGTGCGGTTGGACACGCTGGACGAACTGGTGGAGGCAGCGGAACTGTTCGTTACCTGTCCGCTGCCTGAAGGTGATGGGGTAGGGCTTCTGAGCCTCTCAGGGGGCCAGATTGGCCTGGTAGCAGACTTGGCCGAGGACCTGGAGCTGAAGTTTCCCACGTTCTCGGAAGAGGCCCAACAAGCATTGGCCCAAATCCTGCCGCCCTTCAGCCCCATCGCCAATCCTCTGGATGCCTGGGGCAGTGGTGATCTGGAGAGGACCTATCCGCGCTGTGTGGAAGTGGTCTCTTGGGAGGAGAATATCCATCTGCTGGCCGTGAGCCGCGACACTCCTCCCGCGGTGGCTTCTCGAGAGGCCGAACAGTCGCTGGCCGTGGCGGGGGCGGCGGTACGGGCGGCGCGGGAGACCGGCAAGCCAGTGCTTCTGTTCTCCAATCTCTCTGCGGGATTCCACCCCGAAGCGAAGAAGTTGCTGGCTGAGGGCGGCGTCCCCTACTTGCAGGGCACGGGGGAGACCCTGCGGGCTATTGAGGCCTTTGTGCGCTATGCTGCTTTCCGCCGTTGTATGGGGAAGCCCAGGGCCGTCGGCTGTCTGTCGCCGCTTGACCTGCCCGACTGGCGAAGAAAGCTCCAGCTAGTGAGAGGGGCGCTTTCCGAAGTAGAGGGGCGGCGGTTGCTGGCTGCCTATGGCATCCCCGGTCCGAGAGAGGCCGTGGCTGCCACCGCAGAGGAGGCAGTCACAGCAGCGGACTCCATCGGCTACCCCGTCGTGCTCAAGGTCCTCTCCCCTGACATCCAACACAAGACGGAGATCGGAGGCGTGAGGGCCGGTCTGCAGAATGAGCGAGCCGTTGCCACCGCTTTCCGCGAGGTGATGGAGGTGGCTCGGCGTCATCATCCCCGGGCGCGGTTGGAAGGGGCGCTGATCCAAGAGATGATCTCCCCTGGTGCGGTGGAGGTGATCCTGGGCGTGTTGCGGGACCCGGACTTTGGCCCAGTGGTGGTCTTTGGGTCGGGCGGGGTCCTGGTGGAACTTCTGGAGGATTCCTCGCTACGGCTGCCGCCGCTGAGCCGGGAAGACGCGCTGGAGATGATCCGCGAGACGCGGGGAGCTCGTCTCCTGCAAGGGTTTCGGGGACGACCGCCTGCTGACGTTGCCGCTCTGGCCGGTGCACTCGTGCGCCTTTCGCAACTGGCGCTGGATCTAGGCGATCTCATTGCCGCATTGGACATAAACCCCCTGATGGTGCTGCCAGCAGGGCAGGGCGTGCGAGCGGTGGACGTCCTGATGGAGGTTGTCTCCTGATCGAACCCTCTGCTGTTCCCCCCATCTCCCTTCCATTGGCATCACCCAGCCCTCATCATCCCGGGCATCATCCCAGGCTCGTTTCGCGTAGTCTCCGCAGTTGGGAACTCACTCTGGCAGACTTCTTCAGTTGGAACAGTCGCAAGCAGAAGCCCTGTCAGGACGGCAGGGCCTCTGCCTCATCTGGGGATCTGAGAGAAACGTGGCTCCTACTTGTCCCATTCGTGCAAGAAGGTGTGGGCAAAGGTGATGCTGTTGACCGTTTCCTTGGTCGCATCGTAGGTATTGGCATCGCCTTCAAACCACGGATCGCGGCTGCCGGTACGGAAGAGGCGCGTGGCCCGCTCCAGATATTCGGCTTGGTCGCTAGGCCGGTGGGCATAGCCTGGGAGCCTGCTCTGCCGCAAAGCCGCGATCTACTGAGCCTATCCCCGCTGCATGTCCTCCAGGTCAACGTAGCGGCGAATCGTGCCCCCCTCCATCGCCCATAGCCCGGTGGCAAAGCGCTGGATGAAGTAGCGGTCGTGGACAACAGCCAGCACGGTGCCTTCGAAACCGGCCAGCCCCTGCTCGAAGCGTTCCCGCGAGGGGATGTCCAGGTGGTTGATCGGCTCGTCCAGCAGCAACAGGTTGCAGCCGGCGGCCACCAGCTTGGCCAGGGCCAGCCGCGCCCGCTCGCCGTAGCTGAGGTTGCCCACGGGCACAAAAACGTCGTCGCCGCTGAACAGGAAGTAATGCAAGAAGCTGCGCGCCTCGGTCTCGCCCATGGCGGCCACGCGGCGGATCTCCTCGAAACCGTTGCTCGCCTCGTCCAGCCCTTCCTGCTCCTGGGAATAGTAGCCCACGTGCACGTTGGCTCCCAGCCGTATCCGCCCGGCCAAGGGAGCCAACTGCCCCGCAATGCCGCGCAGCAGCGTCGTCTTGCCGCTGCCATTGGGGCCTAGCAATACGATCCGCTCGCCCTGTCGCAGGGTCAGGTTCACGCCGGCGAAAAGCGGCTGGCCATCGTAGCCCATGGCCAGGTCTTCCAGCAGCAGCTTTTCTTTGCCGCTGGCCAGCGTCCCCTCAAAGGCCAATTTCATCTGCCAGGTGGGCTTGGGCTTTTCGAGCCGCTCCTCCGATTCGAGGAGCCGCTCCAGCCGCTTTCTCTGCACCACAGACCGCCGGGCCAGCCCTTTGGCGATCTTGCGATAGTGAAAGTGGATGGTGCCTTGCTCGATGCGCCGGGCGTGCCCCGCCAACCCCCGGATACCTGCCTCCATCCGGGCGAAACGCTCCTGCTGGTCCTTGTAGGCCGCCCAGTGTTTTTCTTGCTCTCGCTCTTTGCCCTGCGCGTAATGGCTGTAGTCGCCGGGGTAGACGGTCAGGCGGTGGGTGAGGGGATCGAGTTCCAGGATGGTGTGCACCGTGCGGTCGAGGAGCATGCGGCTGTGGGAGACGATTAGCATCGCGCCGTCGTAGCGGCTCAGGAAACCTTCCAGCCACTCCAGCGCTTCGATGTCCAGGTGATTGGTCGGCTCGTCGAGGAGCAGGAGCTGAGGGCGGGTCAGCAGCAGGCGGGCCAGGCCCAGGCGGGTCTTTTGCCCGCCGCTGAGGATGGCCACCGGCGTGGATTGGTCAACGTCGCCGAGGCCCAGCCCCTCCAGCACGGCGTCAACGTCGTGAGACATGACGTGGCTCCCAGCAGCCTCGAAGCGGGCCAGGGCAGCGGCGTAATCGTCCATCAGACGGGCCAACTCGTCGCCTTGGACGACGGCCATCTGCCGGGCCAACGCTTCCACCTGGCGCTCCGCCTCGCGCAAACCCTCCACGGCCTGGCGCATCACGTCGCCGACGGTGGCTTCCGGCTCAAACTCCAGCGACTGGGCCAGGTAGCCGACGGTCACATCGGCCGGCGCAAAGCGCACGCGGCCCTGGTCTGCTCTCTCCTGACCGACGATGATCCGCAGCAAGGTCGTCTTGCCACAACCGTTGGGGCCGACGAGTGCCAGCCGTTCGCCGGGGTTGACGACAAAGGAGACGTTTTCCAGGATTACGTCATCGCCGTAGGTTTTGGAAAGGTTGCTGACTTGGAGCATGGTTTCTACTCACCCTATTCTCCAGGCGTGTATCAGGGACTTGTCCCCGTCAGCCAAAGGTTCGAAGACGTACAACAAGCCGCGTTCACGGTCGAAACTGGCCGCGCCAAGGTGATGTTTCTGTTGGCTGGATTCGAGGTGATACAGGTATTCATCAATGTTCAACGTGGCGTAGGGTTGGGGTTCCCAGGTTTCCATTGCATCCCTGGCCACCGCGGCCAGGTCGGCAGGGTCGTAAAAGATGATCTGCCCCTCGAAGACGGTGCTCCACCAACCTCTGTCAGGACAAGCGGGAGGGTAAGGCGGCTCATCCGGCCACACGGTTCCGTCGGGGCAGCCGTACCAGCACTTTCCCCTGCCCTTGGTGCCCACGAAGATGACCGCCGATTTGCTTCCGGCGGTGAGCCAGGCTCCACCACTCCATTCGTCGGAATGGTGGTAGTTATCCATCGTGGGGGAACCCGGCGTGTAGGCGTTGCCATACAGGAGCAAGGGGACGGTCGGGAGCGTGCTGCCCGGCGCGGGGGGATGACCCTCGTTCCATGGCCCGTAAGCGAACAGAGATGGCCCTTGTCCCCCTTGACCACCGTCCCGGAACCGGCCGGTGGCCAGGTACATCCCCGGCGTGTTGGCGTCGGCCCAATCCTGTGGAATGGCGAAGATGTAATCCGTGGTGACGTAGTTCCAGTAATCCCCGATGCGCCACGCCCCCGCCGTCTGCGGATTGGAGAGGTCTAGCTCGCTCCAACCATGGGAGGGGTTGGTTTCGCCTTCCCCCATGTGCTGCGCCCAGCAGAAATAGAGCTTGCCCCTGGTTTGCTCGCCCTGGGCCGGCAGGTATTCCAGGCCGGCGTGAGGAATCTCAAACTCTGGGAACAAGTTCCCGCGGATATTGTGGGACTCCTGCAGGGTGGCGGCGGTGTTCAGGCCGTTCACGTTCTTATCCGCAGAGACAACCGGGATAGGGATGCTGATCTCCGAGACGTACTGGTTCCAGTTGTGCCCGGTGCCGAAAATGGAGCCGGGGAAGCCATCGGCCGGGCCGTGGGGATCGCCATCAGGGGCGTAGGTCATGGCCGCGCCGCTCCATTCCCAGCCTATCTCCTCCGGTCCTTCCGGCAACCTGAACGCGCCCTGGTACACCAGGTCAGCCGGTTGGATGAGCTGTGCTGAAACGGGCGTACCGGTCGGCGTCGGTGTCGGCGCATCCATCTCCTGCACGATCACAAGAGGATTGCCGTAGCGATCACTTCTTGTGAAGATGGGAGGACATTCCACAGCGTTGTAAGCGGTTACCAGGAGGTGATGGGTTGTATTCGGCAGTAAGGTGATGGTAACTGCGAATAGACCCTGGTGCGGCGGTGCCGAATCTGTGCCCGCCTCGCTTTGCACGGAGACATTGATGACTCCCCACGACACATTGCCGGTGACCGTCTGGGTCAATAGGTTAGTGTGGCCGATCAGCGGATCGACTTGTAGAAGCTCTGGTGTGCATAATACCATTGGTGTGTGCGTCGCCGTGGGGGTGGGGGCTGAGGCTGGCCACCCCTTCAGGATGAGCGGCAGGTAGATCCTGTAGGCCAGCGTCGGCGTCTCTGTGGGCGTGGGTGTGGGCGAAGGCATGCCCGTGCTGGTCGGCGTCGGTGTGGCGGCGCCACCCACCGTGTAGGTCACCACCAGCCGCGGGCGCAGGCTAGCAGTGCCGTGGTTCCGACTGCAGAAGTAGTGGTAGGTGTAGTCGCCGCTCAGAGGGCGGAGCAGCAGGCCGTAGTTGGGCAGGCCTTCCTCGATCCAGGCATGCACGGCGGCAGTGGCGTCCAGGCTGACCCAACCGTTTCCCATCCCGGCCGGCAGCGTGATCTGGTCCACAGTGGTGGTGTCGAAGTCGCCGCCGGGCGTCGTCCAGGGTGTGCCGGGACTGGCTAGCGCCCAGGTGGCGCCGTCGGGGACGTAGCCGGGATCGGGCCAGAAGTCCCAGCCGGTCCCTTCGTCCCAATCGCGAGTCAGACGATAGAGGGTGATCTGCATGTCGCTTTCGGCATCACCCTCGTAGCGGTATAGTTCCACGGTAGCGCTGCTGATCGTTGCATCGCCCGGCAGAGCGGAAAGGTCCCAGCGCATCAGGCAGCGGCGGTGCTCCTCACGCTCCCCGAAGAAGGTCTCCAGGTGATCTAGTCCACCCAGGTTGGCGTTGGGAGCAACGTTATCTTCGTCGTTGGCCAGGATCACGTCGGTCGTGCCAGCATAGGAACCATCGGGGCTGACTCCGTCCTGAAAGATCATGGTTTGCTGGCCAGTGGATGGGGTTCTTGTCGGCGTGACTGTGGGAGTAGGTGAGTGTGTGGGTGTGGGGGTATCTGAGTGTGTGGGTGTGGGCGTGTGGGTGGGCGTGGCCGTGGATGGTGCACCGGTGGGAGTAGAGGTAGCCGTTCCACCGCTCTGCTTCCAGTGGTTGTAGTAGATGTTGAGCAAGGGGGCGAACTCACCGGTGGCCTTCTGGTTGCCGGCGGCGGTGGGGTGGCTGCCTCCACCGCTGCCGCCCCAGCAGGCCGAACGGTTGTTGCTCACGCTCTGGATGTGCTGCACAGCCCCGCCCCACCAGCGATGGTGGTTGCCAGTTTCCGCCCCCAGGTCGTTGGTGTTGCGGTTGCCGCCGTTGGAGGTCAGGACATTGTAGAAGTCGAAGACGGCCACGTTGTTGTGTGTGTGGGCGTCCAGCCAGTCCTCGACCAGCCACGTATTGAAAGCTCGTGCATTGCTGGCATAGGTCGCATTCTGAACCGGCGGGGCAGTGATGACCACGAAGAGCTTGTCCTGGCGACTGCCGAAATACTCCAGAAGGTCGTTGTAGATGGACTTGGCGTTGGCTACGGTGTGGTGTGGTGACCCACAGCTCTGACCGCGCAGCGGGTTGTTGCCGATGTGTGGCGGGTTTTCCGCCGGGTCCCCCCGCAGGTTGGAGTTGGGATAGCAGGACTTGAACATGATAATCTCATTCTCGCCGCCGGGGTCGGTGGGCAGGCGAGAGTAGCTGGAGTGCTGGTCGCTCTCGGCATAGAGGTTGCTCAGATAGGTGGCACTGAGGGGGCCGCGGAACCAGGTCCACCAGTGGCCGATGTCGGTGTTATCGCCGATGCTGTCGGGCCCCCAGCCGTAGTTGGTGTCGCTGACGAAATAGTTGCTGTCGCGCAGGGCGATGCCCAGACCACCGTTGTTGTTGCGCAGCCAGTTTGACCCGCAGGAGTGGTGGACGAAGATGAGCTTGACCGTCTCGGCCGGCGGGTTGGGGTTATAAGCCTGGACGTTTGTCACCGCGTCATCAGCCGGGGCCGCTGCTGCCGTCAGGCTCAGCAGCAGGGCCAGCAAAAGCGCAGCCAGGGCCAAGACGAGCCTCTTGCTCGTCAATCTGCTGTTGACACGTGCGATTGTTGTTTCCATGACGGCCCTCCTTTGAGTCTCCAGGGTGCCAGGTCGTCACGCAGCCATCTTCCTCTTCAGCCACAGGCTTGACGGCGCTTCCTTTGTTTTTCTAGGGATTGCCCAGCGCCAGGGGCAGATAGACTGTGCGCTTTACAGTGGGAATTGCGACCAGGGCAGACCCGAAGCCATCGCTTTCCTCGGCTGCGCCTGAAATGCCTGAACTGTCCTGGTGCCAGAACTGCAGATTCCGGCCAAGCCCACTGCCGGTCAGTTCGTTTCGGGGTATCGGCCCTACGGAGCGTGGTCCTTCAATACGATGGGCAGGTAGACCCATTTCCCCCACTCGTCTGCCCCGATGTCGTAGCCAGTCCCCATAGGGCGTGCATCGCTATCAATGTCCGTGGTCACACCTGCGTCCACCCCTGCGTCTATCGCTGCCGAGCCAGCAGTGAGGTGATAGTCCCAGGCCGAGGGGTTGGCGAAGGCCGGGTCGTCGTAGACGTTGACCGTGCCAGTCACAATGGTGCCCTCGCCACTGGTATCGGCTCCATTGTCGTGCCACAGGGTTGCCTCCAGCTCTTCATGTTCGTGTCCGAACCTTTCTGTCGTCGCCGGCCTGTGTGGGCACACCGTTTACCCATTCGATTGCAGTTGTCATTACAGGACGATCAGATTCCAGACCTGGTCAAGTTCAGATGTCGGCTCTGCCTGTATCGGCCTTTGTTTTCGAGAGATAGCCCAAAGCGGCCCCCAATGAAGCGCCCCCAATGGCACCCCAGGTAGCTAATCCCATGGTCCCTGAGAGGACTTGCGGCGCAAGCCCACGGAAGACCTTCCATGTGCCCTCCACTGCGATACCAAAACCGAGGGCAGAAGCTAGGGCCAAGATACCAGCTCTATTCCAATCCCTCAAGGCCAGCAGCCCCAGCGCCCCTCCACCGACGAGGCCTCCGATGGCACCGATGAGAAGCCCCCTGTACGTGGGGTCCCAAAGGGTCAGGACGATGAAGAACCCAGCAAGAAACCCAGTATCAAACCCGATGGCGGAAGCTAGCGCCAGGAGGTAGGCTCTTTTCCATGCCTTCAAAGCCAGGCCAAGAACTGCCCCACCGACACCACCCAGGATAGCGAATCCCAAATGAGGAGCATCAAAGGCAAACCATATGGTGCCCCCAATAGCTCCTCCGATAGCAAACCCAAAGGCTCTCAAGAGAGCAAATACAGAGATGCTTTTCCTTCTGACTGTCTGCTTCCGTCCCTGTGGTACCATAGTCTGGTCAGTTGGCCAAGCTAATGGCCCATAACTCCGTCATTGACGGGCTCCCTGCTGAGATAGTGTGGAGCCAGTGCGCTCTGCTTGTTGCGTGGCGCGTCGTGTCTTCGCATAGCCATTTGCATTGCGAATCCGCTCACCCTCTGGCCTGGCGCAGACTGGCTGGGGACAAAACAGGGGCAGGGGGCAGCTCCCGATCAGCTTCCCCTACTCACCTCGGCGAAGGCTTCGTCCAGGATGCGGACGGCCTCGTCCACATCCGCCTTGCCGATGTTCAGCGGCGGGGCGATGCGGATCACGTTTCCGTAGAGGCCCCCCTTGCCGATGAGCAGACCCCGCCGCTTGGTGGCCTCGAAGACCTGCAGGATCTCCTGGCGGGCGGGCTCCTTGCCGTCGCGCACCAATTCGACGCCCTGCATCAGGCCCATCCCCCGCACGTCGCCGACCAGAGCGTACTTCTCTTTCAGCCCTTCGAGCTTGGCCCGCAAGTAGTCGCCCACGACCTGAGCGTTCTGGGGGAGGTTCTCTTCCTCCATCACCTCGATGGTGGCCAGGGCGGCGGCGCAGGAGACGGGNTTGCCGCCGAAGGTGGAGATGGTCAACCCCTGGAAGCTGTCGGCCACCTCGGCAGTGGCCATCGTCAATCCCATCGGCGCGCCGTTGGCGATCCCCTTGGCGCAGGTGATGACCTCCGGCTNGACGTCCCAATGCTCGATGCNAAACCACTTGCTGCCTGTGCGTCCGAAACCGGTTTGTACCTCGTCGCAGATGAAGATGCCACCATGGCGGCGTACGATGTCCACCACGATCTTGAAGTACTCCGGTGGTGGGGTGATGAAGCCGCCCACTCCCTGGATGGGCTCGGCGATGAAGGCGGCCACGCGGCCTGAAGTGGTCGTCTGGATCAACTCCTCGACATCGTAGGCGCACTGGAGATCGCAGGCGGGGTAGGTCAGGCCGAAGGGACAGCGGTAGCAGTAGCCGTTGTGAGCGTGTTTGATACCCAGAAGCTGCGTGCCGCCGATGCGCCAACTGGCATGGCCGGTGAGGGCCATGGCCAGCGCCGAACGCCCGCTGTATCCGTGGCGCAGGGCGATGACTTCCTGATTGCTGGTGTACACCTTGGCCAATACGATGGCCATCTCGTTGGCTTCTGTCCCGCTGGTGGTGAAGAAGCTCTTCTGCAACCTGCCCGGAGCGATCTGTGCCAGCTTCTGGGCCAGGTTGACCATGTTAGCGTGGGGATAGAGCGTGGATGTATGTGTGAGAGTGCGCACCTGCTCGCACACCCTGGCCGTGACCATAGGATGACAATGCCCCACACTGGCGACCAGGATGCCACCGAAGAAGTCCAGGTATCTCTTCCCGTCTGCACCGTAGAGGTACTGGCCTTCTCCTCTCTCAAAGGCCAGCGGCTCCTCGTAGTAGGTGATGACGCTGGGGAAGATGTAGTCTCTCTGCTTGTCCAAAAGGGTTCGAAGATCCATTAGCATACCTCCTGCCGAGGGCTATAAAGGCAATCTCATATCTCGCGTTGTAACACGGAGAGAGGCTGGTAGTGCGCCACGGAGCGGAGTGGAGCGAAACCGCACTACGTTACACTTCGTGCGCGACTACGAACCGAAACTGCACTACGCTGCGCTTCGTGCGCGACTACGAATCTGAGAAGAATGGTGACTTGTTGCAGCGCTAGTCCGGCTGCGGCCCGCCGTGGCGCCTGATCCGCTCCCACGATAGTCTAACCTCGGCGATTCCGCCGCGGGAGTACCATTCCACTTCCACGGTGTGGTGGCCGGAGCCAAGATCGCTAAACTTTCCCTGGAAGGTGTGCTGGGTGTCCTTCAGCCAGTTATCAATGATCACCCAGCCATCGAGGCGTAGCCGGGCCCCATCGCCACCCCAAATGGTGAAGCGGTAGTCACCGCCATCGAAGTAGACGTTTCGAGTCCAGCGAACCGAGAAGTTGTCGGCGGGCAGGCCCGGGCCGGGCGAGCCCAGACCCCAGTAGAAGTTGATCTCTGGATCGTCGCGTGTCAATACCGGCGGCTGCTGCAGGTAGATGTCGTTGAAGTACTCGCCGCTCCAGTTGCGGAAGATATCCGTCCGCTGCCACCACACGTTCACGGCCGCGTTGCCCAGGTGCTCGTGGTACTCCACTTTCACCGTGTGTGGTCCTTCACCGACATTGGCGAAGTCGTTGCTGGCGGAGACCGGCCCGGCGCGCCATTCGTCAATGAGCAGCCAGTTGTCCAGCCAGACCTTGACGCCATCGTCGGCGTTGGCATAGAAGCGGTAGTTGCCCTGTGGGAAATGTATGGAGCGTGTCCAGCGAGCGGAGAAATCGTCGTTCGGCAGGCCGGGGGGTGCCTTATCGTGCCAGTTGAAGTCTATGGCCTGGTCGTTGCGCACCAAGGCGGGGTTGCCCCTCAACTCAAGATTGGGGTAGTATTCGCCCTTCCAGTCAGTGATGNCCACCGGCGTGGGCGTGGGTGTGGGCGGCGGACGCACCGACACCACAGGCACTCGGTCGAGCGGACCGCTGGCGTCCACCAGGCCGGAGTAGATCCACAGAGATCGTTCGGCAGGGCAGCAGATCTGCCACCAACTGCTGGCCAGGTCGCGCCCTACAATGTCATAGGTCTGCCCGCTGTACACGTGGGTGATGCGCGGATAGGTCGTGGACGGCCCGGTGCGCACGTTGGCCACGCTGGAGGTGATCAGGGCCTCTGGCTCGGTCTGGGGCTTTGGGGTGGGGGTGGTGGGCTCCACCTCCGTTTCCAAGATTTCGCTGACTACGATCTGGCGGCTATTGAAGTCCGGTGCGAGTTCCTTGAGCTTGCCCCAGACCTTCACCGGCTTACCGCGCAGTTCCTCGATCTGCTGTTCGATGGAAGCGGTCTGGCCGGCAATGCCGAACAGTTCGCCGTCAATGCGTACGAAGTAGTCGTCGTATGCCGGCCTGGAGTAGGCATACACCGTGCCCACCCAGCCGTAGATAGAGCTCTCGGCTTGCTGTGGCGATGCGGCATGCGCCACACCGGCCCATGCTAGCATCAGCAGCATAGTCAGAGCCAAGACGTGTTTTCTGCTCATCGCCTCTCCTCCTGTTCAAGTATTCGACGTTTGAGTGCCAAGAAGCGGATGACTGGACATAACTGTTGCTCCCGTCGGAGAGTCGCGTCTGCCGGCCCAGCCCTGGGGCGCTGTCGGCGGGAGCAGAGGGGGAAAACCGGCTGACTTGGACCAGGGGCGTGCTAGTCAGGCTGTGGTCCTCCTTCGTGCTGGATGCGATCCCACTGCATCTTGACCGTGGCGATTCCTCCTCGAGAGTACCATTCCACCTGCACCAGATGGTGGCCGGTGCCCACGGCCAGGAACTCCCCCACGAAGGTGTGCTGGGTGTCTTTCAGCCAGTTGTCAATGACCAGCCAGTCGTCCAAGCGCAGCCGGGCCCCATCGCCGCCCTCGATGGTGAAGCGGTAGTCGCCCGCGCTCAGGTAGAGACTGCGGGTCCAGCGCACCGAGAAGTTGTCATCGGGCAGGCCGGGGCCGGGCGAGCCCAAGCCCCAGTTGAAGTCAATCGCCGCGTCATCTCTCACGAGGACCGGCGGCGGATCCAGGTAGATGTCCCTGTAGTATTCCCCGCGCCAGTGGTGATAGATGTCCGTCCGCTGCCACCACACGTTCACGGCCGCGTCGCCCAGGTGTTCGTAGTACTCCACCTTGACTGTGTGTGGTCCTTCGCCTACGTTGCCGAAGTCGGCACTGTTGGAGGTCGGGCCGGCGTGCCATTGATCGATGATCAGCCAGTCATCCAGCCAGACCTTGATGCCATCGTCGGCGTTGGCGACGAAGCGGTAGTCTCCCTGGTCGAAATGGACGGTGCGCGTCCATCGAATGGAGAAATCATCCGCCGGCAGGCCGAAGGCGGGTGGCTTGTCGCCCCAGTTGAAGTCTATGGCTCGGTCGTTGCGCACCAGGGCAGGGGTGCCCTTCAGCTCAAGACGGGGGTAGTACTCGCCTCGCCATTCGGTGATCACCGGTATGGGCTGGGGCGTTGGCGTCGGCGTGGGCCTCGGTGTGGGCGACGGGGCCACGGGGACCACCGCGACCTTCGCCAGCGGCCCGGTGGCCTCCACCAAGCCTGAGTATATCCAGAGGGCGCGTCCGGCGGGGCAGCAGATCTGCCACCAGGTGCTGGCCTCGTTGCGCCCGACGACGTCGTAGATCTCCTCACCAAACACCTTGGTGATGGCAGGGTAGGTCGTGGATGGTCCTGTGCGTACGTTCACTACATTGCCCCTGATGAGTGCCTCTGGCGCTGTCTCGGTTACGGGTACAGGCGTCGCCTCTCCCCCTACAGCAGCGATCTCGCTGACGACGATTTGGCGATCGTTGAAATCCGGGGCATCCTCTCGTAGCGTGCCCCAGACTTTCACCAGTTGCCCACGCAGGTCGAGAATCTGCTGTTCGACGGCGGCGGTCTGGCCGGCAATGCCATATACCTCGCCGTCGTTGCGGACGAAGTAGTCGTCGTAGGCGGGTCTGTCGTAGCTGTATACCGCACCCACCCAACCGTAGACCTCGGTGTCCTGTTGCGGCGGTGCGGCCCGGATCACGCCTGCAGCCGCCAGCGTTAGCAATACCGTCAAGGCCAGGATGCGTTGTCTCTTCATTATCGTTTTCCTTCCTCCTCGTTGCCCTCGGGCGAAGCCCATACAAGTGCAGACATGGCTGAGCGCCGACGTTCGTTGGAGACGACCGATCAGCGCCTTGTTCGTTGCAGCGTCTGCAACACGCTACCGATCTCTTCCACTCTGGGGATCACGAAGTCTACGTCCGCGCCATTGTCGCCATCCACTAGCACGGTGATCATGTCCAAGGGCTGGGCCGGGCGCAGATTGCGCACGCTGTCCTCTACCAGGATGCACTCCGGCCCCTCGGCCCCCAGCATCTCCAGCAGGCGTGGGTAGAGTTCGGGCGCTGGCTTGCTGACGTAGCCCATGTCCCGTACGTCTACGATGAGCGAGAAGTGGTGACGGATGCCCAGCGCCCTCAGCACCCGTTCGGCATGGGTTCGCGTGCCATTGGTCCAGATGGCTTTGGACAGGGGGATGGTATCCAGGACACGGTCCAACTCGGTGTTCGCTCGCAGGTAGCGCTGCACGGGGATGTCGTGCACGTACGGCAGGTAGTCATCAGGGTCGATGCACTGATGGTGCAGCAGCCCGGCCATGGTGGTGCCGTACACGACCATATAGTGGCGGCGCAGCGCCCTGGCTTCCTCGCTGTCCATCCCCAGCCGCTCCGTCATGTAACGGAGGATCAGCCGCCGGACTTCTTCCATCACGCCGCTGCCGCGCGGGTAGAGCGTATCGTCGAGGTCGAAGATGAGATAACGCAGGGAGTAGGGCATCGTCAGTCCCAGTGGGAATATCGTGTGGCGTTCCAAGACGGCGGCGGCAGGCGAATCCGTCTTCATTGTAAAGCCAATCCTGCCAAAAGTCAAGATGGATAGAGCGTCCATGGCCCAGAGACGAGGTGTAACACTGGCGCGGAAGTGCGCTGCACCTCCAACCTTGTCTCTGCTGAGCACCGGCGAATTGACAAGGTTTCAAGATGTGCTATGCTCGCCACAACTGAAGACAAGCATCTGCAAGCCCAAGACAGTTGCACGAATACCTACGGATCTATCGGTTCCATCGGCCTCATCGGCTGAGAGTTCCGATCGCTCCCCATCGGCTGACTGTCTTGGCGCACTCCGCATAGTTGCCGCCGTGCTCGGAATGTGCTATAATAGTAATTCCTCAGGCTGCTGCCCAAAGGACTGAAAATGGGACGCGGATTTCCGCGGATTGGACGGATTCTCACGGATTTCTCAGGATGTATCTGTGCATATCCGTCGAATCCGTGTTGATCCGTGTCCAATCCTTGCCTGGCTGAGCAGTTACCCATAGTATTGGAATAGGCAGGTGATCGCCGCCTGCAAGTTCCTACGCCTTCTTTGTCACCCGAGTCATCGTCAACTGCTTCGGAGAAGAGTGGCTATGACGCTTCCTCCAGAAATCACGGTAACCGTCCGCCAGGTCAGACCACACCCTGGCAGGGGGGATCAATACTTTACCGTGACCACCGCTCGCACCGGTGCCCAGATCTGCCGCAACCTCTTCAGCTATCCATCTGGCCCGCTGATCCACCTGGATCTGCTGTGGACGTCGGAGGAGGGCGTGCGGGGCCAGTCCCGTGGGCCGGCGAGCGGGAGGGCCGGGCGCCAACGCCGACAGCAGCAGGAAGTGAAGATGAAAGCCTGCGGCCAACAGCTCTACAGCCTCATCTTCGGCGACGGCGAGGAGTTCAAGGGGTTTCTGCGCCGTAATGAGGTCGACCACCGCCAGGCCCGCCTGACCCTGGCCCTGCACGGCAACGCCATGGCCCTGTGGAGCGTGCCCTGGGAGCTCCTGCACGATGGCGAAGAGTTCCTGGCGCTCAGCGGACGCTTCCTGTTCAGCCGCGTGCCGCTGGGGTGCGCACAGATGAGCCTGCCTGCGGTGCCGCCGCCGCTGCGGTTACTGGTAGTGGTCGCTTCGCCCCATGACCAACCGGAGTTGGAGGCCGACGAAGAGCTCGGCGTTCTGCAGACGGCGCTGGACAGGCCGGTGCGGGAGGGGCGCGTCCAGGTGGAGTACCTGGAAGATGCCACGTTGGACGGGATCGGCGAGGCGCTGCGCCGCTTCCAGCCCCACGTGTGGCATCACATTGGCCATGGAGTCCGTCACAGGCAGGATGGGTGGGACTACCTGGCCCTGGAGGATCACCACGGGCGGACACGACCGGCGGACATCGGGGATCTCTATCGGCTGCGTCATGGTGCCCGGGAGCTACGGTTGGTGTTCTTGGCGGGCTGTCACACGGTCCCCACGAGCGACGTGGAGGCCTTCCTTGGCCTGGGCCTTGGCTTGCTGCAGGCGGACGTCCCCGCCGTGCTGACCGTGCAATCCTCCCTCCCCGCCACCTCGGCCCGTCGGCTGGCCGGGGCCGTCTATGCTGCTCTGGCTGATGGGCACACCGTCGCTCAGGCCGTGGCGCGCGCCCGCATGGCCCTCTGGCAATCGGAGAAGGGGCCGGGGTGCGACTGGGGGGTGCCGACCCTGTACCTGCGGGCCCAGCCCCAGCGTGTCATCGACCCCGGTGCGCGCCTGCCGCGGCTCGCCGCTCCACCCGCCGCCCAGGACGTGGGCGGGCTGGAGCTGCCCCCTTGCTTCGCCGGCCGGAAGGCGGAACTACTGAGGTTGCGCCTGGCGTTGCGGGACAGCAGTGTGAACGCACTGCTCCTGTGTGGCAGCGCCGGGGTGGGCAAGAGCAGCCTGGCGGCCAAGCTGCTGTTGTGCCCGGGAACCGAGATAGATGATGCTCTGGTGATTCGCTGCCACCAGGCCGATCCATTGGACATCCCGGCCCGGCTGGCCCGCTTCCTGGAGACGCAGGGCCAGGCCGGACACGCCGAGGCCGCTGCCTTGCTCCTCGATGGTGGCCAGAATCCCGCCGCGCGCGCCCGCAAGGCCGCCGCGCTGGTCGGCGACCGCCGCTACCTCTTCGTCCTCGACGGCTTCGAGGGCCTCCTGGACCTGCCACCGACAGGGGTGAGGGATCGAGGGGGCACTGAGAGGGGCAAAGCTGCCTTCCCCGTCGCCCATCCCATTCTGGCCGGCCTCTTATCTGGACTCCTGGACGCCCGCTGGCGCACGCTTTGCCTCTTCACCAGCCGCTACCGCTGGCGAGGTCTGGAGGAGCATCTGCCCCGCGGCACGGCCGCCGAGCTGCGCCTGTCCCCGCTCCCCTCGCGCCAGACCATAATGCTCATGGACAGCTTGCCCTGCCTGCGCCGGGAGCCCCTGCAGACCAAACAGGCTCTGTACGACAGGGTGGGCGGTCATCCCACAACAATCGCCATGCTGGCGGGCTGGCTGGCCAGCAGGCAGGTGACCGATCTACCAACTGGCCTCGATGTGGATGGGATGCTGCCNGAGCAGCGCGGGGAGGTCCTCCTGTCCAGCGTGCTGGCTCAGCTTTCTACTGCCGAGCGGCAAGCGCTGGCCCGNTTGAGTATCCTGCGCACCCGCGCCAACGATGATTTGCTCGCCACCGCTGGGCTTGACAGGGCCAGTGCCGGTCGCCTGCTCGATCTCTCGCTGCTGCAGCGGGTGCAGGCGCAGGCGGGGAATCTCTACAGCGTCCACTCCGTGGTGCGGGAGCAGTTGCTGGGGCAAATGGAACCCCAGCAACTACGGGAGCTGCATCTGTGGGCCGCTGCCCACCACGGCCGGCCTTTCGTGGAGATGGCGCGCCGGGAGGTGGCGCAATCGGGCCAGACTTGGAGCGAGGAGAAGATCGAGCAACGGGCTCGCAGGGATGTCGTTCTGTCCACCGTGCACCAGACCAGGGACATGGCCGGGGCCCGCGCGGCTATGACCGCGGCTCTGGAATGGCAGTACCATCTCTTCGCCGCCGACGAACGGGAGGCCGCCCGTGACGTCGTCGTCGCGCTGTGGGCCATTCTCGACCGCTGGGGCCAGACGGAGCGGGTCACGGCCCTTCTGCACCGCCATACCGAAGCATCGGGAGCGTGACGCGCCGCTGCCTGTCCCCAAAGTGCGAGCGTCTGGGCGTCTGCACCTGGATCACACGCGGGTAGGGGCGACCAGCTGGTCGCCCCTACGTTCGCGTCTGGAGGCGAGAATCGCTGACCGGCGATCGACATCGCGCTGGCCCACCTGCAGCTTTCTCGAGCCACGTCTGAAAACCAAGACGGACAGGCTTCGTTGCCTGTCCGTCTTGGTTGTTCGTAGTGCGGGCTTCGGTTGGCTCTCAAGCCGCTCCCAGCGCCTCCAACAGCGGCAGCAGTACCTCCTTCGGCTCAGCCTCCAGACAGAGATCGGCGACCTGGAAGATGGGTGCAGTGGGGTCGGGGTGGATGGCCACGATGAACTTGGCCCCTTCGATGGCCGCGTTGTGGAAGGTATCGCCGCGGATGCCCACTGCCACATAGAGCTCGGGGGCGACGGTCACGCCGCGCACGTCCACGATCTGCTCCGGGCCGATCCAGCCGGCATCACGTGCGCCTCGGTCGCCGGCCACGCGGCCGCCCAACGCCGCGGCCAGCCGCTTGACCATCTGGAAGTCGCCGGCCTGACGGCCTGCAGCCACGATGACCGGGGCATGCGCCAGCACCACTGGCGGCGGCTCAAACTCCTCAGCAGGACCCACTATGCGCACGGCCGGCTCCACGGGCTCCACCTCCAGCAGCGTGGGCTCCCCCTGGCGGTAGGGGTCGAGGAAGGGGGTGGGGAAGGCTCCTGGCTCGACGGTGAGGAATTGCGGCCGAGCTTCGGGGCAGG
>JGI24025J20009_10000987_pt1 | contig 21913 bp, 21 predicted proteins | sample Cruoilmetagenom3_FD_20009 | JGI IMG/M metagenome (IMG submission 20009) | reverse complement strand
GCCCCCTGCGGTCTTCTTCGGCAACGGCCACGCGCTTTCGGTTCTAGGCATGGAGGTATTTCTTATTCAGATCGACGGCCCCACAGAACGCCGGAGCCGGCCGCACAGGCGCATCTCTATTCACAGGGCCCGGGGGCTGGATGAGATCGACTTGGCCGCCGGTGACCCGGCACAGCCCCCCCCTTGGGTCCCTTTCGGGGGTCTTTCGAGGTGCGCAGTCGCCGCAGCCCGATATCTGGGTGTTTTTTGAAAATCGGAAACGCGAGTTTAGTTTAGAAGTTTGGCCCTCAAGTCATTGATCTTGAACGATCCGAGGGCCCACGAAGCGATTTCGGGGTCTGAGTCACTTCGGACCTATGCACGAAGGGGGAGCTGCGCCGCACGCCGTCTCAGGACAGGTTGTGTACGGGCATTGCCCACGCTCTTGCAGCGAAATCCCCGACTGCCCGTGAAAGAAGGCGCCCCGGCGTCGCCTAGCTGCTCGATCTGGATGCTCCACCATTCGCCGCACTCACAACCTGTTCCATACCGCATTGAAAATGAGAACATTCTGTGATTCTCTTGAGCGAACAAAACGAGATCGGGGCTGGGCAATGGGAAGACCAATCACAGAGCTGGAAGATGCGGCGAGCGTCACCGTCGGGTTGGTCAAGCTGACAGACCTGGCCCTCTACGAGCGGAACGCGCGGACGCATCCGCAGGACCAGATCGAGGAGATCAAGGCGTCGATCCGGGCCTTTGGTTTCACCAACCCGACCTCCCGGATGAGTTGCAATGTATCGGGCGGGTGTATTACGCCCGGAACCCGGGAAGTGACATATGGGTCTCATATCATGATCTGCCGACGGAGGCTGTGACCAAACTCCAGGAAAGCGGTCGTGAGCGTCGCGCCCTGCAAGAATTCGAAACGGAGTTCCAAGATTTGTCTTGGCTGTGGGACGAATGAGCAGGCTTTTCAACTGGCCTGAGGAGGCAAGGAGATCCACGCTATGTTGATCAAGCAAAAGACCACCGACCGAGGGGTGATCACGCTCTTCATCCCCTACCGGGTCAGGCGGCGCGGCGGGAAAAAGCTCGTGATAATGCCTGATGGTGAGGCGGCGCAGGCGCGTCCGAGCATCGACAACACAATCGTCAAGGCGCTCGCACGTGCGTTCCGGTGGAAGCGCATGCTGGAGTCCGGGGAGTTCACCACCATCGGTGAACTGGCCGAGCACGAGAAGATCGCGCCCTCCTACATGACGCGGGTGTTGCGGCTAACGCTGCTCGCCCCGGACATCATCGAAGCGATCCTTGAAGGGAAGCAGGGGCCAGAGGTCACGCTCAAACGGATGCTCGACCCGTTTCCGATGGATTGGGCGGCACAGGCCGAATACTTTGGTTGATGGGCATAGAAACTGAGCAAACAAACTGAGAAGTCTCGGGCGGTTGCGGTCTTCGCGACCGCCCGAAATCGATCTCCAAAATGCCTTGCATCAGACCCCTGGCAAGAGCTTCATGCCATCCATGACCATCTCATATTTCGACGCCCCGATTTCCGAGTTTTTGAACACGCCGACGGACGAGATTCTCGGCCAACTCGCCAAGGCGCATGCCCATGCCCTGGACCCCACCAACGCAACGCTTGGATCACCGAGATCGAGATCTTGAAACACGTCCTCGCGGACCGGCAGGTGGGCCAACTGTTCTTGGAGTTCTTCATCCCCAGAATGGGCAAGCGCGCGGACGCGGTCTTCGTCTCCGGCAACACGATCTACGTGATCGAATTCAAGGTCGGCGCAAAAGAGTTCGACCGAGGCGCGATCGACCAGGTCCACGACTACGCGCTCGATCTGAAGAATTTCCATCTGGGCAGCCACGACCTGCCGATCGTGCCGATCTTGGTCGCCACCAAGGCGTCGCACGCCCCTGCCCCGCTCGCCTGGGCGGCCGACAGCGTCGCTGAGCCGGTTCTTGCAGGTGTACGGGGTTCGGGACAGCATTGGCACTCGAAGGCGTACGGAGCGGCCATACGCGCCCCATGCCGTCCGATCGACCTAGTACCCGACAGTCCCCGCTCAGACTGTATGCGCAAAACGTCAGGACTGGGGTCGGTCAAACATTCAGCGAACAGAGCTCAGCGAAATCTCTGGTTGCATGTCAACCCCGCTTGAACTGTAGCCTTTTCGAAGAGCCGCAGATTCAGCTTCGGGTCCACGCGGTAGTTCCGTGTCCCTTCCTCGACCATGCAGGTGGAGTATTGCTCCACGGTTACGCCTTCTCGAAGGTTCTGGCCATAGTGTTCGAGTAGCGCTTCAGCGTGGTTGCGCAGATGCTCAGAAATGCCGGCATCATTGACACAGGCTTCGGGAATCGGGCCGCCGCCCGCGGGGTATTGCACGTGTTTGGCCGTTTCCTCTGTCACCACCTGAGCGCCGGACAGAATATCGTCGCGGGTTTTTTGCGCCATGCACTCGCAGATCATCAACATTCTTTGCATGGCATTTCCTCTGCAGGACGACAGAACCGACTCGAAGGCAATCTCGGCGAAGCGATCGTTCACTGCGCATCACATTGAGGTTCGCCATGCGGGCAAAGTCGACTTTTTTTTCGGGAAACGGCCCATTCCAAGAACTAAAGCGTTTCGCGAAAAACCTGAATCACTGGTCTGTCGAGAAACGCTCGGAACCCATTGATGTTGTGGGCGTTTCGAAATCAACTTGTGTCTCAAGTTAATCTCGAAACGCTTTAGCGATGACCATCTGGTTACGCCGCGGCGCGGCCTGCCGAACCTGCGGTTGAGTTTCGGTGGAGCCTACCTGGGGGAGAATATCCGGCGCGTGCAAAGCCGTCATCATTATCCAGCCGTGCGTCCCCCGAGGCGACATGAGGGGTCGGCGGGACCCCGGGAGTCAGGGAAGGAAGCCATCCGGTTTGGCAAGTTTCGCGGGCAGGTAGGCCTCGATCACGTAGTTCAACCCCCACTTGGCCAACGCCTGCTGTTCGGCCCGCACCTCCAGATCGAGCAACTGCTCGATCGCCGCGATCCAATCCGGGTGCGCGATTATGAACGGGTCGTTCTTCAGCGCGTCCCGGGCGCGTTTGATGTCGGTCTTTGACAGCGGGTGGGTCGCGTCTTCGAGCCCGAAGTCGACGATGTCCTGCGGAGTCACGCCAAGGAACCGCGCCTGCGGTACACAGAAAAACCGATTGATATGCGCGGCATTGCCCGACCCCACCTTGAGGGTACGATAGATGTTGGTGAATCCGTAGGGATCGCAGTCAACAAAGCAATACACCGGCAGCTCGTGCTGGTCGGACAGACGCCGGATGAACCGCCGTGTGGCGCGTGTCGGCACGCCGCCCATTTCGACGAGAATGCAGTTGGACGTGTCCCAGAAGCGGTGGTTGTTCAATCGCTGGAACATGCCGCCGGTCTCGATGGCAAGGACGAAGCGGGCATCGGTGCGGAAGTCGAGCTGCTCGACCGAGCGTGGGATGGCGTAAGCACCGCTGCCTAGCCCGGTGCAATCGATCTCGATCTCATCCCCGGTGGCGGGGTTGCGGTCGATCACCGTGAGCCGGCCTGCCACCGATCCGCCGTGCGACTCCGGGTAGAACCTCAGCTGTTCCCGGGTGAGCCCGTGAATCGAGGCCAGCGCCTCGATGTCGTCCATGATCGCGTCCGACTCCGTCTGCGCGTCAAACCGGCACGCGCCCCAGTTCTTCGAGATGTAATAGGCCTCGCGCTTGGTGGCGAAGTCGTCGTGCTCGACCATTTCGTGCGAGGTCGCCATCAGCCGCAGGGTCTGGGCGAAGGACTTGGCGGTGTTGACCGACAGGGTCCGGGTCTTGCGCCCTGCGCCGAGCTCGAAATAGCCCTTGCTTTCGTCGTAGCTCACATTGCCGAGGCTGCGAACCGGAAACCGGATTTCCGGAAGCTCACCCGCTTCGATGCTGACCTTGATCTGCCGCGCGATGGCGTCGATCAACGCGAGCGTCTGCCGATCGAGATCGCCGGGGCCGTGCTCCCTTCCGGGCTGCGCCCGCGCCTGCCGCTTTGCGTGAAAGCCTTCAATCGGCTTGTCCGTTCCGCTCATGACGCGTCCCCCTGTTTGCGGCGTCCGGCGCGCAAAACCGCGTCGAGGCGCGCCAGCGTTTTGTCGCGGTCCTCGTCGCTGAGCGACAGGATGTCCTGCAGCGCGGCTGCGATGTGCGGCAGGTAGGTTTCAATGTAGGCGCGGCGCTCGATTTCGTGCCGTTGTCTGGTTTTGCGGGCGAGATAGTGCGAAAGCTCCCGGCCACAATGCTGAAGACCAAGCACGATTTCCTTGGTGATCTCGGGGCTCGGCTCGATCGCCTCTTTCGATTCCGAGGTATAGGGCACCCAGACCGAGGCGAGGTGGACAAGGATCGCCATCGGCCCGATCGGCAGCACCCCCTTCGGCTGGCGCAAACCGTAGCTGCGCCAATTGGTCTGGATCACCGCCTTGGTGATGGCGCAGCTCGACTGCTGGTAGAGCAGCGGCACCCGGTTGGCGAAGCGCAGGAGCATGGCCGGTTCATCGCGCAACCTGAGCAGGTCTATGCGTTCGTTCTCATGCGTCGATACCCCGTCGCCGCCTGCGACGGCCCCAGCCGGGGTCTCGCCAGGGTGACCATAGGCGATCGCCACCTCGACCTGGAACGGATTGCCGCGATGAATCGCGGCAGGCCGGGTGGTCACGGTGTAGAAATCCGCCGAAACCTCCGCCCGCAGCCCCTTCAACAATTGCGGCTCGCCGATCGGGACGATGCAGTCGGTCCGCGGCGCAGGTATGCGGGTCTCATCCATCGCCCGGTGCAAGGCAACGGCCTGGGCGTGGGCGGTATGCTTGGGATAGGATCTGTCGCTCAACCGTTTTCCGGCGGCCTTGATGATCTGCGCCGCCGTCTTCTTGCCGACGCTGGAAAAGTCATTGATCAGGAACTGCATGAGCGTCCGGCTCCGCGTCGCGTTCAACATCTGGATCAGCCGCCCGAGTTCGATCCCATGAGGGTGGGGTTTGATCTCTTTCGGCACCGGCGGCAGCGACTCGACCGTGCGGGGGTAGTCCCGGATGCGGCCCTCCAGCCCCTCGTAGCGGATCGTCACATGCGGGTTAGCGATCGCCGTCTGGCGCAGGTAGGTCTCGACCGAATGCTGCCCGCCTTGCAGGTGCCCCTCGAGCATGATTTCGACCCGCGTGCCATGCGGATGGTCCCATTCCACGTGTTTCTTGCGATGTACGTCGGGCCGGTTCTTCTCGGTATCGATCGCAACGTAGAGCGCGGTGGCTTTCGCCTCGCTCTCGACACGGCTTAGGATATGCACCGGCTCGCCGGTTGTCAGTTGTCCGTACATGCCCGCAGCCGCGATCCCCATGCCCTGCTGCCCGCGTGACTGGCTGAGTTTGTGGAACCTGGAGCCGTAGAGAAGTTTGCCGAAGATCCGGCCGATCTGCGGTTCCAGGATCCCGGGACCGTTGTCGGTGACGGCGACGGTGTAAATCCGACCACGCCGGGTTATCCGTACAGCGATCTCGGGCAGGATACCGGCGTCTTCACAGGCATCGATCGCGTTGTCTACCGCCTCCTTCACTGCCGTGACCAGCGCCTTCGCCGGCGTGTCGAAGCCGAGAAGGTGCCGGTTCCTGAGGAAAAAGGCCGAGACCGAGATGTCGCGTTGCCGGGCCGCGAGGTCCTCGGCCGACACCCTTTGTGGTGCCGTCTGGTGGGTGGAGGAAGGATCAGCCATCGCCAAGATAGTGCTTTCTGCACTCGGTTTCGCGGCCGCGGACCACGCGCCGTCCTATGAGCGGACCGCGGGTTTCGGTCACGACGGTGCGCTGCTGTTCGATCCGACCCGGTCGGCCGAAGTAGATCACCACCCAGTCATCCGTCTTGCCCAGATCGTGGGCCCGCGCCGTGTTGGAAAACAACGTGGTGAAGGTCCAGCCGTCACGGTCTGTGTGAAAGATCGGCAGCCACGCCTCGCCTGTCGGGTTGAACCGCCGCGGGGCGATGAGACGCAGGCTGCCCGCCTGCGCCTTATCGCGGTAGAGCGCATCCACCGCGAGCAGTTCGGCCACCGGCGGTTCCGCGTGATCGTCCGGGCCACGTCGCCTGCGGCGCGAGAGCATCGCGGCCAGCGAGGCACGGATCGCGGCAGCGCGACGGGGCCCGATCCCCGGAACCTGCTCCAGCCGGCCGTCATGCGCGGCGATCTCAAGGGCCTCGAGCGTGTCGACATGAAGCTCATCGTGAATGGCGCGGGCTGTTGTCGCACCGATCCCGGGGACGGTCTGAAACAGGTGTTCAGGTTCGGCATCGCCGCGCATCCGCTCAAGCTGCACCCAGCATCCTGTCGCGACCATTTCGTCAATCGCGCGCGCAAGGCTGATGCCGACGTCTGGCAGTTCGATCAACCCCTCGAGCCCCTCGCGCTCCAGGATCCGTGCCGGATCCTCGCCAAGCGCGCGAACGGCTGCCGCGCCGTTCCGGTATGCGAGCACCCTGAATCGGTTCGCGCCCTGGGCTTCCAGAAGTTCCGCGGCTTCGAGCAAGCGGTCGGCGATCTGATCGCGAGAGATCTGGCTTTGCATGATACGACCACCTCCCATCGCGGCCATGCAACGAGCGCGGGCGACGTACGAGCGGTCCACCCCTCGCCCCCACCGAGCGCCTGCGCGCGAACCTCCAGCGCCGGGGCCGGCGTCGCGCTGCACGGCATACTTCACACTTCGGCTGTCTCCAGTTTACCCCACCTTGGCCGATCGTTCATTGAGCTAGAGCAAGGCCGCCGCCAACGCCGCGCAATCGAACCAACGGCACCTTGGTGGTCGACGGTGCGGCGTGCTCTGATTGTTTCACCTGGCGTGTCGGATCCAGGCAGGCCTGGATCTCATCGAAATCCAGCGCTTCCCTCCCTTCGTGCCAGGAGATCAAGGCCTCAACCTCGGACCGATGGCTGGTCAACGTTTTGGTCGCCGTTGCCTCAGCCTCCTTGAGCAAGGCGATGATCGCCCGGTCAACCGCCGCCGCTGTGTCGTCGGAATGGTTTCTGGGCTGCGCGATCGTTCGCCCAAGAAACGGATGTTCCTCGCTCTGTCGCAGATCGATGGGACCGAGGTCGTCTGTCATGCCCCAGCGCGCCACCATCGCGCACGCCTGCTCTGTTGCGCGGCGGATGTCATCGTCCGCGCCGGAGCTGACTGTCTCGAGGAACAGCTGTTCGGCGGCACGCCCCGCAAGCAGCGTGACAAGCTGGGTGCGTAGGAAGTTCTCATCAAGCGTGTGGCGTTCGCCCTCGGGCAACATGTGGGTGCCGCCTAACGCATGACCGCGCGGGATGATCGTGACCTTGTAGAGCGGGTCGGCGCCCGGGGTGAAATAGGCGACCGCCGTATGGCCGGCCTCGTGCACCGCAAGCCGGTGGCGTTCTTCCGGCCGGATGGCCAGCGTGCGGACCGTGCCCATCATCACCTTGTCGCGCGCCTCGTCGAGATCGTCCCGCGAGATCAGGCTGGCGTTGCGCCGTGCCGCGCCAATCGCGGACTCGTTGAGCAGGTTCTTCAGGTCGGCCCCTGAAAACCCCGGCGTTCCGGCCGCGATCCGGTCGAGGTCGCCCGTATCCTCCAGCGACAGGTTCTTCGCGTGGATGACCAGGATCGCACGTCTCGCCACCTTGTCGGGGAGGTTCAAGGTCACATGGCGGTCGAACCGACCGGGCCGTAGCAGGGCCGGGTCCAGAACGTCGGGCCGGTTGGTTGCGGCCAGCACGATGACGGCTTCGCGTTCGGCGAATCCGTCGAGCTCGGCAAGGATCTGGTTCAAGGTCTGTTCCCGCTCGTCATGGCCGCCGCCCAGCCCTGTCCCGCGCGTGCGCCCGATGCTGTCGAGCTCGTCAATGAAGACAATTGACGGCGCCGCCTTGCGTGCCGCCTCGAACATGTTGCGCACGCGGCCCGCACCTACGCCGACGAAGATCTCGATGAATTCGGAGCCAGACGTCGAAAAGAACGGAACATCGGCCTCGCCCGCCAGGGCTTTCGCCAGCAGGGTCTTGCCGGTACCCGGCGGCCCCACGAGGAGCACGCCGTGCGGCACTTCGGCACCAACACGACGAAACCGCTCGGGATCACGCAGGAACTCCACCAGTTCGGCCACTTCCCGTTTGGCCTGATCCTGACCCGCGACATCGTCGAACGTGACCTTCCTCGCGGGCTCACTTGGCTTCGAGAAGCGTCCTCCCAGGATGCCGCCGGTGAGGCCGCTCGGCCCGCCGGCCACGCCCCCCATCATCCGCCGCTGCAGCCACAGATAGACACCCAGGATCAGGATCCAGGGCAGCATATAGGCGAAGATCGACACATCTTGCGGTTCGGTGGCAGTGATTTCGATGCCCTGGTCTTCAAGCAGTTTCAGCAGCTCCGGATCACCCTGGGCCGGGACCACCGCTTCGAACACCTCCCGCCTCGCCTGCATCGGTCTCTCCGGTGGCGACAACGATCACGTGTTCGCGCAACTCGACGGACTGCACCTGCCCCTCGCGGATCATCGCTTTGACTGTGCTGTAGGGAAGGCGCGTTTCGAATTCAGTCGGCGCGACGAAAAGGCTTCCCATCAACCAGATCACAAGCAAAGCCGCGAGCGCGACCATGAGTTTCCATCCGGGGGAATCTGGCCCATTGTCGGGTGTAGGATGGCGTGGTCGCGACATGTGTTTCGGTCTCACGTGCACATGGCAACGTGGCACAGAACGCGATGTCGGTGCCAACCCGCCGATCGCCAACCACAAGTATGCGACAACATCCGCGGCCTGTCCAAGTCCTTGTGGCGCTACTAGGTTGGATCGCAGTGCGGTGAGTACGGGGCCGATATCCCAATGACAGGCCCCTTCTTGTCGAGCAAGTGAACATGCTGAGATCACGTTTCATGGTCCCAAGACCAGTGGGCCGATCAGAAGGCCGGGGCAACCGGCGGCACCCAGGGCCGGCACGACGATCGGCACGCGGAACCCGCTTTCCGGGGCCGGAACTTGCCTCAGCTTCAACCACAACAGCGCCAGGTTCACCACGAAGAACACTGCGAGGATAACGACCGACGTGGTCTCGGCGAGGATTTCGAGCGGTGTGAACAGGGCCAGGACGAGGACGAATGCGGTGATCAGCGCCGTGGCGGTGAGCGGCGTTCTCGTCCGGGGAGAGACGCGCTCGATCCACGCCGGCAGGCGGCCTTTCCTGGCCATGCCATATGCGACCCGCGCGGCCATGATCAGGACGATGACGACCCCGTTCATCGTGGCGACGACCGCGATCAGGGTGATGGCCAGCGGGGAGAAACCGGTCAGCCGTTCGAAAAGCAGGCTGATCGGCGCATCGGTCGAGGCCATGTCTTCGGCCGGCACGCCGCGCACGACCACGAAGCAGACGAGGATGTAGATCAGGGTCACGATGACAAGCATCGCCGCAAGCGCCCGGGGCAGGTCGCGCTTCGGGTGGCGCGCCTCTTCCACCAGGTTGACGATGTCGTCGAAGCCGATGAAGGCGAAGAACGCGATCAGGCTTGCCGACAGCACGCCCGACACGGCGGCCGCGTCGCCCAACGGGGGAAGGAGCGTGTCGGGAAGGGTCCGGATCGAACCGGGGTCCGCGGCGAAGCCGGCGGCGATGATGATCACCAGCCCGGCGACCTCGACCAGTGTCATCGCGCCGGCGATCGCGACGGATTCGCGGATGCCCCAGGCCGCCACCGCGGCCATGAGCAGAACGATCGCCGAAATCAGGACCGGGCGGGGCAGAACAACAAGTTCGGCGACGTAGCCAGCGGACCCCACCGCGATTGCCGCCGCCGCGATCATCGCCTCGAGGAGCACCGCCAATCCGATCAGGATCGTCAGCCAGGACCGGTGAAAGGCGGTCTCCACGTAGACAGCCTCACCGGCCGCCTGGGGCACCCGCGACGAAAGCTCGGTGAAGGTGCCGGCGGTGCGGTTCGAGATTCTTTCGGCATCCCGCCTCCACCGGGGCGAGGATGCACATTTCGGAGGTAGGACCCTATGAACACTGCAAAAAGCACTGTCGTCCCCGAAGTTGCCGCCACAACGCCGATGCTCGAGCGTGCGCGCGAGAACCTTCGGATCGCCTGCGAGAAGCTGAACATCCACCCCGACGTGATCGAAGAATTGCAGGCGCCACGCGAAACGCTTGCAGTCACGCTGCTCATCCGCATGGATGACGGAACACGGCGCGCCTTTCCGGCATGGCGCTGTCGTTACAACGACAGGCGCGGACCAACTAAGGGCGGGGTGCGGTTTCACCCCAACGTTTCGCTCGATGGAATCGAGACGCTGGCGTTCTGGATGACCTTCAAATGCGCCGTCGCCAACCTGCCGTTCGGCGGTGGCAAGGGCGGTGTCTGCGTCGACTCCAAGCTGCTGTCGGACACCGAACTTGAACGCCTCAGTCGCACCTATATAGAGGCCTTCGCTTCGTTCATCGGCCCGGACCGCGATATCCTCGCCCCGGATCTCTACACTAACGGGATCGTCATCGCCTGGATGGCCGACGAGTACAGCTCGATTACCGGCCACCCGTCGGCCACCGCGATCACCGGCAAACCGATCGCGTTTGGTGGCACCGAAGGACGCGTCGATGCGACCGCACGTGGTGGATACTACGCCCTGCGCCATCTCGAGGGTTCGTTCGGGATCGATCCCGACAAGGCCACGGTGGCAATTCAGGGGTTCGGCAACATGGGATACCATTGTGCAAAGCTTTTGCATGCCGACGGCTACCGGATCATCGCGGCGAGTGACTCCATGGGTGGCGTATACGATCCCGACGGTCTCGATCCCCTCTCGGTCATGGAACACAAACACGAGACCGGGACTTTGGTGGGGGCGAAGGGCCATGGCAAAACCCGTAGGATCAGCAACGCCGACCTGCTCGAACTCGACTGTGACGTCCTCGTGCCGGCCGCGCTGGAGAGCCAGATCACCACCGAGAACTGCGACCAGATCAAGGCCCGGGTCGTGCTCGAACTCGCCAATGGACCGGTGAGCTTGGAGGCCGATGCGCGGATGACCGCCGCGGGGCGCCTGATCGTGCCGGACATCCTGGCCAATTCCAGTGGCGTGACCGTTTCGCATCTCGAATGGGTCCAAAACCGGTCGGGATACTATTGGGACGCTTCCCGAATCCGCAACGCGCTCAAGACGACCATGGAGACGGAAACCCAGGCGGTCTGGGCCTTGCACAACGAGATAGGCGTCTCGATGCGCGAGGCGGCCTACGTCCACGGGTTGCGCCGCACCGCTGAATCTGTCGAAGCCCGCGGCACCAAAGCCTATTTCGAGTGATCGGCAGGCCGCAGATCTCCCAAAGTCGGCGCTGACGTGCTTTTCTCCCGAAAGGTCTTGCTCGGGTACGGTTCGTACGCATACATTTCCAGTATGGGACCACGCAAGAGGAACATCTTTGTCGTGGGCCTCGAACCTTTCAATCTCCGCTTGCTGAACGCGGTTCGGGGCGCGCGGGGGTACGCTTTCCACGGCCTGCTCGACTGCGACGAGATCAGCGCGGCCAAGCGGTTCGACCTCGAGGCGCTCCTGGAAAAGGCGCGCGACGTTCTACGGGCTTTCGACGGTACGATCGACGCCATTGTCGGTTACTGGGATTTCCCGACCATCCTGATGATGCCGATCCTGAGGCGTGAATTCGGGCTGCGGGGGCCAACGCTTGAAAGCGTTCTGCGCTGCGAGCACAAGTACTGGGCCCGGCTTCTGCAGGCCGAGGTGGTGCCCGACGAGGTGCCTGGGTTCTGCGCCGTCGATCCGTTCGCATCGGACGCGGCCGATCGGATCGAGCTGGATTACCCGTTCTGGATCAAGCCGGTCAAAGGGCATTCCTCGATCCTCGCCCATCGCATCGGCAACCGCCGCGACCTCGACCACGTTCTCGACGAGACCCGCCGCAACATCTACCGCTTCGCGGAGCCGATGAACGTCATCATGGGCTATGCCGACCTTCCAGACGAGATCCGCGCCATCGACGGCAGGCACTGCATCGCCGAGGAGGTGATCTCGCTGGGCCGGCAATGCACGCTCGAAGGCTACGTGTTTGAGGGCGACATCGAGGTCTACGGCATGGTCGACTCGATCCGTGGCGCGAACCGGTCGAGCCTCGAGCGCTACGAGTATCCGTCGGCGCTGCCTCCCAGCACGCAGGCGCGGATGATCGCCTCGGCGAAGCGGGTGATCGCGAGGGCCGGGCTCGACGATACGCCGTTCAACATGGAGTTCTTTTTCCACGAAAGCCGCGATGCGATCTCGCTGCTCGAGGTGAACGCAAGGATCTCAAAATCCCACAGCCCGCTGTTCGACAAGGTCGAGGGCGTGCCGCACAAGGAAGTGATGCTGGACGTCGCGCTCGGCAGGAAGCCCGACTACCCCGCGCGGCGCGGCGCGTTCCGTTTCGCCGCGAAGTTCATGCCACGGCTCTACGGGCGGCATGACGGCTGGCGCGCGAGCAACGTGCCCGACCCGGCGCGCGTCGGTGACATCGAGGCGCAGTTCCCGGGGAGTGATATCCAGTTGCACATCTCCGAGGGCCAACGCCTGGGCGATATGCATCATCAAGACCCCTACAGCTACGAACTCGCGGCCGTCTTCATGGGGGCGCAGTCTCGCCGTGCCCTGCGTCGCGATTTTGCGGCCCTTTGGGAGGCTGTCGGACTGCAATTCGAGGAGACCGGGCGATGATCGCCGATCTGCAAATACGCTCGGAGTTTCCCCATCGCGTGCGCGAGGTGGAAAACCTGTTCATACGGATGCGCGACGGGACCCGGCTCGCCGCAAGGCTCTGGCTGCCGGAGGATGCCGAGCAACATCCGGTGCCGGCGATTCTTGAATACATCCCCTACCGAAAGCGGGACTTCACCCGCCAACGCGACTCGATCATGCACCCGTACATTGCGGGCCATGGCTATGCCTGCATCCGCGTCGACCTGCGCGGCAGCGGTGACTCGGACGGGGTGCTCAACGACGAGTACCTCGAGCAGGAACTCATGGACGGTTGCGACGTCATCACCTGGCTCGCCGCGCAGCCCTGGTGTTCGGGCACGGTCGGGATGATCGGGATCTCCTGGGGCGGGTTCAACGGGCTGCAGATCGCCGCGATGCAGCCGCCGGCGCTCAAGGGCGTGATCAGCCTGTGTTCGACCGACGACCGCTACACGGACGACATCCACCACATGGGCGGCACCTTGCTCGGCGATAACCTGTCCTGGGCCTCGGTGATGTTCGCCTACAACTCGCTGCCACCCGATCCCGAGATCGTCGGGGATCGGTGGCGCGGCATGTGGCACGAACGGCTCGACGGCAGCGGGCTCTGGCTCGAAACCTGGCTGCGGCATCAGCGCCGCGACGCCTATTGGCGGCACGGCTCGATCGCCGAAGACTATGCGGCGGTGCAATGCCCGGTGATGGCGGTAAGCGGCTGGACCGATGGCTATTCCAACGCCGTGTTCCGGCTGCTGGCGGGGCTCGACGTCCCGCGCAAAGGGTTGATCGGGCCTTGGAGTCACAAATACCCGCATATCGCCACGCCCGGGCCCGCCATCGGCTTCCTGCAGGAATGCCTGCGGTGGTGGGACCAGCACCTGAAGGGGCGAAACACCGGCGTGATGGACGAGCCGATGCTGCGGGTCTGGATGCAGGCGAGCGTTCCACCGACTACGAGCTATTCCTATCGTCCAGGCCGCTGGGTGGCCGAGCCCGTTTGGCCGTCGACCAACATTTCGGCCCGGCACCTGCCGCTCGCGCCCGGTCGCCTGCTCGACGCGGGCACAACGGCGCCTCGCGGGGCGCTGCCGATCCAGTCGCCGCTCACGCTGGGCCTGTTCGCGGGCAAGTGGTGCTCCTACGCCGCCGGCCCCGACCTCGCCCATGACCAGCGCGAGGAGGACGGCGGCGCGCTGGTGTTCGACAGCGACCCGTTGCCCGAAACGATAGAAATCCTCGGTGCCCCCGTGATCGAACTGGACGTTGCAAGCGACAAACCGTTCGGCATGATCGCCGCCCGACTGTCGGACGTGGCCCCCGACGACAAGGCGACCCGGGTCACCTACGGGATGCTCAACCTGACCCATCGCGCGTCGCGCACGCACCCCGAGCCGATGGTGCCGGGCGAGCGCTTTCGCGTCCGGGTCCAGCTCAACGACGTGGCCCAGAGCCTTCCCGTGGGCCACCGCCTCCGGTTGTCGCTCTCCACATCCTACTGGCCATTGGCCTGGCCCTCGCGCGAGCCGGTTAGGCTCGCGGTCTTCACCGGTGACAGCGTCCTTGAACTTCCCGTGCGCATGCCGCGCCCGGACGACGCGACGTTGCGTCGTTTCGAGCTGCCGGAAGGGGCGCCGCCCGCGCCGCGTGAGCAGCTCGAGGCCGGTCACCACAACTGGCTCGTCCACCGCGATCTCGCGCGCGACTCTTCGACCCTCGAGGTCATCAACGACAATGGTATCGCGTGTCTCGAGGACATCGACCTCACGGTCGAGAACCGCGCATTCGAGTGGTATTCCTCGGTTGGCGACGACTTCCTGTCTGCCCGGGGCGAGACCAAACACATCCGCGCGCTCGAACGGGGCGACTGGCGTATCCGAACCGAGACCAAGACCGTCTTGACCGCGAGCCAAAACGCCTTCCGGATCACTGCGGAACTGGATGCCCACGAAGGCGGCGTTCGCGTGTTTTGCCGAAACTGGGACGTCTCGATCCCGCGTGACTGTGTTTAGGCGCCCGACTCGAACCCGGGCAAAGCGATGCAGGCGAAGGTGCGGATTGATCGGGCGCATGGTCCACTATGCCAGGTCTGGTAGGATTTCCCCATGGAAACCAAGCCGCTCACTATCCTGATCGGGGTGCTTCTCCTGCTGATGCCGATGCTTCTCCCCGCGCCGGGTGACATGCCGGCCGGGGGATGGTTCGCCGCCGGCCTCGCTCTTGCGGTGGTCTTGTGGTGGCTGACCGAGGCCCTGCCGCTTGCCGCAACTGCGCTCTTGCCGCTCGCGATCGCGCCGCTTGCGGGGATCTCCGATCTGGCAACCGTCGCCAGCGCCTTCAGCCACCCCCTCATCATTCTGTTCCTCGGCGGTTTTCTGTTGGCCAAGGCAATCGAGAAGTCGGGATTGCACCGACGGCTCGCATTCGCTTTGCTTGGGCTCGCCGGAAAGAATCCCGGCCGGGTCCTCGCCGCGATCATGGTGGCAACGGCCTTTCTGAGCCTTTGGATCAGCAACACGGCGTCGGCCATGGTCGTGGCGCCGATCGCCGCCGCAATCTCNNGATCGCAGACCGACCGACCCGCGTTCTGCACTTTCGCTGATGCTTGGCGTCGCCTTCGCCGCCACGATCGGCGGCATGGGATCGTTGATCGGGACGCCGCCGAATGCGCTGTTTGCGGCCCAGGTCAGCACCGTCTACGGGATCGACATCGGCTTCGCGCAATGGGCGGCGGTCGGCCTCCCGGTTGCGGCAGTCCTTCTGCTTATCGCCTGGGTGTCGCTCGCGCGTGTCTATCCGCGGTTGCCCCGGGGCGATCTGACGATGTCTTTCGGCAGCGGCCTGAAACCGATGTCGCGCGCCGAGCGGCGCGTTGCTCGGATCGCGGCGATCACCGCATTGGCTTGGATTTCTCGGCCGCTGGTCGTTTGGATGTTCCCAACGCTGGGTTTGACAGACGCCGGCATCGCGATGCTTGCCGCACTCTTGCTGTTTGCCATTCCGGGCGGCGACGGCGACCGTCTGCTCGATTGGGACAGCGCGGCGACTCTACGCTGGGATGTGCTCATCCTTTTCGGCGGTGGGTTGGCGCTTGCCGGAATCCTGGAGACGACGGGTCTAGCCGCCTGGATCGGAGCACGGGTCGAGACGCTCGAACATTTGCCTGAGTTGCTCTTGCTGATGATTATCGCCGCGCTCATCGTCTATGTCGGAGAGCTGGCCAGCAATACCGCGATGGCCGCAATCTTCCTGCCGATCGCCGGTTCGGCCGCGCTGTCTCTTAGCGTCGATCCGGTGGTCTTCATGTTGCCAGTCGCGCTGGCCGCCTCGATCGGTTTCATGCTCCCCGTGGCCACCCCGCCCAATGCAATCGTGTTCAGCGACCCTGCGGTCACGCGCAGCCAGATGCTGCGGGCCGGCGCCCCACTAGATGTGGTCGGCATCCTCGTTGCGGTCGGGATCAGCTCGGTCCTGGGCCCTCTCATCTTCGGCTGACATGGGGCGCGACGGTAGCGACCCCCGGGGAACGGTCTGCAAGCGGTGCATCGCTGGGTCGCGCCCGGGACAAAACGCCCTCGCATCACGAGGCCGAAGGCAAAGCGCCTGAAGGCACACCGTCAACCGCGCCGCTCCAGATGCAAGGTGAACCAATCCGCCGCGCGGTCCATCACCGCCTCGAGTGCTCCGGGTTCTTCGAACAGATGACCGGCCCCCGGGATGATGTCGAGCCGTTTCACACAGCCGAGCCGGGCAAAAGCCGCCTGATTGAGCTCGATGACCACAAAATCGGCCCCGCCGACGATGAGGAGGCTTGGCGCAGCCACCCGCTCGAGGAAATCGCCCGCGAGATCCGGCCGACCGCCGCGCGAAACCACCGCCCTCACCGCCGCCGGACGCTCCGCCGCGGCCGCCAGCGCCGCCGCGGCCCCCGTCGAAGCGCCGAACAATCCAATGTTGAGCTCCGCAAGCCGCGACTGCGCACGGGCCCAGTCCACCGTACCCGAAACACGCGACGCGAGCAGGGGGATGTCGAACACATTGGCCCGGTCCGTCGCTTCCGGCTCGGTGAGCAGGTCGAACAAAAGCGTCGCGAGCCCAGCGCTCGCCAGTGCCGCAGCCACCGCTCGGTTGCGTGGGCTCATCCGGCTCGACCCGGAGCCGTGGGCAAAGATCACGAGCCCTTTGGCCACCTCCGGACAAGTGAGATCGCCGGGCAGAGCAAGATCCCTGCCCGCGATTGGGATCGAAACCGTAGTGTGCTCCATTTCGTCCATGATATGATGATCTCATCACCTGCAATCGCTCGCCATGACCGAGATCAATTCGTCTCAGGCACGGATTCAGTCGGCCTGAAGCGAATGCCTGCCCGCCGCCCATCTCGGCGGTCGCTGCGCCACGAAAAGAGCTCCCCCAATGGAATGAACCGGCTGCTTCCCCGCACGGATTAACCTGAGAAGGTTTTCCCGTAGAACCAGGAGAAGCAGTTATGTACTCCAAGACGGTAGGTGACGTGAACGATCTGATTGGTATCGTCGTCGCTATCAGCGGCAAATACATGAAATCGGGGCTTGCATGGATCGCGCGAAAGCGGCTGGAATTGACCTTCCGGCTGCGCGGCGAGGCCAATCTGCGGGTCTCAGATCTTCAGGCCGGACCCGCCGAGGGGCCGGCGTCACCTTGGACCACGGGCACGTTGCGCAGCAAGAAGAGGGCTGCTGCGTAGAGCCCGAGCCCGGTGATCACCGTGGCCGAGATCCCGAAATGCAATGAGATCAACGTGGCTGCGGCTGTGCTGACCACCGAGGCACAGCCATTCAAGCCCCAAGCCCAGGGGATGAATTCGAGGTCAGTGCTGGCAATCCGGGCGAGGCCGAGCGGAAACGGCATGCCCATGAAGAACGCCAAAGGCGCAAGCAGGACGAGCGTGGCCACGACACGCAGGGCGACCGACAGTCCGGCCAGTGCCGCGAGGACGGTCGGCAGAGCGAGCAGGTACAGGGTTGCCATCAGGACGATCCCGCCCACGGCGACATCGAGCGCCGAGACCCTTTGACCGGCGAGCCGGCGCTCCAGCCCGGTCGAGACCCCGGCGCCGACGCCGGCGAAGACCAGAAAGCAGGTGAGGACGACAGATACCGCATACAGTGGATGGCCGAGGAACTGGACGAACCGCTGGATCCAGGCGATCTCGACAAATAGAAACGCCAGTCCAAGCGCGGTGAAATACAGTCCAAACCGCCAAGCCGTCGCAGAGCTGACCCGTCCCGAGAGCCGCGCCCGCAGCGGCCAGAGCACGAGGACGGCGCCGAGCACGATCGCCTGCAGCAGGGTGGCGGTGACGATCAACTCGCCAACCTCGATCAGCGCGGCCCCACCCGCGGGACCAAGCGCCAGAAGCTCCGGCAGCGCCGACCACCGGAAGACGTCCTGGAAATACGGCCGGTCATCGGTCGCCAGTGCGATATCGAACTTGAAGCGCGCGATGAAGTCGGAAGCCTCGGGGCCGAGCAGGGCGGCGAACCCCTAATGGTACACCGGCTCCGCGAGCTGGATGCGCCTGTTTGCCTCGGCGGTCTCCATGCCGGGGAAATGCACCAGATCGAAGCCGCGCTACGGCAAGAGCCTGGCGTTTTTCTGCCGCACGTTCTGCATTCCGATTTTCCAGTGCGCGAGTCAGTTCCATTTCCAGTTCCATGCATTTCAGTCGCAAATAATAATCAAGACCTTCCTTCAGATGCGCCAGGACGATACGCCCCGTTAGAACGGGATGATTGTTACTGACATTTGCGTCAGAGAACATGGTCCCATGTTCCAGCTCCACCTCGAGACCCAGTCTGAAATCAGACAGAGAGATTTCAAGTGCCTCGCCGCCAACTATCTTGCGAATGATTTCCGACTCGCTGTTATTAACCGTTGCATCGGTCCGATTTGACCAATCGCTGATGCCAATATCGGCGCATACCCGTGTTACTTCTTCAGAGGTGATATAGGTGTATTTTGACATGGTATTTCCTCATATTTTCGACACGCCTGATGGCACTCCCTGCCAGCTAGGATGTGGAGTAAACTGTCGTAACAGTCGCCTGTTTTTTCGTCTCATCCTTCTGGTGGCCCTGCACAGGTGCGCGGAATTGTGACGCACTCATCTACTCACTCGGACGCCAGTTGGCGAACACCCCACTATTTCATGTTTCGTTCGTCGGTGCTTCGCAAAGGGACAACTTCGTGGAATTTTCCACCCGCAGTGAATCCGGGAAGTGCTTCGCCTGCTCGCACTGTGACATCATCCAGGCCGTTATCGCGAAACACCCGCTTCACCGACTCGATGACTTCCTGAAAAACAGGTCTCGCCGCCGCGCCCTCGGTCAGTTGTATGCGCAGTTCGAAATCGAACTCCCCAGTCTGGACCAGTTGGATACGCTGGGCCTGGTCGTGCTCAAGATCGAAAACCAGCGGCGACAGCGTCACCTCACCTACACGAACGAGCGTCGCTTGGCGTCCCTCCACCTGGAAACTGCGAAACGGCGACCCGCAGGGGCAGGAGTCCTTGTCAAACCGAATGCAGTCGCCCAGGTCATAGCGGATGAAGGGTTGAACCTCATTGGCGAGAACGGTCAGCAGAACGGTCGCTGACAGCGTTCCGTCAGGAACGGGCTGCATCGCTTCGTCTACCGCTTCGAGTATGACCCAGTCTTCGTTCACATGCTTGCGCCCGTGGCTGCATTCGAACGACAGCGCCAGACACTCGGTGCACCCATAGGGGTCGGCAATAGCGTATTTCAGCGAGGGGAAAGCCCGCACGACCCGCGCGCGAAGGTCACTCGTGAGTGTCTCGCCTCCCGTGGTAAAGAGCGCGGGCGCGATCCGCAGCCGCCCGGCCTCCTTTTCCCTGACCAGGATGTCCAGCATGCTGGGGTAGGTCACGATCCAAGAGATTTTACCAATCGCATTGAGTCTGTCTACGAGCTGGCCAATCGGCTGCTCGGCCTCGATGAAGGTTACCCCAAACCCCTTCGCCAACCGCGGACTCAACCGTTGCACCAGTTTGTTGAACCCGTTTCCGGCGAAGTGGCCATGCCCGCCTGTGATCGTCACCCTGTCGCCTAGCTTGCGGACGTCTCGCACGAGCTTGCGGTGGTATCGTTCGAAGCGCGCCAGCATGATGCCATAGGCATATTCCACGAACGATTCAGATAAGACGATGACAGCAGGTTCGCCCGATGTCCCGGAGGTCTGAAAGACGGCAACATCGTCAATCGGCACCCCAACCTTCCCGATGTCCTGTAGATGTTCGCGGGCCTTGTCGAGGGAAAGAGAACGAATTGTCAGCCAGTTGTCGAACTCCGCCATGAGCTCGGGTTTGCGGGTCACCGGCAAGTCGCTCAGCTCAATCTCGCTTGATGGTGGCAGATCCGCGTAGAGCCGGTGATACAACGGCGACTCGCGCCGCGCCTTTTCCACGAGACGCCGCAGATTGCGCTGTTGTTTGGCATCTATTCGCCTGCGTCCGCCCCAGCCTGTCCAGAGCCCGCCGACCGAATACCCCAATGATCTGAGAAGGCTGAATTGCATATCTGCTGGCAATGTCCGTCCTTTGTATCCGAGGTGGAAGTATCCGGTGACTAAAAACTACACTAAGGAGCTCTGCGTGAATTAACCAATGTCAAATCGCGTAGTCGCCCTGACTTATAGTCATGCAGCAGACCGCGAAAGCGGATGTAAAAGCACCGACATCGAAAGTCGGCTCCGTCGCGCACCCCAGTCGTTCGTTCAGGCTGCAGCGAATGTCGGCCCTTCGATATCCTGGCTTCAATCCGCCAATCGCGCTTGGCATGGCGAGCGCGTCCTGATCTACTCTAGACTTAGCACCACCCCGCACAACCACGCCGCCGTCGGGTGTCGCTGACCGCTTCGATAGCGGTCGAACCGGCCTCAACTGCGGCGCAACCCATTTTCGGCAAGTATCTGAAAAGGCGACCAGTTTTGGATGCGTCTCGATTTGGGTGAAGGGCGGGTGAAAGGAGACGCGGGGCGTTCGGAGACCAATTTCGGGCCAACGGCCAGTCTCCGAAAGTCGGATGGCTCAGCTAAACCCCTTTGAACCAAAAAGAAAAAAGGCCCACGCTGGGGCCTCGTCTCGGGTTCGCGAATGGTTTGTGGCGGAGAGACAGGGATTCGAACCCTGGAGACGGTCTCCCGCCTACACACTTTCCAGGCGTGCGCCTTCGACCACTCGGCCACCTCTCCGTGCCGCGCTATCTATCCCGCCGAGCGCGGGGGTGACAAGAGGGCGCGGCAAAAAAGCTGCGCCGCCGGTCAGCGACAGATCCGGACGCCGGATTTTGTCAGGTCGCGCATGAATTTGAGCGCTTTCGATTTCGGCGCCGAAACGGCGTACGAGGTGCCCGCGCGACGATTGAACCGTCTCATCGCCGCCTTTGAGCCCGCGCCCCAGACCCCGTCAATCGCCCCCTTGTAGCACCCGTGCTTGCGGAGTTGGTTCTGGGCATTGCGAACACGCTGCCAACTGGCCGTTTCCGGCGCCGGCTTTGGCGTCGGGGCGACGACAATCGGCGGGCCCACGACCACTGGGCCGACGACCGGACCGGGCGCCGGGGGCGGCGCTGCGATCAGCGGCACCCGGTCTCCCGGCACGTCGTCGAGCGACACACCCATCTGTTCGAGCAGGGCGAAGGCCCGGGTCGCCCTGCCCCACAGATCGTTGAGGCGGTTGCGGGCGATCACCCGGAACGCACCCTCGGGGAATTGCTCGAGATAGGCGAGATAGAGCATCGGGTCGCCGCTATCCTTGACGGTCTCCCAGAAGGCCACCTCGACCTCCGGGTCATATGCCGGCGCCGGGCCGGGAAACGCCGGCGTCGCGCGCACGGTCGCGCCGCCCTCCACGCCCGGGGTGACTGCGATCTGTGCAACCGCGGGTGCGGCCAGGACCGCGAGCATGGCTGCAATTTGAACGACGCGTGATTTCATCCTGTTACCTCTCTGCCCCGCCTGCCCGGCGCTTGCCGCACCGACAGGGCCTTGATGTCTGCCTCGCGCGCGGGGGCCGGCGCAAGCTGGCTTGCGGGCACGGCGCGGCGCGGCGATGCGGGCAGCGCTCCCACGCGCCCGAGC
>JGI24025J20009_10000986_pt1 | contig 21916 bp, 21 predicted proteins | sample Cruoilmetagenom3_FD_20009 | JGI IMG/M metagenome (IMG submission 20009) | reverse complement strand
GGAAGAGCGAAAACCATGAACCGTTACGTCTTTTGCAACCATACGGCGCAGCAACATTAGCATAGCCATATTGGAAAGAGGTTTGTTACGTTTCTGCCCTTCAAAAACATATTTGCTTTGCATATCCTGCAATGGCTCCAGAATTGATACCATCGCATCAGTCAGAGGTATCCGATGTTCAACGCCGGTCTTCATGCGTTCGGCAGGGCAAGTCCAAATGCACGCTTCGAGATCAACTTCATCCCATTTCATCCCCAACACCTCGCCTGTGCGCGACGCCGTCAGGATGGTTAACATCAAGGCTTTGGCTGCTATTGCGGGTCGGCGCTGCAAGTCGGAATAAAAAGCAGGCACATCGGTCCAAGCCATCGCTTTGTGGTGTTCCACTTTCTTGACCACTTTTGGCAAAATGCGTGCGTCTTTTATTTCACTTACGGGATTTTCGCCTTTCCTATGGCCCTTAGATTTTGCCACATCCAGAACAACTTTAATCCTCTGTAACAAACGTTGCGCAGTTTCGTGCTTTACTGTCCAGATTGGGGTGAGGCACTGTAACACTTCGGGTTGCCCAATGTCGGAAACAGGAAGACGACCAATGTATTTAAATGCATAATCGCGCAGTGTATTAATCCACTGTGCGGCATGTTTTGGATTTTTCCAAGTTGGCAAGCGATCCTTGTGAACTTCCATTGCCATTTCTTCAAATGTCGGGATTTCGCGTTTAGAGTCAAATAAAGGATCACCACCTTGCCGCGCAATTCGGCGGTACTCTAGTGCTTTTTCTCTAGCTTCCTGCAGTGTGACATAGCTGACGCCACCTAATCCCAAATCGCAACGTTTTCTTTTGACTGTAACACGCAGCACCCAACGGCGTGCCCCAGAGGGATCAACTACCAAATAAAGTCCACTTCCATCGCCGTGACGACCGGGCTTTGCTGTTTCGACTCCGCGTTTTGTTAGTTTTCCAGTCAGGTATCCCAAATCTGTCCATCTCCTTTATCCCACAAAATATCCCACACATCGAGTGTAACTCTATGTAATCGAATATAGTCGAGTTTCAAGGTGAGGTGATAATCATGCTTATAAATAAGGGTTATACCCTATATATTTAAGCTGAGCGTAAATGAAATGAATTGAGTTCTGGCGGAGAGACAGGGATTCGAACCCTGGGAACCCGTGAAGGCTCAACGGTTTTCGAGACCGCCCCATTCGACCACTCTGGCACCTCTCCGCAAGGTAGATGGGTCGCATCAACGGAGCGGAAACTATGCGGGGCAGGGGGTAAGCGCAAGTGGAAAATGTGAGATAACCCTACACTTGTAAGAAAACCGGAACTGCCCTAGCTTTCTTCCAATGGGATGGGGAGGACACATTGTTAACGCATAGCGAAGAGCGAAGAGATCTGGCCGCTGCCTTTCGATGGACGGCGCGTTTAAATATGCACGAATCCGTGGCCAACCACTTTAGTTTGGCTGTGAGCAATGATGGAGCTCATTTTTTAATGAACCCGAACCAGATGCATTTTTCGCGCATTAAAGCGTCTGACATATTGTTATTGGATGTGAATGATCCCGAGACAATGCACCGAGTTGGTGCTCCGGACCCGACAGCATGGGGTTTGCATGGATCGATTCACCGGCTTTGCCCGCATGTCAAATGCCTGATGCACGTGCACTCCGATTACGCTACTGTGTTGGCCAGCCTTGCTGACAGCACTTTGCTACCGATAGATCAAAATACCGCAATGTTTTTTAACCGCATCGTTTATGACGAGCAATTCGGTGGCCTGGCCTTCGAGGAAGAAGGAAAACGTTGTGCGGGGATGCTTGGAGATCCTACAAAATATGTGATGGTGATGGGGAATCACGGGGTGCTGGTTGCCGGTAGAACGGTGGCAGAAACGTTCAATCGGCTCTACTATTTTGAGCGCGCTGCCGGCACCTATATCCGCGCTTTGCAAACCGGCAAACCTCTCAGGGTTCTGTCAGACGAGATCGCTGAAAAAACAGCTGTGGAGCTTGAAAATTATCCGGGGCAGGCCGAGCGTCACATGGCCGAGATTAAAGCGATTTTGGAGGAAGAGGGCTCCAATTATAGTGATTGACATCGCTATGTAATTCTACGATAACGCCCACTTGTTCCGCGGAAGAGATTCTGCGTGGCAATTTATTGTATTGCCCGAAGGGGCACGCAGTTTGACGGCGCGAAACTCGCACAACACCGGAAACGGGGCCACAGGACGCGGTTATGAAAAGGAACGTGCGTATGTTCGCCGTAATGAAAACTGGGGGCAAACAGTATAAAGTTGCCGAAGGTGATGTATTTACCGTTGAGAAACTGGTTGCCGATGCAGGCGAGACCGTTCAGTTCAACGAAGTATTGATGCTCGGGGGTGACAAGGTCACCGTTGGCGCGCCAATGGTTGACGATGCCGCTGTGCAAGCCGAAGTTCTGGAGCAGACTCGCTCTGCCAAGACAATCGCTTTTGTTAAGCGTCGTCGTAAGCACTCGAGCCAGCGCAAGCGTGGCCACCGTCAGCCGCTGACACTGGTGAAAATCACCGGTATTCTGGCAAATGGCGCTGGTAAGTCCGGCGTGAAAGCGGCTTTGGGCACTGTTTCTGGCGCTGCTGTAGCAGCGGCGGCCCCTAAAAAGGCTGTGACCACCAAAAAAGCGGCTGCCAAAAAGGCAGCACCAGCGGCTGAAGGCAAAGTTGGCGCAGCGCCAGCTAACCTGCTTAAAGCAGCCCAAGGCGATGCGGATGATCTGAAAAAGATTTCCGGCGTTGGCCCTAAATTGCTCGGCACGCTGAATGAAGCCGGTGTTTTCCACTTCTGGCAAATCGCCGAGTGGGGCCCAGCCGAGATCGAATACATGGATGACAAACTGTCGTTCAAAGGGCGCATCGAGCGCGATGACTGGATCAAGCAAGCAGGCGAATTCGCCGAAGCTGCGAAATAAGGAGCGAGCAACATGGCACATAAAAAAGCAGGTGGTTCATCCCGTAACGGCCGCGACTCAGCTGGTCGCCGCCTTGGTGTTAAAAAATACGGTGGCGAACTTGTCATCGGTGGCAACATCATCGTGCGTCAGCGCGGGACCAAGTTTTACCCGGGTGACAATGTTGGTATGGGCAAAGACCACACCATTTTTGCAACCGCTGAAGGCAATGTGAAATTTCACAAAGGCCTCAAAGGGCGCACATTTATTTCGGTTCTCCCGGTAGCGGAGGCCGCCGAATAACCGGAACCTCTAGGACAGCAATATTGAGGGGCTCGGTGGAAACACCGGGCCCTTTTTCTTTTTTTGGAGTGCCACAATGGGCATTGAATTGATCAGCTTTATCCTGTTTGCCGGGGCCATGGTAGGAACGCCCGGACCGGCCAATATGGTGATTCTGGCCGCATCTGCCGGATTTGGCTTTAAGCGTGCATTGCCATTTATTGCGGGTGTCGTGCTCGGTATGCAGTTTGTGATCTGGCCAATGGGGCTTGGGTTGATGGCACTATACGCGGAGCAACCGGTGTTATTTGAAGTGCTGAAATGGGCTTCGGTTGCTTACATATTCTGGCTTGCTTACAAAATTCTCGGCGTAAAGTTGAAGGCAAGTGAAGTAGCAAAACCGCCACGCTTTGCTGCGGGGTTGATTGTCCATCCGCTCAATCCAAAGGCTTGGGCAATGACGATTGCCGCTTTTACCAACTTCGTGAACCCTGGCACGTCTCCGCTGACTGCAACAATCGCAATTGCGCTTGGCTTTATGTTGGTCCAGTCGGTTTTGCAGCCACTCTGGGGGATTGGCGGGCAGGTCATAGCCTCAAAATTGGCCGGAAAACCTGCGGAAAAGTATTTTATGTGGGTGTTGGCGGCGCTAACCGTGGCTTCGGTTTTGTTTGTATTGGTAAAAGGAGATTAACATGGCAAATATTATCAAAACCGAGCGTTTGACCCTGCGCCCGCTACGCGATAGCGACTCCGCCAATATCTCGCTATTTGTCGGAGACGAGCGCGTGGCGATGAACCTCGCCGTTGTGCCTCATCCTTATCCCGAAGGCGCTGCCGAGAGCTATATTGCCTATTCCCGTGCCGCTGAAACCAGCGAGATAATTTGGGGGATAGATAAGGACGAGCACCTCATCGGGATGATCTCGATCAGCCCGAAAGAGGCAGGGATTGGGTATATTGGCTATTGGCTGGCCCCGCAGCTTTGGGGGGGCGGCTTGATGAGCGAAGCCCTGAAAGCCGTGGTGGGCTATGCTGGCAAAGGGATGTTCAAACAGCTTGTTGCCAGTGTTCACCAAGGGAACGAAGGATCAGCCAAGGTGTTGATGCGAAACGGGTTTACCTATGTTGGCGAGGGAGAGACCCACTCGATCCCTCGCGGTGGATTGGTACCTGCTTGGGAATATGCGCTGGAGTTGGAAAATGGCTGAACCCACCCTTAAACTCCGACCAATGGAAGCCGATGATTTTGACGGGTTTCACGCGATGATGAGCGATTATGACGTTGTAAAGATGTCGATGAGCTGGCCTTGGCCGCCCGAAGCGGCGTTTACACGCGCNCGNATGCANACGCCTGANGTCAAAGCCGGGCACGCGCTTTCTATTGAAGCGGACGGGCAGTTTGCGGGTCAAATTTCGCTTATCAAAGGGGAGCTAGGCTATATGCTGGCCAAGCCTTTTTGGGGGCGTGGCATTGCCACTTGGGCTGTGCATCAAATGTTGGCAAAGGGTTTTTCAGACCCCGAAACAAACTCCGTCACCGCCGGAACGTGGGACGACAACCCCGCTTCAATGCGCGTATTGACCAAGTGCGGGTTCCAAAAAACCGGTGAAGCGACCCTGTTTTGCGAACCCCGCGGCCAAGAAGTAAACGGCCCGGATTATGAACTCACGCGGGAAAACTGGGCGCAGACCCAACCTTTTTTTCTGAAAACCGAACGCCTGCGAATAGAACCTTTTGACGGAACCGAGGCGCGCGCATTGTCAAACTTGATGAATGACCCTGACGTGGCACGGATGATGGCAACAATCCCGCATCCTTTCAATGAAGAGCAAGCGGCGGCTTGGCTGGCTGAGCGCCCCTTCATGCACAGCCTGGACTCCGGTTTCAGGGTGAAAATCAGCCTGCATAGTGGCACGCTGATCGGTTTCGCCGGTATTGGTGGTGAACCTGTGAACACCGCCTATGCCCTTGGTCGCGATTACTGGGGGCAGGGCTATGCCACCGAAGCGATGAAGGCTTTTTTGGATCATGCCATAGGGACTTTTGCGTTATCGGAGATCACCGCCGGCGCAATGTTTGATAACCCTGCCTCCCACCGTGTGCTTGAAAAGCTCGGTTTTGATAAGACCGGTGAAAAAATGCACAAAGCTTCAGGGCGGCTTGAGAAAGCGCCGCTCTTCCTGTATCGCTTGGCCGGCAACGATAGGACCAACCCATGAAATTCCTCGACCTTACAAAAGTTTATATCCGCTCAGGGCAGGGCGGCAAAGGCTGCACCAGCTTTCGCCGTGAAGCCTATGTGGAGTTCGGCGGCCCCGATGGCGGCGATGGCGGGAATGGCGGTTCTGTTTGGGTCGAGGCCGTTGACGGGCTCAACACCCTTATAGACTTTCGCTATCAGCAGCACTTTTTCGCTCAAAATGGCCAAGCCGGCATGGGGCGGCAAATGGCCGGCAAAAATGGAGAGGATATCGTCCTTCGCGTTCCTGTAGGCACCGAGATTCTCGATGAAGACCAAGAGACTATATTGGCCGACCTTACCCGCCTTGGCCAAAGAGTGCAGTTGGCTCAGGGCGGGAATGGCGGCTGGGGGAACCTGCGGTTCAAGTCGTCTATCAATCAGGCACCCCGTCGCTCGAACCCGGGGCAGGAAGGCGTCGAGCGAACCATCTGGCTGAGGCTTAAGCTGATCGCGGATGTCGGGCTGTTGGGCATGCCAAACGCAGGCAAAAGCACATTTTTAGCAGCGACCTCTAACGCGCGCCCCAAAATTGCCGATTACCCCTTTACCACGCTCCACCCCAATCTTGGAGTCGTCGGTGTAGATAACGCCGAAATGGTGATCGCCGATATCCCTGGGCTGATCGAGGGGGCCTCTGAAGGTACCGGCCTCGGCCACCGTTTCCTTGGGCATGTTGAGCGCTGCGCGGTTCTGCTACATTTGGTTGATGGCACGTCGGGAGATGTGGCTGAGGATTATCGCGTGATTTCAGCCGAGCTGGAAAAGTATGCGGAAGAACTGGCCAAGCGACCACGCGTGGTTGTCTTAAACAAGGTTGATGCGCTTGATGACGAGATTAGGGCTGAAAAGCTGTCTGCTTTGGAAGAAGCCTCGGGTGGCAATGTGTATACAATGTCAGGTGTGAGCCATGAAGGCGTGACCGAGGTGTTACGCGCGCTCAAAAAGGTGATCGACTCCGCCAAAAAGGCGGAAGTTGTCGCTGTGCAGGAACCGGTGCAATGGCAACCCTAAGTGCTGACATCATTGGGGCGGCCAAGGTGGTTGTCCTCAAAATTGGCTCGGCGCTACTGGTAGAGCAGGGGGCACTCCGCGAGGTGTGGCTGAAATCTGTTGCTGACGATGTGGCGATGCTCAAAGCCGAGGGGAAGCAGGTGCTGGTAGTTTCGTCGGGCTCTATTGCCTTGGGGCGAGGTGTGCTGGGGCTGGCGGCGGGTGTGCTACCGCTTGAACAGGCACAGGCTTCTGCGGCCGTTGGCCAAATCCGGCTGGCGCGGGCTTATCAGGAAGCCTTGCAGCCGCATGGGATTGAAACCGCACAGGTACTGCTTACGCTTGAAGATAGCCAAGACCGAAGGCGCTATCTAAATACTCGTGCCACGCTCAACGCGCTGCTTGGTCTCGATGTTGTGCCAATTATCAATGAGAATGATACGGTCGCGACAGATGAAATCCGCTATGGTGACAATGATAGGCTCGGCGCTCAGGTTGCCTCGTTGATAGGCGCTGACGTGCTCGTGCTGCTTTCGGATGTGGACGGGCTTTACAGTGCCAACCCACGCATTGACCCAGAGGCAGATCACTTACCGGAAGTGCAGAAAATTACGCGGGAAATAGAGAGCATGGCGGGTGACGCCGGCACATCTGGAGCCAGCGGCGGCATGCGCACTAAGTTAATGGCTGCGCAAATTGCCATCAACGCCGGATGTGCCATGGCTATCAGCAAAGGCGAACGTATGCATCCGGTCAAAGGCTTGCTATCGGGCGACCGCTGCACGTGGTTTTGGGCCTCCGGTGACCCGTCCTCCGCCCGCAAGCGCTGGATTTCTGCGATGAAAATGGCAGGTGTGGTAGTAATTGATACCGGTGCAGCGCGCGCATTGCGCGAGGGCAAGTCTTTGCTCCCTGCCGGCGTCCGCGCAGTAGAAGGTGATTTCGGGCGCGGGGATCCTGTTGAAATCCGGTCTGTCGAAGGAGATCTGGTCGCCAAAGGGCTGATTGGATATACGGCTGAAGAGGCCGGTAAAATTATGGGTGTAAAGAGCGCAGATATTGAGGCCCGGCTTGGTTATACAGGCCGCTCCGCACTTGTGCACCGCGATGATATGGCAATCTGAGGAGGCTATAATGGATGTAAAAGCTGTGATGCAGGAAATCGGGCACAAAGCAAAAGCTGCCGCCGCCGAACTGGCCTTTGCTCCGCCGGAGGCAAAAAGAACCGCGCTCGAAGCGGCTGCCGATTGCATTGAGGCAAGCGTGTCCGATATTATCCAAGCGAATGCTCTAGATATGGAATATGGCCGCGATAAAGGGCTCTCAAACGCCATGCTCGACCGCCTGATGCTTGATGACGCGCGAATAAAAGCCATTGCCGATGGTTTGCGCGCTGTAGCGGCGCAGGAAGACCCGGTCGGCAAAGAGCTGGCTAATTGGGACATGCCTTCCGGATTGAATATCCGGCGTGTATCTACCCCGCTTGGTGTAATCGGCGTGATCTATGAAAGCCGCCCCAATGTGACAGCTGATGCCGGCGGGCTTTGCCTGAAAGCCGGAAACGCTGCTATTTTGCGCGGAGGTTCAGAGAGTTTTCATAGTTCGGGTGCCATCCATAAATGCCTTGTTGAAGGGCTCAAAGCCGCAGGGTTGCCTGAAAACGCTATCCAGCTTGTGCCAACGCGGGATCGCGCGGCTGTGAGTGAAATGCTCACCATGACCGAGTCGATTGATGTGATCGTGCCACGCGGCGGCAAGGGGCTTGTTGGCCTTGTGCAGCGGGAAGCGCGTGTGCCGGTTTTTGCTCATCTTGAAGGTATTTGCCATGTTTACGTGGACGGCGAGGCCGATCCTGAGAAAGCTCGCGCCGTTGTTCTGAACGCCAAAACCCGCCGCACCGGCATATGTGGCTCCGCAGAAACGGTGTTAATCGACAAAGCCTTTTTCGCAAAACATGGGGCGCCCTTCATCGACGACCTGCTCAAAGCAGGCGTGGAAGTGCGTGCCGACGGTGCGCTGGCGAACCTGCAAGGCACTGTTAAAGCCAAAGCCGAGGATTTTGGGGTCGAATATCTGGACAAGATCATCGCGGCTAAACTTGTTGACGGCGTGGATGAAGCGATAAAACATATTGGTATTTTTGGTTCAAATCACACGGATGCAATTATAACTGAGGATGACGCGACCGCCGAACGGTTTTTCAAACGGGTCGACAGCGCCATTGTCATGCGCAATGCGTCCACCCAGTTCGCCGATGGGAGAGAGTTCGGAATGGGGGCGGAAATTGGAATTTCGACTGGAAAAATGCACGCCCGCGGCCCCGTTGGCGCAGCGCAGCTCACAAGCTTTAAATATCTGGTGACCGGAGACGGCACAATCCGAGCCTAAAAAAGGGAGCTGAAAAGCTCCCCAATGCTGGATATTACCGAATGTGAAATAGTCTACCGACGCCAGGTGCGGATTGGCCCGCAATCCATATGGACGAAGTTGGAGCGACCATATCGGCCTACGCCCCCCGCATTGCAAGCGATTGCAGCATCAGACATTTGTGTGGTGCTCCGGCTCGAAAGACGTAAATCGGCGGCCATACCACGAATATGGTAAGAGTTGGACGCGACGCCACGATTGCGGGCTGCAAGCATCGCGTTTGTGGCGGGGGACCGGTAGCCCGAGAGCATTAGATAAGGTTCAGTCGTTTCCATCAACCGATGGGTCGCGGCTATAATATCGATGTTTCTGCGATCATAAGTGATCACTTCATTTTGCCGCCAGTCACGCATGAAATTGTTAATTTCGGTCATGGCTTCATCAATATAACGCCCCTCGACCCAATAGATCATATCAATTGTTTCGGAGGTTCTTTGACTGCGCATCGAAATGCGCCGCACGTCGCCGGAGCCCCGCAAAAGCCCCGCTGCGTTTCCGTAGACCGGTGCAGCCGCAAGGGCTGTTGCTGCGAATGCACGCATAAGCCCACGGCGCGAAAAATGACTGCTTTTCATGTTAGTTCTGCCTGTCCCAACTTGAATCGTGGTGTGGCGTTGGTTTTTATCCGCCAAGTTTATGAAAACTTTATGTCACATTTTGATTCATGGGCCAAGAGTTTCTTTACCATGGAGGCAAAAAGCCGCTTATCTCAGCATGATCTGATAACAAATGTGTGACAATGGTACTGATGTTTGCGATTTGTTCCGAACAACTGTAACATTATTCCCACTTTGAGGAGATAATCCTATAGTTTGCTCTTTATCTTACTGGATGGATCACCATGTTTGCTGTAGTTGCGTCCGAATATTTTGTATGTGGGAGAACTCATAATGTTTACGTATTTTAATAATCCGGTTTTAAAGGCCAGTATTTTTTCCGTATTTGCAGGGATGTCACCTGTTGCAGCGCTCGCTCAAGCAGATGTTGCAACCGCGCTCACCCTTCCGCCTGAAGCAGGCGCACTGATGAGCGCGCTTAGCGTTTCGGGAAGTACCGAAATTTATGCCTATTACGAAGAGCATGATTTCGAGCCCGTATTTGCGGGCCAATCGGCCAGATTGTCAGCGCTTGTTGAGGCTTTGACCACTGCGGGTGAACACGGTTTGCCCGTTAATGTGGAAACAATAGACGCGCTGAATTTGGCGCTTAATAGTGCCGGGCAACCGGACTCGAACGCCGCGCTCGAAGTTATGGCTGCTGGAGCCTATGTCGACTTCGCCACAGATCTAACCTCGGGCATTCTCGATCCGGAGCAGATTACCGATTTGATCAATATTGAGACCGTGCGTCCGTCACCTGCGGTTTTGTTGGCACAGGCCGCAACCAGTTTGGGGAATGGCTCCCTTTACGAATCGCTTGAGCCGCAGGACCCAAGCTACAACGCCTTGCAAGAAGAACTCGCCAGCCTTGAAAGCCTCGTGGAGGCCGGTGGCTGGGGGCCAAAAGTTTCCGAGGGCCGAACCTTGCGCCCGGGCAATTCCGGTGATCGTGTTCTGGTGATGCGTGAACGCCTCATCGCACTGGGGTACCCTGGGATTGAAGGCGATTCAAAAACCTATGATACGGGTTTGGTTGATGCGGTAAAAGCCTTCCAGGCTGACAACACGCTCAATCCTGATGGTATCGTTGGCCCCAAAACCCTGATTGCGCTCAATTCTGACCCTTCTGTTCAGATGCAACAAGTCATTGTTAATCTTGAGCGTCGCCGCTGGTTAAACTACGATCTTGGCGCACGCCATATCTTTGTAAATCAAGCTTCATATATGGCCTACGTGATGGACTACGGCCTGCCAACCCTGGTAACTCGTGTTGTGGTTGGGAAAACAAGACTCAAGTACCAAACGCCTGAATTCATTGATGAAATGACACACCTGATCGTCAACCCAAGCTGGAATGTTCCACAGAGCATTGCCTCTCAGGAATACTTGCCGCAATTGTTGCGCGACCCAAGTGTTTTGGCACGGCAAAACATTACAATGCGTGTGCGCGGCTCAGGTGAAGCCGTTGATGCCCGCCTTGTAGATTTGACCCAATACACAGAAAGCAATTTCCCGTTTGTGTTGCAACAACGCCCGGGTGGTGGCAACGCGCTTGGCAAGGTGAAATTCATGTTCCCGAACCGCTTCAACGTGTATTTGCATGACACCCCGTCGAAATCCCTGTTTAACCGTGATACGCGCGCTTACAGTCACGGGTGTGTTCGGGTCCAGCGCCCGCTGGATCTTGCCTACACGCTGCTGGCGCCGCAAGTAACAGACCCTGAAGGGGCATTCCAAGCGGCGCGCAACACGGGTCGTGAAACACAGATCGATCTTGCATCACCGATTCCGATCTACCTGACTTATCAGTCCGTTTTCCTCGACGAGGAGGGCGAGTTGGCTTATCGGGTTGATATTTACGGTCGCGACAAGGTGGTATTTGATGCTTTGGCAGAAAATGGCGTGGCTTTACCGGAGATTCAAAGCTAAAACCCAAAGGAGGGTTGCTGCAAAAGTGCCGCCAGCTTTGAGGGATTAGATGGATTTAACGGTTCAAAAAATAGCTGAATCGCTCGGGGCAAAGGCCGCGGGCGATTTGTCTTTGCTTCTCCGCGGGCCCGCGCAGCCCGAACTGGCAACCCGCCATGACCTTGCGCTCGCAATGGATCAAAAGTTTCTGGGAAAACTGGCTGAAGGCGAAGCGGTGGCGGCGGTGTTGCCAGACGGATCAGATTGGCGGGCTTTGGGCCTGAAGGCCGCGATTTTTGCGCCGCACCCGAAATATGTGTTGAGCCAGATTAACAACATTTATGAAAAACCGGTTTTTGCCCCCGTTGGTGTACATGCGAGTGCGGTCATCGCTCCCGATGCTGAAATTGGCGACGGCGCCTCGATTGGTCCACTGGTGGTCATTGAGGGCGGTGCAAAGATTGGAAAAAACGCGCGTATTTTGTCGCATGTTTCAATTGCCAAAGGTGCGACAATCGGTGATCACTGCCTGCTCTCGCAAGGGGTTCGGATTGGTGCGCGCGTTCACATAGGGGATCGCTTTATAGCCCAACCCAATTCCGTTGTCGGTGGAGACGGGTTTTCTTTCGTTAGCCCCGAGCCGGGTGCGGTTGAAGCAGCGCGCGCCGGAAAGCAACCTGAAGCCGGTGCAATTCAAAAACACGGATTTGCGCGGACAAACTCGCTTGGTGCGGTAACGATTGGGGATGATGTTGAACTGGGGGCCGGATCAACGATTGATCGTGGCACAATCGTTGATACCCGCGTTGGCAATGGAACAAAAATAGATAACCTCGTGATGCTCGGGCACAATGTTGTGGTGGGCGAACATTGTTTGCTTTGCGCACAAGTCGGAATCGGGGGAAGTTCCGTAGTGGCTGACCGCGTGATTCTGGGCGGGCAGGTTGGCGTGGCTGACCATGTTACCATTGGCACAAATGTAGTGGCGGCGGGCAAGGCCGGAATTTCTTCCAACGTGCCGCCAAACCGATTTATTATGGGGAATCCTGCGATCAAGGCCGAAGCCAACATTGAATCCTACAAGGCCTACCGCCGCCTTCCAAAACTGGTGGCCAAGATTGATAAACTCCAAAAGCAGGTTTCAAAACTGCTAGGAAATGACTAAATCATAACTAAGGAAATTTTTGAGGGCATTATGGCCGAAAATATAGCAAATAAAGTCATTGCTATCATCGCAGAGCAGGCAATGTTGACTCCGGATGAGGTTTCACCTGGGTCAACGCTGGAATCGCTGGGCGTGGATTCGCTCGGGCTTGTAGAAGCTGTATTCGCGATTGAAGAAACCTTTGATGTTCAGGTTCCCTTTAACGCCAACGAACCGGGTGACACGGCTTTTGATATCAGCTCGGTTCAAAGCATAATTAGTGCGGTTGAAAAACTGGTCGAGGAGGCTGGTTAAGGTGAAAAGACGGGTTGTTATCACCGGAATGGGCGCTGTTTCCTCACTCGGGATGACTGCCACCGAAAATATGGAAGCGATGAAAGCAGGCCAGTCCGGAATTTCACAACTTGAGTTTCAGGATGTCGATCGCCTGCAGATCAAAATCGGCGGGCAGATAAAGAACTATGATGAGACTCGTCATTTTTCCCGTCAGGAAATTTCACTTTATGACAAGTTCACGCAGTTCGCGATGTTGGCGGCACGCGAGGCAGTTGTGCAGTCGGGCGTGACCTTTCAGGGGGGGATTTCGGAGCGCGCCGGAGTGGTGCTCGGCACCTCTGGCGGTGGTTTGCAAACGCAGGACGAGAACTTCAGAAAGGTTTATGAAGAAGGCAAAAACCGCGTCCACCCATTTGTTGTGCCGCGCTTGATGAACAATGCGGCTGCCAGTCATCTCTCGATGATTCATGGCATCANCGGGCCTTGTTACACAGTTGCAACGGCATGTGCTTCAAGCAACCACGCGATGGGGCAGGCTTTTCATATGATCAGAAGCGGCATGAGCGATGTGATGCTGACAGGTGGGTCTGAATCTATGCTCTGCTTTGGCGGAATTAAAGCCTGGGAAGGGCTGCGGGTAATGTCTAAGGATGGCTGCCGCCCGTTTTCAGCAAATCGAAACGGGATGGTGCAGGGCGAAGGCGCCGCCGTTTTTGTGTTTGAAGAAATGGGGTTGGCGCAAGCCCGCGGTGCTGAAATATTGGCTGAGGTGGTCGGTTTTGCTATGTCCTCGGATGCGTCTGACATTGTAACGCCAAATGTGAATGGGGCCGTTCGGGCCATAAAAGGGGCTTTGAATGATGCCGGTCTCTCGCCCGAAAATATTGGATACATCAATGCACATGGAACCGGCACGGCAGCGAATGATCGTTCTGAATGTCAGGCCGTGAGTGAGTTGTTTGGAGAACACGCGGGCACTTTGAGAATATCTTCGACAAAATCAATGCATGGTCATTTGATCGGCGGTACAGGTGCCGTGGAGCTGCTCGCCTGCATCCTAGCCTTGCGTGAGGGAATTATCGCCCCCACGATAAACTTTGAAAAGTCCGATCCTGACTGCAACCTGAATGTCGTGCCAAATGTCGCTCAGGAAGCCATCATTGATGCCACCCTGAGTAACGCATTTGCTTTTGGCGGGCTGAACGCCGTTTTGGCGCTCCGCGCCGCCCGATAATCTATTTACCGGCCAGTTAAGTCGGTTACGGCATCGGTGAAACCGGAAAGCGACAAAGTGGCGCGAACGGCGGTATCCGTGCTTGTAATGGCAAATATATCAATATTGGCGGCACTACCGGCTTTGAACGCATCAACCTGAGTTGGGGTAAGGCCAAAGCGGGCATAGCAACCTTGTTGATCGCACCAGCTAAACGGGTAAGCGGCCGGAACGCCGTCATCCACTGCAACCGAAATGCCACGGGGCAAAAGTGTGAGCAGGGGAGAGACCATCACGACACCAAGCTGAGCGGCGGAGCCTTCAGGCAGGGCCTGCATTCGAACACTCACCACGTTATTGCCTTCGCCATCTTGCGCGGTCTGGAACATCTGGCAGTTTGCGCCATCTTCAACGCAGCGAATCTGCCAGTCGCCGATGCGGGCAACAACACCGTTTGCCTCGTCTTCGAGTTCTTGCGAGGTCGGAAACTCGCTGGTTTGCGCAATCGCCGAGGTGCCCATCAGGCTGGTGGCAGTGAATACAGTCGCAAGAATATAGCGCATTTAGATCGTTTCCTTATCAAGAATTTCGTTACTTTGTTGGTGTCAGGAAGCTGCCGACAAGTCAAGATTTCTGATGAAATTAGGCAAGATTTCGCCCGTGAACAGGGCTGTTTTTCGGCCAGAATTGCATATATGCTAACACCGAACATTATTTGAGGGATTCATGAAACAAGACCGGATATTTGTTGGGGGAGCGGGTGAAAACTACGCCTCCGCCGAAGAAATGCTTTTAAAGTATGCCAACCGTCACGGGCTCATTGCTGGTGCTACGGGCACTGGCAAAACCGTAACCTTGCAAATATTGGCGGAGAGTTTTTCGGCTGCGGGTGTGCCGGTATTTATGTCCGATGTTAAGGGAGACCTTTCCGGCATGGCCGTGGCCGGCTCTCCCGAACACAAACTCCATGAAAAGCTGTTAAGCAGGGCAGGCACAATCGGGTTTGATGACTACGGGTATGAGGCGTTTCCGGTTACATTTTGGGATCTTTTTGGTGAAAAAGGTCACCCGGTGCGCACCACTATCTCTGAAATGGGGCCGCTGCTTTTGGCACGCCTGCTTGAGCTGACGGAAGCGCAAGAAGGTGTGCTCAACATTGCTTTCCGCATGGCGGACGAGCAATCCATGCTGTTGCTGGATTTGAAGGATTTGCAGTCTTTGCTTGTTTGGCTCGGCGAGAATGCAGACTCTGTCGGTTTGCGNTATGGTAATATTTCAAAAGCCTCCATCGGCGCCATTCAGCGACGCCTGCTGGTTTTGGAGAACCAAGGCGCGGCAAATTTTTTTGGAGAACCGGCGCTTCAGTTGGAAGACATGATCGCCACGACCCCATCGGGGCAAGGGCGTGTAAACATTCTGGCGGCAGACCGGCTGATGGGCTCACCCCGCCTTTATGCGACCTTCCTCCTTTGGCTTCTTTCGGAACTGTTTGAAAACCTTCCCGAAGTCGGAGACCCTGACAAACCGAAATTTGTATTTTTCTTTGATGAAGCCCACCTGTTATTTGATGATGCGCCAAAGGCGCTCCTCGACAAAGTGGAACAGGTTGCCAGATTGATACGCTCCAAAGGGGTCGGGGTGTTTTTCATCACCCAGCAACCGGATGATGTTCCTTCTGATATATTGGGCCAGCTTGGCAATCGCGTGCAACACGCCTTGCGGGCTTATACCCCAAGAGACCAAAAAGCCCTGCGGGCCGCAGCTGAAACCTTCCGGCCCAATCCAAGGTTTGATACCGAAGACGCGATTCGCGATGTTGGTGTCGGGGAAGCCGTTGTTTCGCTCCTTGAAAAAAAAGGCGTTCCGTCCATGGTTGAGCGCACGTTGATACGTCCGCCATCTTCCAGATTAGGCCCGCTAAATATGGACGAGCGTTTGGCGATTATGTCAAAATCGACCCTTGGCGCAGCTTATGATAAGTCAATTGACCGTGAAAGCGCTTTTGAAAAGCTGGCAGCGCGGGCGAGAGACGCCGAAGAACCCATTGAAGAAGAAGAATTGGCCCCTGAAAATGCCCCGCGTGAATTTAATGCCGCCCGCCGGTATTCGGCAGGCAAAGCCTATAGCGGCAGCAAACCCGTAAAAAGACGGAGTGATTCAGCTGGTGAGGCGTTTGCCAAATCGTTTTCGCGTTCATTCGGGAGCAAAATGGGTAACTCGGTTGCGCGCGGTTTACTGGGATCGTTTTTTAAATCCAGGTAGGAACGGCTTACTTCACGGCGAGCCCACTGTAAGTGGCCTGCAATCCTCGGCGCTTGAAGGCGCAGAGGTCACCCAATTTTGCGTAGTTTTAATTTGGTTAAACGATTGATATCTCGCTTTTGCACCTCAAACCGCACGCCCTGAAACGAAAATACCTGTCCTTCAGCCGGGATCATTTGTGCTTCGTGAATGACCAGTCCGGCAACGGTGTTTGCATCCTCGTCGTTCAGGGTCCAGTCGCATTGCCGGTTTAGATCACGAATGGTCATCGAGCCATCCACTATAATGGTGCCGTCGGTTTCTCTGGCAAGTGTATCGTCCTCTACATCATGCTCATCCGTAATTTCACCTACGATTTCTTCCAGAATATCCTCAAGCGTGATCAGGCCCTGCAAAGAACCGTATTCGTCAACTACCAAGGCAAAGTGGGCCTTGCGGCGAAGGAACTCGCGCATCTGGTCGTCTAGCGATGTGGTTTCCGGCACAAAGTAGGGCTTCATCGCAATTGACATTATGTCAAAGTTGGCGAGGTTTTTTAGCTGGTCAGCGTTGAATTTTTCATGCACCGCGCGCAACAGGTCTTTGGCATGAATCACACCAATGATATTTTCGGGCTCGTCCCGATAGAGTGGAATTCGAGTGTGGCTGGATTGCAGACAGCGCGAAAGAATCTCGTCGGACGGGGTGTCCGCGTCGATCATTTCTATATCGGAACGATGAAGCATGATTTCAGCAACTTCGCGTTGTTTGAGGTCAAGCGCGCCGAGGAGCCGGTCCCGGTCAACTTTTGCAACCATGCCTTCGGCGTGGTGCAGGGAAATCGCATCTGCAATTTCTTGCTGTGCGGCCATAACCGATGCATCCGGGTCGGTTTTGACCCCGACAAGGCGCAATATACCGCGCACCAAGGCGCGGATGACACGCACAATTGGGGAAAGGAAAAAGACAATCGGTGTAAGCCAGCGTGATACCTTAGCCGCTGCGGCTTCCGGATTGGCGATGGCATAGGTTTTGGGTAATACCTCAGCAAAAATCAGTACGAGCAGGGTCATAACCAACGTTGCAACGACCACACCATTGGCACCGAGAAGGAGGGTAAACAGGCTGGTTGCCAGCGCTGCCGACAAGATATTCACAAGGTTATTGCCCAGCAACACCGAGCCGATCAAGCGCTCGTTATCATCTGTCAGCTTCAGGGCGCGCTGAGCACCGGCGCTCCCTTTTTCGGCCATGCCGTGAAGTTTGGCGCGATTTGCTGCCGTGAGCGCGGTTTCTGACCCTGAGAAAAAGGCAGAGATGATCAAAAGCACCACAATGGCGCCTGAAATCCACCAGATTTCGGCAGGGTAGCTTTGGGTTACGATTTCGTCTATTGCGGGGTCCATGCCCTTAAATCCTTGTTAAATTTACTCTATTATGGGGATTGAGCCGAAGAATCGCAAGCGGGCGCACATGAAGATTTCATCTTTTAAGCGCTAGTTGAGCCCATGCCTCGCATTGAAGGGCACATCGGGAATCAGCAATGCTTGAGCGGCTACCGGTCTACCATCCCAACTACGGCCCATCGGCCAGCGGATGTTTTTCAAGGACGAGCGCCTTTAGCCGCTCATCGAGCACGTGGGTGTATATTTCGGTTGTGGCTATGTCCGCATGTCCAAGCAGCATTTGAATGGCGCGCAAGTCAGCGCCGTTGGCAAGTAGGTGTGTGGCAAAGGCATGGCGCAAGGTATGCGGGGAAACTTCGGAAGGGTCCAATCCGGCGCGACTGGCTACATTTTTCACAAGCGTAAAAAACTGCACGCGTGAAAAGTGGGTATCCCCGCCTTTTTGAGGGAAAAGGAAGCGGGATGATGTGTTTGTTTCTTTTAGCATTTTTGCCCGATGAGGTAGCCAAGCCGCCAAGGATTCTTTTGCGGCGGGGCTCAGCGGGACCATGCGTTCTACCCCCCCTTTTCCGCGCACCAAGATCATCCGAGGGTCTCCCGATACGGCCGCGAGCGGAAGCGAAACCAGTTCGGATACCCTCAAGCCAGTTGCGTAAAGCACCTCAAACAGGCACGTGTTCCTCGCCCTAATCGCTTTTGTTTTACCGGTTGTAGTTGCGGCTTCCATCAAATCCTGTACCTGACGCTCACTCAGCGTTTTGGGCAGAGATTTTGGCCGCTTCGGGCCTTTGATCCGTGCTGCCGGATTGTCCTCCCGCCAACCTTCCTGAAAAGCAAATGCGTAAAGTTGCCGGATAGACGATAGCCGCCGGGCACGGGTTGCCGGTGCCAAACCTTGGGCTTCCAGTCCGATCAAATAATCATTGATTTCAGTCATTCCTGCGGTTTTGAGGTCATAAAGTGCTGAAAATTCACGGAGGTCTCGGTTATACCCTAGTAGTGTGTTTTGCGAGGCATCGCGCTCGGCTTGCAAAGCCTCAAGAAAAACCGGTATCCAGTTCTGCTTGTTCATAGCGGTACTGGTTCTAATAAAAGAAGTTGAATAGCCGCGCGGCGGGCGTTTTCGTCAAGCCCGAGCTTGAGGAGTAAATATAGACCCTCATGAAGGTCTCTCGGGTCGGCCGCGCGACCATTGGCCAGCAGGCTAATCGACCTTAGCAATACCTCGCCAAATTGGCCCGAGTCAATTTTCTCCAACAGGTCTTCTATATCCGCGCGTGGCGGCGTTAAATTAGCAAAGGCCGCATGAATTGAATCTTGTATCGGCGAACTGAACGGACTTGCCCCGGCAATTGCGTTTCTGCTTGCAAGCTGCGTGGCAAATTTAATGTTTTCAGGGTCGTCCGGCCCCAAGCCTGCCCATACCGAAATCGGCCTATTGGCGAGCAATAACAGTTTTCGGATTTGCGGCGCGATCTGCCCCGTGTCCGGGCCCGGTGGGTAATGTGCAAGCGAGTCGGCATATTCTTGTGCAAAAGCGTGGGTTAATCCGGCTTCTGAAAACGCAGACATGGCAAGGGTAAAGGCTTCTGCTAACTTCAGATCATCCCCGGATACCAAAGCGCTATCGAGTTCCTGCACCGCCTCGGCGCGCCCCCATGCCCCGCCCGATGAAGCGGCTCTTGCGCCGCGGTAAGCTGCAAATAGCAGAGTCGGAGAAATAGCTGACGCCCGAACAAGGCGTTCGGCTGCAACGATCCGCTGCCTTGCCGGAGTGCGCAGGTTCATATCGGCATTGAGGTAGGGAAGGGGGAGCGGATCATCCGGGCGTNGGAGTGCCAACGATTCGCGAAGGGAAAAAGTGATCGGATCAAGTGGTTCCGAANTCCCCGTATCNGGCAAGTCTTCAAACATTTCAGGGTCGAGAAAGCGTACAAGAAGATCAGCATCGTCCCGCGATAAATCGCCGAGACTTTCAGCCAGCGAAACGGTGATGGCGGCTGCATTCCAGTCCCCCGCGCGTGCAAGGCATATCGCGCGTGTTGCGACATCGTTTGAAAGCGTAGGCTGTTCTTTGAGCATTGTGCAGGGCGCACGGGTTCGCTGGCCTATCAAAGTGATCTCAAACCATCGCCTGAATATTTCTGGTTCGTTCACGCCCGCCAATAAAATCAGCACTTCCGCCTCCTCTAGAGCGCCCATGCTGAACAATAGATCTATGCGCGCCATAAGAAGAGAGCCTTTAACCCCGATACTATCTGGCGGATCACTCTGTGCCAGCAAAACCTGCTTATTGAGTGCGGCGATTTCAGGGAGTTCGCTTGAGCCGATATCGCGAATGAGCGCGATGATTGTTTCTGACGACAACCCGTGCCAAAGCGCGATCGGAAATCCTGTTAACTCGGGCTGAAGAAGCCCTACAGCGTCGCGGCTCACCATATCCAGCGGCGCTGATGAAATGTTTTCATTCAGGCGAGGGCTATCGGGGGCCGGCGGTGTAATCACGAAATTGGGCGGTTGCAGAATGCTTTCTGAAAGCCAGTCAATTGCCGATCGCGGTGCCTCGGCGTGCGCCGCCCCGGCGAAAAGGCCAGCAATGGCTAGTCCCCTTAACAAGGTTACTGCCCCAGCGGGGTAACAGGGATGACGACTTCTTCTTGCTCGGCCGGCAGGTCGAATAACAGGGCGTAGCCTGCAACGCCAGCGGCTCCAAGTAGAGCGAGTATTAATAGGTATTTTATCAAACGGCGGATCATCTCTGCCCTTTCCACCCCCTTTTTCGGGGTTTGCCTTCAACTGCCACAATGCTAAACCGATATCATGAGGCGGTGTGCCGCCATTTCCGGCCTTTCGGCCATATTAGCGTGGTTTCTGCTTTGCAGCAATCGCCGAAGTTTTGAAAGTTTTCCAATGGGCAGCGGTTCGCGCAAACTAGATAAAACGCTGGTTCTGGTTGGCCTTATGGGGTGCGGTAAATCCAGTGTCGGGCGGCGGCTGGCCCAACGGCTCGGCGTCGATTTTGTTGATACCGATGACGAAATCTCGCTTGCGGCCGGGATGAGTATTCCCGAGATATTTGAGAAATTTGGCGAACAGGGGTTCAGGGATGGAGAAGTGAAGGTGATCTCGCGCTTGCTGGCGGATAAGCCGCGCGTGATGGCCACCGGTGGCGGTGCGTTTATGTCACCTTTGGTTCGGGCCGAGATCGAGCGCACCGCGACCTCGATCTGGCTCCGTGCCGATCTGGACACGCTTTGGGGGCGTGTCAAAGGCAAACCGGGGCGTCCGCTACTGGACACAGCTGACCCGAAAAAGGTTCTGGCCAACCTAATGGCCGAGCGCTATCCGGTTTACAGCATGGCCGACATAACCGTTATGAGCCGGGCTGACAGTATCCACGAAGTTGTGGTTGACGGTATTTTAAGCGGGTTGGACGAGTTGGCCAGCCGCGAAAGCGAGGAAAAATGACCCAAAACCTAGACGTGGCTCTTGGTGAGCGCAGCTATGAAATTTTGATTGGTCCGGGTCTTTTGAGCCAGGCGGGGGCTTTGGTGCTGCCTTTTCTTAATCAAAAACGCGTGTTTGTGTTGACCGATGAAAATGTTGCCGCATTGCATCTGGAAACCTTGCGTGAGGGCTTTGGGGCTTCTGGTGTTATGATGGAAGCGCTGGCGTTGCCCGCTGGTGAAAAGACCAAAGGCTGGCCGGGGCTGGAGCGGGCCGTTGAATGGTTAATCGAGCAGCGGGTTGAGCGCTCGGATATTGTTGTTGCCTTTGGCGGTGGTGTGATCGGGGATTTGACTGGCTTTGCCGCTGCTATATTGCGCCGTGGTGTTGATTTCATTCAGATTCCGACCTCGCTTTTGGCTCAGGTCGATAGCTCGGTCGGCGGAAAAACCGGTATCAATTCGGTCCAGGGTAAAAACCTGATCGGCGCGTTTCATCAGCCTAAACTGGTTCTGGCCGATACCGATGTGCTCACCACTTTACCAAATCGTGAGTTTATTTCGGGATACGGCGAGGTGGTTAAATATGGCTTGCTTGGCGACGCTGATTTTTTTGAATGGCTTGAGGCCAATGGGCCCAGTCTGACCAAAGGCGACGAAGCGGCGCGCATTAGGGCGATTCACCGTTCTTGCGAGATGAAAGCCGACATCGTGGCCCGAGATGAAAAGGAAAAAGGCGACCGGGCGCTGTTGAATCTGGGTCATACATTTGGGCAC
>JGI24025J20009_10000985_pt1 | contig 21922 bp, 27 predicted proteins | sample Cruoilmetagenom3_FD_20009 | JGI IMG/M metagenome (IMG submission 20009) | reverse complement strand
CGCCTCGAGCACAAGCGTCACCGAGCGCGCGGGCAACGGGCCATCCGGCGGGGCGCCGAGGCAGAAGGCGAAGCGCGCGGGCCTGGTGCGGTAGCCGCTCACTCCTCGCCGCTGATCCACTTCGTGCCCGTATACACCGTTGTCCAGGGTGTCGCCGCGATCGACAGCTCGTGTCCCGCGACCGACACCACCAGGGTTTCGACCCAGTGGCAGCGCGCACGCCGCACCCGGTCGCTCAGATCGACCGCCTCCGAGACCAGTGCGGTCCAGCCAATCACCACGGCGATCCCGAGCGCAAAAGCGCCCAGCATAATCGCGGCAATCCTGGTGTATGGTCTCAACGCGGGGCGCCCTTCTGGCCTGACCCGGGCATCGTAGCCCGGTCGGCCGGAAAGGTCACGCAGATGGGCCGAGGGGGCGCACCGGTTGGCGCAGGATCGTCCGGAGCTTTTCGGGTGCGGCCCGACGTGGGTCGGACAAGTAGATTTCGTGGTGCGGTCCGGCGAATGTCACGCCCTCATCGAGCATGATCTCGTCGTGCAGGCGGGCGAGCACCGGTGCCTCGTCGGTGTAGGGCCCGAGATGCAGCGATTGCAGGCAGTCGCCCTCGGCGAAGGCGGTGAGCCGCACCGCATCGAGCGGACCGGCCTTACGCTTGCGCCGCGCCGCGGTGCGGGCCGCGTCGAGTGACCGGTCGTCGACAGTGTCGGGCAAACGAATCATGGCCCGCCAGCGCCAGGCCGCCCGGTCGCCGGCAACGAAGGCCCCCTGGTCGTCGGCCCACCACAAGGCCTCCAGAGGCGGTACGACGAAATCGCGCCCTTCGGCTTTTTCCGCGAACTTGATCCCGTAGGCGAGCGGGTAGAGGGCACCAACCGCGACCGCGTAGTCCGGCCCGTTCGGATCGCCCTGCCCCTCGATGGCGAGGAAGGTCATCTCCGGCAGGGTCAGCCTGTCCCAACGCCCCGACTTACCGGTGTAGAACGCCCGGTCGCGTTGCTTGAAGTCGATCTTGTCCATTAGCGCTTCGCGGTCTTCCTGCGGTGATAGGTGAGGGCGCGGGCGATCAGAACCGCCAGCGCCGCCTTTTCGATCTCCGCGCCCGGGCCGAACAGCACCGCGCGGGTGCCCTCGAACCGGCTGCCCGCCGGGGCAATCGCGCGGAAGTCCTCGATCAGCGAGGTGCGGCAGTTGACGAACAGCGCAGCCTCGCCCGACTTCGCCTGCCCGAGCCGGATCGTCGAGCCTTTCGGCGCGATATAGGCGGGCTGCCCCCAGCGCAGCGCCTCCTCGACCGGCCCGGCCCCCTCCGCCTCAACCTCGGCCGTCGCAAAGATCAGCGCGCGCAGTGTGTCGAGTACGGGACGAACGTCGCCCGACAGCTCTTCGAAGGCGCGCGCGACCTCCGGGGGCATCGGCGGGGTCATTCCAGTGCCACGCCGATCAGCGTCACCAGATCGTCCGGCGCGGTGTCCATCGGCGTGTTGAGGTAGAGCTCGAAGGGCGGTGTGTCGCGGGGCACTTCGCCGGATTTCGGCAGCCAGTCGCCGAACAGGAAGGCATAGGCCGTCTTCAGCCCGGTGTACGGGCCCTGGTGGGTGAGGATCGCGTGTTTGCCGCCAAGCAGGCGTATNTCTTCGAGTGGCGCGGCAATCTCCGCTTCCNGCGCAATCTCGAACCCGGCGGCGCTGCGCANCTCGGTCTCCGGCACTGCATCCGGATCATCGTAGTAAAGCCCCATCATCGCGCCAAGCTCCGGTCCGAGCCCGCGCGCCATCGCCGTGGCGCCCGCCCTCTCAAAAGCTTCGCCGATGGTGATATAGGGCCCCCGATGGGCGATCATCGCCAGTCGGCGTTCGGGCTCGTCCTTGAGTGTCACATCATACATCACGAAATCTCCATTGCTGTTGAGGCGCAGCGGCGGACGCGAGAGGCCGCGTTTGCGAAACGCGGCCGGTGTCTGGCCGAAGGCATCGCGAAAGGCGCGCGAAAAGCTCTTGGGGTTCGGGTAGCCACACTTTTTCGCCACCATGGCCAGTGGCGCTTCGGTGTCGAGTAATTCATTGACCGCACGGTAAAGCCGCACCCGCCGGATGAACGCGGCAACCGTCTCGCCGGTCATCGCCGTGAACACGCGGTGGAAATGGAACCGGCTGAGCGCCGCCGCGTCCGCGAGCGAATCAAGCGACAGATCGCCGTCGAGATTGGCGTAGACGTGATCCAACACGCGCGTCAGCCGTTTCTCGTAATCGTTCGCCATTCGGCACTCCTTCGTCTCGCTGCCCCCGACCATCACATGCGCGCGGGTCACAAATCTTGCCGAGTTGCATTCTTCATCCCCCCGCCCTTATATCGACCACAGCTGACAAGGGGCCCGCGCATGACCAATTACCTCGAGTTCGAGAAACCGCTCGCCGAAATTGAAGGCAAGGCGGAAGAATTGCGCGCGATGGCGCGGGCGAACGAGGAGATGGACGTCGAGAAGGAGGCAGCCGCTCTCGACACCAAAGCGGCGACGCTGCTTTCCGACCTCTACGGCAAGCTCACCCCCTGGCAGAAAACGCAAGTCGCCCGCCATCCCGACCGGCCGCACGCGAAGGATTACATCGAGGCGCTGTTCACCGAATACACACCGCTCGCGGGCGACCGCAATTTTGCCGACGATCACGCGGTGTTGGGTGGGCTCGCGCGGCTCGCCGATATCCCCGTCATGGTGATCGGGCACGAGAAGGGGCACGACACCAAATCGCGCATCGAGCGCAATTTCGGCATGGCGCGGCCCGAGGGCTACCGCAAGGCGATCCGCCTCATGGACCTTGCCGACCGGTTCGGCCTGCCGGTGATTTCGCTGGTCGACACGCCCGGCGCTTACCCCGGCAAGGGCGCCGAGGAGCGCGGCCAGTCCGAGGCGATCGCGCGTTCGACCGAGAAATGTCTCCAGCTCGGGGTGCCGCTCATCAGCGTCATCATCGGCGAGGGCGGCTCCGGCGGGGCCGTGGCCTTCGCCACCGGCAATACCGTGATGATGCTTGAACACTCGATCTACTCGGTGATTTCGCCCGAGGGCTGCGCCTCGATCCTGTGGAAGGATGCCGAGCGCATGCGCGAGGCGGCGGAAGCGCTCAGGCTCACGGCGCAGGATCTCAAGACCCTCGGTGTGATCGACCGGATCATCGACGAACCCGTGGGCGGTGCCCAGCGCGGCCGTCGCCAGACCATCGACGCCGTCGGCAAGGCACTCGAGGCCGAGCTCAAATCGCTTTCGCCCAAGAAACCGCAGGCGCTCAAGCAGCAGCGGCGCAAGAAATACCTCGAGATGGGGTCGAACGGCCTCGCCGCCTGACGCGCAAAGCCGCTTCAAAGCGGCTTGAACCAAGCGGTTTCGAAACCGCTTGGCTGCGCCCGGTCGTACTGTCAGCCTGTCAACGGCCTGGGGGAGAGCTCGATGGCAACGTTTGACTGGCAGGCGGAACGCGCCGACCTTCCGGGGCTCGCGCAGCTCGATGATGAGAACGCCGAGATCGACCACATCGCCGTCCGTGTCTATCGCCAGGCCCGGGTGCACGCCGAGATGGTCGCGCGCGGGATCGACGCGGTGATCCTGTCGGACGCGGTCAACATCCGCTACGCCACGGGCACCCGCAACATGCAAGTGTCCACCAGCCGCAACGCGCCGTCGCGTTACCTGGTGATGACCGCGACCCGCGCAATCCTGTTCGAGTTCACCGGCTGCGAGCATCTCGCCGACGGGTTCGGAACCGTGGACGAGGTCCGGTCCGCCCCTACCGCCGACTACGTCGCGGCGGGCCCGGAAATCGCCACGCGCGAAAAGGCCTGGGCCCGCGAGACAGCGGCGCTGATCGCGGAGCTCACCGGCGGTCCGGGCGCCAAGGTCGGCCTCGAACGGCTGAACGCGGGCGCCGCGCTGGCGCTTGCCGCCGAAGGGCTCCGCCTGGTCGATGCGCGGGAACCGGTTGAGATGGCGCGGTCCGTCAAATCGGCGGAAGAGATGAAATGCGTGATCGCTTCCTTGCGGTCCACCGAACGCGGTGTCGCCGCCCTATGCGCGGCGATCCGCCCCGGCCTCACCGAGGCCCAGCTCTGGTCGGTGCGGCACGCTTCGGTGATCGCCGACAATGCCGACTACATCGAAACCCGGCTTCTGAACGCGGGCGCGGACCAATCCGTGGTTCCAGGAGACCGGCGACAAGATGATCGGCGCAAACGAGCTGATCGCACTCGATACCGACGTGGTCGGCGTGCACGGCCACTACGCCGACTTCTCGCGCAGCTTTCTTGCCGGGCCCGCCGCACCCATCGCCACCCAACGCGCGCCCTACCGATTGGCGCACGATCAAGTGCACCACAACATCGGTGTAATTCGCCCCGGCATGAGCTTTGGCGACGACGCGAACGCGGCCTGGGACATTCCCGACAAGGACCACGCCAACCGGTACTACCTCTCGGCGCATGGCTGCGGGATGACGGGCGAATACCCCTACCTCTACCACCACGGCGATCTTCCGCAGGCGGGCCATGACGGCGAGATCGTGCCCGCATGGTGCTCAGCGTCGAAAGCTTCATCGGCGCGGACGGCGGGAAGGAGGGGGTGAAGCTCGAACAGCAGCTGGCGGTGACCGAAACCGGNACCGANCTGCTGTCCCGCTTTGCTTTCGAAGAGGCTCTGCTCGCCTGAGCGCAGCGCCGGGANTTCAGCGCTTCGGTGCGCGCGAGTTCGCCGCGGCGACGACAGCCGCCGTCACCGCGTCGTAGAGCGCTTCCGACCGGCGGGCATGGTCGCGCCACTCCGCCTCGTCGAGCTTCAACTTGCCCCAGATTTCGAGATTATCGAACACCCAGCCGCGCTGGCTGGCGCGGAGCAGGCGACGCGCAGGTTCCGAGAGCGTGTCGGCAGGGCCCGCGGGGTTTTCGACCGGCAGCGGATCGGGCGCACCTTCGAGCAGGGCGAGGGCCGAAGTGAAGCGCACGTTGGCGGCTTTCGCATCCCGTTCCCAGGCAAACTCGCTCATCTCCGCGAGCGCATGGCGCAACTCGGTCGCGGCCGCGTCGATGTCGCGGCCCGGACCCTGGGGCTCGGCGGCGGTGGCGGTGTAGCGCACCGCCCAGATCCGCCCGTCGCGCGCGCTCGGGTAGGCCACCTTCCAGGCGCCGTGCCAGCCCAGCGCACGCCCGTCATCGGTCTCGGTGGTCATCATCCAACGGCTGCCGCCGCCCGCAAAACCGGCTGCGATCCGGTCGGGAATGGTTTCGCCGGGGATGACGTCTTCGTCCTGCCGGGAAAACCCGAGGCGCACGCGTTTGGTGCCAGACCGCGCGAGCTGGTCGAGCCAGGCAGGCGGGGTCTCGGCCATCGTGGTGCGCGTCGGCTTGGCCTGGCCACGCTTGGTGGCGATGTCAAAGCTGATCGATCCACAGCGGGCAAAGGCGCGCTGGGTGGCAAACCAGCGCATCGGGTCGTTGGGGTGGGTGAGCCGGTGATTGGCCGAGATGGCCAGGGCTGCAAGCTGTGCGACTTCGCCGTCCAAGTGAATTCCTGTCTCCGTCCGCGTCCGCGCGGACAGCTTCGTGCCACAGGTTAACCAAGGATTATCAATTCGTCCCGTACTTTAACAACGCCGCGAACCGTCGCGGTGAAAGGAGATGATGACACTGAGTGACAATCGCTTTCGAAAATGGATGGTGACACTGGCCGCAGCCTCGCTGCTGGTCGCAATCATCCGGCTCTGGATCGGCCAATGATGCCGCGAAAAAGAAGCCCCGCGGAGCTGCAACTCCGCGGGGCACTTGATTTCGGTGATGACACTGAAACCGCTTCCGATGCCTAATCACATACCACACAGGTTACGATTCGGTAAAGAACGCCCGGTTCAGAGCCGGTTCAGCAACTCCCAGGTCGGCCAGGCATCCGCTACCAGCCCGAGGCGCATCTGTTCCTTCTGCACCGCGATGCGGGTGTTGTAGCCGAGGATACCGTCGACCTCGCCAACGTCGTGGCCCATCGACTGGAGCTTGCGCTGGAGCTGCTTCATCGACCCCTGGTCGAGCGGCGCGGACGGGTTGCCGGCGTTGAACACCTGCGCGCCTTCGAGACGGTTGGCGAAATAGGCCGCCGTCAGCACGTAGGTGAAGCTCTGGTTCCACTCAAAGTAGACATCGAAATTCGGATAGGCGAGGAAGGCCGGGCCGTTGTGGCCATTGGGCACGATGATCGAGGCGTCGGCGGTGTTGACCAGCTGGCCTTCGCGCGGCTGCACACCCATTGCCGCCCATTCGCTGGTCGAGAGCTTCTGGTGAGAGCCCGACTTCGAAAAATCGAAGCCAGACGGCAGGGTCACTTCCTGAAGCCAGGGTTCGTTCGGCCGCCAGCCGAGTTTCGACAGCATGTTGGCCCCCGACAAGAGCGCGTCATGGGCCGACTTCTTGAGGTCGACATGCCCGTCGCCGTCGCCGTCGATCCCCGAGTCGCGGATGTCGGCCGGCAGCATCTGCACCATGCCGATCTCGCCTGCCCAGGCGCCGGTGGTGCCGGTGGGCGAGAAATCCCCTTGCTCATAGAGGTCGAGCGCCGCCAGCACCTGCGGCTGGAAGATGCCCGGGCGGCGGCAGTCGTGGCTCAGCGTCACCAGCGAGTTCAACGTGTTGAAATCACCCTGGTAGCCGCCGAAATCGGTTTCGAACGCCCAGAACGCTGTAAGCACGCCGCGGCTCACGCCGAACCGCTGTTCGATCTCGTTGAAAACGCCCGCGTATTGCTCGAGCTTCTGACGGCCGACCGAAAGACGGTTCTGCGAGATCAGCTTGCGCGAGAAGTCGACGAAGCCAGAATTGAAAATGCCCTGCGCCCCGTCGGCGCCGAGCGTGCGCCCGTCCTGGTAAACGCTTGAGAAAAACTTGTCGACGGTGGCCCGGTCGTGCCCCTGAGACACGGCCAGGTCTTTCATCCGGCCGACGAAAGACTGGAATGACCCGCCGCATTCGATCAGCGGGTCGGGGATGTCGCCCGCACCGGCGGCCAACGCGCCGGTCGCGGTGAAAAGGCTCAAAACAACAGTGGAAAGAAATTTGCGCATGTGGGTCCCTCAACGTGGTTCGAGGCGGCACAGTAGTGGCCAAAGCGCGGCGTGCAAACTGAAAATGTGGGAAAAGGACAAGGGCATTACATGAAGTGATCGAACGCCCTCTCTCCGGCCTCCGATCGCGCGCGGGCCGGTCTCTCAGATCACGGCGATAAGCAGCATGGCCGCCGCGAGCGCTGCCCAGGCCCGCCACAGGCTCCCGACCGCGTCGTCGATCTCGCCGGCGCCGATCTCGTGACGGCCTTCGTCGTTGACGAAGGGTTCATCGCGCATTTCGCCGTGGTAGCTGCGTGGTCCCGAGAGCGCCACGCCGAGCCCCACGGCCATCGCCGCTTCCGGCCAGCCCGCGTTGGGCGAGCGATGCAGGCGGGCGTCGCGGGCGATGGTCTCCCACCCGCCCCGGCTGTGCCGGGTGAGGAACAGCAAGAGCGCCGAGACGCGCGCCGGGATCCAGTTGAGCAAATCGTCGAGCTTTGCCGTCGCCTTGCCGAACTGCTCGTGGCGGGGCGTACGGTAGCCGATCATGCTGTCGGCGGTGTTGACCATCTTGTAGGCCATGAGGCCGGGCAGGCCGGCGACGAGAAACCAGAAAGCGGGGGCCACCACCCCGTCGGAAAAGTTCTCGGCCGCCGATTCGATCGCCGCGCGGGCGATACGGGGCGCATCCATGCCGACCGTGTCGCGCCCGACGATCTTCGCAACCGTCGCGCGCCCGTCCGCGACGGAAAGCGACAGCGCGTCGGCGACCGCGCGCACGTGGTCGACAAGCGACCGTTGCGCCAGCAGCACCGCCGCCCCCAGCACCTCGACCGGCCAGCCGATCCGGGCGAGGAGGGACCCGACGAGCCAGGCCGCCGCGGTGAGTGCCGCAATCGCCAGGGCCCCCGTGACAACCCGACCCTGCCCATGGTTCATCATTCGATCGACCCAACCGACCGCGCGCCCCATCAGCACCGCCGGATGGGGCAGGCGTTTCCACACCGTCTCGGGTTCGCCGAAGACGGCGTCGAGACCGAGGGCGAGAAGCAGCGCGAGTGCGTGGCTCATGCCAGCGCCGCTTCAAGCTGCGCCCAGCCATCGGCGGGCGGCAAGCCGAGGCGGATCCATCCGGGCTCATAGGGAAAGACCCGGCTCCAGACCCTGCCCTGCGCGAGCCGCGCCTGCCAGGCCGCGGCATCATCGACCCGGAACAGCCGAAACAGCACCGTGCCGCCGACCAGTTCGGCGCCCTTCGCCTGCATCACCGCGTCGAGCCGCGCGGTTTCGACCGAAAGCACCTGTCGGGTCTCGTTCGCCCATTCCATGTCTTCGAGCGCTACGGCGCCGACATGCTGGGCTATGCCCGACACCGGCCAGGGGCCGAGCCGGTTCTTCAGCGCCGCGATCAGGTCCGGGTCGCCGATGGCGAAGCCGAGCCGAAGACCGGGCAGGCCCCAGAACTTGCCCAGAGACTTCAGGATCAACGTACCGGGGCGGGTGGCGAAATCCGGCATCCTCGAATTGGCAAGGATCACGTCGGCGAAGCTTTCGTCGATCACCAGGAGGGGGCGGTTGTTTGGCTCGTCCTCCCCTGAGAACATATGCCCGGTCGGGTTGTTGGGATGGACCACCACGCGCGCCTCGGCGGGGTCGCCCTCGGGGTCGGATCGCAGCACCTCCCAACCCGCGGCCGAAAACCCCGCCTCATGTTCGTTGTAGGTGCGCCCAGGGATGCGCACCCGTCCAGTGGGGCGCAGGTGAGGGATGCTCGCGATCAAAGCCGAGGCCCCGGGCGCGGCCAGCACCGCCGCGTCTTCGGGGACACTCCAGAAGGCGCGGGCGGCGGCCTCCAGCCGGGCACCGGCGACCCGGTCGGGCAGAGCGGTCCACGCGTCCGCCGGGATCTCGGGCACCGGGTAGGGGTGCGGGTTGATACCGGTCGAAAGGTCAAGCCACTGCGCGCGGCGTCCGCCATGGAGCGCGACGGCATCGTCGAGCCCGCCGCCGTGGTCGCGCAGTTCCGGCCCCCCCGGGGTCATGGCGCGCCCTCGTCGCCAGTCTCGGTGTCTGGCCCGGTGTCTGGCCCGCTGTCTGGCACGCTGTCCGGCAGCGGCGGATGCCGGGTGATGAAATGGCCTTTCACGGCCTGCGGCCATTCGCGGTACGGCACCTGTCCGGTCTCGGACGCGGCGTGCCCGGTGGCATAGGCGACGATCCCTGCGGCCGCCTCTTCGCCGGGGTCGAACCGGCCCAGCGTATAGGACAGCTTGCCCGTCGCCTGGATGGCGACGTTGCAGGCGTGGTCGCACCCCATCAGGCAGGCGGTGCGCCGGGTTCTGAGCCCGGTGCCCTGTGCCGCCACTTCAACCAGCCGTGCCAGCCGCTCGCCGTCGGTCTGCTCGATCCCACGCGCGGCCCAGTCGTCGCGCTTGCAGGTGTCACAAATGGTGATCCAGGTTGTCGTCACGCGCGTCTCCTCTTCGCTGTCGCGCGTCCCATGAAGCGGAAATCGCGGGCGTTGGCAACCGAACGGCGATACCGGCCGGTCGTCGGGGGTCGTGCGCGCCTGACACACTGGCCGGACCATGGGGTTGCGGCGGCGCAGTTTCCTCTTCCATCGCGGGGACTTGGGCGTAGTCTGAAATCATGAATCGTGTGCATCCCTCCGGCCCGGACGCCCGCCGCCCCGATGCCCCCCGCCCCGATGCCGTCGTCTTCGACATCGGCAACGTGCTGATCGAATGGGATCCGGATCGGGCTTACACCGCGATGGTCGGTCCCGAACGGGCCCGGGCGATGTTTGCGGCTGCGGATATTCACCGCATGAACGAGGCGGTCGACCGGGGCGCCGATTTCCGCGAGACGGTCTACGAGGCGGCGGAGGCAACGCCCGATTTCCGCGACGAGATCCGTATGTGGCACGACCGTTGGCTCGAGGTGGCGGGGCCGGAGATCCCCCATTCCGTGCGGCTCCTGAGGGCATTGCGGGCGAAGGGTGTGGCCGTGTTCGCGCTGTCGAATTTCGGCCGCGGCCCGTTTGCCGTCGCCGAGGAAGCCTGGCCGTTCCTCACCGAGTTCGACCGGCGCTATATCTCGGGCCACCTCGGCGTCATCAAACCGGCGGCAAGGATCTACGAGATCCTCGAGGAAGACAGCGGGATCGCGCCCGAGCGCCTGCTGTTTGCCGACGACATGGCGTACAATATCGCGACGGCCGAAGCGCGTGGCTGGCAGACGCACCTGTTCGAAGGGCCCGAAGGCTGGGCCGCGCGGCTGGTCGAGGCCGGGCTCTTGAGCTCGGAGGAGGCGCGATGACGTTCGAGATCATCCCGTTCGAAGCCGAAGCGCTGCTCAGTTGGGGTGAGTTGGCGGACGCACTTGTCGCGGGGCACCGTCTGCCCCGGGCAGACATCGCCGACAGTTTCGTTCACCGCGAGCCCGACACCCTGCTCACCCGGTCTGCCTGGATCGACGGGATGGGCATGGCGGTGAAGACGGCGACGATATTCCCCGAGAACCCCGCCGACCGGATTCCGGCCGTCAACGGGGCTGTGTCGCTCTATCGCGATGATCACGGCACTCTGGACGCGATCGTCGATTTCCATCTCGTCACCAAGTGGAAGACGGCCGCCGATTCGATGGTCGCCGCGCGGCTGCTGGCACCGGAGGATGCCGATTGCATCCTCATCGTCGGCGGCGGGCATATGGCGCGGGCGATGCGGGAGGCCTATGGCTGGCTCTACCCGAAGGCCCGGTTCCTGGTCTGGAACCGCACCCCCGCCAAGGCGGAAGAGATCGCCGCGCATTTTCCCAACACCCTGTTCGTGACGGATCTCGAAAGCGCGGTGCGGGCGTCCGACATCGTGAGCTGCGCGACGATGTCGCGTGAACCGCTGATCGAGGGCAATTGGCTCGCCGCCGGTCAGTATATCGACCTGATCGGCGCTTTCCGTGCAGACATGCGCGAAAGCGACGATGAAGCCTTGAGGCGGGCGCGGATCTTCATCGACAGCCGGGTGACGGTGATGGAACATATCGGCGAGTTGAAGATCCCGCTCGAAGAGGGCGTGATCGCGCCGGGAGACATCGTCGGCGATTTCTATGATATCGAAGCCGGTGCCTTCACCCGGGCGCCCGATGAGATCACGCTGTTCAAGAACGGCGGCGGCGCGCATCTCGACCTTATCACGGCGCGCCATATCCTGGAGAAATGGCGCGCGCGGTGACGCCGGTCGGAGGATCGGCCTCCCGCCCCCCGAGGTGATTTTTGGTCGAAGCAGAGGGCGGGCGAAGACTTCGCAAGGGGTGGGCGAACTCGGACGGGGGGTCAAGTAACTGATTTTTCTACAGATAGCGCTAACTGATGTTCGCCCGGGCGAGACTGGGCGAGACTGGGCGAACACCGGATCCGCAGCTTAGACATCGTTGGCTTCGACCAGATCGTCGAGCGACTGGTAGGCCAGTTCCATTCCCTCCATCATGCCGGTCGCGAGCATCGCCTCGCGCGCCGCGGCATCGGGAAGGGTCATGCGCAGGGTGAGTCTGGTGCCGCCCTCCGCGGCCTCGAACAGCGTCTCGAGGTTGTTGTCGGGCGTGCGCTCGGGCACCAGCATGTACTCGACATGACGGATGCGCCGGTTCGGCTCGATCTCGATGATCTCTCCGACGATGGAAAACGCCTCGCCATCGGGACCGGCGTAATCGTGGCGATAAGCGCCGCCGGGGCGGGGATCCATTTCGCAACCCGGCATCGACCAGCCGGGCGGCCCCAGCATCCAACGTTGCATCAGCGCGCAGTCGGTATGGGCGCGAAAGACCAGATCCGGGGTCGCCGCGAAATGCCGGGTGACGGTGAGATTGGTGTCTCCGTCGAGGACGAATTCGAGGGGTGCTGGCATGGATCAGGTCTCCTGTTCGGGTTTCGCGCGGAACAACTTTGAAGGCGGGGTGGTTTCGGCCTGCATTTCGGCCTGCATTTCGGCCAGTACATCGTCGAGGCGCGAGTATTTGGCTTCGAGCACAGTCCTGAGCCCGTTCAACCAGGCCTCGACCTCCTCGAGCGGGGCGCCCGCGAGGCGGCATGGACGCCGGGTGCCGTCGATGCGGCGGGTGATGAGACCAGCCTGTTCCAGAACCTTCAGGTGCCGGGAAACAGCGGGCTGGCTGATCTCAAACGGCGCTGCGAGTTCCATCGCACCCGCCTCGCCCTTCGCGAGCCGGGCGAGGATCGCGCGGCGGGTCGGATCGGCAAGCGCCGCGAAGATGGCGGTGTGATCCCGGGAAGGCGGTTCTTTATTTAACATTTACCTTATATAACAAATGAATTAATTCCCGTCAACGAGACCGTTCTTGCCTGCGCGAACGGCGGAAGTTGCCACGAATTCAACATATTGAGACCCACATGCGCGGGTACTTCTGCGCCGGACCGTGTCTTCCCCGATCGCGACATGGCCGGAGCCCGGGCGCCCGGTTTCCGGCGGTTCATTCGCGCGCTAGGGTGGACGCCGACAAAGAGGTTGTTCGGAACCCATGACCGCTGCACTGATCCTTCTCGCGGCCCTGCTGATCCTCGCGGGGGCCGTGTTCGTCTGGCCCCGGGTCTCCGAGACCCTGCGCCGCCCGGTTACGGAGCGCATGCGCGGCCGTGCGCCCGGCGAGTTTGCCGCGCTCGAAGGCGGTGTGACCCATTACAAATGGCATGGATCGCGCTCGGAACGCGTGCTGGTGCTGGTTCCCGGGCTCACAACGCCCTTGTGGGTGTTCGACGGGCTGATCCGCGGGTTCCTCGGCATGCGCTACCGGGTGCTGACCTACGATCTCTACGGACGCGGTCATTCCGACCGGGTGCCGGGGCCGCAGACGCTGGAGTTTCACACCCGCCAGCTCAGCGAGCTGCTCGACGAACTGGGGATCCGGGTGCCGGTGACCGTGCTCGGCTATTCGATGGGCGGCGCGATCGCCACGCGGTTTGCCGCGACCGAGAGCGACCGGGTCGACCGTCTCATCCTGTTGGCGCCCGCGGGCATGGGATATGAGCCCTCGAAACTCCTCGCCGTCGCCCGGGTGGCCGGGCCATTCGGCGACTGGCTCTGGGGGCTCGTGGGCCCGTGGCTCCTGCGCCGCGGAGCGTTGGACGACGCCAACGGGGCGAGCGTGATAACCGATCTGCCGGACCGGACCAAGGCCGAGCTCAAGCGCCGGGGATATCTGGCTGCGGTGCTGTCCTCGGAACGCCATGCGCTCCAGGAACCGGTGGCGGACGATCACCGCGAGATTTCGGCGATGTACATCCCGACGCTGGCGATCTGGGGCGAGGCCGACGAGGTCATCCCGATTTCCGGTGTCGGCCAGCTCGCGATCTGGAACCGGCAGGCGCACCAGGAGGTGGTCCCGGGCGCGCCGCATTCGCTGGTTTTCACCCGGCCGACGCAGGTGCTGGAAGTGATCCGCGGGTTCCTGCGCGAGGTGCCTGAGTGAGCCTGCCGACCCCACGGGTTGCGCACGATGACCCCCGCGTGATCCGGCTCGCGGGAGAAACGTGGCAAACGGTGTGTCGCAAACAATTGGAAACGCGCGGGGCTTCGTCTAGTCTCGGCCCCGGGAAATGGCAGCAGGCAACGGGAGGCAGGACACCGAATGGCCAATCCAACCGCGGCGATGCTGGTGATCGGCGACGAGATCCTTTCGGGGCGCACGCACGACAGCAACACGCATCATCTGGCCGGTCTGCTCACCGCGCACGGGTTCGATCTGCGCGAGGCCCGCGTGGTGGCCGACGACAAGGCAGCGATCATCGCCGCTGTCCAGGCGCTGTCTGCGGCCTATACCCATGTGTTCACCTCCGGCGGCATCGGCCCGACCCATGACGACATCACCGCTGATGCCATCGCCGGGGCCTTCGGCGCGCGGATCGACATCCGCGACGACGCGCGCGCGATCCTGATGGCGTATTTCGAGGCGCGCGGCACCGAGCCGACGCCAGCCCGGATGCGCATGGCGCGGATTCCGGACGGCGCGGCGCTGATCGACAATCCAATCTCAGCAGCCCCCGGGTTTTCCCTCGGCAACGTGCATGTCTGCGCCGGGATCCCGAAGATTTTCCAGGCGATGGTCACCTCGATCCTGGCGAGGCTCGACGGCGGGACGCCGCTCCTCAGCCAGACCTTTCGGGTCGCGAAGCCAGAGGGTGACATCGCGGCACCGCTCGGCGCCCTCGCCGACGCCTTCCCAGAGCTGTCGATCGGCTCCTACCCCTTCCACCAGGACGGCGTCTTCGGAGCCAACATCGTGGTGCGGGGCTCCGACGGCGCATCCGTCTCGGCGGCGATGGTCGAGCTTGGCAAACTGTTTCCGGAGTCCACCGCATGACGAAACCCATTTCTCTTCCCGGTGCGCTGAAGCTCGCCGAGGTGTGCGAAGCCACCTGGCCGCCCGCCTCGCAGAAAGCGCTGGGGGCCTGGGTCATCCGCGAGGGCAAGGGCGGCGGCAAACGCGTCTCGGCGGCGACCGAGGCCTGGCCGGTGACCGACGCCGATTTGCCGGTCGCCGAAGAGGCGATGAAGGCGCTCGGACAGGTGCCGCTATTCCAGATCCGCGAGGGCGACGACAAACTCGATACGCTCCTCGAGGCGCATGGCTATGCGCTACGCGATCCGGTCAACCTCTGGGCCGTCGACACCGCCAAGCTCGCCGAAGCGCCGATCCCGCGCGCGACCGCCTACACGATGTGGCCGCCGCTCGAACTCACCCGCGATATCTGGACGGACGGTGGCATCGGCGATGCCCGCCAGGCGGTGATGGAACGCGCCACTTGCGAAAAGACGGCGCTGCTCGCGCGCAGCGGCGATCATCCGGCGGGCGCCGCCTTCACCGGGATCCACGATGGCGTGGCGATGATGCATGCGCTGTTCGTGAAGCCCCAGATGCGGCGCCAGGGGGTCGGCGGGTTGATGATTCGGGCGGCGGCGAAATGGGCGCGCGGCCACGGCGCGCAGGTGCTCGGGATGGTGGTCACGCAAGGCAACCACGCGGCCAATCCGCTCTACGCCGATCTCGGAATGACCCGGGTGGGGCATTACCATTACCGGGTGCATCCGGATGTCTCGGCGTGACCGAATCAGTTGGGCGAAACGGGTGGGTCGGGGCTGTCATGTGACGCCCAAAGGCGGCCGGGCGGGCCATTTTGGCGCCCGACGCCTGCGGACCGGCACAGAACAGGCTTTTTTAAGCCGCGGAAACAATGTATTTTTGCCTGCGAAACCGGCGCGCCCGTGACGCCGGAAATGAGAAAACGCATTGGCAGGTCCCGTGCAAAACGCACATCGAACGACACGTCTTCCCTTCCTTGTCGCCCTTCTTGCGGTGACCCTGCCGCTGTCGGCGCAGGCAGCGGAGGTGCGGCTGCCGGACGGGGCGACGCTGACCAAGGAAAAGCTCGAGCTGGAAGGCTCGTACGAAATGCCGATCGGCCCCTGGCACGAGGAAAGTGCCGTGCCGACAGAGGCGATCGCGGGCCGGGTGATCCGGCAGGCCTGGCGGCTTGGCGGGACGGGCATGTCGAGCTACCAGATCCTTCTCAACCTGCGCCAGCAGATCGTCGACGCGGGCTACGAGATCGTCTTCGAATGCGAGGACATCGCCTGCGGCGGGTTCGATTTCCGCTTCGGCACCGAGGTGATCGGCGAGCCCCACATGCATGTCGACCTTGGCGATTTTCGGTTCCTGTCCGCGACCATGCCGGACGCGCCGAATGAGGCGGTGAGCCTTCTGGTCAGCCGGTCCACTTCGGCCGGTTTCGTTCAGGTGATCCAGGTCGGAAAAGCGCAGGCGCCGACGGCCACGGTCGAACCGAAAGCCTCGACCAAGGCCGAGCCCGGCACCGCCCTGCCCGCGACGCTCTCGGACGACATCGGCACGGCGATGGAGAGCGTCGGGCGGTTCATCCTCGCCGATCTCGTTTTCGCGACCGGCTCGTCCGATCTCGGCCCCGGCGATTTCACTTCGCTCACCGAGCTGGCCGACTATCTCAAGGCCAACCCCGCAAAGCGGGTGGCGCTGGTCGGCCATACCGATGCCGAAGGATCGCTTGGCGGCAATATCTCGCTGTCGAAACGGCGCGCGGCCTCGGTCATGGACCGGCTGGTGAACGACTTCGGCGTGAATCCGGGCCAGCTCGAGGCCGAGGGCATCGGTTATCTCGCCCCGATCGCGTCAAACCAGAGCGACGACGGGCGCACGCGGAACCGGCGGGTCGAGGCGATCCTGGTCTCGACCGAGTAGCGCTCCCCGACCGACAATCCCGCGAGGGCCACCCGGGCCGCCTCGGTCCCGGCCGAGAGCGCGCGTCGGGCGTCGGGCGGCAGGTCCTGCCAGCGCGAGGGGCGTTTTTCGGGGACATGGGCCGCGCATTCCAGCCAATCGGGCGCAACATCCACGCCGGTGAACCGTGCCAGCCGGTCGATCTCCGCAACCGGATCTGCACAGAGGGCCTCGTAGCCGAGCAACAAACGCCGCGCTGGCGGCAGGGCGTGGAACTCCGGCAGCGCGGTCAGCACCATCTCGCTTCAGAACCCTGCACAGGCCGTGAGCGGCGGCGAAGTCGAAAGCGCGCGCCGGACCGGGAAAACCGGGGTGAACAGCCGTTCGAACAGCGCCAGCTTGCGGCTCGCACCGGTGGGCGCGGCGATGGCGATCGGGTTCGATCCGAGCTTTCGAAACAGCATCCAGTTCCAGATGATGAGCCTTGCGGGAATGAAATCGCGCAAGGATAGAGCCACATCGCGCCCGTCGCGGTGGAGGAAGACGACCTTTGCTTGCTCAAACCCCCGGCGCAGCACCCGGGCCTGCATCAGCGACAAACCGGACCGTTCGACCCAGACGCGCGCGCATGGTCTCGGTCAGCCGCTCGAACAGGGCGCGGTGGTGCGCCGGCATCGTCTGGCGCGGCTGGCGCGGCACAGTCTCGGCCAAAGCATCGAACAAGGCATCGGGCCGGGCGGTGAGGNGCGGCAGGGTCGTGGCGAGAAGCGGGGGCACAGAGCCGGGCGCGAAACGCCCGGACGTTGTGGGGTAGAGGAATTCGCGCGGCGCCGTTTCAGCGGTGAAGAGCCGGGCATAGAGCGGCGTTTGCACCGAAAGCCGGCGCCAGTTGCGCGCACCGCTGACCCGCCCCGGCAGAAGCGACCGGGTGCCGAGGAAGGTGAGGAATTCCGACAGGCTGGCAATGTCGGGGTGGCCGGCNAGGATGTCCGAAACCATCGTCGACCCGCAGCGGCCGGTGCCGAGGATGAANGTGCCGGGCACGCGCTTTGCCGCGCCTGCCGGGCTGGCATTGCACATCACGCGTTNTCCACCGCTTGGCCTTTCGTCGTTGCCCCGGGGAAGGTGCCGCCCTTGTTCGGGGGCCTTACACGGGGACCAACGCCCCCGATGACCGGGGACGCCGGAGATCAGGANGCGCGCGGCGGCTCAGCTCGCGTGCGCGATGCCTTCCTTGATCTGGTAGATGACATGCTCGAGATGTTTGATCGCCGTTTTCCGGTGGCCACCCTTGTTGTTGTTCGCCCTGCGCAGCTCGGCAAGCGCCGTTTGGCAATACGCCAGCGCGTTCGTCATGTGCGGCTGTGCGGCGAGCGCGGGCGATGCGGCGAGCGCGGCGGCGCCGGCGGCGAGGCCGGCGACTTCGCGGCGGCTCAGGGTCGGGGTTTTCGTTTTCTCGGACATCCTGTCCTCCTTCTTTGGTGAGCGCGCGACGGTGCTCGGGGTATCGCGGATTGTGTCCTGCCCAAGCCTACAGCTCATTGCGGTGCCCCGCGAAAGAAACTGCGTGACCGAAAGATAAGCGCCGGTGCGGCCCTCCGCCCGGCGCTGGCCCTTGCCCTTCCTGGTTCAGACCGTGGTGATGAAACGGATCACCCCGATCACCAGCTGTCGGGTCCCTTGTCGGCGAAGGCCGAAACCAGGAAGTCGATGAAGGCGCGGACCTTGGGCTGGGTGAAGCGACCCGGCGGGTAGACCGCGTAGATGCCCTGCACGTCCTGCGGCAGCTCGGGGATCGCATCTTCGACCAGGCCCTGTTCGAGCGCATCAGCATAGAGGAAGCTGGGAAGATAGGCGATGCCGAGACCGGCGATCGCGGCGTTGAGCAGCGATTGGCCGTCATTGACGCTGAGCCAACCAGCGGTGCGGACCTGGCGCACTTCGCCAGAAGGTGCCGGCACTTTCCACACATTGCCGGAAGCCTGGCTCGAGTAGTGCAGGAGCTTGTGTTCGTTGAGATCGTCTATCCGTGTCGGCCGGCCGAACTTCTCGAAATAGCCCGGGCTGCCCACCATCCGCTGGGTGGTTTCGGCGATCTTGCGGGCCCGGAGGCTCGAGTCTTCCAGCTCGCCCACACGCAGCGCCATGTCGAAGCCTTCGGAAATCAGCTCAACGTAGCGGTTGTTCAGCACCATGTTGACGGTGATGTCGGGAAACTCCGACAGGAAGTTGCCGAGGACAGGAGAAAGGTGATTCACGCCGAAATCGGTCGCGACCGAAATGCGCAGAAGCCCCGACGGTGCCGATTGCATCGACGTCACCAGAGCATCGGCCTCGCCAGCATCGTTCAGCACCCGGCGGGCGCGATCGTAGTATGCAAGGCCAATCTCGGTCGGCGACACCCGGCGGGTGGTACGGTTGAGCAGGCGGGCACCAAGACGGGCTTCGAGAGAGGAGACGTGCTTCGAAACGGCAGATTTCGAAATCCCCATCTTCTTAGCCGCGTCCGTGAAGCCGCCCTGATCCACCACCATGGCGAAGGCCTCCATTTCGGTCAATCGGTCCATGTTTTATCTTTCTACAGTCATCGCCCCAACTGGCGAATTGTATCCCCTCGAAATCGGGCAAGACTGTGGTAGGCGTCGGACGATTGCGCGGTAATTGCGGGGATTGGTCACGGCATCGGAAACGGCGCGCAACTCCGGATCGTCGTGTGCCGGTTCAGCGTCTGCGGCAGGGTGTCGCAAAGGCGGTTGGATCACCGCCACAGGACCCGGTGGCGATGAGGTCCGCTCGACTGCNTTGGCGAAGGAAAACCCGGGGGCCGGCGCCGGGCCGGCACGGGTCACAGCGCAATACCGCAGCGCACCCCCTGGTCGATGGCGCGCTTGGCGTCGATTTCGGCGGCGACATCGGCCCCGCCGATCAGATGATGGGCGCGTCCGCGGGCGTTCAGGGCGTCGGCGAGGCCCCGCGCGCTTTGCTGGCCCGCGCAGATCACCACCGTATCGGCCGCGATCAGGCGGGGNCCGTCGGGCGCGGTGATCCACAGGCCGTCGGGGGTGATCCGGTCGTAGCGGACGCCGCCTAACAGGCTGACGCCCTTCGCCCGGAGATGCGCGCGGTGGATCCAGCCGGTGGTGCGGCCAAGGCTTTTGCCGGGCGCGCCGGCTTTACGTTGCAGAAGCGTCACCGCGCGCGGGCTGGGCACGGGCCTTGGCGGAACCAGGCCGCCGGGCACCTTCGCCGGATCGCCCACGCCCCATTCCGCGCGCCAGGCGGCGAGGTCTTCGGTCAGGCTCTCGGTCTGGGTGAGAAACTCGGCGACATCGAAGCCGATCCCGCCGGCGCCGACGATGGCGACGCGGGCGCCCACCTGCGCACCGGCAAACACCTGGCTGTAGGAAAGCGCATGCCCGCCGGTGTTGGGGATGGCGGGATCGCGCGGGGTGACCCCGGTGGCGACGACGATCTCGTCGAAGCCTGTCAGGTCATCCGGGGACGGCGCGGTACTGAGGCGTGTCTCGACACCCGTTTTCTCCACCATCGTCTCGAACCAGGCGAGGAGGCCGCGGAACTCCTCCTTGCCGGGCACCTTGGCTGCGTGGTGCAGTTGACCGCCCACGCGGTGGGCCTTGTCGAACAGGGTCACCCGGTGGCCGCGCCCGGCGGCGGTGATCGCGGTTGCGAGCCCGGCGGGCCCGGCGCCGATCACGGCAACGGCTTTCGGCGCGCCGGTCGGCCTGGCGACGATCTCGGTCTCGTGGCAGGCGCCCGGGTTGACCAGGCAGGTGCTGACCAGCCCCGCGAAAGTGTGGTCGAGGCAGGCCTGGTTGCAGCCGATGCAGGGCGCGATCTCGTCGGCCCGCCCGGCCGCCGCCTTGACCACGAAATCCGGGTCGGCAAGAAACGGGCGCGCCATGCTGACCATGTCGGCGGCGCCTTGCGTGAGCACCGCTTCGGCCACTTCCGGGGTATTGATCCGGTTCGAGGCAATGAGCGGCAGGCCGACTTTGCCCATGAGCTTCTGCGTCACCCATGTGAAGCCCGCGCGCGGGACGGAGGTGGCGATGGTCGGCACGCGGGCCTCGTGCCAGCCGATCCCGGAATTGAGCAGGGTGGCGCCCGCGGCCTCGACCGCGCGGGCAAGCGTGAGCACCTCGTCGGAGGTCGACCCGTCCGGCACGAGGTCGATCATCGAGAGACGGTAGATCAGGATGAAATCCGGCCCCACGGCTTTGCGCACACGTCGAACCACCTCGACGGGCAGGCGCATCCGGTTTTCATATGCGCCGCCCCAATCGTCTGTGCGCTTGTTGGTGTGGCGGGCGAGGAACTGGTTGAGGAAGTAGCCCTCGCTTCCCATGATCTCGACCCCGTCATAGCCTGCGTCCCGGGCACGCGCGGCGGCGGCGGCGAAATCGGCGATCTGTTTCTCGATCCCCGCTTCGTCCAGGTCGCGCGGCGCGAAAGGCGAAATCGGGGATTTGACCGGGCTCGCGCTCACGCAGGTCCGGCCATAGGCATAGCGGCCGGCGTGCAGGATCTGCATGGCGATCCGGCCTCCGTCGGCGTGGACCCGGTCTGTCACCACGCGGTGGTGCGCCACATCCTCGGCGCCGAACATGCCCGCCGCGTCTGGGAACACCGCGCCTTCCGGGTTGGGCGCGATGCCGCCGGTGACGATGAGCCCCGCCCCGCCCCGGGCACGGGCCGCATAGTATTCAGCCACTCGTGTCCAGTCGCCCCGTTCCTCGAGACCAGTGTGCATCGAGCCCATCAGCACGCGATTCGGCAACCGCGTGAAGCCAAGATCGAGCGGGGCGAGGAGGTGCGGGAAGCGGGTCATGGCGACACGATAGACCGACGGCGGCCGCTGTCACCATGAAACGGGGGTTGGGTGGGGGAACGCGATTTCGNAATCGCGTTGCAACGCCTTTCGAAAGGCGTTGGCCTGCGCCCGGTTCAACGGCGCATCTTCAGGGGGCAGAGGTCATTACGGTCGCGGTTGTCGTCGGTCACGCCGTATTGCCACCACTCGATCTCGCCCTTCTGGAAGCTCCCGAGTTCCGGTGCGTGGGGAATGCCGTCATAGGCCTCGGCCCGATCTCGGATCACCCGGCGCACCCGCTCGCCCTCGGGCGTGTCGCCGGCCACTCTGTCGAAGCGCTCGCGCGGGTTGACGATGAACAGGAAGTGGCGCCCGAGGTTTCGGCTTTTGCGCTGCTTGTGCGCGGGGGCGGAGAAATTGACGAAGATCTGCGTACCGGCAAAGCACATCGACCAGTAGGGCGCGTGCGGGTCCTGTCCGACCCCGTCGGGCCAGGGGGAAGGGTCGTTGTCGTGCCAGTCCTGCAGCACCTCCCAGCCGATCCGGTGGAAGCCGTCGAGATCACCGGCGCTGGCGGCGCCCTGCGAGAAGGCGATGACCAGCGGGCGCGCGGTATTGACCTGCCCGTCCCATGCCGCGGCCTGCGCGAGATATTCCGACAGATCCGTTCGCAAGGCCGCCAGCCCCGTCGGCTCGCGGTTTTCGACGAAGATGAAATCTACCAACCCGCGGCGGAACGCATTTTGCGAGAAGGTGC
>JGI24025J20009_10000984_pt1 | contig 21923 bp, 23 predicted proteins | sample Cruoilmetagenom3_FD_20009 | JGI IMG/M metagenome (IMG submission 20009) | reverse complement strand
GAAGGTCGAGGTCTTCCCTGCCAAAATGCCCATAAGTAGCAGTTTGGCGGTAAATGGGGCGGCGCAGGTCCAAAGTCTTTATGATAGCCTCAGGGCGGAAGTCGAAATGCTTGTTTACGAGATTTAATATGATTTCATCAGGAACTTTCCCCGTGCTAGAGGTCCGAGAAGACCATATTCGACCATTTAGTACGCATTGACGGGCACTATGCTATTTCAGGAGCTGCTTCTCTGTCACAAGGTGCTCCTTTTTACTTTTCTCAAGATTAGCCATGGAATGGCTAGCGCAATGCCTATTGAAATGAGCAATACTGCTGGGAGGACAACCCTCTCTTTCGGTGCGAGTACTGTTAAATCTTTTGTCTTCGTCTCCACTTCCACCCTATCAGGGGATGGATTGGCAACTATGAACGTGATGTAAAGGACATCTGCTGGAAGGAACTCGTGGGACAATGTGCTGCTCGGAGGTGACTCCCACAAGACAATCTCAGGGTGTGTTTGCAGACCTTTCTCTAAAACGGCTATGTTCCACATGATATCCAGGATATCCTCGATTTGAGGATCATCTAAATCGGGGTATGCTTCCCTAACAAAAATCAGCGGCACAACAAAGAAGTCATCCAACATATGACCTAAATCAGGATATGCCTCCCTAATCTGTGTTTTCCAGTTATCGAATTCAAGCGGGCTTACCCCAAGGAGATAAACACGTATGTTATCAGTAGATTCCACCGAGATTTGAAATCCAGTTTGAGGCCTGTAAACCCCTGAGTGGTGAATCCGATATTCCTCAGGCCACATAGATCCTGCGTGTGAAGATTGGGATGGACTGGCGGGGGGAGGGAGCGAGACGAGGACGAGAGCTAGACCGACCATCAAAATTACGGTGCCTGTTCTTCCGAGAAGAGTTATCCACCTCATATTCTCAATCCCCTCTTGAAATAAACGTATCCAATTGTGAAAACCAAAGCGACCAGTAAGTAGCCGGCTAACAGGTAAAGAAGGACCTCAGAAAAGCTTGGAACCCAAATTTTATGGGTAAAACCTAGTATTGTGCCCAGATAATATTCTTGGAGAGCTAAGTTAGGGGTGATTACAGCGTAGATTTTTAGGCTCCAATCGGAGCCTGTTGTGTAAGCAAGGGAGTTCACTATCGCATCGAATATCACAAACAACACAATGCAAAGACCCAGCCCGGTAATCAGGGCTAACACTCCTCTTTTCAACCGTAAAGCCAGAAGGAGCAGGAGACCAGCTGCCAGAAGCACCGGACTAAGCTGAGCGGCATAGGTTAGGAAAACCGTGTCGGGGTTGGCGAGGATGATGTCTGGGAATAATAGGAAAAGACCGAAGATTGAGATTCCCAAGAACAAAAGCAACGGGATGCCTAAAGCTGAGAGAAGTTTTGCCGTCAGAATGTATCCTCTCTTCAAAGGGTATGAGAACAGAGTCTGGGTTATGCCTTTCTCTATATCGCTTCCTAAACCATAGGCTATATTCTTCAGAATTGGAATAACAACCAAGATTATGAGCGGCAACGTGGATGAAGAGACGATGTTGTGTGTGAAGGCTTCTCCAGTAGTAAAACCGGACACTGCCGCAAGCCCACCAAGGACAAAAGTACATAGAGCGCAAAGGAAAACAAGAATCTCCAGAATCGGAAACCTATAATCTTCGTTGAGGGCACAGGTAAACACTTCTAAGAAGGGTCTGCCTTTTCCCATCTCTGACCTCCTCCTTTTCCGGACCTAACGGCGAGTCTAAAAAGTTCCTCAAGAGAAGCTGTCCCGCTCTGTATGCCCACAATTCTGGCCTTCGCCTTCTTGGCAAGCTTAGGGACATCCTCGTAAAGCCTTTCATCCTCCTCGCCAATCACACCTACAGAAACCCCTCTGCTATCCACTTCCACCCTGCTGACATATTCCAGTTTTCTTATTAACCCCGCAAGGGCCTCAGGATTATCAGTAGATATCCTTGTAGTTCTTGCTCCAAGCCTCTCTGAAAGTTCTGTCAAACCTCCAGAAGCCCAAACCTTTCCTTGGTTGATTATCGCCACAGAGTCACAAACCTTATTCAGCTCGGGAACTATGTCCGAGGAGATGAGGAAAGTTACGTTTTCATCGTGGTGGAGCTTCAGGATTAAATCTAGCAAGTCGCTTCTGGCCTCCGGGTCAAGATTCGATGTAGGTTCATCAGCAATGATGAGACCTGGCTGGTTGATCCAGGCATGGGCTATAGCGAATTTTTGGAGCATCACAGCCGACAACGTCTTTATGGTTCTGTCATAGGCATCCTCGAGTTTTGTTAAAGCTAAAACTTCGCGGGCTCGGGACTCAGGTTTGCCAAAGATTCTACACACTCTCTGCAGGTAGTCAAGTACCTTATGATGGGATGGGAAGCGGGCTCTTTCGTGGATTATTCCTATTCTTGATTTGAGGGCTGGGTTGTCCCATGGCTCCTCGTTAAAAACCCTGACAAACCCTCTATCCGGCTTAAGCAAGCCTACAATTATCTTTATTGTGGTGGTTTTTCCCACATCATTGGGACCTATAAGCCCCATAATGCTACCCTCCTCCACCCTCAGAGAGAGCCCATCCACAGCAACCACCTTGCCGTAACTTTTAGCTATGTCATCGACCAGTATCAAACTCATGCGACCCACCTTGCCAAACACAAAAACACAAAGTCCGTTTACGAGCAGTTAAGATAGGAGTCCGCTGTAACAGCTTTGTGCACACTGGTCCACCCCTTGATTATTCAGGTGCCCACTAAGGTTCTAAGCTAACTTTTTAATTATAGCACAATATGCTGAAATATACGTAATCCTAGCAATGCACGATATGACGGAATGGTAAGCAAGGATAGCTTACGGGAGAAGTTATTTAGGAACCAGGTTGGTGGGCCAAGGGGACAGTTCCCAAAGTTCTATTTGAGAAGAAAGGTGCCGCCGGAGTGGATTTGCGCACGTTGTAGTTTTCTTGAGGCCAGGTTGCATCAGTGATAAAATAGGTCTCAAAGGGTACCTCAAAATCGGTCTGGTACCCTGTGGAACTCAATCGGTGCATGAGCTTCGGTAGACCTAATATTATTCGACCTCCAAGCGAGTGGAGGAGCTATTTTCTCCCTGTAACCAGTGGGTGCTCCAACAACACCTGCACTTTCTGTATGTATTATGGCTCAAAGCTTCAGATGCGGGACATTGATGAAGTCAAGAATGAAATAGATGCTCTAGCCTTGTTCACCCAAAAAGGTATGCGGCTCCCTGATATTTCTAAGGTAGTATATGACATAGCGCAAGGTTGGGACGGCAAAAAGGTATTTCTTCAGGATGCCGATGCCCTTGTTTACCCCTTTATTAAATTGAGGGAGGTTCTCCAGTACTTGAATGAAAAACTACCTTCTATCGAAAGGATTGGCATATATGCGACACCACAAGATATACTGCGACGTAGTTCCGACGAACTTAAGGAATTGAAACGGCTCAAGTCGGGCATTATCTATACCGGGCTTGAGACCGGTGATGACGAACTGCTCCAGAAGATAGGTAAATGGGTGAGTTCAGATGAGATGGTCAAGGCGGGAAGAAAAGTGAAGGAAGCCGGGATAACCTTCTCTGTGACGGTTATTTTGGGACTTGGAGGTGTCGAAGAAAGCCAGAAACACGCGCTTGCCACAGCCCAAGTTCTCTCTGAGATTGACCCCGAATATGTCGGGGCTTTAACTTTGTCCTTCGTCCCCGGTACCCCGCTCTATGAGCAGCGAGAACGAGGTGAATTCCATCCTCTTTCTCCTTTTCAATCCCTGGAGGAACTGAAGTTAATCATAGAGAATTCCAGCTTTACCGATTGCTTCTTTAGCTCAATGCATGCCTCGAACTACCTTTCCGTCCGAGGAAGGTTGCCGCGAGACAAAGAGAAAATGTTTAGCGAACTAGAAAAGGTTCTGGCAGCCAGAAACCCTTCTTTGCTCAGGCCGGAGTTCCTCAGGGGCCTGTGACAAGGGCAGGTAATGAGAATCTCCTTATGCCTGAGGGCGTGCTCCAGTGACGGCTGCATCTTCATGTCGCGGGACTCCTTAATGGCGAAATCCAGGTGCTCCAATTTGGGCAGCTCGTGAGGAGTAGCTTTCAGGCAAATGGTATCCACACAATCTATGACCATCGCCTTTGAATGCCAAGGCTCCTACCAGTTGATAGCTCGCTTGTATTTGAGGTCAACGACGATCCCACCACTCGGGGTAGATCTGCATCAGTATCGGAGAGGGGTTGCAAAGAGGCCCAAGATACATAATAGGATAGCCAATTCCCCGGCTTTTAAGCGCCCTAAGTCCCTCGACGGCCTTAGCCATCATTCCCGGCGGCAGCGCCATAACCAGCTCATCCTCAGTAACGGCACCAAAAGCCCTCTCCCCCATGCAGGGAATAGCCAGGGCAGGCTTGCCGCTGGTATAACACTGAGCCAGGCCATCGGCACAAGAGCCTTCACCGATGAAGAAAAAATGAAAGCGCTCGTAGTCTTTAAACTGGAGTCCGTTCATCAGCAACATCATCTGCGCCGGGTTACCGTATATTAAGATAACATCGGGGTCAAATTTACTCGAAGCTAGGGGGGCGAGCACGACGGCCTCTCCGGGTGGAACCAGGGGATATTCCGCCATCTGCTTTCTGGCTTCTTCCACGTTGGCAAACCAGCCAGTGGCGAAGGCATTTGCCTCCCAAGCAACCTGCTTCTCGGTAGTCGGTGCCAGACCGTTGATTCGGGCACAGCGCTCACCGAAGTTGTCTCTGGTGGCAGCCACTGTCATGCCCATGATTCGAGCCAGCGCCGGTACCTGGCAAAAAGAAGCTCGGCGGTCAAGCCGTATCACCTCCGGTATTTCATCCAGCTCCTCCAATTTTTCCAGTCTTTTGTAGGCAACAGGGCTTGCTTTCAGACGAAGCAAACACTCCATCTCCTGGCTAAGTCCTGCCCAGTCAATCACTGACGCTTCCTTCTTCACCATTTATTGCCTCCTTTTCCTTTGTCGTTTCCGTGGCCTTTCCTAGAGCGATGGGGAGTCGAACATTATAAGTCATTCTAGCAAACATTAGAAGTAGTCACATAGCAGCGTTTTGTGACTCCTTAATTCCAAATTATGTTCTGGACATGGTAACCTATTACTAACTCCTTCGCTAGTGATATAATAGCAATTCGAGGCTTATATACGTGGCAAGAGTTGGCATCTTTTTAGTTACGGTAGCCTTAGTTGCCGGGATGGTAGGCTGTGTTGGTGTTAAGTACGATCTGACCATCTCCAGCACTGTTGGCGGTTCGGTAACCACCCCTGGTGAAGGAACTTTTACCTATGATGCTGATACGGTGGTTGACCTGGTAGCCGAAGCTGAGGACGGCTACCAGTTTGCTAACTGGATTCTCGATGTGTGCACCATCGCCGATGTTAATGATGCCACCACAATTATCATTATGCAGGGTGACTATTCCATAACGGCTAACTTTCAAGAGATACCCTTGCTTGAGTATGATCTGACCATTGTCAGCACTGCTGGGGGTTCGGTAACCACCCCGGGTGAGGATACTTTTACTTATGACGAAGGAACGGTGGTCAATCTGGTCGCTCAGGCTGAGGAGGGATACCACTTCGTCAACTGGACTGGCAATGTGGATAACATTGCCAACGTCGGGGAGGCATCGACCACCATCACCATGCAAGGCGACTATTCTATAACGGCCAACTTCTGGGAGGGTGAACCATGCTTCATAGCCACTGCAACTTACGGCACGCCCATGGCCGAGGAAATACAGATTCTCCGTCGGTTCAGAGATGAATACCTGTTGATCAGCCCGGTGGGACAAGCTTTGATAGACCTTTATTACAGAGTCAGCCCACCAATAGCCGAGTTCATAACCGAGCATCCACGCCTGAAGCCAATAGTGAGGGCCGGGCTATTGCCGGCTGTAGCCATGGCTACCGTATCTGTCAACACTACTGTGGCTGAGAAGATAGCCATAGTAGGCTTTTTGGCACTAGTCTCAGTAGCACTGGCTGTCTGGTCAACAAGGCGGCGAAGCAGAAGGCCAGATTACACCTGAGGGTGGCATTGCACATTAGCCTATTTTATTACCTGATTACACAAAATAGCGAAATGTTAAGTAAGGATAGTTTACGAGAGAAGTTATTTAGGAATCAGGTTGGTAAGGAAGGGGGAACCCGAACCCCCACGCCTTTCAGCACATGATCCTAAGTCATGCTCGTCTGCCAATTCCGGCGTTTCCCAGATGGGAAGCCACTTTATTTGATTTTGACTCTTAATCCTCTTATAATTCACCGTTGCAGCAGAAATTGTGTCTTTTTGCGTGCCTTCAAAGGCACTTCCCTTCAGATGTCAAAGGCAAATTAGACACCTCGAGCAAAGTAATTGCTAAGGAGGCAATTGAATGGTAACTAATGATGTGTTTGATAGATTTAGCGGGTCGCCCGATTATGTTATTTCTGAGCCGTTGAAGAATGCTGTTAATGTAACCATAGCTTTAGAAAGACCTTTATTGATCAGGGGAGAGCCGGGAACAGGGAAAACCTTACTTGCTCACAGCATTGCTAATGGGCTGGAAAAAAGGTTGATTGTATGGAACATAAAATCTACAACCAAGGCTCAGGAGGGGCTATATGTCTATGATACTGTGCAGAGGCTCAATGACAGTCGCTTCGGCGGCAGTGATGTTTCTGACATCAAACAATATATCAAGCTGGGCAAATTGGGACAGGCCTTCGTTTCTCCAGAGCAGGTGGTACTCCTCATCGACGAGATAGATAAAGCTGACCTAGAGTTCCCCAATGACCTCCTCAACGAACTGGAGGAAATGAGCTTCTACATCCCAGAGACTAATGAGACCATCACTGCCATCCACCGACCCATAGTAGTGATTACCAGCAATGCCGAGAAGGAACTTCCGGACGCTTTCCTGCGGCGTTGCATATTCCACTATATCGAATTCCCTCACTCAGAACTGATGGAAGAAATCGTCAGGGTGCATTTCCCGAATATCAAGGATAGCCTTCTTAGTGAAGCTCTAAAGGCCTTCTACAAGCTCAGGGAGATTGACGATTTCAGAAAGAAGCCGTCGACAAGTGAGCTCATAGACTGGATTCGAGCTCTCATTGCTGGAGGCATACCCCATGACAAGGTTTCAAGCGAGATACCATTTGTTGGCACGCTGCTGAAGAAAGAAACAGACTATGATTATTTCGTAGCGCGCATGGGCAGGAAATATTATCGCTGAAAAATGGATGCCTATGGGATACTCCATTGATAACAAGTAAGAGGCCTATATGTTCACCGATTTCTTCTATACCTTAAAAAGAAGGGAGGTGCCCGTCTCCATTATCGAGTGGATGACGCTGATGGAAGCCCTTTCTAAAGGCTGCATCTCCAATCTGGACGAATTTTATTATCTGGCGAGAGCAATATTAGTTAAAAGCGAATCTTACTACGATCACTATGATGTCGCCTTTCAAGAATATTTCAAGGGGATAGAAACTCCGGAAGAGATTTCAGAGCAGATTATGGAATGGCTCAAAGACCCTATAAATCGGATGACCCTTAGTGAAGAAGAGCGAGTTCTTTTTGATAGTATGGATTTCGACGAACTCTTAAGGGAGTTGGAAAAGAGGCTCAAAGAGCAAACAGAGCAGCATGACGGAGGTGGTCACTGGATTGGCAGAGGAGGTACGTCTCCCTTTGGGCATTCCGGATACCATCCCGCTGGCATCAGGATAGGTGGTGAATCGGGAGGTAGACACGCCATACAAATCGCCCAGGAGAGAAGGTTCCGAAATTATCGTAGTGACCTGATTCTCGATGTTCGCCAGATCAAGATGGCTCTGAGAGGGCTACGGCAGTTGAGCCGAATCGGTCCTGAGGATGAGCTGGATTTAGAAAGAACAATTGGCGCTACCTGTAAAAATGCCGGTGAGATTGAGATGGTATGGGCAAGAAGCAGAAAGAATGCAGTGAAATTGCTTCTATTGATGGATGTTGGCGGCTCTATGGTTCCTTTTGCCAGGTTGTGTAGCCAACTCTTCTCTGCCGCTCATTCCAGTACCCACTTCAAGGACTTCCAATACCTCTATTTCCACAATTGTATATACGATAACCTTTATCAGGATATTGAGAGACAGGAAGCAGTGAGCACTGACCATCTATTGCGTATTCTCGAGCCGGACTATAAAGTGGTATTAGTCGGAGACGCCAGAATGGCGATGCCAGAGTTAACGCAGAGATATGGGGCTATTTACTACTATGAACGTAACGAGGTGCCAGGGCTGCTCAGGCTGAAGCAGCTTGCTGAACATTTCACTCACTGCGTTTGGATAAATCCAACAGAGCCATATTATTGGAATCACCCCACTGTTATGCTGGTTGAAAAGTTCTTTCCCATGTTTGAGCTTACACTCGATGGTCTGGGACAAGCAGTGAAAAAACTCGTTGTCAAAAAATGACTCCTTGCCTTACACGACAGCCCAACTTGTATAATATGAACAAACTGACGGAGTATTAACTAAGGGTAGCTTACTGGAGGGGTTATTTAGGAACAAACTTGGTGGAGCTGGGGTATCAATAGTTAGAACTTGCAAGACGTTCAAACTTAAGTTTAGCTTAGCTATCTAGTAATGCTCCTCCTTCAAGTAAACCAAGGTACTTACTTGTTATTCTAGCTAAAAATATAAATGTAAATGAATTCTACTGATAAAGGCCCCCTTTGCTTACGCTCTCGGTGAGCTTCAATCTTTGCCCTGAGTGGCTTGCGCTGATCTGTTTGATTCACAGTATTGATATTGAGGAGGTGCCGTAACGTATCGTATTCATTTCTATAACGGTCAGTATGAAAGGAAGAATAGGCCGATTTCACGGAAACATGCGACACCATGTGCTAGAATATGGTATCAATATTGCAAAGGAGAGTGGATATGAAGCAGGCTGATATAGTTATCGTAGGTGGAAGCGCCGCCGGTATTGAGGCAGCGATTACTGCCAGAAAGCAGTACCCCTCTAAGAAAGTTATCGTCATTCGAAGGGAAGAAAGGGCTCTCGTACCTTGCGGTATCCCTTATATCATGGGAACTCTGGGTTCTGTCGAAAAGGACATCATGCCAGTTGCTATGCTGGCCAACGCTGAGCTGATAATTGATGAGGTCACATCTATTGATAGAGAGGCGAAAACTGTAACCACTGCCAAGAGAGAGATTATTGGCTATGACAAATTGATACTTGCCATCGGCTCACGGCCGCTTGTACCTCGCATGCCAGGCACTGACTTGAGTAATGTATTCACTATCAGAAAAGAGATAGATTATCTCGAGGAACTACAAGAGGCTCTGAAACAAGCCAAAGACGTGGTGGTCGTTGGTGGTGGCTTCATCGGAGCTGAGTTCGCTGACGAGTGCCGCAAGATGGGACTTAATGTGACTGTTGTCGAATTATTGGAGCACTGCCTTTATCTGAACTGTGATGAAGATTTCTGTATCAGCATAGAGGACAAAATGAGAGAGGTGGGTGTGCAGGTGAATACTACCTGTCGAGTAAAGGCAATTGTTGGGGATCAGAAGTTGAATTATGTGGAGTGTGAAAAAGGACTGCATTTCAATGCAGACGTAGTAATTTTGGCTTTAGGCGTGGTACCAAATACTGAGCTGGCTAGTGATGCCGGACTAGAAATTGGTGAACAGAAAGGTATATTAGTTGACCAGTATATGATAACCAGTGACCCTGATATCTTTGCTATTGGCGATTGTGCTGAGAAGTTTTGCTTTTTTACAGGTAAGCCAACGGCCATTCGTCTTGCTTCAGTAGCTAGCAGGGAGGCTAGAATCGCTGGGGCTAATCTTTTTCAGCCACGACGACGCAGAAATCAAGGGACCATAGGTGTATTCGCAACTATGATTGCGGATACCTCTACAGGGGTAGCTGGTCTCACCGAGAGGGCGGCTACGAACCTTGGGTTCGACCTAGTTATTGGGGAAGCTGCTGCGCCGGACAGGCACCCCGGATCAATGCCTGGAGCCAGAGAACTACGCGTCAAGCTGATTTTCGATAGAAGTACAGCAAAACTAATAGGTGGAGAGGCCTGTGGAGGTGTTACTGCAGGTGAGACTGCTAATGTTTTGGCCCAAGCTATCGCCGCGGGAATGACAGCTAAAGACATAGCCGTTTCTCATGTAGGTACCCACCCTGCACTAACGGCGTCACCACTAGCCTATCAGATTGTGAACGCTGCTGAAGAGGCTATAATCAAACTGCCCCAGTGATGTAATTTTGATTTATCAAATATAGTGTAAACACAATATGAAACTTGGAAAGAGGGGGTAATACTGCTAACCTTTTTCATTAACAAATACCGATTATTTCAGAAGTCGCTATACTTGTAGTGGTGACCTGACTGTAGGGCAAAGGAATGAATTCTACATATCGATACCTTTGGTGGTTCGTTTTGAAGCTAAGTGGGGAAGGGGGGACAGTTCCCGAACTTTTGTTTGAGAAGAAGCAGTTGATTCCGGCAGTGCAGCAGTTACTGGTCTCGTATTTACATTGAGTGGGTAACCCTCAGCATTTGTTGAACCGCTCGTCTTTTTGAAATTCGCGAGATGAAGGTACTTCCCAATAATGCTTGCTATTTGTGGAAGCATATGCTAGCATAAAGAATAGGAGGTCAAGCATATGAGGGGAAGGACAAAAAAAGCCACATTCAACTTGCATACCGATGTTCTAGCTGCACTAGACGAGGCTATGTCTAAAGGAATCGCACCCAGCAAGAACGCTCTGGTTGAACAAGCATTGCTCAAGGAGTTGAAAGAATTACGGAGGCAGACACGGCAACGAGTATGGCAAGAGGGGGCTAAGGATACTCTTTTACTCAAGGATATTAAAGACGTTGAAACTGCTTTCCGTACTGCGGATGCTGAAACTGCGCAGAGGATAGGCTGATGCCGAATTTTCAGTGGGCAGTTTTCGAGGCCAACCTTGACCCTGTCACAGGAGCTGAACAAAAAGGCAGACGCCCGGTACTGGTTGTAAGCAACGAGGAATTTAACCAGGCTATGCCTAATGTTACCATCTTGCCTCTGACGTCAACAAAACGCCGATTATATCCATCTGAGATTCTTCTGCCGGAAGGAAAAGCCGGCCAACCTCATGAATCTATCATAATGGCTCACCAGATGCGGACAATCTCAAAGCAGCGATTAGGGAAATTACTTGGCTTCCTTGACGACGCTCAGCTTCAGCATGAAATACACCGGGCTATTAAAGAGCACTTGGATATGGAATAAAATTGGACAGTTCCCGAAGGGTACTCAAGCCAGATTTCTAGATTTTATGGTGAGGAAGGGGGGACTCGAATTCCCACGCCTTTCAGCACATGATCCTAAGTCATGCTCGTCTGCCAGTTCGCAAACCCTGAGGTCTGGTTTTGCAAGTATATCCGTCTTGCTTCCGGGTTTGTGGTTATTCCTATTTTACATGGCATGAGGTTTTCTGCCTCCTTTTATTACCAAGTCGACGGAGATTGCAAATTTTACTGTTATGGGAAGACAGAGCCCGGTCCACATGTCTATATGTGCTCGGCTGAGCGTGATAAGAACTATGACAACCCTCTGATGCACACACTTGGCCCAACCCTCTCTTGTTGTGGAATGACTATTTCTGGTGGGTAGTAGGTAGTATATATGCCTATCAAGCGAATTGTCAGCAGTCTTTTTTGTGTGGTGTCCAAAACATTATACATGGTCAAGGAGTCACAAAACGCCCAATTGTTGCCCGCGTACAACCTAAGAAACCAAGCTCGGTTGCCTATTTTTTGAACCTAACCAACCTAACCGCGGTTAAATGGGGGGTACCGTCTTGGGAATGGAGTTACGGAATTCTATAATGCTCATGTTCATAATATTCGAGTTTCATTGTTAACGTAAGAGGATCAACGCCCCGCACGGCCACTGTAACTTCTGCTTGGGGCACAACAGCTTGCTCTGTTACCCAAAGTGTCATCTCTAGATCCATATCAGGTTGTGTTCCATTCACCACGAAACAATCTCTATAGGTGCCTGAGGGCACCACAATGTCCTCTTTTCGAATGGCGGTCATCTCCACGGGTAACTCCGGTATACCACCCAAAGTGATGATATGGATGAACTGCTCTGAGTACCCCAAATAAATGGGCCCCCAGCGTTATGGTGACAGTAAGGACGTCATCTGCGTGGTTAACTCAACAGAAATGGCTGCATCTATTGCCGTCGGAAATGATATAGTAGAGTCCTTGTAACTCTTTCCCAAAGACGTGGATTGAGGCACTGAATTCCTAGAATCTCCAACCCCCCACCCCAAAGTTTGGGCTACTGGCTAATTTGCTGCTATCTATCAGTCTCAAGCACAACCTGTAGCTCGGGTATAGCTTAGCCCCTTACTGAATGCCTCAAGGATAGGCTTCAGCCTATCCTTGGGAAACCTTTCCTTTATTCCTTCCTCTAACTGTGCCTCAGTAATTGGCAGAAGGGAGGAGCCAATCAGGGCACCAAGCATAACCACGTTGGTCAGCCGTACTGAACCCAAACATAAAGCAACCTCAGTAGCATCCAGAAACCAAACCTGTCCTGACAGCTGGGCTATGGCTTGCCTCAACTCGTCATAATCGGGATACTGAGTAACGCCCATACCCACTGTCACCGGCAGGATAGGGTGTGTGTTGGTGATGGTAGCTACCTGAGGGTTGCCATAGTCCACCAGAATTCGCACCGTCTCCAAAGGTTCTAATCCAAGCACAATGTGGGCACCACCAGGGGGGATAAGAGGCCCATATCTCTGACGCGCAGATAACCGAATGTGGCTCATTACATCGCCGCCCCGCTGTGAAGCTCCATAGGTCTCGCCGATTGTCACTATATACCCACGCTTGGCTAGTGACCTCCCTACAAGACGAGCAACGAGGATATTCCCCTGTCCACCGACACCACACACAATGATATTCAGTGGGTCTACAAAGAGTTTCCCTTCACTCACTTAGTGGCTCCTTCATTATGGCGGAGGCTGGGCATATACAAGTACATACACCACAGCCAACACACACCGCCTCATCTATTTGAGCCCTCCCTCTAGTTCTATCCCAAACTATAGCAGGACACTTGAAGACTCTGACACAATATCTGGCACAACCACACTCGTCCCCCCGGCACTTCAAGGTGTCTACCCAAACTTTGAATGGCGGCTTCTCATCAGGTGGTCGAAGAAGGGCACAAGGACGACGCATAATGACTACCCTCACTCCGTTCCTATCTGACATAAGCTCAACCAGTCTTTTGGTGTTCTCAGTAATGTCAAAGGGATCCATTACTTCCAGCGGGATGTCCAACCCTCGGCATAACCCCTCAATATCAACAACCGGCGCAGCTTTCCCCAAGGCATTTACGCCGACCCCGGGATGTGGCTGGAAACCGGTCATAGCTGTAGCACTGTTGTCGAGAATCATCATAATGACATGGGACCTGTTATACTTGGCATTAATCAGGGCGGGGATTGCAGCGTGGTAGAATGTGGAATCGCCGCACACTGCAATTACTGGCTGGCTAAAGCCAAACTGGCCAAGCTTACCCAGTCCAGAGCCTACGCCGGTGCCTGAGCCCATTGCCAGGGCTATTTTTGTTATCAGATAACCGCCTGCCCCTCGACGGTCGAGACCGTAGCACCCAATGTCCCCCGAGACAAAGCCATCCCTCCCATCCAAACGAAAGGCATTTTTTATCGTCCAAAAGGTTGCTCGATGAGGACAACCCGGACACCACATTACCTCCCGGCCAATAACCAGATCCTTAGCAGCTTGCTTTGCCCTCTTGTCATACTCTTTGCTCCGTGGCTCATGCCTAACGCCTGTCAACCTTACCAAAGCATTTATCACTGTTTCCGGGCTCAACTCACCAAATGGTTTCATATGCCCACTAGCCTTGCCATAGATAACATGGCCTCTGTTGAGCCAGCCACTATCTCCAGCTACTACCTTGAGATTGCGCTCCAGAAAGGGGTCTACCTCTTCCACTACTAATACCCTTGAGGTTCGAGACAATTGTCTCTCTAAGAACTTGGTGGGTACAGGCCAGGTTGTTCCCAAGTGAACAATGCCAACCCTTTTCTCCAACTGTAAGTACTCCACCGCCTCCATGGAGTAAAGTCGACCACTGCCCGAAGAAATTATCATTAGTTCCGGTTGTTCAGGACCCTCATAATAATTGAACTGGGATTTCTCAAATATTTCCTTTACTTGCGCAACCTTCGCTAGCAGGTCGGCGTGCTTTTTGACGATTGGGACGAACACAAAGAGCCTAGAGGTGTCAAAATAGGCAAGTGTATCCCGGCTGGCAATCTCTCCTAGGATTACAGTGCCGGTAGTGTGCGACACCCTTGTGCAGCTTCGTACCACACAGTAGGTGCCTATCTGTTCTGACAATTCGAAAGCCCACCGAATCATATCCTTGGCCTCTTGAGGAGTGGAGGGCTCAAGCAGCGGCACGTTAAGCCACTGGATAATCGCTCGTGAATCGTTCTCTGATGGGCTGGACCAACCGGCAGGATCATCACAGACTACCACCACTAATCCCCCCTTGGTTCCCGCCAGGTTGACATGACACAGCGTATCAAGGGCAACATTGAGCCCTTCATGCTTAAAGCTAATGATAGCCCGCAAACCGGCAACAGAAGCGGCAGTGCCTACCTCGACGGCCACTTTCTCGTTAACCGACCACTCCACATAGAGTCCTGCCTCCTCAGCCACCGCAGCTAGGTTTTCAAGGATCTCGCTCGATGGGGTTCCTGGGTACGAGGCAGCCACTCTGACACCTGCCTCCAGCGCCCCTCTTGCAATGGCCTCATTACCAAAAAGGAGCTCAGTTTTACCCGCAGCGTTTGCTGTCAATGCAACCATATTTCACCTCCTTGACGAGCCTAAGCATTCCTAAGGATTCGCTCCACGGTCTCACGCTTAAGTTTCAGGTAAAGCAAATCTTCTCTCTTNCCGCTCNTCNGGACAAGGTTTTGGAGAGCTCGCCTTTTNTTGAGTCGGGCAGANTCNATTAAGTGGTCAAAATTCGNCTTTGGTAACTCCTCTGTTTCCAAAAGCCCCCCTAACACTGCTGTTCTTACAAGCTCTTGACCNCTCTTGGTGCGAATTATCACTGTATTCCAGCCCTCTATGCCCTCTGCAGCCCCTACAGAGATGTCAGTCATCTCCGAAGTCATATCCCAGCAAAGAGCACAGGCAGGAGGAATAAAAGGCCTTACATCGTCCAAGGGTATTGAGAGGCACCGGTCTGCGGTATAAACGTGAAAAACACTGGCCGGGGGCGGTGGTATATCTGTTCTTCTTATCACTGAAAGTGGTGCCCATTTTGCTAGCACCTTACGAAAACTGTGGGAGAGAGCCCATGTACAGAACAATCCGATAACGAGGTTAAGCCTGCTGACGTTGCTTTGCGCCGAAAGAGAGCAGGTTCTCATATGGGCTACAGCCAATGTCTGGCAGGGTGTGCCTACTACTCCGACTCTATCATTATCCTCAGGCTGCCATCTGTGAAAAGCCTCTAAGACGGGACAGACTAGGTAGCTAGAGCCGCAACAGTCTAGGACTTCCTTTGCTGAGGAGACGGTGACACCCTGAGGAACCCCATCCACCAATTTGGCGAGAACCGCTGTGCTAATTAGCCCGCTTTCCAGCGCTATGCGTATCAGCGTCGACACAGTCCCCCCATATTGAGCTCGTTCTCGTATCTCTGCCTCCCTGCTTCTGGCTATAATCACCTCACGCACCTCACCCATAGGCTCGCCACTGTAGGCAACCCCAAAAAGGGTGCTAGCAACAAGGTCAAGGTCCACCCCCATTTGGGGGCAAAATTGGCAACATCGCGACTCAGTCACTGGGCAAGAGTCCATCACTACCACCCTCCCCTGAAACGGAACTAGGTAAGGGCACATTCCGGTGCATGCTCCACAAAAGGTGCACAGACCTTGGGATAATACCTGCGTCTGAAGCCTATCAAGTCCCGGCAACTGTAGGCTCATCAAGTCACCCCATATTCATTTAGTTTTTCCACGAACTGCGGTTCCTCCCTATAGAAGGTCTGGGGAGAAATGCCAAAGTACATTATATTCTGCCAATTCCACCAGACAGAAGAATGAGAGAGTCGCTGGGAGTTCTGCCTATGGTTACCTATGGTGGGGAAGGGGGGACTCGAACCCCCACGCCTTTCAGCACATGATCCTAAGTCATGCTCGTCTGCCAATTCCGACACTCCCCCCGATAGGAAACCACCTAATACAATAGCATTTTACGGGACTCGCCTCAAACCACCATCCTCCTGGCTTGGATGGTGAATACATTATGAGGATTGGTGGCTGAGGAAGCCTGTATATGGCGCTCAGATATACGAAACCGGTGAACTTTGAGGATAGCTTGAGGGTATGTTCCGCTATTATTGGTCAAATGATAAATGGCAGCGTATTTACCATTTACCGGTTTTATGGCGCACTATCCCCATAGCGATAAAACCCACACCAAGACTAATGATAAGCGCTGCTGGCATAAGGTCAAACCCTATCCCGACACCCAAGCCAATGATAAGACATCCAACAAATACAAAACTACCTAAGCCTGCCTTCTTAACCTCCTTATCATCACCTGCCATTGTTGCTCCTACATAGTATGTGCAATTTCTATCCTTATAAGCTAGTCAGACTATATCATACTACGCTTCACACTAAAGGACTGTCAAACCGATACGTATAGAAGGTTTGAGCAAATTCCAGGGACACCATACCAATTAGGCCTACTACAAATTAGATATTATGTCCCCTGAATAATCGGGAGAAGCTATTTAGGAGCCAAGTTGGTGGGGCGGAGATATCAATAGGTAGAAATTTCTATTTTGCCTTTGAACTTAAATCACTGTTTCCTTAGAGCAAGAGCTTTAGTTTCTGCTGGATTTATTACCCTTTGCTCAATGGAATTAATTAGCTCATCGGTATTAGCGTAAAAATAAGTCTCCAAGATCCAAGGATATCTCTTAAAGTGTTCAAACATACCATATTCTTTGTCTGAAGCAATCAATATCGGCTGAATAGGGACGGACGGTAAATGCGGTACAATAGACATCAGCTCATGAGGAATGCTCCTTGCATCCGTAATATCAGCAATGACGAATCTTGACATTTGAGCTAAGGTCATAACAGTCTCGGTCATATCTCGGCTGGATGGCTTCTCGAAATTGAACAAAACAGGTACATAGTTGCGTTTACGAACCTCTTGAAGTATAGCATTTAAAACGATCATCCTCTCGTATGTAAAACGACCGAGGATAAGAACCATTTTGGAGGTTATGGTATCGATTACGTCACGGATCGTATTATTGTTTAAAATCAAATAGATTAACTGAGCTACTTCAAGATTATCCACCGTTATAGTGGGTTCGCCAGGTGGAGTAATTCTAATGTCCGTTTGTTTTGTCCCTTTAAGTTTTAACCCCCAAGCGGAAAGTCCATAGGCTGTACAATCCGTTAGGTTTGCGTCCTCGAAATTCGTTTCTACTAATAGCGCCCTGGTGAGGCAAGCTTTTCTTAAATCTGCATTACGAAAGTCTGCGCGTTCAAGATTCGCTCCGCTGAGATTTGCTTGTCTAAGGTTGGCTTCCTGGAAACATGCTTCACTAAGGTTTGCGTCTTTGAGATATGCCCCGCGAAGATCCGCTGTACAAAGCTTTGCCAAGTGGAGTTGAGATGAGTAAAGCCTGGCTCCACGAAGGTCTGCCCCAGTCAAGTTTGCTCGGACTAGGTTCGACTTACTAAGAACTGCACCTCTAAGATTTGCGGCGCTCAGATCCACATTTTTTAGGTTGACCATGTGGAATCGTGCTCCACGAAGGTTCGCTCCGCTAAATTTCAATTTCCTCAAGTCTAAACCACTGAAGTCGGGCTTTATATCCTGATGTCTTTCTCTCCATGTGTTCCAGACTTGTATTCCCTTACGGAGTATCGTTAGATATTCTTCACTAGTCATTTAATCTAATACTATCAAATAGTGACACCGTTTGCGATACCGCCACCAGAAATCCCAGCGACACCATATCAATTAGGCCTACCATAAATTAGGTATTATGTCCCCAGAATACCATTGTTTACAGAAATTTTATAATCAAGTAGACTATTCATACTGGAATCACATTCACTTTAAACTAGGAGAGGGAATTATGGATGTAATGAGTATATTGGGTATAGCTCTAGGTGCTGCTGTAGCGGTTTCAGCTGGTTTTACTATAGTGAGACTCCTTTTGGGGCGAGGAGAAGAAGAGAAAGAACCTACTCTTCAGGATAGAATATCAAACCTCACGAAGAATCTTGAATCCTCCGCTACTGTGATTACGGAGATTGAAGCAGAAATCTCAAAGAGAAAGAGTCTAGCTCAACAGCTAGAAACAGACATTGAAAGAGATAAAAAATTAAAAGAAATAAGCAAAGATCAAGTGGAAGCAATTGCTCAAACCTTGAGAATACCTTTGGTGAAGGAATCACGCAAGTCCTTGATAATCAATGCTATTATTACTTTTGTAGTAGCATTAGTATTCTTCGCAATTGGTTATCTTGTTGGCGGTAGATAACCTTACATCTATTGTCAAAAAAAGGGTAGTTATTGAAGCTAAATACTGAGACGGTTTCTCAGACCGTTACCATGAAAAAGTTTGAAAATTGAGCATCGCAAGTGAGATACTATTCTGTTCTATCAATACCAGATATTAACCACGTATTGGAAAATCGTAACTATGTGTAATATCAACCCCGAATGGATAACTGCTATTCAAAAATTCTAGTAATTGACCATTAGGATTGTTATTGTCGACTCTAAGATATTTCCATTGGTATTTGTTTAAGTCTTTATTAATAATAAACGTCCACATTAGGATACTTCCTATGTTGACCGAGTTTAAGATACTCCTAATGAAATTCTTTAGTTCATCATTTCCGATCAGAGACTCGTTTATTTTAGAGTAGTAGTTTATATTCGTAAAATCAATAAATAATGCTAGACCATTGTTACAGTAGTCCTTTTTTGCCTTGTCATTAATAACAGACCTAATTTTATATTTTAGATCCTTGAGGTCGGGCTTAGATTCAGAGAGGTGAGCACTACCACATTCTATAGTCGCACCTTCAAATTGACTGCATAAGGTGAAGTCAGGATGTTCAGTTTTACAAAAAGGAGTGTTGCTTCTTATGAGTGATGCTGCGACACTTACCTCTAGTCTAATTCCAAAATAGGTGTCATTATCACTTCTTTTTAGATGTCTTGTGAGAACTCTTAATAGCTTTGTATCGTGTTCTTCAATCTCCTTTAGATTCTTGACAAGAAGAGAAATCACAGCGTTCTCGTAATCTCTGTTAAGATAGTCATTTTCTCTATAATAATCTAAGACTCTTTCCAAAGACCTGCGTAGGGGATGTTGAGCGGTTACTTTCGCATTTATGAAATGCTCACCTAGAAGTCTTTGAAGTTCAGATAAGTTCTCAGCGTAACTTCCCATTTACTAGCCCTAACTAATTCAACCATTTATTCTACAATAAAATGTTAACTATAGTCAGTAAAACGTCCAAGTAAGAAATATTTTAGGAAATCAGCAAGAAATGCGTGGGAAAATACAAGAATTAGCTTCAAAATGCAATCATAATCTCTCCCACACCCTCGAATAAACCCCAGCAAATTCCCGGGACACCATACCAATTAGGCCTACTAGAAATGAGGTATCATGTCCCCAGAATAATCAAAGCGGAAATAAATTTGAGAAGGTGGCATAATTATATGAGCTAAATCAGGATGAAAGCATTAGTGCAGCGGGTTTCCAGAGCCTCAGTGAGCGTGAATGACGATATAGCAGGCAAGATTGGTCAGGGGCTGGTGGTTTTTCTCGGCGTTGCACAAGGTGATTCGAAGGAAGACGCCAGTTACCTGGCAAACAAAGTGGTTAACCTGCGTATTTTTGCCGACGAGGCAAGCAAATTTGCCCTCTCAGCGCTGGAAACAAGGGGAGATATTTTAATAATAAGCCAGTTTACTCTTCTGGCTAATTCACGCAAGGGGAGGCGACCCAGCTTCACCGAGGCAGCCCCACCGGACCTGGCTAAGGAGTTATATGCGTTTTTTGTGGAGCAAGTTCGCTCCACAGGGCTCAAGGTGGAAACAGGGCTTTTTCAGGAGCATATGCTGGTGGAAATCCATAATGATGGGCCAGTCACCATATCACTGGAAAGTAAGACCAGATAAAAGTCAAAATGTAAAATGGCAGATATATAACTTTGCGAGATTGCTTCGGGGCTTCCGCCCCTCGCAATGACAGGGTTGCTTCTGATTGCATTAGCAACTTGTTGCAATAATTTTGCTGTCTTGTTATAATATCCCCTGGCAATGAGCTGCCACGAAACTCTTCAACAAAAAGGGCATCGCTTAACTCCCCAACGCATGCTTGTCATTGAGGCACTTCATAATGCCGATGGTCACATCAGCGCTGAAGAAATCTACGAGCATTTACATAGTCGTTATCCCTATGCCAATATATCTACTGTCTATCGCACTCTAGAGCTACTGAAGAAATTAGATTTAGTTACAGAAACCGACTTTGGCGAAGGACGTGTCCGCTATCATGTTGCTGAGAAGGGTCATCACCATCATCTCGTTTGCCGTAGCTGCGGCAAGGTAATAGACCTGGAGGAGTCTGCACTACATCCGTTAAAAGATACCTTGCTTCAGGAATACGGATTTGACGCTGATTTGAGGCACCTGGCTATTTCGGGAGAGTGCCGCAGTTGCCGCAAAAAGAAGGGAAACAAAGCCTAACCAATTATTGTGAAAAAGCATTGCTATGGATGACGTTCAAGAGAAACTGCACATTCTGCTTGACTATTGGATTGAACATAACAGCGAGCATGAGAAAGAGTTCCGTGATTGGGCTGATAAAGTTGTCTCGTTATTCCCTGATGTAGCACGACAGTTACAAGAGGCAGCCGCCAAGATGGCTGCGGTTAGCAACGAACTAATGAAAGCAAAACAGGCTCTGCCAAAGAGCAAGGAGAGGCACTAAGATGTGTATGGCTAAACTTTATGAGGCTAAAGAAGGTGACAAGCCAATTCTGGAGGACATCGCACGTATGGCGATTACTGACCGGCAAGTAGAAGTGGAGACCCTCTTTGGAGAAAAGAGGGTTTTCCAGGGCAAGGTGCGGCAGATAGACTTCTTAAAGTCTCAAATACAGCTGGAAAGGGATTAATTTTTTTGCCCTATAATTGCAATTAGTTGCAATAAGACGGAGCATTAAGATGACTGTAAAGGGTGGTAAAGATTTGCCCACAATCAATATAAGGCCTGTGGGCATAGTGAAAAGCCAGATAAAAGAGCCTAGCCTGGTTGTTAAGTGGCGTGACTTAAAGTGGAAGGGAGTATTAGAGGACGCGAGGAAAGAGCAAAGCATGATATCGGAGATTTTGATCTCTGATGACTTCACCGGTATTCTCGATGGGATAGAGGATTTCTCTCACATTCTTGTCCTCTACTGGGCTCATTTGGCTTCAGAAGAAGACCGTTCCCTTATCAAGGCTCATCCTATGGGCAGAAAGGACCTGCCCGAGGTAGGTATTTTTGCTACTTGCAGCCCTGTCCGACCCAACCCCATCTGCGTGTCGGCAGTTCCATTGCTTGAGCGAAACGGGAATCTTCTCAAGGTAAAACACCTGGACGCTATTGATGGCAGTCCCGTGATTGATATCAAGCCCTATACTCCTAGCTACTATACCATAAAGGAAGTGAAAGTAAGCAAATGGATGGAACAAATAGAGAGAGAATTCGCCCAGGCTTCA
>JGI24025J20009_10000982_pt1 | contig 21940 bp, 21 predicted proteins | sample Cruoilmetagenom3_FD_20009 | JGI IMG/M metagenome (IMG submission 20009) | reverse complement strand
ATCTTGTGTTTAGTGGGGTCGCCTTTATAAGCCAAATCAAAAGTGCCGAGGATTTCGGGCTGATTAATATTCCCTGCAAAGGGTGGATTAGTCATCAAGACATCAAATTTCTCATCCCTGATAGCGTCCAATAATCCATCTGTCCGATTTTTCCATTCCCTAGGGTCAAGAGAGTTTACTTTATACACATTAGTTCTTCCATCTCCGGCTATAAGCATCATTGCTTTTGCTACCTTTACTAATCGTGGATCAAAATCTATTGCAAAAAGATTCGAACGAGCATACTCTGTTCGGTGAGCTTTCCATTCTTCGCCGTATCTCAGTTTGATGTATTTATCATTTACCCAGCGAAGCGTGTGTATCATAAATCCGCAGGGACCACAAGCAGGATCAATAGCTAATTCATTGGGCTTGGGATTTAGCATCTTGACCGCCATTTTTACGATAGGTCGGGGGGTGAAAAACTGTCCTTTGTCCGCTTTTTGCTCAGGATTGATCATATACTCAAAAGCTGCATCAATGATGTCAAAGTCGGGATGAGAGAAGCGATACTGCTGTAAAGCAGATGCAACTGTAAGGAATGCCTCAGGAGACAAATCTGGCCAGTCGTTCTTGTTTAGTACATCTCCCCACTTCCTTAGTGCCTTGTTCAAGAATATATTTTTAAATCGCTCTGCTTGTTGCCTCGGAGATGCAGTAGTAGTTCGAAATTCCATTGTATCATTTGGTCCTTTGTCAAATTCATCCCACAGTTTTGCAAAAATAAGTGGGAAAACTCCATCAAAAGCACTTACTCCAGCATTTGCAAGAACTGTATTTTCAAGTTCTTGAACCATCTCTTTGAGATTTTCTATTGGTTGCAAATCACTTTTCCTAAGAGGTTGCTTTACATCATCTATGTCTTCGTTTACAGCTGGGAGCCTTTCGAGATATTCAAAAATGTTGGGGTCTTTTCTGAATAAGACAACTTCCCCAATGCCGTTTGTCCAGCAACCGTAAGGAGCTCCTGTAGCATTTAAATAAGATTTCAGTTGTTCAACCCCGTCTTTACGAGTGGGTTTTTTACATTCAAAGATGATATAATGTGTCTCCCTTGTTTTATCTGTAAAAACAACTACATCTGCTTTCTTGCTAGCATAAGTTGAACCCATCTTAATTGGGACTTCTTCTCTTACCCTTTCTAATGGGTAGCCCAAGTCTGTGTTGATGGAGGCTACCAGTGCCTGTCTTACCCTTTCTTCTTGAGTAGATCTAACCCATTTTTCACGGATAATATCATATATTTTCCCTTCTTTCTCTTCCAAATCGTCTGTGCGTTGATATTTTACTGGTTTCATGATTTACCCCCCTTCTTCAAGCTCATCTGTAGTTAAAAAGGGTTTTGTTTCAGGCATTTAACCCTCCTTTTTTATTTGTATAGTATTGTATAGTATAAAAACTATACATTTATCAGCTTCTTGCTTCTTCAAACTCCTTATCATATTCTTCAATCAAGTCTTCATCCGCAAAGCTGTAATAACAGTTATCGCCTACGATGATATGCTCCCAAACCCTTATGCCTGCATATCTACAGGCAAAGAGTAGCTCTTTAGTTATCTTCTTATCGTGCTCACTGGGATTTGGATTACCAGAAGGATGATTATGGGCAAATATGAGGGCGGTGGCATTATTCCTAATAGCCAGCTCTATAACCTTTCTCGGATAAATATTGCTTGAGGTTACTGTCCCAGGAAAGGCATCTGTTATATCCAGCACCTCATTCTGACCGCTCAAGAAGATGATTTTGAATACCTCGTCTTTTTTGTCTCTCATCGTATGATAGAGATACTCGTAGACCTCTTTAGAGTTCCTTATAATTTTTCTTGCCTTTACTTTTTCCTCCAGATAGTGCTCAGCCAATCTGTGGACAGCCTTTATTTGGGCAACTTTTGCCTCTCCTAACCCTTCGATATTCAATAACTCTTCATTGGATGCCTCAAATATTCCCCTCACCCCTCCAAATCTCTTTAGAAGTTCGTTAGCTAACTGAACCGCACTCTTACCCTTTATTCCTGTCCTTAGAAAGATAGCCAGGAGTTCTGAGGTGGTGAGCTTTAAGGGCCCAAACTTTAGTAGCTTCTCCCGGGGTCGTTCTTCTTTCGATAGTCTCTTTAACTGGTGGGTTGAAATTGGGGAACTCTGCCACACTTTCTTGTATCGTTCTCTCTCAGTATCCACCCATATATAATCGGTTTTTGAACTTTTGATTATTGTCCCTTCGGAGTAAAGGATATTTAGGATCCTTCCAATGAGCCAAATACTCTCTCCACATTTACAGATATCATCTTTTGTGAATTTCTCCTTTTGTAGCATAGTATTTATAATGCGCTCATATTTCTGGAGTCTCTCGATATCCTTTATCTCACAAGGGTTTAGGTACATCTTTAATATCTCCTTTTTCAAAGAGATTGTTGTCTCTCACATATGTTTCAACTTTTTACTAATCAACCCTTCCAATTCTTTCATTATTATTTCATAAGTAGGAAAATTACTAATTTGCTTCTCTAATCTTACCCGCCAATTTCGCTTATAATCATCTTTGGTGATTTCACTTAAAAGATTGGGTAGATAAATATCATAACCAAGTCTCTTTTTCAATTATATCTTCTGAAACACCTTTCTTGGAAGCCGATCTCTGGATTTGAGAGTAATTTATCATAACCTAACTAATGCCAGACTAAATCGAGTATTTGTTTTCGGCCGACATTATCAATTAATCGCCAGTTATTCTTGTCTATTCTTTTCTCTGGTAAGGTGGGGTCAAATAAATCATAACGATTTTTTACATATTTCTTTAACTCATTTATCAAATCCCGCTGTCCTACATTAAGAATTTCTAAGATATACCCCAGGCGTTTAGCCACCACATTCTTATTATATTTGGTAACATAATTGCTCAATTTGGCAAAATCAATCTTATTTTTAGTTAGCCAGATTCCTTTGGCAATCTCGGTAATTCCTCCACAATATTGAGGATGGGCTAAAGCATCAATAATGGTCTTTTCTAAATCAGAAATTCTCACCTTTTCATCTCTGGTTACCCATTCTTCTTTAACTCCCCAGATAAATTTATTCTTAACAAAAACAAGGACTAATTTATCCTTCATTTCTTGAGGGACAATCTGCCTTTGTGGAGAAGCCACAAAAATTTTAATCAACGGTTGAGTTAACATCCCCCAGTAATTCATAGAACTGTAAAAAGCAATATAATAGTCGGGAGAATTAACTACCTCTCTGGCTGCCACATACCAATTGCCAATATATTGCTCAGCACTTCCTAATTCCCGAGGTGCAATTAAAAATTTACCCGACTTCAGGCGAGTAACTATCCCTCGTTTGACTAATTCGCTTAATAAATCAGTGGATTCATTATATCCCTTACCAAGAATCCGCTGGACATCGTCAATCTTAAAGACAGGCTTATTTTCATCATAAAGCCTACTAATTAAATTGGCACTTACCTTGCCCAAAGTTTTAACGAGTTTCATAGTTTCCACCTTTTGTGTAAACTATACAGTATCACATCCTGTATTTTATACATTTTTAGTAGATTTATGGGTAACAAGGGTCGAGATGGAATTACGCGTGTGTTAGCGGAAGTGCACCTTTTTCTTTTGCCTTATTAAATGACCAAATTTTCTTCGTAATAATTCAAGTTGTTCTTTTTCTGAAAGATGAGACAATCTCTGCTCTGCTTCTTTTTGAAGTTGCCGTTTCATTTCCACAGCATCAAATTTTTTACCTTTCATAAATCACCTCCCTTGGACTCCTAATCTCAAGTATAGGATAACCCAGTTTTAAATTTACTGAGTTAAATAAACGAACACGGGTTATATTTACAATATGTTTAAAATTCCAACTCACCAATACATCAACTCGCTCTACTGTTGCAATTGCTATGTGTCGTGCATCTGAAAGACTCTTTTCTGCTACGGCCCCTTCTTTAATATATGCGTTAGCAAGAGTGATTGACTCTTTATCGAGAGAAACATATTCAATATTATCAGATGGAACTTTCTTCAATATATTCTTTACTTCATTAGGAGCTCCTTCAAGTTCAAATAGCAAAACATCTGATATAACTAAAGTCTTTATGCCCTTGACAAATTCATCAAAAAGTTGCATGGAATCATCTTGAAACTCTTCATCCAAACAACCTCCTATCACGGAAGTATCAATATAAACTCGTAACTTAAACATCTCTTATGCCTCCCAGAAATAATTTAAGTGCGTTTCCGCTAACATCATCACCCACATTCTCATCTCTGTCGTATTATATCACCAAATGGTAGGAAAGTCAAGGAAAAAATTCACAACACTTCGGGGAAATTAAGGGGGGAGCTGCTTTTTCTCCCTGGCACTGGGGGTGGAAACAATTACGATCGCCTCCGGGGGGACTCCTGCCTGAAGGGCGGCAGAACAAATTCGCAACCGGGACAGGCTGTGCAGAAAGTCAAAAAAGTAGTCTCAAAAGTTACGGCTACCGGCTCTAAAAGGTGTCATTGCGAGCCGAAGCCCTGAGCCGAAGCTCCGAGCGAAGCGAAGAGGTAGCGAAGGGGCTGCGAAGCAATCTAATTCCCGAGCGTAAGGGACACAAGGCTTATCTCTTCTTGGTAATTCCATAAGATGAGATTGCTTCGTGGATTGCTTCGGGGGTTGCTTCGGGGTTGCTTCGGCTTCGCCTCGCAATGACATTCCTCGCAATGACATTACTCCTAACAACTACAATAATAAAGGAATCATGGGTAATCTGCGTTTATCCCTGCCTACCGGTCCCTACGGATCCGTATGGACAGGCAGGTGCGTCCAATTTTTTTCTTGACTTTTTCTCCAATCTTTAGTATAATGTATAACAGAGATAAACGAAATGGGGGGAGATAAAAGTTCAAAGATTATGGAGATTTACCCAAGAACAAACAGGCAACCCAAAAGACTGCTACTTTTAAGATAGCGGGTTATGAAGTGCGAAAACTTGCTTTTGCACATGGCAGTAGCCCCGCAAATGCGGGATTTCCACTTCGTTTCAACAAGCTACTGCACTCCCCAAATTGATTTGAGGTAGCGGAAGGAGGGTATGATGTTTTGGATAGCACTTATTTTGGCTGTTTTTCCACAAGCGAAAGTGGACAAGGTATGTCTTGAAAACAGGGAGAGAAAAGTTGTTTTGGATACAAGAAAGCATGTAGCTCAAAAAACATTGCCCATTGGGAGATGCAAGAGGCACATTCCAAAGGGCAGAGGATTCTTCACAGAGACGCCAGTTTTCTCAGGAAATGTAGGGGTTCAATATATTGAACCCCTAAACAAAAAGGACGACCTCTACATAGGCACTGGAGATACTTTCCTCATAGACACGAACTATGTTCAGAACGGCAATATCATCATCTATGGTGATGGGGTTCTCATCGTGGATAGTGCGAAACTTTCTCTCTCTGGGCACTTAGTGGCGGCAAACCAAGGACAGGCTATTTTCAGGGATAATGCGCATCTGCACTTCAACCAGTATTATGTGGGGCAGTATTATGTTTGGCTCGTGGACACTTCCAAATTCGAGGCCGCGGATGCTACAATTGATGCGAATGGCGTTATGCACTATGCCCAGATTCATGACAATTGCACATACATAGCCAAGCGCACAACCTTTCCCGACTGGACATTCAGGAAGGTCTTCGACAGGTCAACACTCATACTTGAGGATGTTTATCATGTTGGGGACCTCATGGTGGACGATTCTTGCTTCGTTCACTTCACCCGTTGCGATACCCTGATGCACTGGCTGGAGACTCCAGACGGCTCAGTCATTGATATCCAATTTCCTGACCCGGATGCCGTTAGCCACTTTGAGTTTTCAGAAGCGGTACCCGGTGTGGACGGCATAGGCTACACTTTTATTGCCGATACTTGCTGGCGCTGCTGGTGGTCGCTTGAGACCTGGCCAGGATGTTCAGTAACCGTTCACAATTCGGAGATTCGTGGCTCTTGTCTTAGAATACCTGGTTCTGATACCTTCGACATCTATGGTATAACGAACTACCACTTTCACCCCGACCTCCTGGTTCCCCTATCTGATAGGCATCTGGAGTACATAAACACCTATGTCTTCTGGTGGAATTGGTATCCAATGGAAAATACAGTGTTCAATATTGACTCTTGTGTGTTTGGAGAGATGATTGGAAGGGGTAATTCCATAACATGTGCTACCCGTTGTACACATGACGGTGCCACGATAACTCTTAATTCTTCAGATAGTGCGTTTGTTTCGTTCGTTGATGGTGTTAGTTTGGGTTATGTAAGTTCTTATAAGAGATCTACGCTTCTTTTGATTAACACCTGTGTTACTCCGATATGGCCGTATCAATCAATGAATCTTGCACACGGACATTCTTATTTTCTGGCTGTGAATTCATATTTTGAATATGAACCTGAGGCAATGGATACATCTCTATTAATGGTGGCTGCCATAGATAGCCCTTCTACTGGTATGATTGATACGACAATTGATATATATGGCTCTGCATGGATAGATGCAGGTCCGTTTAATTCAATTACTTTTGATAGATGCGAATTGTACTGGACACCAGAAGGAGATTCCATCTGGACACTTATGGATGAATCGACGAGTCAGGTTTACAACGATGTCATTGGCATATGGAATACCTTTGGGATGAGTGAAGGTGGATACGACCTTCGCCTCACGATATGGGATGATGTGGGAGATAGCTTAAAGGCATTCAGAAATATATCCCTACAAAGTCTTGGTATAGAGGAGCAAGATAATCCTGAAGGCTCTTATTTATTCCAGAACTATCCAAATCCATTCAGGGAAAAGACAGTCATCAGTTTGGAGAGCATCAACCATGTTGATGCTGCTGTGACATGGTCACAGCACTCCATACACATTTATGACCTCACTGGCAGGCTTGTCAGGACACTTGTAGACGAGAAAAGGGAGCCCGGTCGTTACCTCGTAAGATGGGATGGCAGGGATAAAGATGGTAAATTTATGCCATCGGGGATCTATTTTTATAAGTTGAAGGTGGGTGATGAGTCCTCGCGGACCAGAAAAATGCTGTTTTTGAATTAGCGAAAGGAGGTAAGATATACAAGGTGATATTTCTTCTGATATTGTTACCCTGGATTGCCAATGCGGAATCACGGGGTTCTGCGAAGCAGGTTGATTTGCTTCACCGGGGTATAGAACAGTTTACCCCGCAAAGCCATGGACTTAGACCCCCAAGGACAGACAAAAAGTTTGTATCAAGAGATATATCCGCACATCCATTCTCAATAAATCGGGATTTTCGTTCCACCCCAACCGGAGTTTCCAACCCCATTGGACGGATGGGATTACATGGAGAAAAGCTTGCCGCCCTGAAGACCGTAAAAGACGATATAATTATCCCAGATTATGCGTTAAGAAACCACAAGATTACACGAGATTAGCACGAGAGATTAAAATAAAGAACCCACAAAAATTAAATGTTTTTCACCCAAAAGGTGAATGCCCATATTTTTTAGCCTCTTATATAATCTGTGAATATCTGTGCTCATCCGTGGTTAATGCATATTTTGGGATTATTGATTCGGTGTTGGTTATCGACCACGATACCACTATCTGCGATAATATCATCTTGATAGAGGACGCACAACTTATTATTCGGGATTGTTCCTTCTTTTTGAAAGGTGATCTAATTGCGCTTCAGAATTCGCTCTTCTCTGTGAAGAATGCCAATTTTGTGATACCGCAGGATTTCATCTATCAATTTATATTAGCTGCCTTAGACTCGGCGACAATAGAGATAAGTAATTCTCGATTCAACTCTGCCAATCTTCCTGTAAATGGTGCTACTATAGACAGAGGCTCCTTCCTTATGGATAGTGTGGACATGGATGGGGCATTTATTACTTTCAGTATATATGATAACGGTTCAATTAATATCAGTTATTCTAACAGAGCAGGCGAGTTTGTTGTGCTTGGGGATTCGGCACAACTTAGTATTGCACACTCTGATACGGTACTCGTCTGGCTTGGCTTCCCAGAAGGTTCCTCGGGTGAACTCCACGGCTCTTTTGGCATGGAAGACTGGGTCGAGGAATTTACCTATCCCGACAGTACTTGCCAGGGAATGAACTATTCCATTGGTGTGGACAGTATTTACGGCCTTATGCTCGCTACGATGGTAGAAGACAGCACCGATGTGACTATATATGATGCACAGCTGCCAAGTTCGGGTAACATCTTTACAGTCCCAATCTGTGATACCATTTCAGGACTCGAGGATGAGTCTCATTATGATGATTGGGTTGCACCATTTCCGGGAAGAAACTTGCACCTCGTAAATTCATCTATCCGCGCTTGGAATCTTTATTTTTTTGGCAACACCGACTTCACTCTCAAGAGTTCGATCTTCGGAGAGTGTCTTTCGAGTGATTCATCTAAAACTACACTTATGAACACGACCTGTGACGGCTTCGGTGGGCATATCGGAGCATCAGGTTCGTCTTTCTTCCTCACATTTTTTGCCACGCTCTATACCGATGCCCTAATGGAGGAAAACTCTATATCTATGTTTCTTTTGACGAACTTTATGTTTGGGCACCTGATAGCGCGGGATATGGCGGTATCGGTGATATACAACACCATTCTTGCCAATCCCATACAAATTTATGACTCAGCTACAGTTATGGTTACAGGTTTATATCCTCCTTCATCCGCATATATTGATGATACTCTCTCTATTCGGGGAAGTGCAACAATAGTCAGAGCACCCGATTCACCGTTTGAATTTGAGGGCTATCGTGTAGAATATGCTCCAGAAGAAGACACAATGCACTTTATCCAATTAAATGACCGTATTACCGAGCCCGTTGATGACGGGGAACTCTGCAAATTTCCAACCTTCGGACTTGATATCGGAACTTATATAATTCGGCTTTGGTATTTCTTCTCCGCCTTTGGAACGAGCGACAGCCTGTCATTTGATAACACGGTCTATTTGGGCTATTACGGAATAGATGAGGGAGACCCCCCTCGGGAACTCTCGTTGTCCGTTTCCCTCAATCCCTTCAGTTCGGCGACCAGTATCTATTACAACATTCCGCAGTTGTCCGAGCTTGAGTTATCTATTTACAATATCTGTGGCCAGAAGATAGCCACCCTCGATAAGGGGACCAAAAAAGCGGGTAGATACATGACGACATGGAGTGCGAGGAACTTCCCTGACGGAGTGTATCTCTGCCAGCTGAAAACGGGGAATGATATGAGAACGAGAAAGATAATAAAATTGAGATGAGTGGTCAGCTCGGAACCTTCCAATTTTTTTTCTTGACTTTTTCCTCGTTTAGTGCTATAATTACTTGATAGGGATCGGTGAAATGATGAGTTACCCTGATTTACCGTCTGTTTCAAGAGGTGCACGGTGAGAGATAAAGAAAAGACAAAAGAGCAACTTGTAAACGAATTGGTGGAAATGCGCCGACGAATTAATGAATTGAAATCGTCAGAAACGCGGCGCGAGGGGTTGGAAGAAGTACTTGAACACAGGCTGATCGCATTGACTCAACCCGTTGGTAAAGTGGGTGAGTTGAAACTGACGGATATCATTGACTTAAAAATTCTGCAGGAGTTGCAGGATGGGTTCGCTGAAGCCCATAATGTTGCTTCGATCGTATTCGAGCTCGATGGCGTGCCGATCACCAAGCCGGGTAACTTCAGCGAGTTCTGCCGTTTGATACGCTCAACTCCGAAAGGGGCACAAAATTGCCAAAAATCAGACGCCGAATTGGCGAGGGAATGCGCTTCCGGTTCGCCGAGTATAGCCCATTGTGCGGCTTTTGAAAAAATAATGGGTGGCGTTGTGCCCATAATTGTTGGCGGCAGACACATAGCAAATTGGGGCATTGGACAGGGAGTAACAGATAAGCTTGATGAAGATAAAGTTCGCCAATATGCCAGAGAGATTGAGGTGGATGAGGAGAAACTTGTTGCCGCCTCAAAGGAATTACGGGTCATGCCGAGGGAGCAGTTTGAAAGGTTTGTCTATTTTTTGGATGTCATGGCGAGACACATTTCCTTGCTCGGTATGCAGAACCTTCAGCAAGCTCGCTGCAACACCAAGCGCAAACACATGAAGGAGGCACTTCAGAGAGCCAAAGATAAGCTGGAGATTGAAGTGGAGAAGCGTACCTCCGAATTGAGGATTGCAAATGAACAACTGAGGAAAGAGATAAGGGAGCGAAAAAGGGCGGAGGAGGAGAAAGAAAAGATACGAGCCCAGTTCTACCAGGCGCAGAAGATAGAGGCTATTGGGAGATTGGCTGGGGGGATTGCCCACAACTTTAACAACCTGTTGACCACCATTCAAGGGTATGCCGACCTGTCGAAGAGGAAGGTCGACGAGAATGACCCTTTGTATAAGTATCTGAGCCATATACACGGTGCCACCGTGCGGGGGACCGACCTCACGCGTCAGTTACTTCTTTTCAGCCGCAGACACCCAATGGAGTTTGCCTCGCTCGACATAAACAGGACAATTGAGTACTTATTGAAAATGCTCGGGAGCCTCATAAGTGAGAGCATCACCGTTTATGTCGACCTGCAGCCCGACCTCTGGACGGTACGGGGTGATAAGGGAAGTATTGAACAGGTGGTTATGAATCTGGCACTCAATGCCAGGGACGCCATGCCCGAAGGTGGGAGGCTCACCATCAAGACCAAAAATGTGACTCTAAAGAAGAAGGACAGCGAGATAATTCCCGAATCACGGCCGGGCGAATTTATTTGCCTATCAGTTGCAGACACGGGGGTCGGCATGGATGAGGAAATCATTCAGCACATATTTGAGCCCTTTTTCAGCACCAAAGAGGCTGGAAAGGGTATCGGACTCGGTCTGTCAACTGTTAAAGGCATCATCGGACAGCACGAGGGGTGGATAAATGTTTGCAGTGAACCCGGGAAAGGCTCGATTTTCGAGGTCTATCTGCCGGCTGTTTCCACAGCTGCAAAATGAGATTGAGGGCTACATGGGGGCTGTTGAGTTATTTTGAGAGATATGTTGAAGTGGTGGTCTGGCTGTGCCTGCGAGAATATGCTGGAGGGCTATAACACATCACCCGTTGGGTAACGAAAGTTGGGTTATGAGAATATCATACTTTTGTATAATTTTTTTGCTCTTGCAGGGGACTATTTTAAGCCGGCAATATAATTTTAAGACATACTCGGTAGAAGACGGCTTGGCACAATCGCAGGTATTTGCTGTTTGTCAAGATGGCAAAGGTTATATGTGGTTTGGTACAAATGGAGGGGGTGTCAGCAAATACGATGGTATGAATTTTACTAACCTGACTACGAAAGACGGCTTGAGCGATAATATTGTCAATTCTATCATCGAGGATCATCAAGGCAATCTGTGGTTTGGGACTGATGTTGGTATAAGTAAATATGATGGTGAAACTTTTACCAATTTCACTATAAAAAAGGGCTTAAATGACAACACAATCTGGGCTACTTTAGAAGATAGCAAAGGCAATCTGTGGTTTGGGACTGATGGTGGTATCAGCAAATACGATGGAGAAACATTTACGAATTTTACCACAAAAGATGGCTTAAGTAATAGTACTATCTATTGTATCACTGGGGATAGTAAAAGTAATATATGGTTTGGGACAAATGGAGGAGGGGTGTACAAATATGATGAGAAAAGCTTTACGAATTTCACCACAAAAGATGGCTTAGTTGATAACACTATCTTTTCCATTTTGAAAGATAGTAAAGGTAATCTGTGGCTTGCCACACACGGAGGTGTAAGTAAATATGATGGAAAAAGATTTACAAATTTCACCACAGGAGAGGGCTTAACTAATGATCGTGTCTCGTTTGTTTTGGAGAACCGTGAAGGCAATATGTGGTTTGCTACCGATGGTGGAGGTGTGAGTGAATATGACGGAAAAACTTTTATTAATTATACCGCAAAAGATGGCTTGAGCAGTGATTTTGTCATGTGTGTTTTGGAAGAGATATCACCGAGCAGAAGCAAGTGGAGAAGGCGCTCGAAACCGAGAAGGAACAACTAAAGCTAATGAACAGCGCCATGGTTAAAAGAGAATTGAGGGTGATAGAACTCAAGAAAGAAATTAATTCCCTCCTCAGAGAACTTGGTAAGGAAGAAAAATATAGTTGGTAAAAAGAACGGGTTTTCGGAACCGATCTGTATGGGAAAAACCTGTCCCCACAAGGTGATTATCCCGGTAGATTTGTAGAAAGGGGTAGCCATCACGACGCCTTGAAACATTCTCTAATTTTTTCTTGACAGGGGTTTAAAGTTGTGGTATAATACAACTCGAGATAAAAATCCATTTGTTTAAAATCATGGTAAGGAAACTCATATACCTAATACTTGTTTTCCTTCTCGTCGGTTGTAGCAGGGGAAATAATGGGGTAACAGAGGTGAAATTCTGGCATGTAATGGGAGGGCCCCTTGGTAAAGCACTTAACGAGCTCATAGATGAGTTCAACGAGGAGAATCCCGGTATACATATCGCATCCGTGAGTATGGGAAACTATCAGGCACTTACGCAGAAGATTATGGCATCTATACTTGCCGGTAATCCGCCAACCATTGCCCAGGTATATGAGTCCTGGACATCAAGCCTTATGCGGGCAGATGCAATACAGCCAATAGAGGATTTTATACGGGGAGAGGATGGACTGTCGGACGAGGAAATTTCTGATATATTCCCCGTGTTTATAAGAGACAACACCTGGGATGGAAGGTTCATAACAATTCCCTTCAATAAGAGTGTGACAACATACTTCTACAATATGGATATGTTTGAAGACGATGGTATAGAGAGATTTCCAGATACATGGGACGAATTTGTCGAGGTGGCAAAAAGATTGACGAAGGACATAGACGGTGACGGTGAGCCCGATGTATGGGGAACAGCGTTTCCCGTTAGTGCGACGATGTTTGAGCAGATATTATATGCGAAGGGGGGGCAACTCCTTTCTCCCGACGAAAAACATCCCATGTTTCAATGTGAGGAGGGTATCGAGGCTATCGAGTTTATACACGACCTCATATATACCCACGATGTTGCATATCTCACCACGGGCTACGAGCATCAGGATGACTTTATTGCGGGGAATGTGGCGATGATATCGGGTTCATCTGTTTCCTATTCATTCATCAGAGAGGCAAAACCCAGTTTCAGAATGGGGCTTGCGCCTCCACCGGGTGACAAGAAGAAAGCGGTTTTTATAGCGGGCACAAATGTCGCAATATTTCGGAACTCCGGAGAAAAAGAAAAAGAAGCCGCCTGGAAATTCCTGAAGTGGTTCACATCAAGCGAGATTCAGGCAAGATGGGCCATTGTGACCGGTTATCTTCCCATCAGAGAATCTACACTCGAACTTCCAGATGTGAGAAAGCACTTGCAAGCTGTTCCGGGGCTCAAAGATGTGTGGGCATCTCTTGACTATGCACTTATAGAGCCAAGGGCACCGGGTTGGCTTGTGGGCAGGAGACTTCTCTCCGATATCGGGATAGAACCCGTGCTACGGGGGGGAATGGGAGTAAAGGAGTCTTTTGCAAGATGTGCAAAAGAAATAGAGAGGGCACTCGCCCTGGAGTGATTATAAACTCAATAAAAAATAAACCCAGAATATGCATTAACCACGCCTGCCTGCCGGTAGGCAGGGATAAGCACAGATCATATAAGAATTATTTAGATTGCGGGTTTTCACCCTTTGGGTGAAAAGATGGTTCTTATTTAATTATTGTCCATACGGATGCTGTGCATAAGTTCTTTATTTGCAAATATCTTGCCTGCCTGCGGTAGGTAGGTGATAATCTTGCCTGCCTGCCGGTAGGCAGGTGTAATCCCTGCCCTGTGAAATAAATTATTTCACGGGGTGAATGGTTTCTTAACGCATAATTTGGGATAATTATATAGCACAATCTCGGTTTTGTCAAGGTAAAAATCAGAAAGGAGGTGTTGTGGATCGTGGAAACCCCATCTGTTATTTGCGCTGCAAAAACGAACTTTTTAAAAAATCGTTACTTGACTACTGGTCCCTACGGATCCGCATGGACAGACAGGCAGCAGGTAGATATGTGTTATATGAAGTTGCGCAATGCTTTAATTATTTTATTCAATATATTTATAAAGTATTTCCACTTTATTTTTTGACTCTTTTTTGTTTTTTAGTTGCATCAATAATTTTTTTGTAAAACTATTTAAATTATAATTCTCGATTTCATCAAGGTCAACCCATCTATATTCCTGTGATTCCTCATTTAAGATAACATCATATGAATCTGTTTTACATTGATAATCTATAAAAATAAAATGTTTCTTTTCATGAAATGAATTATTGTAAATGCATTCTTCTAAACCGATCAATTCTATATCATATACATTCAGTCCTGTTTCTTCTAATATTTCTCTTCTCAAAGCATCTTCCATTTTTTCTCCCAGTTCAATATGTCCACCGGGAAGCACATATTTATTATTCCATTTTTGAGATTTACATAAAAGAATCTTTCCTTCAGGGTTAAATATTACAGCTCCAACGGTGGGTTCTGGATATTTATTCATTATTTTACTCCTTACTATACTTATTAAAGGCGTAATTTCATATAGTGGCTCGCGTGTTTGCGAAGTCCGTCACTTTTGAACTATGGAAATTACGATTACTCGACTCATAAACTATTCTACACTGATAATGCATTTTGTCAAGAAAAGAACTCAAAGGTGCGGGGTTTCGATGAGCCCGAAGGGTAAACCGCATATCCGCTGTTAGCTGCTGTTGTCCATTGTTTCTTTTTCTGCTACGCAAATCAACCTCTCACTCTCAAGATTATACGGTTCCTTATCGAATCCCGAAAACATATGAAATATACGCAGACCTGCGTCAGTAAGAAAAGGTTCAAGTTCTGCTAAATCGTAAGGGCGCTGCTTATGAACCTCGATATCTCCGTTTGAGAATTCAAATACCGTTGTTGCTTCCTTCCTTATTGGGTCATAGTTAAGTTTTTGAACAAAAGATTTCCCACCGAGTTCACGCTTGTGCATCCCCTTATGGCGATTAGTATATAATCGATCCGTATTGGAATCAAAGATGAATAATCCTGATTCGTGAAGGGCCGTAGCAACGCGATAGAACATCGCCTTTGCGCTATTTATATCAGGTAAATAATTGATGGAGTCAAATGTACATGTAACTATGTCAAATTTCTCCTCAATTCGAAAGTGTGTCATATCCTGCACCTCGAAAGAGATATTCGCCAACCCAATCGATTTCGATTTGGCTACTTCGATCATTTGTGGTGAAATGTCTATACCATGAACGAAGTGTCCACGATTAGCAAAGTTTATTGCCAAGGTACCCGTCCCACACGCAAGGTCGAGAATCCTTGCTTGGGTAATACCACGTTCATCGAGGAGTTGATTGATTAAACTTATATATTGCTCTGCGAATTTCCCCCAATCAAGATCGTATACTTGGCTTAAACGTTCATAAATCTTCATTGGCGTAAACACATTTTCCACTTAATGCCCAAAATAGGACAATGGCAGATAGCAGAAGACAGATAAAAGAAGTTGCGAAGGCATTTTGGGCAAAGGTGCGTAGCACCGTAGCCTTTTATCCGCTGGCAGCTATCCTACTCATCAGAAACAAGAGATTTTTCCATAACTAACTCTTTTATGGTTTCAATGATTCTCGAATCGATCTTATCTTTTGTATCGTAGTTTTTATTCCAATATGTATTTTCCCATTTTTCTCCTACAAAATCCGTAATCAAACCTATGTAGATTGACCTCATATCCAGAACTTTAGACACAACATAAAATGGGCTAATCTCTAAATTTATGAAATCAGCTCCTAATTGTCTCCAATCCTTTATTTTTCTTGGCGTTTCCCTATACAGGCTGTCAGTTGTTAACCCATTTAAAAATAAAGTATCTAATTCATTTTTTCGTTTAGCGTAATAATTTAGGAATCGCGAGTCAGGTTCACAGTTTTTCATATCTGAATATTCTTTAGATGTACCGTCTCTGCATATAACTTTTTTGGCAATAAATATACTTCCAGGTTGAACATTATGATTAATCGATCCTCCAGCACCAAAACCAATTAATACTTTGACACCCAGTGCGAAAAGTTCTTCTATTATAATTGCAATAATTGGACCGCCGTAAATTGCCCCTGGAACAATTAATAGATTAAACTCAGAAGAATAATATAATCGATGTCCGTATATAATTTCTCCCTGGATTGGAACACCCCCTAATCTCTTTATCAACCTGTCAGAAGCTCGTCTACCACGAAAACAGACGATAGCGACGCAAGAATCAGGAATAGAATTTTGAATGCGCCGTGTTTCAAGTGCCTCTGTAGCAGTTAGGATTGGCTTTTCCAAACTTTTGCAATCAATATTATCATTCATCTTACACACCCCTCTGCCGACAGGCAGGACATAAAATCAATTTGTGTTGTCCATCTCAAGATCCGTTCCGTCTCAAGACCCGTCCACAGGATCCGTATGGATATGGGCAGGATCCACAGGGAATGGATACGGATCCTTCGGTGGTTGTGGAAGCTCAGTATGTTATTTGCGCTGCGAAAACGATTTTTTAAAAAATCGTAATGGGAGACATTTTTTCTTGTCGTAACGAAGTAGAAATCTCGCCTCTGGTCATACGACCCGCATGGGGAGAACAAATCGCCTTTAACCTGTCTGCCGATAGGTAGATATGTGTTAGATGACGACGCACTAATCCTTCTTTAACTCGCAACATATATACCAGAAACATTTACCGAAGTATATATTCAGAGGGTTTGTGCTTTTGCCAAAAATATTTATAATCTGATCTTCAGAATAGTAATTTTTCAAGACCTTGTATTGTTCACCACTTTCAAGAGTACGTATTTTGTAGGTGTTATCATCTCCTTCATCTTGCACCAGTTTTCCTCCTATGCCTTCATTGAATACGTTGTCGGCTATAAAAATTCTGGATCTGTCCGAAAGTACCCGATGCAAACCTCTTAGGAACACTCCTATTTTCTCTTTCGAGATGTGGGAAACCCAAAAGTTTACCAAACTGCCATCGAAAGAGCATTCAAGAAATGGAAGATTGTAGGCATCACATTTTTGAAAATATGTAGGGCATTTATAGTGTTTAGACCGCGCAATTTCTAAAACTGCATTACTATTATCAATAGCTATAATATTTTTTGCTGACTCAGATAAAAAAGTTGTCCAAAAACCTGTCCCACAGGCAACTTCAAGAACCTTCCGGTTACGAAAGGTTTTCTTTATCGCTTCGGCAATCTTATTCTGTTCGCTTTGCCTTATTGGGTCATCTCGATGATATATTCGCTCGTATTCTCGAGTACGTTTAGAGTAATATTCATCCATTTTATCCATCGATGTCTTTTCTCCTCGTTTGTATATAAATTTTCCTTTTTAAAGGCGGGCTTGGGCATATCACTTAACGGCTTCGGGCTTTATATCGTCAGAGGTAAAATCATACTGATTTCTTTTATGGAAGTGTCTAAACCGACAAGACGATGATAACTATATTTTGGTGCTACAAACATGACTTCTTCATTTTAATTGAGAAATTTCGGATAATGTTTATGTGTAGTTTTCGCCATCTTTTCGATTTGACCACATGACAGTTGATAGTGTCTCCCGTTCAATGAACCGCTATACTCCCATCTTTTATTCTTTCTCGTAACTCCCACAATGCCGTTTTGTTACTGTCATACCTAAGGCACTTCGTAGCTTCTTCATAGCTCAGCCATGAATACTGCGAATGTTCTCCCGAAAGAAGCAAAGCCTTGCTTTCTATCAATACTCCAAAGCAGTACTCGGGAATAACATAGAGACCTGTCTTACTCTTGTGGTCATGAAAGTGGCTTTTTGGAATCATTGCCATAGTATCGAGCTTGAAGTACTTGCTGTCTCTCGGGATTCTTGCTTCTTCATATGCTTCTCTCTGAGCTGCTTCGAGTACTGTTTCATCGTTTTCTCCACCACCAGCTATGAATTGCCAATACCTACCATCGTTTGTTTTGAAAACGGCTAATTCCAGTTTTTCGTTTTCACCGATCACAAACGGGATTACCAATATTTGAAACTTAGCTCTCATGTTGATTCATTCCTGAAGGGCGAAAATTTCGCCTAACAGTTTAAATAATAAACTTCGCCTGTCCAATACCCAGTCCCGCAGGCAATCTCTAGCACTTCATGTCCAGCAAACGCCTGTTGATATCTCGTTTTGATCGGGACCCGAAGCCGTTCAGAAATGGGGTCTGTGTAGCCAGCAGTATCGTCATACTCCGAGGCACGGACAGCGTAGTATTTGACTACATTATCGACCAGGGACATTATCGCTTTCTTTTTCACGCTATCTCCCATTGCAGATAATGTTCCGAGCTTATCTGAAGTCCTGCGAAGCAGGATTTGGGCGGAGTGCCGAAGACACGAAGCCAGATACGCTCTGATAGGCGATGTTGAACGCCTCTATCTCTTCTAACTTTCGTAACCTGCAGACCTATTTCTTCAAAATGGTACCAACTACCAACGGAGCAATGAAGGTCGTTAGCAATACAAGACTCCATACTCTCCCTTTAAGAATGTTGTAATCCGCGAATAACCTACTCCATGAATGACCTATGACATAGTGGCCGAAGCCAAATTCAAACAAAATGGTTAATATAAGCCAAAACGCACCAATCAAAACCAAATCAGTTTTGTTATAGTCGATTTTCAAATTACTGATGAATAGATATGTCCCCGCTAAGATAACACAGATAAAAATGATTGTGCTAATTACATGCCCAGCATATTCACCTACTTTAGGTGTTACGAATGATTCCCTGAACCCTCCATTCAGGATAGCCGCAATGACAAATATAAACCAAACACCAAAAGCATATAAAAATAACTTTGTCTTCATTTTCATCACCTTTCCCTTTCAATAATTTTCCATTTTGTGAATATCCTTCAAGTGCTCAATTTCGCCCATTGCTTTCAGGACTCTCTCGGGTGTAAATGGAGTCTTTCTTATTCTCACCCCAACTGCATCATAAATGGCATTTGCAATTGCCGGACAGGGACCGTTTATGCATACCTCTCCGACACTCTTCGCCCCGAAGGGACCAGATGGTTCGTGTGATGGAATTAGAACTACCTTCATCTCGGGAATATCCATCGCAGTAAATATCTTATAATCCCGAAAAGATGCGTTCCTCATCTTGCCATTCTTATTAAAGATGAATTCCTCGGTGAGGGCATAGCTTATCCCGTTTATTATCGAACCCTCAACCTGTCCCTCGGCGAGTTTGGGATTAATTGCGGTTCCGCAATCGACACATGCAACATATTTTTCCACTTTTATCTTTCCCGTTCCTCTGTTTATAAGAATTTCCACAAAATGTGCTGCGAATGGCGGTGGTGACTTGTGAGAAATATGAGACATAGAGGCGATTATCTGGTGCTGGTTCGTTTCATAAAGGGCATTACAGGCTATCTCCCGATAGGTAACCGAGCTATTTGTCTTTTTGCTGACGACCTTACCATTCTCTACCTTGAGATTTTCTTTACTTTCGTTTAGCATTTTCTCCCCGATGAGGATGATCTCTTCGAGCACCTTTCTCGCCGTTTTGAGAACCGCCCCACCAGATATATATGTTGTGGATGAGGCATAGGCGCCGACATCAAAAGGTGTGAAATCTGTATCCGATGAATAAACGATAATTCTCTCCGTCGGCACCTTCAGGGTCTCGGCGGCTATCTGGGCAAGGATGGTATCCGAACCCGTCCCCAGGTCTGTGGCGCCCACAAGAAGGTTGAACGAGCCGTCTTCGTTCATCTTAATGGTTGCCGCTCCCATATCTACAGCGGGAATTCCGGAGCCCTGCATCATAATTGCACATCCATATCCCCTTTTCATCTTCCCTTCTTCCTTTGGCTTTTTCTTCCATTTGATGAGTTTAAAACCCTCTTCTATACACAGTGGAAGTTTGGAGGAGCTTATTACCTGGGGAATTCCCTTTTTCCCCTCACCAAGGGCGTCAAATATGGGTGATGTCTCTCCCTCCTTTATGTGGATTTTTCTCCTTAAATCTACGGGGGCCATTCCGATCTTCTCCGCTATCTCATCGAGCATGGATTCCGTGGCGAAATATCCCTGTGTTGCACCGTATCCACGATAGGCGCCCGCAACCGGCAAGTTGGTGTACACTACCTTCCCCTCGAATCTCACATTCGGACATCTGTACAGAGGAAGGACCTTGCTCCCGGTATTATACATTACGGTAGTGGCATGTGAACCATAGGCGCCAGTATTGGACAGAATTCTCATATCTATTGCGGTGAGGGTGCCGTCTTTCCTTGCCCCAACTTTTAGAACTGTGATTATGGGGTGTCTCGTCCTCGAGGTGAACTCCTCACTTCTGGTGAGTTCGAACTTTGCCGGTCTTTCCGTCTGAAGGGTCACATAAGCCGCAATGTACTCAAGATAAACCTCCTGCTTTGTACCGAAAGCACCTCCTATCCTTGGTTTTATCACCCTTATCTTACGAATAGAAATTCCCAGAACATTTGCACATATTCTTCTCACATGAAAGGGAACCTGAGTTGATGTCCTGATAACAAGACGCCCGTTTTCATCAAGGTAGGTAATAACGATATGGGGTTCTATTGGCGTATGCTGTGCGTAGTGGGCCTCATATCTGTTCTCAAGTACAACATCTGCCTCCCCGAATCCCGCATCGAGATTCCCAACATTTACCTCTACTTCTCCCACAAGGTTGTGTTTGGGGTCGAGAATACCACTGGAGTCTTTCTCGTCGTGGATGATAGGCGCCCCGTCTTTTAATGCATCTTCGGGGTTGAATACGGGAGAAAGAATCTTGTATTCTACATCTATTTTCTTTACCGCATCGAGTGCTATTTCCGGGGATTCAGCCGCCACACACGCCACCCGATCGCCAACGAACCTCATTTTTCGAGGGAACATCACGCTATCGTAGGGCGAAGGCTCCGGATACCCCTGTCCAGCGGTCGTATGGGGGACCCTCGGGGTATTTTGATGCGTGAGGACAAGGGCAACTCCCGCCATCTTTTCCGCCTCTCTGGTATCAATACTTTTGATTACAGCGTGAGGATGAGGACTCCTCAAGAATTTGATAAAGAGCATATCTTTGAGGTCTATATCGTCAGTAAATACCGGATTCCCCTTGACCAGGCTGTATCCATCCACTCGCTGGATATTTTTTCCGACTTCTTTAAACATTTTTATTCAGGGTCTCCCCCACTCTTTTTATTGCCTTTACAATCTTCACATACCCGGTACATCGACAGAGATTACCCGAGATTGCCTCCTTTATCTCCTTCTCCGATGGATGTGGATTTTTATCAAGCAGTACCTTCGTTGCGAGTATCATCCCTGGAGTACAGAATCCGCATTGAACCGCTCCTTCCTCGAGAAATGCCTGCTGAATAGGATGGAGTTCTCCTTTTGGTGAAAGGCCTTCAAGGGTTATAATACTATGACCCGAGACCTGTGGGGCAAAGATGAGACAGGACTTAACAAGTTTTCCTTCGAGAATTATACTGCAGGCACCACATTCTCCCTCTTCACATCCCCTTTTTACGCTCTTATATCCCTTTCTTCTGAGCAAGTCAAGAAGACGCTCACCGGGCGATGTCTCCAACTTTTTTAGAACCCCATTTATTTTGACTTCAATCTGCATGAATTCTTCTTAGGACGCACCTGCCTGTCCATTCCATTCGGATGCTGTGCAACGGATCCGTAGGGACCGGTAGGCAGGGATTAACGCGGATTATTATGATTTGTGGGTCTCTTTTTAAAGTAATTTTCCTAA
>JGI24025J20009_10000981_pt1 | contig 21966 bp, 27 predicted proteins | sample Cruoilmetagenom3_FD_20009 | JGI IMG/M metagenome (IMG submission 20009) | reverse complement strand
TTATGGCAATAGTTTTAATCCAGCAGGGAGAGAGAAAAATTCCTGTACAATATGCTAAGCGAATAGTGGGGAGAAAAGTATTTGGTGGGCAGAGCACATATATCCCACTTAAAGTTAATCAATCAGGAGTAATGCCAATCATTTTTGCAATAGCTGTTATGCTTTTTCCTGCAACAATTGCTCAGTTCATACCAGTTTCGTGGCTTCATTCATTTGCTGATTTGTTAAGTCCTCAGAGTGGCGGCAGTATAAATCCTGTTTATGTTACAACTTATGTTGTTCTTATTATTGTCTTTGCATATTTTTATACGGCTATTACCTTCAATCCTTTAGATACAGCAGATAACCTCAGGAGATATGGTGGATTTATCCCCGGGATGAGGCCTGGCAAAAATACTGCTGATTATTTAACAAATATTTTAAATAGGATAACTCTTCCGGGCGCGGTTTTTTTGGCTATAATTGCTTTGCTTCCAGAGATATTAATTGTTTATTTAGGACTTCCATTCAGGTTTGGAGGAACTTCATTGCTAATTGCTGTGGGTGTGGCACTTGATACTATGAGGCAACTGGAATCTCAGTTGATAATGAGAGATTATGAAGGATTTTTAAAATGAGGTTAGTACTATTGGGTGTGCCTGGAGCTGGCAAAGGAACCCAGGCTGAAAAGATTTCTGAGATAATTAAAATACCTCATATTTCAACTGGTGATATTTTGAGAAGTGAAATAAAAAGAGGCACACCTTTAGGTAAAAAGGCAGATGAGTATGTTAGAAAAGGAAAGTTAGTACCTGATGAGGTAATTATAGAAATAATAAAGGAAGAAATTAATAGAGGCGGGTCTAAAGATGGATTTTTATTAGATGGGTTTCCTAGAAATTTAAAACAAGCAGTAATTCTTTCAAATATGATGAACAAGCTTGGGCTGAAGCTAAATAAGGTAATAAATATAGTTGTCAATAGTGATGAGGTAGTAAAAAGGCTTAGCAGTAGAAGAATATGTATTAATTGTAAAAAAATATACCGTTTTAATAACCGCCAGAGCGGAGATATAAATAGATGTCCGGAGTGTGGTGGAAAATTAATAAAGAGAAAAGATGATAGTATAGATGTTATCAAGAAAAGACTTGAAATATATGAGAGTGAAACCAAACCTCTTATAAATTATTATAGCAACAAAGCTTTATTAGTAAATATTAATGGCATAGGGACTGAGCAAGAGATAACTGAAAGGATACTAAAACATTTATGATAATATGCAAGTCAGACAGTGAGATTAAACTGATGCAAAAAGCTGGAGAGGTTGTAGCTAAGATTTTTTTAAAAATAGAAAAAGTAATAAGGCCTGGTATTACCACTGGTTATTTGAACAAAGTAGCAGAAGAAATAATAGCTTGCGAAAATGCAGTTCCTGCTTTTAAGGGATATATAAGTAGAATTAGCAGCAGGCCTTTTCCAGGCAGTGTCTGTGTTTCTATAAACGAAGAAGTGGTACATGGAATACCAGGAAATAGGATCATAAAAGATGGAGATTTAGTATCAGTAGATACTGGTGTAAAATTAAATCAGTTTTATGGAGATGCTACTAGAAGTTATAAAATAGGCAGTACAAGCAAGACTGTAGATAAATTGTGGAAGACAACTTACGATGCACTTAATTTAGGTATTAAAAAATGTATAATAGGAGGTAGGCTTTCTGATATTTCTAACCAGATTGAAAAGAGAGCTGCTACTGATGGGTTTTCAGTAGTTAAGGATTTTGTAGGTCATGGAATTGGCAGAAGCTTGCATGAGGATCCGCAAATATTAAATTATGGTCCTCCAGGTCAGGGGCCTGTTCTTAAAAGAGGAATGGCGCTGGCAATTGAACCCATGTTAAATGAAGGTAGAAGTGATGTAGAAATACTGAGTGATATGTGGACTGTAGTAACTAAGGACAGAAAGCTTTCCTGTCATTTTGAGGACACAGTTGTAATTACAGAAGATGGTCCATTAATTTTGACCAGGATTTAAATAATGGAAGTTAGAAAGTAATGGTAAAGATAAAATATAGGTGTAGACATCAGTAGTTTTTTTTGATATTCTACATATTTGCTTTTTCATAGCAATAATATAAGGAGGCTGTAAAATTACAAAGAAGGAAGGCGTTATAGAAGCAGAAGGAACTATAATGGAATCTCTTCCAAATGCCATGTTTAGAGTGAAACTTGATAATGGTCATAAGGTACTAGCGCATATTTCAGGTAAAATGCGTATGCACTATATAAAAATTCTACCTGGAGATAGAGTGAAAGTGGAGATATCGCCTTATGACTTAAGCAGAGGAAGAATTACTTTTAGGAAAAAATAAAAAATTTAATCTAAAGCTTATTACTCAGGAGATAGTTAAAATGAAAGTAAGATCATCGGTAAAAAAGATTTGTAATAATTGCAGGATCATCAAAAGAGAAGGAAAAGTTATTGTGATCTGCAAGAATCCTCGTCATAAACAGAGGCAGGGTTAAGGAGGTTGTTTAAGTGGCAAGAATTGCTGGGGTTGATATACCCAGAGATAAACATATATGTATAGCACTAACTTCTATATTTGGAATTGGTAGATCCAATGCAAAGAAAATATTAAATAATTTAAATATAGAAGAAAGTATGAAGACAAAAGATTTAACTGAAGACGAGGTAGTTAAAATCAGGGAATATATTGATAATAACTATAAGGTAGAAGGAGATCTTAAAAGAGAAATTAGCCAGAATATTAAGAGGTTAATTGAAGTAAATTCTTACAGAGGAATAAGGCATAAAAGGGGACTGCCTGTAAGAGGTCAAAGGACTCATACAAATGCAAGAACCAGAAAAGGAAGAAGAAAGTCAGTTGGTATAAGGAAAAAAGTAAGATAATCTGCATAAATGAATAACCAGGAGGTAAATATTGGTTAGGAGAACTACTACTAAAAGAAGACTGAGAAAGAAAGAGAAAAAGAACATAAATTATGGGATTGCTCATATTAAGTCTACTTTTAATAATACTATAGTTAATATAACTGATCTCGGTGGAGATACAATTGCCTGGGGTAGCGCAGGGACAATGGGCTTTAAAGGTTCCAGAAAAAGTACTCCATTTGCTGCTCAAGTAACTGCTAATTCAGTTGCAAAACTTGCTCAAGAACATGGAGTTGTAAAAGTAGATGTTAGGGTTAAAGGTGTAGGTTCTGGAAGAGAAACAGCAGTAAGGTCGCTGCAAGCCGCGGGTCTGGAAATTGGGAAGATAACTGATGTTACCCCGGTTCCTCATAATGGATGCAGACCATCTAAAAGAAGAAGAGTTTAAGTAATTTTAAAAGGGAGCTATTGATAAATGAGTATGATAAAAAGATCAGTTTGTAAATTATGTAGAAGAGAAAAACAGAAATTATTTTTAAAAGGGCAGCGATGCTTTACAGATAAGTGTGCACTTGACAGGAAACCGTACCCTCCTGGTCAAAAAGCAAAGATGAGATTAATTGAAACCGAATTTTATACACAGCTAAGGGAAAAGCAAAAAGCGAAAAGATATTATGGTATACTGGAAAGACAGTTTAGAAATTATTATAAAAAAGCTGTAAGAAAAAGGGGAATAACTGGAGAGACTTTGCTCCAGTTATTAGAAACCAGGCTTGATAATGTTATTTATCTTATAGGTTTTGCTACTTCGAGAGCACAGGCTAAACAACTTATATCACATGGACATATATTTGTGGATGGGAGAAAAGTAGATATACCGTCATATCAACTAAAAGAAGGACAGGAAATAAGTGTATCGCCCTCCAGTAAAGAGATTACTCCTGTTCTGGAAGCTAAAGAAAGTGGTAGTAGTCTTACTCCTCCAGAATGGCTTGAGGTTGACCTGGGCAATCTAAAAGGTCGTCTTTTGAAAATTCCTGAGCGGGACGAGATAAAGGTTCCTATAAATGAGATGATGATAGTAGAGCTTTATTCAAAATAAACTAAACACTCTTTTACTTTAGGAGGTAGATATAAATTGCTAAAAATGCATAAGCCAGCAGTAGAAATGAAGCATAAAAATGAATTTGAGGGAGTATTTGTTATAGAACCATTGGAAAGAGGTTTTGGACATACTTTAGGGAATTCGATTAGAAGAGTACTTCTTTCATCTGTTGAAGGTGTGGGAATAACTAAAATAAGAATAGAAAATACAGAACATGAATTTTCTACTATAAAAGGTTTAAAAGAAGATGTTATAGAATTTATTGCTAACTTGAAAGAAGTAGTTTTTAAAATGGAAAGTGATGAGCCTGCTGTACTAAAGCTTGAAAAGAAAGGGAAGGGTATCATTAAAGCAGCAGATATAAAAATACCTTCGGAAGTTGAAGTTGTTGATCCTGATGCTTATCTTGGTACTCTAACTAATAAGGGATCTATAAAAGTAGAAATGGTGTTAGAGAAGGATAAAGGATATAGATCTGCGGAAGAAAATGTAGCAGAAGGAGAATATATTGGTGTTATCCCTATTGATACTATATTTTCTCCTATTAAGAGGGTTACATTTAAAGTTGAAAATACCAGAGTTGGTCAAATGACTAATTTTGATAAGCTAATAATGGACATTAAAACTGATGGTAGTGTAAAACCAGAAGATGCTTTAAGCCAGGCATCTAAAATTATAAATGATTATATGTCACTTCTTATTGATTTGTCAGATAAAAAAGTTGCAAATGATCCAATATTTGAAGAAATAGAGGAAGAAGAAAAAAAACTGGAGTATCCTTCAATAGAAGAATTAGAACTTTCAGTAAGATCTTATAATTGTCTGAAAAGGGAAGGAATAGACACTGTTGAAAAGTTGTTGCAGTATAGTGAAGAGGAACTTCTTGATATCAGGAATTTTGGCCAAAAGTCTATTAAAGAAGTAAAAGATAAGGTTAAAGAACTTGGATTGTCATTTAAGAAAAAGTAGGAGTTGTAAGAAGGTAGAATATGGTAGCACCAAAAAAGGGAAGAAGGTTGGGTGGAAGCAGCAGTCACCAAAAAGCAATTGTTAAGAATTTAGCTGTTTCTCTGTTTGATAATGGGAGAATAGAGACAACAGTTGCTAAAGCTAAAATTTTACGTGGCTTTGTGGATAAGTTAATTAATCTTGCAAAAAAGGGAGACTTATCATCAAGAAGGAACTGCTTTCGTTTAATTAGTAATTATAGGATAGTTCAAAAACTTTTTAATGAAATAGCTCCTGATATGTATAATAGGTCAAGTGGTTTTACCAGAGTTATTAAATATAAAAATAGATTAGGAGATGGAGCTCTAATTGTAATAGTAGAGCTTGTTAAATAGGGAGCTGCTAATTATTGTTATTTTGAAATATAAATATTTTTAAGATAATTTGATGAATAATTATATGGCTGTAGTAGAATATGATGGAACTTTGTACAATGGGTTTCAGATACAGCCTCAGGGCAGGAGGACTATCCAGGGAGAGCTAATAAGAAGTCTTTCTATCGTACTTCAGTCTTTAGTGAAGATTAGTTATTCAGGCAGAACAGATTCTGGTGTTCATGCGATATATCAGGTAATAAATTTTAAAACTGATAAAGCATTAGATTTGTATAGATTTAAATGGTCGGTAAATAGCTTACTTCCAGATGATATAGTTATTAAAAGCGTAAAAAAAGTAAGAGAATCTTTTGATGCCAGAAGAGATGCAGCTTTGCGAGAATATACTTATTTTATTGTAAACAGTAGTTATCAGAGTGTTTTTTTAAAAAAATATAGCATACTGGTTACAAAAAAAATGGATTTAAATTTAATGAAAAAAGCAGCAAGAATGATTGTAGGAACACACGATTTTAGATCTTTTTGCAGTAGTGGTAATAATAAATGTAGCAAGGATAGCCAGAGTTTTGTTAGAAGAATATTTAAATTTACTATTAGAAAGAGCAGAGGAGATTTAGTAATATTTAAAATTTCTGCGAATTCATTTTTATATAATATGGTCAGGATTATAGTTGGGACAGTGCTGGAATTAGGCTGCGGAGAGAGAGATTTAGAAAGTATAAGAAAAGCCACAGCAGGCAAAGACAGGCAGTTGGCTGGAAAGATAACACCTGCTAAAGGATTGTTCCTTACAAGGGTAGTATACTAATAGGTAATTGGGGGATGTTATGGTTAATGTTGGTATGAAAACATATAGTGCAAAAAATGAAAATGTTGAAAGAAAGTGGCTTTTAGTAGATGCTAAAGGAAAGACTTTAGGAAGATTGTCTACAGAGATAGCAAAACTTCTCAGGGGAAAACATAAACCTATATTCACGCCACATATAGATTGTGGTGATTATGTTATAGTTATAAATGCAGGCGGAGTCAAGGTGTCTGGCAATAAAATGAAGCAAAAAAAATATTACAGACATTCAGGATATGTTGGTAATTTAAAAGTTATAAATTTAGAAGAGATGTTCAAAAAGTCTCCAGAATTTGTTTTAAAAAATTCAGTAAAGGGAATGCTTCCTCATAATATTTTAGGTAGAAATATAATTAAGAAATTAAAAGTATATGCAGGTGAGAATCATCCTCATAAGGCACAAAAACCAGAAAAAATTGATATATAAATAATAAAGTGATCAGGAATTTATAACATATTACAATGTGTGTTAGTTTAAGAATTTAGAAGAAAAAGGAGATAGATATTGGCTGAAAAAGTTTGTTACTACGCAACTGGAAAGAGAAAAGAGTCTATTGCTAAAGTCAGACTTTTTCCAGGCAAAGGGAAGATAATAGTAAATAATAGGGATTTTAAAGATTATTTTAGGAGAGATTCTCTTACAACTATGATTTTAGAACCTCTTAAGTTAACTGGTACCGATGATGCTTATGATATAGTTGCAGATTTGAAAGGTGGAGGAATATCAGGGCAGGCTGGTGCTATACGGCATGCTATTTCTAAAGCTCTTCTTGAAATAAATGGCGAGTTCAGGCCTATATTGAAAAGAGAAGGTTTTATAACCCGTGACAGCCGAGTAAAAGAAAGAAAAAAATACGGTCTAAAAAAAGCGAGGAAAAGGCCACAATTTTCTAAAAGATAGCATTCTTTTCTTAATGAAATACCCTTGTTTAAAAATAAATTTAAAAAAGATTGCAGGCAACTGTAAGATTATAAACGACCGATGTACTATGGAAGGTATATCGGTCGTTGTCTTTTAATCTTAATTATTTTGGTTTATTATCTTGTATGAATTCGCCGTTTGTAAAAAGAAAATATATAAAAGTATGATGGAAAATAGAAGAATAATGAAACGAAGGATTTAAGGAAGTGCTATAGTGGAGTGAAATAATTATGGAAATATTTGGAGTTGGTACTGATATAATAGAAGTAGAAAGAATCAAGCACGCTATTAAAAAAAACTCAGGATTTCTAAAAAGAGTTTATACTGAAAATGAAATAAATTACTGTGAAAAAAAAATTAAGGGCAAGTACCCCAGTTTTGCTGCTCGTTTTGCAGCAAAAGAGGCGGTTGCCAAATCATTGGCTGAAGGGGTTAGTAAGAATATATCCCTGAATGAAATTGAACTAATAAATATGGATAATGGAGCACCTTATATAAAATTGTATGGAAAAACCTACAAGTTTTGTAAGAAGCTTAATATTAAAGAGATTAAAATATCGGTTTCTGCTACGAAAAATTATGCAGTAGCTTTTGCCACAACTATTCTATAAATATATCTGAAATCATGACAGCAATGTGTTATTGTATATATTACGAGGTGATTAAATTGAAAAGATTAACTACTAGATTAGAAGAGGAAGTCCATACTGATTTGAAAATAATATGTGCTATAAACAACATTAGCATCCAGGAATACATGGGAAATTTTATTAAAGATAGTATTAAAAAAAGAGAAAACATTAAATTATTATTGATTTAGAAAAATTTTTTAAAAAGGATATTTAATTATTAAATAATGGAAGATAAAAAAGTTAAAGCAGGGAAGAATTAAAATGAAATTAAATAGAATTCTAAAAGGCAGCAGGGTGGCAGAAATAGACAGGAAATGCATAAATAATGGAATTGATTCAAAGTGGCTTATGAATAATGCAGGTACTAGTGTAGCTAAGATTATTATAGAAGACTTTAAGAGTAAAAAATCTGGGGGTAGCATAAAGGGCCTGGTAATTTGTGGTGGTGGAAACAATGGCGGCGATGGTTTTGTAGCTGCTAAGAATTTAATAAACTCAGGCATAGATGTAAGAATATTTTATGTATCTTCACCTGAGAGATTTAGTTCTGATTGCCAGTATCATTTTAAAGAGCTTGCAGTGGTAGCAGAAGGGAAATTATTTTATTTAAATTTGGAGGATAAAAATATTCAGACTATTTTCAGGAAAGGATTAGAAAAGTCCGATTTTATAGTGGACGCTATTTTTGGGACTGGTACCCATGGAAAAGAAATTTATGGGCCTTCCAGGCAAATAATAGATGATATAAATTTAGCAAAAGAAAAAAATAAAGATTTAAAAGTTTATTCTGTAGATATTCCTTCAGGAGTTGATTCTGACTCTGCAAAAATCCTGGGATGTGCGGTGAAAGCAGATGTTACAGTTACATTTGCATGTAAGAAGTTAGGGCTGGTAAATTATCCAGGAGCTGAATTTGCAGGCAAAGTTAAAGTAGCAGATATTGGCATACCTGATAGCTATCTTGAAGGATATGAACAAATTTTTGAAGCTGATTTAAAATGGGTATCCAGCATGATTCCATATAAAAAGCCATGGACTTATAAACATGAAGTAGGAAAGTTGCTGGTGATTGCAGGTTCTGCAGGATTTACTGGCGCAGCTACTATGACATGCCTTGCAGCTATGAGATCTGGAGCTGGTCTGGTAACACTTGTTTGTCCATGGGAACTTAATAGTATATTTGAAGAAAAACTAACCGAAGTTATGACATATCCTGTAGAACAAACAGAAGATGTCTCTATACATATAGACAGTCTTGACGAAATAGTAGAATTAAGCGATGGATTTGATGCACTGGCAATTGGTCCCGGCCTTTCAAGGAATCCAGGTACAATTTGTTTAGTTAGAGAACTGCTGAACAAAATTAAGAAGCCAACAGTTCTAGATGCTGATGGGCTTCGTGCGCTTTCGGGCCCCAGAGAAATAGAGGATGAAAAGGATTTAGACCTTTCGCATGTTATAATTACTCCCCATGCTGGTGAACTGGCAGTTATATTAGGAAAGGATTCCATAGGTTTAGAAAATAGGATGGAATCTAATTTAAAAGTAGCTAAGAAATATAGGTTAGTTTCAGTTTTGAAGGGTGCTAAAACTTTAATTACTGAAAGCAGTGGGAAAACTTTTGTTAACCCAACTGGGGACTGGGCACTGGCGACAGCTGGAACAGGGGATATTTTAACTGGTATAATTGGCTCTCTTCTCTCTCAGGGGATGAACCTTTTAGAGGGTGCAGTATGTGGAGCTTTTATACACGGGTATTCTTCTGATATAATGGTAAAAAGCATAAGCAGGACATCTCTTATAGCCACAGACCTTCTGAAGGGAATAAAAGGTACTTTTTTACAAATAGAAAAAATAAAATACCGGGGGAGTTCTAAATGACGAAAGAATTATTAGCAAAAGATATTATGACAAAAAGAGTTATTAGTATTAGTAGGGATGCTTCAATAGGAGAGCTCTCGGAGTTACTTGTAGGAAATAAAATAAGCGGGGTGCCTGTGATTGATGAGAATGGTAAATTGGTTGGTATTGTTACTGAGGCAGATATAATAGTTAAAGATGCTGATCTTCATTTTCCAAGATATTTTAAACTTTTAGATGGGATTATTTATTTAGAAAGTTTTAGAAAGTTTAAAAGGAATTTAAAGAAGTATATAGGAATTAAGGTAGAAGATATAATGACTGATAAGGTAGAAGTTGTTAAAGAAGATACATCAGTTAGTGAGATAGCTAATATAATGATGAGCAGTAATATTAATAGAGTTCCAGTAACTGATGAAAAAGGTGGCCTGGTAGGGATAATTACAAGGAGAGATATAGTAAAATCTATGATTAAAAAAGATAAATAGAAAGAGTTTTGATAAATCAATATATTATTAATATACGTCTGCATGCATTACTTTATATGTAGAACATATATGGAATATAAACATATATATAAAACGTAATTATTTATAGCAGAATATCTTGAAAAACAATCTATGAGAGATACCACTAAAATAACAAAGAGATTTGTCTGGGCTGAAATAAATCTAAAAAATCTTGGCCACAATTTAAGTATTATTAAATCCTATGTTAACTCTTCTCAAACTAAAATAATGGCGATAGTTAAAGCTGATGCCTATGGTCATGGAGCTGTAGAAGTATCAAGGCAGGCAGTAAAAAGTGGTGTATATGGTTTGGGTGTATCTCTTGTAGAAGAAGGAATTAAATTAAGGAAGGCAGGTATAAATGTTCCTATATATATTTTAGGTGAGCCTTCACTGTCTGTTTTAGAAGATGCAGTAAAATATAACTTAATTTTGTCTGTAAATTCATACAAAACGGCTGATATAATTTCTAAAAAATGTTCATATCTTGGAAAAAAGGCAGTAGTACATATAAATGTTGATACAGGTATGAATAGAATTGGAATAAGTTTTAAAAATGCTATTTCTGAGATTATTAAAATAAGTTCTCTTCCAGGTTTGAAGATTGAGGGTGTGTTTACTCATTTTTCCTGTGCGTACAGAAAGGATGATTCTTATACCAAATTACAGTGGAATAAATTTAGAGAAACGATTCAAGAATTAAAAAATAATAAGGTCAGGATAGGGCTATTTCATTGTGCGAACAGTGCTGCTTTCCTGCGGTATAAGAAGATGCACATGGATATGGTAAGAATAGGAATTTTGATGTATGGACTGAACCCTTTTGATGGAAACAGCAGCAAATGGCTAAGTAAGGAAACTGCTGATGTTCTATCTAATTTTAAATCTGTATTAAGTCTAAAAGCTAAAATATCTTTTATAAAAAGAATACCTGCAGGCCAGTATATTTCTTACGGCTGCACCTTTAGAACTAAAAGAGAAAGTGTCATAGCTACTATACCTGTTGGCTATGCTGATGGATATTCAAGGTTGCTGTCTAATAAATCTAAAGTGTTAATTAATGGTAAGTTTGCTCCAGTAGTGGGTAATGTTACTATGGATCAAATTATGATAGATGCTACAGATGTTACTAATGGCAGTAGTATTTCTACAGGAGATGAAATAGTTTTAATTGGTGATTCTGAAGGTAAAAGAATATCAGCAGAAGATCTTGCAGACTTAGCAGGAACGATAAATTATGAGATAGTGTGTATGTTGAAATCAAGAATCCCGAGAATATATGGGTATTGATAGAGATATTGGAGAGTTATTGAATAAGAGGAAAATGGTGAAGGATAGATAGAAGACTAATTTCCACAATTGAGAATATTATGGTATGTAATATAGTGGTATGTGATATAGGAATATTGGGCAAGGTAAAAATGATAAAAGAAGTACCAAGATGTTTAAGATAACACAAATTTATATGATTACTTTATATAAACAATTTAAGTTAAAAGTTTTGGAAAAATAAAAATAGGAGGAGACTAAATGAAGGTAGTTGCTTTTAATGGCAGCCCAAGGAAAAAAGGGAATACATCTATTGCAATACAAACAGTTTTTAACAAGCTGGAAAAAGAAGGAATTGAAACTGAACTTGTCCAGATAGGTGGTGACAATATACATGGATGTAATGCCTGTGGAGTTTGTAAAAAAACTGCAGACGGGTTTTGTGCTATTAGCGGTGACATTCTCAATAAATGTCTTAAAAAGATGTATGAATCTGATGGAATAATTATTGGTTCCCCGGTTTATTTTGGTTCAGTAACAACAGAAACGAAAGCTTTAATAGACAGATCTGGATTATGTGCAAGAGCTGGCGGATATCTGCTGAAGAGAAAAGTATGCGCTGCTGTAGCTGTTGCGAGGAGACAGGGCGCAGTTTCAGTATTTAATCAAATTAATAATTTATTTATTTTGAATCAGGCTATTATACCCTGCTCAATTTACTGGAATATAGGTATTGGTAAAAATATTGGAGAGGCAGAAAATGATGAAGAAGGTATGAAGACATTTAAGGTTTTAGGTGAGAATATGGCCTGGCTACTGAAAAAGTTAAAAGCTTAATACCTATAATATTTGTATCTAAAGTTAGTAGAAAGCAGAGTTTAATGATAAGTGAAGCCGAAAAAAGGACTTTTATAATATTTATATACAATATATTTCTAATTGTTATTAAATATAGTATTGATTAAGGATGGGATATGAAAGTGGAAAATGTATTTTACCATAAAAGATATAATGATATAAGGTTTTGATGTTAATAAAAAAATAAAAAAAGTTTTAGAAAAAAATTGAATAAATAATATATTATGTTAGAATTGGCAAAGATGTCAGGAAATTATAAGAAAAAATTTAATTAAGAGGTGATGATGGGAACAGAAGGGATATTATTAGCAGATGCAGCTGAAGATTACGCTGCTATCGCTGGAAGTGGTATTTTTGCAAGTCTTGCAGGTATATGGATATGTGCTGTAGTTTTAGCAATACTGGTTGGACTTTTTTTCTTAGTAATATGGATTATTGCTCTTGTTGACTGTGCTCAAAGGAAAAATAATGAATTTCCCAATGGTGGAGAAAATGCTAAAACAATCTGGCTTGTAATCTTAATTGTGACATTTTTTGTTGGCAATTTACATGGGATAGCAGCAATTGTTTACTACTTTGTGGTCATGAAAAAAATGCCCAGGAAAACAAAAGAGGTAAAGGAAGTAAAGTAGTTTACTTGAACTATTTTTATTATTTATGCTATGTTTTATTGAAAATATATAATAATTTTATTAATTGTTTGGGTATAAATATTTTAATGTTAGAATTTACCAAATTATTATAAACATGATGCTAAAATTAACAACTAATTTTAGTTAAGGAGGGAAAGAATGAGAAAATTGATGGTGCGGTTATCTGTAGCAATCTGGAGTTTGCTTATGGTAGCAGGATTTTTGCTGACTGGATGCAGTAAAGGTAATACCGGAGAAGCTGCTGCCGGCGGTCTTGTTGCAGGTGCAGTTTGTTTATGGGTATTTTTTGTAGCAGTTTGGATTTTCCTGTTTGTAGTATGGATTATAATGTTGATAGATGTAGCTAAGAGACCAAATGATCAGTTTCCAGGCGGTGGGGAAAATGCTAAAACCATGTGGCTTATTATAGTAATTTTAACTGGCGGCATTGGTGCAATTGTATATTACTTTATGGTTAGAAAAAAAATGCCATTGAAAAAGTAGGACGATTTAAAATATATATAAATTAATACTTATGTATTTGATTCTAACAGGAATTTTGTATTAATTTATTTTTAAATATAAAAAAAGTAAAGCTTATAAGCCTCTTTTTAGTTATATTTATCAATTAACTATTAAGAGGCTTTTTGGTTATTCTTCATCAGAAAATTTTTTAGAAGTAAATTCGTTTATAATACTTGCAATTTTAGGGGAGATAACATTCTTTGCTTTAAGCATAGTAATTATATTTTTTATTCCAATTTTTTTTACAAGATAACCAGCTATTGCTCCCAGTACGGCTCCTCCTACTACAAAACCGACTCCTTTTTTATCAAATTTTTTTTCTTCATCCATTTTCGTCAAACCTCCAGGTAATTATAATTTTTTATATGTTTTTAACTATATTCCATAAGCTTACTAGCTCTGATTATAAATCATTCTTTGGTTATTATAAACCAATGTATGCTATTATTACAAAAAAGTTATTGCTGGTTTATTAAATATTATGGAATTTTTTACATTATTAAAGTCATTTTTTTATTATAATGTTATTTACGTAAATAATTTTATTGTTATATTTCATACCATGTGCTTTTTTATCGTTGCCTTTTATTATAGAATATCAAAAAAATTTATATGGAAATTTAATTTTTAACAAAAATAATCCTATTTCTTTTAGTATGTGTTTTATAAAAAACGGAGCTGTATAAATATGATATTTAAAAATGAGTTATTATGGATAATACTTATGCTGCTTAACTTCGGTGTTGTGCTATTGGCATATAGGTTTTTTGGAAAGTTAGGCCTTTACAGTTGGATTGGAGTTGCAGTTATACTTGCAAATATACAGGTACTGAAAACAGTTGAACTGTTTGGTCTTGTAGCAACTCTTGGTAATATTATCTATGGTACGACTTTTTTAACTACAGATATACTGAGTGAAGTTTATGGCAAGGCTGCAGCAAGAAAAGCAGTTTTTATAGGTTTTTTTTCAATGCTTAGCATGACAGCTATTATGTGGGTTTGTTTGCAGTTTGTCCCGGATGCCTCAGATTTTGCTCAAAGTTCACTAAAAACAATATTTGGAGTTATGCCGAGGATAGCATTGGGTAGCCTGTCAGCATATATGGTGAGCCAGCTGCACGATGTTTGGGCATTTGCATTCTGGAAAAGATTATTTAACAAGCCACATCACTTATGGATAAGAAATAATCTATCTACAATAGTCAGTCAATTAATTGACAGCATAGTTTTTTGTACGATTGCTTTATTAGGCTTGTTTGAGATGGATGTCTGGTTAGATATCTTGCTGACAACTTATATATTAAAGTTGATAGTAGCAGTTTTAGACACTCCATTTATTTACATAGCAAGAATAATATATATAAAATATTATTCTTCTACTTCAGGAGGTGGATAGCGATAGTGCCCTATAATTTTATATTCTAAAAGGACATCAGCTTCTTTAACTCTACCAAACTCTTTTGAGATCATTATAACCAGTGGCACTCCATTATTATTCTTATGAGGTGAAATTAAACCTCCTAAATCTTTATATGGATTTTCTTCATCGAACTGAAAGAAAACAATATCTCCAGGCTGCCATAAGATATTGTTGTCTTCATCTTCAGGAGTATATTCAGTTGGCAACTCTCCTAAAGCATGACGTTTAAAAAATTGTTCCTGAAAAAAAACATCTCTAAAATCTATATATTTAATTGGATCTTTTCTTTCTTTTATATCCATGGGATAGTCATCTTTATGTTCAAGCATATCCTCATAAATTAATTCCATTAGATTGTACCCCGAGTCTCTTAAAACTACTGATATTACATCTGTAGATATATAAACATTTTCGTCGTCAGGGTAACCTTCAGGATAGGTTATATACCCATATTTTATATTTTCATCTAACAATTCAAGAGACCGTAGAACAATTTTTTTCTGAATTTTGCTTAAATTTATTCCTTCTATTTCGCCTGTGTATTTTTCGCCTTGAGCTTCTGAAGTTTCATCGGAATAATTGTTGCTGCCGTCTATGATTTGGCCTTGATTTAAATCTTCCTCTTTTATGTTATCTTCTTTAGTGCTGGGTTGTTCACCGGCATTTTCTGAAGAAGTAGATTCTGATTGATTATAGGAAATATCTAAGATTAATTCGGAGATTGGGAATTCCTTTTGTGCAGTAAATAAATTTTCTGATAATTTTATTTCCCTTTCCTGGTAAAAGGTTTTTAGAGTCCAGAATTGCAGGAGACAAATTAAGATTACTGAATATATTATGTATCTATATCTTATAATTTTTATTTTTTTTGCTTTTCTTATTTTGCTTTTCATGAATAGCTATATATTATATTAAATTTAAAATAAAATAAAATTTGGATTGCTGGCATTTTAAAAGTGGTAAGTATATTAAAATTATTGTAATATATAAAAAATTTATAAAAGTAGATTTGCTATTACAGGTACATTTAGGTATGTTTGTCAGTTAAAATATCAGAAAATATAAGAGGTTTTATTGAGAAATTTAAAAGACTTAAAACTTCTAACTGGAAATGAGGCTATTGCCAGGGGGGCATATGAGACTGGAGTAAAAGTAGCAGTTGCATATCCCGGGACCCCTTCTACTGAAATACTTGAAAATATATCAAGCTATAAGGAAATATATTGTCAATGGTCTATTAATGAGAAAGTTGCAATGGAAGTTGCTTCTGGCTCCAGTATGGCAGGTTCAAGGACGCTGGTAGCTATGAAGCATGTTGGACTTAATGTAGCAGCGGATCCTTTTATGACCCTCTCATATACTGGTGTAAATGGTGGATTGGTTATAGTTTCTGCTGACGATCCTGGTATGCATAGTTCTCAGAATGAACAGGACAATAGATATTATTCAAAATTTTCAAAAATTCCTATGCTTGAGCCTTCAGATAGTCAGGAAGCAAAAGATTTTGTAAAAGAAGCTTTAGCTATTAGTGAAGAAATCGATGCTCCAGTAATTCTTAGAACTACTACCAGAATTTCTCATTCCAAATCTATGGTTAAACTTGAGGAGAGAAGTGAAGTTAAAAATAGAACTTATAAAAAGAATTACCAGAAATATGTGATGATTCCTGCATACGGGAGGCAGAGACATAAAATACTACTGAAAAGGTGGGAAAGACTAAAAAGGTTTGTTGAAAGTAGCAGATTAAATTGGACCCGTAATCCTCTGGAAAGTTCCTCACAGGTAAGAGAAGGTAATTTAACAAGTAAAGGTACAGGTAGAAAAGTAATTACTTCTGTAAATGATGCAGGTGATAGCAGAACTGTTGTAGATAACATAGGTGTAGTTACTTCTGGAGTTAGTTACCAGTACGCAAGAGAAGTTTTTTCTAATGTTCCTATTCTGAAACTGTCTATTACTAATCCGCTGGCTGAAAAAACGATAGAAGAATTTGCAAGAGGGAAAAAGTTACTGGTAATTATTGAGGAACTGGAGCCATTTTTAGAGGAACAAATAAAGGAGATGAATATTAAAGCAGAAATAATAGGAAAGGAATATTTCCCCCAATTTGGTGAGTTAAGTATAGAAATAATAGAAAACCTATACGACGAACTATTTGGGACAAATTTATTTAGAGCATCTGGTATCAATATATCAAATAGCTTCAGCAACAACAGTAATAGCCGGGGTAGCAGTGGTATAGATGGTAGCGGTAGCAGTAATGGGAGTATTAACATTAGCGGAAAATTAGATAAAAATAATGTTGAACTGAAGATGGAAAATAAGTCTAAAGTAAATACTGAAGCTTTAAATTTAGATAAAATTCCTCCAAGACCTCCAGTACTTTGTGCAGGTTGTCCCCATAGGCCTGTGTTTTATATATTAAAAAAACTAAGAGCTATAGTTATGGGAGATATTGGATGCTACACTCTTTCAGTTCTCCCTCCTCTTAGCTCGCTGGATAGCTGCCTCTGCATGGGAGCAGGCATAGGTCAGGCTTTAGGGATGGAAAAAGCAAACAATAAAGTAAAAGGTAGGGTAGTATCAGTAATTGGAGATTCTACCTTCTTTCATTCAGGGATAACACCACTTATAGATAGTATTTATAATAAGGGCAGCGGGCTTATAATAATTTTAGATAACAGAACAACTGCCATGACTGGTCGTCAGGTAAATCCTGGTGTGGGGAAAACTCTTATGGGGGAAAATACTACTGAAGTTAAACCTGAGGATATAGCAAGGGCAGCAGGTATTAAAAATGTAAAGGTAATAAATCCGTATAATTTAAAACTTCTTGAAAAAATAATTACAGAAGAACTAAATAGGAAAGAGCTTTCAGTTATAATCTCCAGGCAAAAGTGTGTGCTGCTGGATAAAGTTAAAAGTAGGATAAGGGTATATATAGATGTGAAAGAATGCATAGAATGTGGTCTCTGTCTCAAGTTTGGCTGTCCTGCTATCGAATACAGGAATAATAAATACTCAATAAATGAGCTGTTATGTACAGGCTGTAAGGTATGTGTTGATATATGCAAAAAAGGTGCTATCAAGGTTGAAAATAAATTTGTTAGGTAATGTGGGTGACATTTTTAAAGAGGTATTATAAAATTTTTAGAAAATTTTAAAACATTTTATGATGAAAAACGACAATTATAGTAATTGTTACAAAAGTGGTGATGTAAGAGTTGATTATAGGTATTATTTTAAAAAGTGGGAGAAGCTGCTGGGAGATGGAAGTGTACTGTCAGTTTTACTAACAGGTGTCGGAGGACAGGGAATATTACTCACAAGTAAAGTTTTATCAGAAGCTGCACTTCTTTATGGTTTGGATGTAAAAGTTTCTGAAGTGCACGGGATGGCTCAGAGAGGAGGCAGTGTTATAGGAAGTGTCAGAATGGGCAGGAAGGTTTACTCTCCAACTGTAAGTAAAGCGGATTTTATTATATCGTTGGAAAAATTAGAGGCATTAAGATATATAAATAAATTAGATTCAGATGGTTTTATTATTTTAAATAATGTTGAAATATATCCTGTATCAGTTTTTTATGGGGATGTCAATTATCCTGAGGATATAATCTCCAGGATAGGCAGTATTACCTCTAATTATATAGTAGTAAAAGCTTTGGGAATAGCAAAAAGATTAAATGAAATAAGGGCTACAAATATTATGCTTTTAGGTTGTCTGTCTAATTTTATTCCTATTGAAAATGAATGTTGGATAGATTCAATTAAAAAAAATGTTCCGTGTCAAGCAGTTGATATAAATTTGGAAGCATTTAGCGAAGGAAGAAAAATAATAAATTAAAAAGTAGGTGAGAAATGGCTATAAAACAATTAACTGTATTTTTAGAAAATCAAGCTGGAAGGTTGGCTGAAGTAGCAAAGATTTTAAAAAAGCAAAATATAAATCTGCAGGGATTTTCTACCACTGAAGCCAGGGATTATGGAATACTGCGTTTGGTAGTATCAGATGTAGAAAAATCAAAAGATAGTTTAAAAGAAGCAGGGTTTACTACCCATATTGCAGATGTTATTTGTGTAAAGGTTGTAGACAGACCAGGAGAATTATCAAATATTTTGGATATTTTAGCTGCGGAAGGGGTAAATATAGATTATATATATGTAATTGCTGGCACCAGAATAGTACTTAGTGTAAGTGATATAAAAAAAGCTGAAGATATTTTGGTAAAAAATAATATTAATCTATGCGATTAGATTTAAGAAATTTATAATAGGTTTTAATAACTCTTACAATTGTTAAATTAAGAATTTTTATATTTGAAAGGAGGGAATATGTTAGGACTAAGCGGTGTTTCAATTTTTCTGGTTTATATCTTATGCATCCTGAGCGCAATTTTTTGCATAATTTATGGAGCAGTTATGTGGAACAAAAATAAGTAGTAGTAATATAAAAATTTTTTTAGAAAGGAGAATTAGGTGAATATCCCATTATTTAGCATGATAGTAGTAGTATATCTTCTAATTATAGGTTATTTAGGTGTTTTAGGTTATAGGGGTACTAAATCTACCCGAGATTTTAATATAGCAGGCAGGCAGATTCATCCGTATGTTATGGCTATCTCTTATGGTGCTACATTTATTTCAACTTCAGCAATTGTTGGTTTTGGTGGAGCGGCAGGAGTATTTGGAATGGGACTTTTGTAGCTGACTTTTTTGAACATTGCACTTGGAATAGCTGTAGCTTTTATTGTGTTTGGTAAAAGAACAAGAAGAATGGGATTAAATTTAGAAGCTAATACTTTTCCAGAACTTTTAGGCAGAAGATATAATTCTAGATTTATTCAGAGGCTTGGAGGCATAGTTATATTTGTATTTATGCCGCTTTATGCAGGTGTTGTTCTGATTGGTGCGGCAAGATTTATTGAAAGTACTTTAAATATAAATTTTATATTAGCATTAGCTGTTTTCTCTATTATTATTGCTGCTTATGTAATTGCTGGTGGACTCAAAGGAGTTATGTATGCAGATGCCCTATAGGGATCTATTATGTTTGTGGGCATGGCTGCTCTTTTAGTATTAACTTATAAAAATCTTGGAGGTATTATACCAGCTCATCAGGCTTTAACTAATCTTGCTTCAAAAGTGCCTGAAAGTCTTGCAGCAGGCGGACATCAGGGATGGACTACAATGCCTGTACTAGGTTCTCCATTATGGTGGACATTGGTTTCAACTATAATTCTTGGAGTTGGTATAGGAGTACTGGCACAACCACAGCTTGTAGTTAGATTTATGACAGTAAAAAGCAACAGGGAATTAAATAGAGCAGTACTAATAGGTGGTATATTTATTCTCTTTATGACAGGAGTTGCATTTGTTGTTGGTGCACTTTCAAATGTTTATTTCTTTAATCAAACAGGTAATATTGCAATTGCTGAAGCAGGTGGAAATACTGATTTAATAATACCTACTTTTATTAATATGGCAATGCCTCAGTGGTTTGTATATATATTTATGCTAACACTTCTTGCTGCAGCAATGTCTACAATAAGTTCACAGTTCCATGCAATGGGCACATCTTTTTCAAGAGATATGATTGGAGTGGGTATAAAAGAGTCTGAAAAAGAAGAGCAAAAATCCGGGAAAAATGGGCTTCTTCTAACAAAACTTGGTGTAGTAGTTGGAATAATAGTCAGCGTAGTTTTAGGATACTATCTGCCTATAAGTATTATTGCAAGAGGAACAGCACTATTTTTTGGAGTTTGTGCAGCAGTATTTCTACCAATGTATATTTGCGGCCTGTACTGGAAGAGGACCTCAAAAGCTGGTGCCATAAGTGGAATGGTAGTTGGGTTGGTTTCAAGTGTATTCTGGATGTTTTTTATTCATAAATCAAATGCAGTTATGTTGAAGCTGGTAGTTGTAATGACAGGAAAAGAAAGTCTGCTTGGATTTCCATGGAATGCAGTTGACCCAATACTCATAGCTTTCCCGCTGGCATTTATAGTAACTATAATTGTAACTCTTTCTACTAAACCAATGCCGCAGGAAGTAATTCAAAAAAGTTTTAAATAAATAATAAATAAGGTTATATCTTTAAGCATAATGAAGTTAAGTTGGATATTTAGATGAAAATTAAATTGATGAGTTGTAGCAGATCTAAATTGAGATTATTCAGCTAAGTTGTGCTTTTAGATATAAATTAAATTGATTGATGTTTTAAATAAGATTTATTTAAATAAAATTTAGTAAGCAAAAATATAAACAGAAGAAAGGGAAGAAAGTAATAAAATCAATATATACGGTATGTAGTAGCAATAGGAGGTTATCAATATGAGTAGCAAATATTGGGAAGAAGAGTATGAAACTATGCCTCGAGGGAGGATTGAAGAGCTTCAACTGGGAAGGCTCAAGAAGACTCTTATAAACGTTTATGAAAATGTTAAATTTTATAGGGAGAAGCTGAATGATAGTGGTGTTGACCCTTATAATTTTAAAAGTTTAGATGATATTGAAAAAATACCGTTTACTACAAAAGATGACCTCCGAATTAACTATCCTTTTGGTCTTTTTGCAAGGCCCATGAATGAGGTTGTAAGGATCCATTCATCATCAGGAACTACCGGTAACCCTGTAGTCGTTGGTTATACAAAAAATGATATTGCAATGTGGAGTAATTTAATTGCGAGACAACTGTATAGCGTTGGAGTAAGTAAAAATGATATTATTCAGAATAGTTACGGGTACGGTCTGTTTACAGGAGGATTAGGACTGCATTATGGAAGCGAACTTTTAGGTGCAACAGTTATTCCAACATCTGGTGGAAATACTGAAAGGCAGATAAAAATTATGGCTGATTATAAATCTACAGTAATTTGCTGCACGCCTTCTTATGCCCTTTATATTGCAGAGGTTGGAAGAGAGCTGGAAGTTGACTTTTCTAAACTTACACTAAAGATAGGGATTTTAGGAGCTGAACCATGGACAGACGAGATGAGAAGAGAAATTGAAGAAAGACTTAGTATCGATGCTGTTGATATATATGGACTCAGTGAAATAATTGGACCCGGTGTTTCCTTAGAATGTTTATATAAATCAGGTCTCCATGTTGCTGAAGATCATTTTTTAGTAGAAATAGTAAATCCTCAGACAGGCAAAAAACTTTCTCCAGGGCAG
>JGI24025J20009_10000979_pt1 | contig 21976 bp, 19 predicted proteins | sample Cruoilmetagenom3_FD_20009 | JGI IMG/M metagenome (IMG submission 20009) | reverse complement strand
AAAAAATTTGCGCCAGTATAGCGCAATTAAATGAATTGCCAGTTAAAATAGCGTCAAATTATATGTTAGGAGTTAAAAATGGCTATCCAGTGGTTCCCTGGACGCTTGAATTAACTTCCGCAGCACTCCGTAGCTATATTAAAAGTCTAGTAAAAGCATAGTTTTAACCTGTTTTTATTCCGTATTTGTCCAGTCTAATCTTGTTGCTTCTACTATTTTTAGTACCCACGTTAGTACCCATGAGATTGTATTTTATATATACTAGTCTTAATCATCATTATGGAGCTTATTATGGCTAGGCCTGTAGTACGTCTAACGGATAAAAAGATAAAATCAATTACTAGTACAGGCAAAGAACAAACGCTTTCTGACGGTGGCGGTCTTCAACTGCGTGTTTTACCTAGCGGCACTAAGTCATGGCAGTTTAAATTTAAAGATCCAATAAGTGATAAATTTAATAAATTACCCCTTGGGCTTTATCCTGCACTATCGCTTGCAAACGCAAGGACTAAAGCTATTGAGTACCAAGAACTATTGGCTCAAGGTATTAACCCAAAGGCACATGAACTCGCTAAAAAACAGGCAGAGAGCCGTAAAGCTGCGAATACTTTTTTAGCTGCCGCAGAACTTTGGTTTGAACGAAAAAAGCCAACTGTTACGCCTCATCACGCAGCTAGGGAGTGGCGAACACTTGAGATGTATATTTTCCCAAAGTTGCAAGACACACCTTTAGAAAGCATTACAGCGATTGATACTATTGAAATTCTCAGGCCACTTGAGACTGAAGGCAAACATTCCACAATCAAGCGTATTTGCCAAAGCTTAAACCAGATCATGGATTACTCAGTAAATCATGGCTTTATCAATGCCAATCCACTAGCAAAAATCATAAAAGTATTTACTAAAAATACAGTAGAGCATATGGCAACGATTAGACCTGAAGAGCTACCTGATTTTTTAACCGCTCTGAATGGCTCGCAAACCATCCAGAACAAAACAAAGCTTTTAATTTTGTGGCAACTGCACACTATTACTCGCTCAAAAGAAGCCGCAGGTACTAAGTGGGCCGATATTAATGTTGAAGATGCTGTATGGATGATTCCAGCTGAAGAAATGAAACGCAGAAGAGCGCACCGAGTACCTTTAACGTCTGCTACTTTGGCAATACTTGAGCAAATGAAACCACTCAGCGGTCACCATGAATATGTATTCCCGAGTGAGCGTAATGAAAAGAGCCATGCAAGTACCTATACGGTGAATGCTGCTATAAAGCGAAGCTTAGGCTACAAAGGTAAGCTGGTGGCGCATGGTCTTCGTTCTGTGGCTTCTACAGCCCTTCATGAGGAAGGTTTCGATAGTCTTTTAGTTGAAGCCTGCTTAGCCCACGAAGATGAAAATAAAACACGAGTGGCGTATAACCGTACCGATTATCTTAAACGGCGTAGGGCTATAATGGGTTGGTGGAGTGAATTTATAGAAAATTCATCTCCAAATTAAATAAAGTGTTTATTATTACAGTGACGTAAGTGCTCTTAATTTTTTAACTTTTTGTGCGCTTCTTCTATTAGTAGTTCTATAGTTTCATTTAACTTGAGCCGCTCTGCTTTTGCTAACTCTTTAAGCTTTTTTTTCACTTCAGTCCGAAGCATGTAATTAGATGATGATCTTCCCTCGTTTTCATTTCTATATTTACGCTGGGAATAGGCTTTTCTAATTTTCAAATTTAGATTTTCAGCAATCTCTGGCTTAGTTGTCATGTGTAAAGTATCAAAAAAGTACATCACCCCTAATGCTTTTTCCTTTAATTCAAGGCCCAGATGTAAGCTTGGTTTATTTTTATGTAAGTCTTGAAACTCTGCCACTCTGGATTGCATCAGTTTGTCAGTTGCAGTAATTATGTTGCGGTCTTTATAACTCTTTATGTAGCTAATTATCCAGTTCAATTGATCATCATCTTCACTATTAATCCATTGATTACTATTAAATACAGAGCCGTATGCATTAACAAATAAATCAAAATCTGAGTCGCTTTTTCCTGCTCGATTTGAAAATTTTATTTTAGGAAGTAACACAAAATGCTTGTAATTTATAAAATCTAACAGCGTTTGAAGATGTAACAAAGGATTAGTAAAAGTCAAAGAATCTGGGATAAGATTCCTGAGAGAAGTATAGGAGTTATAACAACAGCTGAGTAAGTAATTTACGAACCTAAAATCAGACTTCTTATTATCCTCAAGCTGCTCTATGATTGGATGGCTAAATCTGTGTTTTTTATACATGGATAAAGCTGCGTTCAAGTCATCTATTTGGAACTGACAAAGCTCTTGATGTATGTCTTTAACGTGGATGTTTTGAGAGGTCTGAGTTTGACGGTCATCGCCAATTAAGTAAATATATAAAAACAAGGCCTTTCTATAGTCTGTCTTAAGATCGCTAATGATTTCATGCTTATTCACTAATATCACTCCGTAGTTTATTGTCGTTTTTGTGTAGGGTTATTAATGTTTTTTTAGTTTCTTGTTAGTGTTTTATTGCAGTTAAAAATATAGGTGTTTCTGTTTGTAGTCAACGAATATAAAGGGTTAAGACTATATAGCTAAGTGAAAAGTGATTTTTATACAGTAAATAAGAGGTGAGCCTTCAATAAAAACTTTTAGATAATACAAAGTTAAGCTATTTAATGTGGGCTGATTTCGTATAGTTATTATAATGACTACTAATTACAGCTATTAAAATTCAATGTAATTTATCTAGCAGGTATCTTTTTACACAACTCTAATTTTTTATGGATTATTCAAAATTAGAGAAGAAGATGAAACAGAAAAAAAACATAAAAATAGCTATTAGCCCTTACAACAAAGACCAAGCTATCTACACAGATTATTGGTCATTAATTAATAAATCATTACTGTTAGCTAATGATAGCTACCCAAGGTTATCTGCAATTCGGTTTGACTTACGCATACCTGATATCAGAAGTGCTAGTAACAGCTTGGCTGCTGTTATGAAGCGTTTCTTTACTTCTTTACAATCTAAAATAAAACACAACTCTAATTTTAAAGCTCATGCTAAAACTCAGTACCTGCGGTACATTTGGGTAAAAGAGAAAGGAAACGAAAAAAACAAAGAGCACTACCATGTTTGTCTTTTTTTAAATAAAGATGACTTTGGTTATCTAGGTCAGTACAGGGAAAGTAAGAGAGGAAATAAAACAGTAAAAAATACATTGCGTGAATCTATTGTTCAAGCATGGGCTACAGCTTCCAATATCGAATTACTTATGGCTGAAAGATTGGTTTATTTTGGTGAAAGACCAGTCCATTGGCTTAATAAAAAAAAGAGTGATTATTTTAATGAGCTAAATAACGTTAAAAAAAGGCTTTGTTATATGGCTAAAGTCGAAACTAAGGAGTTCTTAGGTAGGAAGATAGGTATTGGTAAATATGAAATTTATAAACCTAATACGAACAGAAAGCACCCTCTTAATAAAAATAAATAGCTAGAAAGAGGGCTATTGCCCTCTGTTAAATATCAACTATTCATTAATAACGTCACGTAAAATAATCAAAATTGCAATTACATGAGTGACTAACTTTGCAGTTTTATTATGTCTAAGCATTCTACCTCCTGTTTTAATTGAGCTAATAAATTAAGTTCAGCAAAAGAGGCGTATGAGTTACCAATGATTAAATGATCTAGTACCTCAACATCTATTAGCGATAAAGCTTTAATCAGTTTGCCGGTTATAAGTTTATCTGCTGTGGATACCTCTACGTTCCCTGAGGGGTGATTGTGCGCGAGTATTACACTTGTGGCGTTAACTCTTAGGACGTCCTTTACAACCTCTCTTGGGTACACTGAAGCTGAATTGATTGTTCCAAAAAACAGCTCTTTGTATTCAATAATTTCATTGTTATTGCTCAAGTAGATTATTGAGAATACCTCTCTCTCATAGCTACCTAATTTCAGCTTTAAAAAATCTACAGTTGATCTTGGGGAGTTAATTTTGCCTTCCCTTTTTAATCGTCGAAATAATATTCTTGATGCCAAATCAACAATTTCATCATCAGTCAAAATTGTATTATTTGTGCTTGGTAATTGTTGGCTTTTTAACATGTGGACCTCTTATGAATTGTCTGCTCATAAAAGTGATATAGATTTGAAAATATTTGGAATAGTGGTTTAAGGAAGTAAAGAGAGCTTAAAAGTATTTTTTTACACAACTCCCTCATTAGATGACAAAAATTAGGAGTCATCTAATGCGTTTAATCAAATTAAAAGAAGTAATCGAAAAAACATCACTTGGCCGCTCAACAATTTATGAGTTTATGACCAAAGGCACATTTCCAAAGCAAGTATCGTTAGGTGCTAAATCTGTAGCTTGGTTGGAGTCAGAAGTTGATGATTGGATAATGGAAAGAATAGGTGAAAGGGGGTAGGCTCATGTATTCACCTAATCATTTTGATTTAATAGATTAAGTAAACTGTTACTTGTATTGAGAGCCCTAGCAGCTAAATTATTAATGTATAGAGGGGTAGGCCATGCCTACCCCTCTATTTGATCTAATTTGGATATTAGAGTTTAAATTCGCCCTTGCTCCTTAAGCCACCATTTTGGCGCCCAGCTGGTGGCACCTTTAAATAACTCCTCGTTTTCATTAAACGTATAAAACTGTTTTAATTCGCTGAGTACTGTTGAGCTATTTTGTTCACTGTTTGAGTTTGGGTACATAGAGCGAAGCCAAAGACCAAAGTAATCGGTAAATTTAGGGTGCTCAGTAATTTGGTACCTACAGTTATCCATCACAGACCTGAAGTAATGACCCATCGCCAACAATAAGTAGCCTAAATCTTCGTACTGAGTTTTTTTGCTTTCAAGACAAGAATATCCATAATCCTTCAATGTTTCTTTATTAATTTCCCACCGTGTTAATTTCTCAATATCTTCTAGTGACGATTCATTATTAATTGGGGTACGCAGTAAATCCCAAAACTTAGCTATAAGCTCTTCTTTTGGCTCTTTTGTTATACAGTTATTAAATGCTTTATTAACAAGATCTGGGTACTTATCGATTAAGCAAGTACGGGATGCAACACTGTTATTCAACGAATTAGCTTGCTGCATTAAATCGTGATAATCACGATAGCCTAAATCCTGTGAGCACTCTTCTAAGCATTGTGAGAGTGTTTTTTCTGAGTTTTGTTTATCGCGATTTTGTTTATGTAGCTTCTTTGCTCGCTTTTTAACGTGTGCAATTAAATTTGAATTTGTATATGACATGACGTTCTCCTCAAAGCCATTGAACAAAGTGCACCCCTCACCAAAAACAATGACGAAAAAAACGTTAAATTTGAATAGTTAGGTTCTCCTGAGGAGATTTCCCTTTGGGGTGGGGAGGCGCCCTTTTAAGCACCACAAATATGATGTCTTAAAATAACAGGCGTTGTCAACAGCGATATTTCATAAGTAACCAATAACGTTACAAATAATATTTAATTTTGGTGTGTATAAGTTCTGCTGTAAGTAAGGGATAACTAATAAATTGACTTAGGAGTGTTCAATTTATTAAGTTTGTTTTACTCTACCAGTAATAAAGGATTGTTTAGCGTTAGATTGAGTCAGCAAAGCTTAATATGGATATGAGCAACAAACCATGCCATTGTATTTATTAAGCTTCCATCAACTACTCTGCCCATTAATGTATAATCTAGCCAGAAATCCTCAGCTTATCGCAAGTTAAATACAACGAGATTCAATAATGGAAAAAATAACGCTCTCACAGTTAGAGCAGTACCTCTCAAAAGCAGCCTGGATCTTAAAAGGGCCAGTAGATGCTTCCGACTTTAAAGTATACATATTTCCGCTACTTTTCTTTAAGCGTATATCTGATGTGTACGACGAGGAGTACCGCCTAGCGCTTGAAGAGTCAGATGGCGATGAAGACTACGCAGCACTGCCAGAGATGCACCGCTTTGAAATCCCGCAAGGCTGCCACTGGCAAGATATTCGTGAAACAACCACCAACGTAGGTGCCGCGATTGAAAGCGCCTTACGTGGCATAGAGCAAGCTAACCAGGAATACCTTTACGGTATATTTGGTGATGCCCAGTGGAGCAATAAAAATAAGCTATCTGATGCCTTGCTCATCGACTTAGTGGAACACTTTTCACAGTACATATTAGGCAACCAAAATGTTGATCCTGATATGCTGGGTAATGCTTACGAATACCTCATAAAACACTTTGCCGATTTAACCAATAAAAAAGCGGGTGAGTTTTATACTCCTCGCTCAGTAGTGCATTTACTTGGGATGATTTTAGACCCACACGAAGGCGAAACTGTTTACGACCCTGCATGTGGTACAGGCGGTATGTTGCTTGAGTGTGTAGATAACCTAAAACATAACAACGAAGATTACCGTACTCTAAAACTTTACGGCCAAGAAAAAAATCTAACGTCTAGCTCTATTGCCCGTATGAACATGTTTTTACATGGCATAGAAGACTTTGAAATATTACGTGGCGATACACTGCGTAACCCGGCTTTTTTTGAAGCAGATGGTCTTAAAACCTTTGATTGTGTAATAGCCAACCCACCGTTCTCATTAAAGGATTGGGGCGCTGAAAGTTGGGCTAACGACCCATACGGCCGAAATATTGCCGGTGTACCACCAAAAGGCAATGGTGATATGGCGTGGGTGCAGCACATGGTTAAATCCATGAACAGCACCGGCCGCATGACAGTAGTACTACCGCATGGTGCATTATTTAGAAAAGCCGCCGAAGGTAAAATACGTAAGCAGTTACTTGAACAAGATATGCTAGAAGCGGTTATCGGTTTAGGGCCTAACGTGTTCTACGGCACACAGTTAGCTGCTTGTGTCATGGTGTTTAAGCAAAATAAACCTGCCGATAAAAAAGGCAAAGTACTGTTTATAGATGCATCAGACCAAATCCGTGTAGGCCGTGCACAAAACTTCCTAGAACCAAACCACGTTCAACAAATTTACGACTGGTATCACAACTATCAAGATGTAGAAAACTACGTCAAAGTTGCTTCAATGGACGAGCTAAAAGAAAACGACTTTAACTTAAACATACCGCTATATGTTGAAAAAATAATTGAAGACAATCTACCATCAGTAGAAGAAGCAATGGCCGATTTAAAACAAGCCTGGCAAGCAAGCCAGGAAGCTGAAGAGAAGTTTAAAGCTGTTTTAAAAAGGTTTTTGTAAATGAATAAGCATTTAAATATTTTTAAAACATACGCTAAAGACAACCGTAGTTACCAGTTAGAGAACGATCTAACCAGGGCTTTAGCAATATGCTTGCAAGAAGACGCATTATTTTTTCATGAGGTACTAAAAGCCGTTATTAGCAACTCAGGATTGTATAATCGGTTATTTGAAGATCTCGATGGCGATACAGAGGTACAAATAGAAATACAAAAAAGAACCAGCCAAATACAAGAGTTTGAGCAGGTTTTTGCTGTGTCGTTAAGTGAAAGCGCTATGTCTGACTTTTGGCAGCAAACTCATAACGCAGAATACGACCCTATTTGCGACATGGTAATCACCATAAACAATATTTTAATTGTTATAGAAGCTAAAAGAGACAACATCGACTGTACTTCGCAACTGTATAACCAAATACTTAATATATTCACTAATCAAAGCAAACGCCTTGAAGACAACAAACAAGCAATTACACCAGTTGATTTAAACTGGAAAAAGCTAATGGCGATAGCGGTTAAGGTTGCCAGTTTTGAAAAAACCACAGCTAATACAAATAGGTTCCTTAGTGATTTTATCCAATTAGTAAAAGAGCATAACTTTACTTGGCTACCAGAAACACCAATAGGCTCTTTAAAAACCATTAATGCTAAATCAATTTCCAGACGAATTGAGTCAGCACTTATAAAGTTTTGTGATGGGCATACCAAGGTAGAAAAGCTAGCCTACCGAGATAGGTTAGGCACCACATTTACTAAAAGGTGGGCTAATGAACTGCTATTTAATATAGACGCGAACACCGGTGACTTAATTGTCGATATTTACCCAGGTAATACCAAAGGCCAAGGGTATGACATTTTTCAAAATGAGCCGCAGTTTAATACCCAGCTAAATATCGATGATCAGTTTTACAGCACAAAAAAAAGCTACCATATCAAAATTATGGGGCAATCATACATAACAGGCCTGTGGCTTAGCGATACTGACTTCAAAAAGCCTCTATACACCAAACAAAACTTTAATAAATATACTGGTAGAGTTAAAAGGGAGTCATGGGGCACCATTGAGGCTCTATTAAACGACCACATAAGCTCCGACTGGAAAAATGAATGCCAGTGGCAAGATAAAATCATCAATTCAAACAGAACACTGTTTAACATTGCCTTTGGTTATCAAATTAAAATTAGAATACCGTTTAATAAACTGTCGCAGTTAGATACTAATCACAGCGACATAACGCCATTAGCTAATTTAATTAATAGTATTTATAAAGCATTTGAAACAAGTTTGCTTATCAAGGAGCCATCAGCATGATGACCCAACAAGAATTAGAAAAATACCTTTGGGGCGCAGCCACAGCACTCAGAGGTACTATTGATGCGGGTGACTACAAACAGTATATATTCCCGCTTATGTTCTTTAAACGTATATCAGATGTATACGACGAAGAGTTTGAAAATGCACTAGCAGAATCTAATGGCGATTTAGAATATGCAGCCTTTGCAGAAAACCATAACTTTTTAATCCCTGAAGGCGCGCATTGGAATGATGTACGCGAAACCACCACGAACATTGGCTTAGCACTGCAAAACGCCATGCGCGCCATTGAAAAAGCCAACCCCGATACCTTAGACGGTATTTTTGGCGATGCCAGCTGGACCAATAAAGACCGACTTACCGATGCCATGCTTACTAACCTTATTGAGCATTACTCACAGCACAAACTTAACTTAAAAAATGTACCTGACGACAAGTTAGGTAATGCTTACGAATATTTAATTAAAGAGTTTGCTGATGATAGCGGTCATACCGCAGCAGAGTTTTATACCAACCGTACCGTGGTTAAATTAATGACCATGATAATGGACCCACAACCAGGTGAGTCAGTTTACGACCCTACCTGTGGTTCAGGTGGTTTATTACTTAACTGTGCTTTACACCTTAAAGACGAAGGCAAAGAATACCGCACCCTTAAATTATACGGCCAAGAGATTAACCTATTAACCTCAGCCATTGCCCGTATGAATATGTTTATGCATGGCATTGAAGAGTTCGACATTGTTCGTGGTAATACCTTGAGCAATCCAGGTTTGCTTGAAAATGACGAGTTGAAAAAATTCAACGTGATTCTCGCTAACCCGCCGTATTCAATAAAATCATGGGACCGCAAAGCATTTGAAAGCGATTCTTATGGCCGAAATGTTTGGGGTACGCCACCGCAAGGCTGTGCAGATTATGCTTTTCAGCAGCACATTCATAAAAGTTTAGATATAGATAACGGTCGCTTCGCAATACTTTGGCCCCATGGCATTTTATTTAGAGATGCAGAAGCGGCAATGCGTAGAAAAATGATTGAATCAGATCAAATAGAAGCAGTGATTGGAGTAGGTGCAAACCTATTCTATAACTCTCCAATGGAAGCAATGATTTTAGTGGGTAATACAAATAAACCGGCTGACCGAAAAGGTAAGGTTTTATTTATTAATGGTAAAGATGATGTCATCGATAATAAAGGCCTTGCTTACTTAACTACTGAACACATCAATAAGCTATATCAAGCATATAAAGACTTTACTGATATTCCAAATTACTCAACTGTAGTCACTAATGAAGATATTTTAGCGTTAGATGGCAATATGAATATTAATTTCTACGTCAAAAAAGACAATTCAGATAGTGATATATGCTTTTCAACAGCGCTAACAGATTGGCAAAAAGCTGGTGATGACTTAAAGGCATCGATGAATAGATTATTTGAGGCGACTGAATAAAATGACCGATGTATTTGAAAAAGCAGTTGCTGAGCTAAATATAGATAGAAGTGACTGGCAGTTAGTTAAGTTTGGCGATGTAGCCATACAACAAAAGCAAACAGTAGACCGTGAGAATACTGAACTAACTTGCTATGTTAAGGGCGAGCATATGTATTCTGAAGATATTCATCTACGTGAATGGGGTGAGTTAACCGATGAATATTTAGGGCCCGCATTTATTCGCAAGTTTGAAGAAGGCGATATCCTTTATGGTTCACGCCGTACTTATTTGCGTAAGGTTGTTATAGCGCCATTTGAAGGTATTACATCTAATACAACATTTGTAATTAAGGCTAATGAAGAAAAAATTGATAAGCGATTATTGCCATTCATCATGCTTTCAGAGGGGTTTAGTCAGCACTCAATTAAGAACTCGAAAGGTTCAGTAAACCCTTATGTTAATTGGAAAGATTTAGCTGGATATGAATTTTTATTGCCTCCATTGAGGACACAAGCCGAATTATCTGAATTATTGTGGACGCTTGATAATGGTCGTCAAACTGATATTGGTCTTGTGTCTACACTAAAAAGAGCATACAAAACATTACTGAATCAAATGATGATACATGGAACTGAGTCACTCGATGGAAAAGTAACTAAAACAAAATGCGGATTACTCGATGAGAGATTGAATGTCATTCAACTCAAAGATTGTTTGTTAGAAAAACCTTCATATGGTGCGAATGCTTCCTCAAAAATATATGAAGAAGGTCGTCCTCGATACATTCGAATTACTGATATTGATGATGATGGAAAGCTAATTGATGATGAGCTAGTTACTATTGATTCCGAAAGTTATGATGATTACATGCTAAAAGACAACGATTTTTTATTCGCAAGAACCGGTAACACCGTTGGTAAAACGCATTTATATCGTTCTAAATACGGTCCTGCCGTTTATGCTGGGTACTTAATTAGATTCAGACTTAATCAACAACTATTGAGACCGAAATTTTTGTTTTTTTTCACAAAATCACTGAAATTTGAATCTTTTAAGAGAAAAATGATGAAAGTTGGTGCTCAACCGAATATTAATTCAGAAGAATATCAATCGATGCACTTGCCTGATTTACCAATAAAGGTCCAAGACGAGTTAATTGCAAAACTGGATAATTATTGCGAAATAATTAAATTGGCAGAGCAAAAGTTAAAACATGCAAAGTCATTACAAACAAGTCTTATAAATAAGGTGTTTTAGGTATGGGATTTACCGAATTAAATAGTGTGGAGCACTACATCATCCATCAAATGACTGGCGTTAATTTAAATGCTAATCAGATTTCAGAACCTCAAAAAACCTTTGGTGTTCAATGGCAATTTCAATCGCCAGAGCAACTAGGCCGTGGTGTTAACGAGGTTTTAGTTGAATCTGAAGTGGTTAAGGCGTTAATTCGCCTTAACCCAGAGATTGAAGCTAACCCTAATTTGGCTGATGAAGTAATACATAAACTCCGTGCTATTTTAATTTCGGTAAACCAAGTTGGCTTGGTTAAAGCCAATGAAGAATTTTTTGCTTGGATGACGGGCGAAAAAACTATGCCGTTTGGCGAGAACAATCGCCATGTGCCAGTAAACTTAATCGATTTTGATGACTTAACTAATAACGACTATGTGGTTACGAATCAGTTTCGTATTCACCACAGAGAAACCAAAATACCAGACGTGGTATTAATGATTAATGGCATTCCGGTAGTGGTGGGTGAAGCAAAAACACCTATTCGCCCATCAGTTACATGGTTAGATGGCGCCCACGAAGTACACAGCATTTACGAAAATGCCGTACCGCAATTGTTTGTGCCTAATATTTTATCTTTTGCTACCGAAGGACGTGAGCTGTTTTATGGTGCAATACGCTGCCCATTAGAGTTTTGGGCCCCATGGCGGGTTGAAGACGCACAGTTAACCCGTGCTGTTGGTTTGTCGGGTGTTGGTGCTGAGCTAACCGATTTATTAAGCCCTGAACGCTTGCTCGATATAATGCGTAACTTCTCGTTGTTTACCACCAATAAAAAGAAGCAGCGCATTAAAGTGATTCCTCGCTTTCAGCAATATGAAGGGGCCAATAAAATTGTTCAGCGTGTGATTGAGGGTAAAGTCAAAAAAGGCTTAATTTGGCACTTTCAAGGCTCAGGTAAATCGCTTTTAATGGTATTCGCCGCGCAGAAACTAAGACGGGAAGCTCAACTTAAAAGCCCAACGGTTATCGTACTGGTAGACCGAACGGATCTAGATACCCAAATCAGTGGTGCTTTTAATGCTGCGGATATTGCTAACGTAGAATCAACTGACAGCATCAAAGACTTACAAGGAATGCTTGAGCGTGATACTCGTAAGATCATCATTTCAATGATCCATAAGTTCCGTGATGCTAAGCCGGATATGAACAAGCGTGACAATATCATCGTATTAGTGGATGAAGCACACAGAACCCAAGAAGGGGATTTGGGCCGCCAAATGCGCGCCGCTTTACCTAATGCCTTTTTATTTGGTTTAACCGGTACGCCCGTAAACAAAGCCGATAAAAATACCTTTTGGGCCTTTGGCGCAGAGGAAGATAAAGGCGGCTATATGAGCCGTTATACCTTCCACGACTCTATTCGTGACGAAGCCACCTTACCTCTGCACTTTGAACCACGTTTGGTAGATGTGCATGTAGATAAAGAAGCACTCGATAAAGCCTTTAAAGACTTTAAAGATAGCGCTGCGTTAACTGATGAAGAAGCTGATGCGCTTAATCAAAAATCTGCAAAAATGTCTGCGTTTTTAAAATCGCCTGAGCGTGTTGAAAAAATAGTTGAAGACATTGCTATTCACTTTATGGATAAAGTGGAGCCTCATGGTTTTAAAGCCATGATAGTTACACCAGACCGTTATGCCTGTGTGCAATATAAAGAAGAACTCGATAAACACTTTGATGAAGCGGCCAGCAAAGTGGTTATATCCACCAGCGCGAACGATGACTATGAGTTTAAGCAAAAATGGGGCGTAGACAAAAGCCAACAAGAAAAGCTGGTGGATGAATTTAACGATGCAAAATCAGAGCTTAAATTTATTATTGTTACCGCAAAACTGCTAACCGGGTTTGATGCACCTATATGCCAAACCATGTATTTAGATAAGTCGATCAAAGACCACACCTTATTACAGGCAATATGCCGTACAAACCGTTTATACCCCAATAAAACCTTTGGCTGTATTGTTGACTACTTTGGCGTATTTGACGATGCCGCAAAAGCATTAGAGTTTGATGAAGAAAGCGTACAACAAGTTATCTCCAACCTGAGTGAATTACGTGCCAAGCTGCCACAAGCGATGGCCGATACATTAGCTCACTTTGCTGGCGTAGACAGAGCCATTGAGGGGTTTGAAGGCCTAGAGGCTGCACAGAACGCTATAAGCACCGATGATAAGAAAGATGCCTTTGCGCTAGATTTTAAATACCTAGCTAAGCTTTGGGAGTCGCTTTCACCCGATAACGTACTTGATGAATACAACGAAGATTACAAATGGCTAGCCCAGGTTTATGAGTCGGTAAAACCAGCCTCAGATAACATTGGTAAGTTGTTATGGTTAACGCTAGGCGCACAAACAACACAGCTCATACACGACAACGTACATGTAGGTAATGTGCATAACCTAGAAGAGTTTGTACTTGATGCTGACGTTATCGAAAACATATTTAATAACCCAGACCCACGTAAAACAAAGCAGCTTGAAAAAGAGCTCGCAAAGCGTTTTAAAGACCGTGGCGACTTACCTGTATTTAAATCGTTAAGTGAGCGACTAGAAGCCCTGCGCGACAAAGCCGAAAAAGGCTTAATAGCCTCAATCGACTTTGTTAAAGAGCTTTGTAAAATAGCCAAAGAAACCGTTCAGGCAGAAAAAGAACTAGACGACGAACTACAAGAAAAAACACCTAAAGCCGCATTAACAGATCTGTTTTTGGAGCTTAAAAACGATCAAACCCCCGCAGTAGTAGAGCGCATAGTAACCGACATAGACGCCATTGTACGTGTTGTTCGCTTCCCTGGCTGGCAAGGAACAACCGGCGGCGAACGCGAAGTACAAAAGTCACTACGCAAAGCATTACTCAAATACAAACTCCACACAGACCAAATACTGTTTGATAGAGCGTATGGGTATATAAAGGAATATTATTAAAGGACATTGTTATATGAATTATCCAGTAACATATGAAGATGATTTTTTACTTCGAGAAATAGGCTCTATAGCTACCAAAGCAGATGTAGCAGTTACGGAGCTAATTGCTAATGCACACGATGCAGGAGCATCAGAGGTGAAAGTTATCTTCCCTGAAGACATCGGTGGTATAATCACCGTGGAAGATAATGGTATTGGAATGACTAACCAGCAGTTTGAGCAACGTTGGTTGAAGCTACGGTATGACAGACGTAAGCATCAAGGTTCATTTGTGGAAATTCCTACTGATAATGAACTTTCAAAGAAAAGATTAGCCTTTGGCCGAAACGGTGTTGGTCGCCACGCGGGTCTGTGTTTTAGTGATAAATACACTGTTGAAACCTGGAAAAACGGTAGAAAAAATAAGTATGTTTTAGTTTTATCTTCAGGTGCCCAGCCAATCAAAGTTGACGATCATCGTGAAAGTGAGACATCGGGACATGGTACAAAAATTAGTGTAGTAGTAGAGCGTCATTTGATTGATTTAGATGAGTTAAAGGAAATCATTTCTGCTCGCTTCTTGTTTAATCCCGAATTTAAAGTTTACATAAATGGCAATTTAATTTCTTTATCTGAGCACCCTGGGCTGATTAAAGAAACAGAGATAAACCCAATAGGCGACATTAAATTAAAGCTTTCACTTGTAGATTCAACTTCGGTATCTAAAAGTGCTAGTCAACATGGTGTAGCTTTTTGGCTTGGAGGACGATTATTAGGCTCTCCTAGTTGGTCTATTCATGGTCGACAAGTTTTAGATGGGCGTAAAACTTTTGCTAAGCGTTACACTTTAATCGCACAGTCAGATGATCTTTTAGATTATGTTGAAGCGGATTGGTCAGGGTTTAAAAATGACTTTTCAGCGATAGAGTTAATTACCGACCAAATATCTTCTTTCGTGAAAGCTTGCTACTTTGAGTTATCAAAAACAGAAGTAGATACTGCTAAGCGACATGTGTTTAGTCATCATAAATCTGATTTAAAAGAGTTACCTAGGCTTGCTCAAAAAGAGCTGTATGACTTTGTTGACACAATTTTATGTGAAAACCCAGATATTAAAATAGAATTATTAGAGTTAGCTTTTAAAGCGGCAATCAATCTAGAAAAGTCTAGAGCCGGTATATCACTGCTTCATAAACTCACAAATATAAACACTTCAGATGTAGAAGCACTAAATCAATTCCTTGATGATTGGAATATAAGCGATGCGATGGTTATTCTTGCCGAAATTGATGCTCGAATTAAAGTGGTTGAAGCTATCCAGCGTTTGAGTAACGATCATTCTGTAGATGAACTACACACGTTACACCCCTTAATAGAAAGAGCTCGCTGGGTTTTTGGTCCCGAATTTGATACCCCAGAGTACGCGAGTAATAAAGGTTTAAGAAAAACAATGGAAATTGTTTTTAAGAAAAGCTTTAAAAAAGAACAATTTTTAAACTCAGCTAAACGACCAGATATTGTTGTTGGTGAAAACTCATCGGTTAGCTTAGTGGGCCTAGAGCAATTTATAGGTGAATTGAAAAAAACTCAAAGAGTGCTGCTTATTGAGTTAAAAAAGGGTGGTTTTCAGATTGGTAGAGATGAAACTGATCAGGCCAAACGCTACGTTGAAGACATTTGGCATGCGGGAGTAGACTCATCACAGCCATATATTAAAGCATATGTTGTAGGTGACTCTATATGTCCTAAAGCTAGTAAATTTCAAAAAATAGGGGCTTCTGAATCACAACAATTTGGAGAAGTGCATGCCATTACTTTTAATGAGCTTGTCCGTACTGCCGAGGCAAGATTATTTTTGTTAAAAGAAAATATTGAAAATAGGTATGAGAATTTAGAAAAAAATGAGCTGCTGAATGAATTGTTAGGTGAGCCTGAACAAAGCAAGCTTGATTTTGTTTCCGGGCAGAATTAAGGCGGTAAAATGACTGTTAATGTTTCGCACATAACACACATTGATAACCTGGCTAGTATTTTAGGTCAAGGCTGCTTATGGTCTGACGCTAAACGTATTGAGCTTGGTTTAGTTAACCAAAATATTGGCTATAACCATATTAAGCAACGCCGTTTAGTTCGCCCTGTAAAAGTGGCTGCGGGTGGTACGATTGGCCAGTATGTGCCGTTTAATTTTTGCCCGCGTTCCGTCATGTTGTATGTGATTCATTGTGGGCATGATGATTTTGGCGGTGGGCAGGATAAGATATTACACTTAATTAGTGACACAGAAACTGTACGCTTGAGAAACAAGCATTGCTTTTTTACTGATATTCATGCTGATTTAGACTATGCAGAGCAAATTGATGATTTTACACGTATTAATGAGTTGGATATTAAACGTATTATTAATGAACGCTATTGGCAGGACTTTAAAGAAGAAAAACAAGCTGAGTTTTTAGCGTTTGAATCTGTACAATGGGCAGCTATCCGCCAAATAGGCGTAAAAACACAAGATGTTGCTAATGAAGTAAATAAGCTACTTCAAACTGTGCAGCATAAACCTGAGGTCGTAGTTAGACCGCAGTGGTACTACTGAGGTTAAGATGATTACTTATCAAACTGGCAATATTTTACATGATCAAGCTGATGCTATTATCAACACAGTTAATACTGTAGGGATAATGGGTAAAGGGCTTGCTTTGCAATTTAAAAAGGCCTTTCCTGATAATTTTAAGGTATACAAAAAAGCTTGTGATGATAAAGAGCTGGTAACGGGTGAAGTGCTAACTGTTGAGCTTAATTCTATTAATGCACCATTTTATATTATTAACTTTCCGACTAAAGCGCATTGGAAGGGTAAGTCTAAACTTGAATATATAGAGCAAGGGCTTGGTAGTTTAAAATCTGAAGTAAAACGCTTAGGCCTTAAATCTGTCGCATTACCTGCATTAGGCAGCGGCTTAGGGGGCTTAGATTGGCATGCAGTTGATTCACTTATACAGAGCTCTTTAAGTGAATTACCAGATGTTGAATGGCGTGTATACCCGCCACAAAATGCACCAACGGCCCAGGCTATGCCTAATAAAACTAAAAGACCGGATATGACACTCGGTAGAGCTGCCGTTTTAGGTTTGATAGAACGTTACACCTCTACAGGGTTTGGCTATCGTTTATCGCTATTAGAAGTACAAAAGCTTGTGTATTTTTTAACGGCAGCGGGTGAACCACTAAACAAGGTGATATTTCAAAAACATCATTATGGCCCTTATGCTGATGTGCTTCGCCATGTGTTAGATAAAATGGAAGGCCACTTTATTACTGGTTATGCAGACGGCATAAACAAGCCAGATACGCCAATAGAGCTTAAAGATGATGCGGCTATTGAGGCACTTAACTATTTGCAAGCATGCCCTGAAACAAAGCAACGATTTGATAAAGTAGCCAGGCTAATAGAAGGCTTTGAGTCGCAAAACGGTATGGAGTTACTTTCAACTGTACATTGGGTTGCCACTAATGAGTTAGAAGGTAATGACATTACTGATGACCTACTTATTAACTCAGTACATAGTTGGAATGCACGAAAATCAAAAATGAAGCCTGCTCATATTTTGGCTGCCTGGGAGCGCTTAAAAGGACAAGATTGGCTAAATTTAAAAGCACAAACAGCTTAAGAATATTTTAAAGGGAAGCGTATAGCTTCCCTTTTATGCCGTGCTTTGGCTATGCTTTGAATATCAGATTAACTTACTTAGGTTATTCTTCGAAGAACTGATTACTTTGCGGATCTTTGTAAAAATACTTCAATTTTAAGTTTACATGTTTTTTAATTTCATTGAACCATGTTAACTCGTCAGTGAGTGGATAATTACCACCAACAACCCATATTTCACTACAATCTTCCGTGTTTGGATATAAAGCATATCGAAGTAACTGTCCTATCGCGGCTTCAATATCCTCTTTGGCATTTGATTTAAATTTTAGCTCAGCAATTAAAGTTGTGTTTGTTTCTTTACTTTTTAAAACTACATCACGAATGTGAGCTCGCCCTAGATCTTCGCTTTGACTTGAAATCGCATAGTGGCAATATTCAGAGTTATGCAACCACTGGATAAATTGCCTCTCTAACTCCGCTTCTCTAAATTGTATCTCTATAGACTCAACTTGCTTCCTAATAGCTGTTTTTAGAGTTATGTCACTTTCTCTCGATGCTAAATCACTTAAGTGTTTTTCTTCGTAAATTACCCAAAGTACTATATTTATTAGTAACTCATCGTAGTCATCGCCTAAGTTAGCATGGATAAATTCTTTTAATTTAATATTAGCGTCGAACCAGTTAGAGTATTTATATTTAACCCCCCATTTTTGGGTGAAATATGAGCATATGTACTCAAATGCATCTTTGGTAACGGTAGTGGAAAAATGTTGGGGAGCAGCGACCGCAAAAACACGATTGAGTAGAGCTTTATGCAAATATTTTACCTTGCCATCGTCTTTCAGCTTTTGTAAGTCTTCTACACATTCTTGGTAAGTGACTAAAGATTGGCTACTAATTATTTTTTTAGTAATATTTTTTAAAGTACTCTTAGATAATTCAAACTCCTCTTTAGATAGTGCACCCTGTTTTAAGCTTGAGATATAATTGTCTCGGCTATACCAAAGATCCCATAATAGCTGTTCGCTTATATCAGTCTCGTTTTTAGCGTTTGCTACAGTGCTAACAATTTTTTGATAGCCTATGTACCAATCATTACGATCAATTTGGCATGACGAAATCATTGCACTGAAAAAGCTATCAAGGTGCGGCGTTTCTGTATTAGTGTAATCAGTAGGGATATGCGGTAAGCGGGAGAGAGTTATTATTTATCCCACTTGGGAGTGCAGTTAAGCGCTCGTTCCCAAACGCGGTCACGTTGGAAAGTTAGATTAACTTTATCATTTATATTATTTTACTTATTTGCTTTATCTTTGCTTCTACCTTGGCTAACCAAATCAGCGGAATAATAATTAAAGAAGATCCTATAGCTAAGCTCAGGTCCGGTATTTCATCGAACCACAGCACCCCTACAACTACAGCACCTAATAAGCCAGTGTATTCGGCACTGGAAATTTTACTGGCTTCGATTGCTCTATATACCAATACACATATACCAGCATAAATTAGGATAAAAGTGTTGGAGCCTGTTGCCGTTAACATTGGAGTCCAGTCCCAAGGTTTGCCTTCCCATAACGCCAACCCAAGTGCGGCTGGGATACCTACTAGGTTGGTGAGCATTAAAGTTTGGAACACATTATGATGCTGAGGTAATTTACGAACCAATAAATTATTTACAGCCATAGTCAATGCGACGACAAGGGCGGCAATCGCTGCCCAATTAATTTGTGTTGGTTTAACCACGATAAGTACGCCGATAAAGCCCAAAAAAGCAGCAGCAATTGAGTGGCTAGTCAGCTTTTCCTGAAACAATATCATGGCTAACGGCAGCATAAGCAAAGGCGCTGTATAGAAAATAGCATTTACGGTAGCTAACGGCAGAGCGCCCAGAGCGAATACCATAAATATTGCCCCTAATAACCAAATGTGGCCACGTATAAAGTGCCATTTGAGGCCAGCGAAGAGGCTTTGTTTATTACTGAGTAGACAAAATGGAAGTAAAATCAGCACTGCGGTCAATTGACGAAATAATACAAATTGGTATGTGGCAGTATCTGCTGGCAGAGTTTTTATCAAAGCGTCAGAAAAAACACCAATTATATTTCCGATGATAAGTAATGTCATCGCGAGTCCGACAGTTATTTTGGGCATTTCATTACTCCTGCTACATTCTAGAAAATGTCAATGGAACTGAATTAATAGAGTTACGTTTGTAAAACGGTTATATGATTAGCGTATTCCATACCTTATATGATGTATAATGTTTAAAATTTTTTTAGTATGAGCTAAATTTATAATGAAGTTGCCTCCTTTACGTGCTCTGCAATGCTTTGAAGCTGTTGCGCGACTTAATAGCTTTTCCAAAGCTGCTGAGCACCTCAATGTGACTCAAAGTGCGGTTAGTCACCAAGTTCGATTACTCGAAGACTATTTGGGTGAAACTCTGTTTAACCGACAGGGGCGTTCTTTTTCCTTGACTAAGGTCGGGGAACGTTACTTTGAAGAAGTGACTAACTCATTAGGAAATCTATCAAATGCCAGTCAAATGATACGTCACGGGGAATCAGGCAATCTTCGTTTGGCTTTATATAGCTCTGTGGCGGTGAACTGGTTGATACCGAAGTTAGAAGATTTTAGAAATCAGCACCCAGAAATAGAAATAACTTTAAATATGGTCGGGGATCAACCGGATTATAATGACCAATTTGCGGATTGTTTTATTACAGTGAATCCACCGGAACGTAACTTTGTCAATCAATTCATGTTTACTGAAAAACTTTATCCAGTGTGTGGAAAAAAGCTTTGGCAGCAGTTAAGAAATAAGCCTCTACCTGAATCATTATGGCAACATCCGTTATTATCAGTACAATACTCAGATACCAATGAAAGTCTTGGTGACGACTGGTTACGTTGGTGTATGAGTGGTAAATTTGAATTACCTAAAGACGTCAAAATTAATCAATTTAGTCATGTCTTACTTGCCGCTGAAGCGGCTCGATATAATTTGGGAATTACCCTCATTAGTAATTACATGATAGATGATCAGGATCGCCAGCATAGTCTTGTGCGCATACCTATGCACGAGCTTATTACCGGAGATAACTTCTATTTTGTCTATAAGGAAACACGAGCTAGGCAACCTGATATTATGAAATTAGGTCGTTGGCTTAAACAGCAGTGTTATGAACTGGAATCAGCTTAGCTATTTAAATCAGAGTTGAAGGTGAATACTAGCTACTTAGAGGTAGCTGTCAGCGTCCGTTTAGTTTTGTTAGTTGCCAGTCAAAATGAGTTTGCCAGAGGCCTTTATTGGTACACCTGATTATTGTTTATCCATAGATCCCGTATTTCTAACTTTCCATCAATAAAACGCATTTGCATATGACCTAATTGATAGTTATGGCTGATGCTTTCTATTTTTAAATACTTTGAGTCGCAGCGAAGCTTAATGCGATAATTACGCTCTATGTACTCTTCTTCTTTCATATATCCACCCTTGGGTTGCTTGTCTGATATAACTTTAGCCATTCTTCCAATTCAGTAAAAAAATCACATTGAAAAGCTATTTTACCTCCACCAGCATAAACTTCCGGTTCTTCATTACTTCCCTCATTAAGAGCTTCGACAATTACATATCTAGACGTATCTTCCTCTCTTCGCTCTTCGTCAGCATAATCCACCCATAGAACATAGTACTGTTCATCTACTTTGAAATAGAAGTTTGGGCAAAGGTCATTGTGCCAGCTTTTATCAATTAGATATGGATGCTCTTTTAAATCAAATCCTAAGTCGAAGTCTTGACCAAATTCTTGCTTGTATAAACTCACTTGCGAACTCCTTAAAATATAAATGAGATTCTTATTTATTTTTTGTTGTTGGGTTTAGGAATAAAGTAAACTTTTAAATAATCCTGCTCAATGTAGTAAACTACCCATATTAGCTAAGTACTAATAGCATATCTTTACTTTTAGTACCCACATTAGTACCCATAGGCTTCGGCCTTTAATTAAAGGTCATATAAATCAAATGAGTAGAGCAGGAATACAGTGGTTCCCTGGGCACATGAATAAAGCCCGTAATGAGATTAAAGAAATAATGCCGCAAATGGATGTGATCATTGAAGTGCTTGATGCACGCATTCCTTA
>JGI24025J20009_10000977_pt1 | contig 21989 bp, 21 predicted proteins | sample Cruoilmetagenom3_FD_20009 | JGI IMG/M metagenome (IMG submission 20009) | reverse complement strand
GCTGTGGGGCACGTCTGCGATCTATTCTCAGACGAAGAATGCTTCAACTTCTTCAACGCCGCAGGCTATGAAACCGATTAGTTTGGACTAATATTAAGGCGGCAAGCGCGCTCAAAGCGAGCAACAAGAAAACTAGGTCGAACACTCCGGGGCCGTCGATATTCTCCACCGTTTTGGCCAGAAAGAAGAAGCCCCCCACGGATAGTCCGCAGATCGCTAATATTGCAAAGGCGGCTACAGGTTTGTGTCGGCTGATCAGGTCAATCAGCCCGGAAAGCCCGCTCAGAAAAATCCCGGCGACGAACGACAATGAAAAGATTTGTTCGAGCACACCAAATCCTACCTTACCGCTTCAATCGGCCCCTCAGCCCTACCATGGATGAACTGATCCAGATAGGGATCGCCACTGTCGTCCATTTTCGCCACCGGCCCGGTCCATTTGATCACCCCATCATGCAGCATCGCCACATTATCGGCAATCGCGCGTACCGATGTCATGTCATGGGTGATGGTCATCGCTGTCGCGCCCATCTCGGTCACGATTTCGCGGATCAGCTCGTTGATTACCCCGGCCATGATCGGGTCCAGCCCGGTCGTAGGTTCGTCGAAAAAGATGATCTCGGGCTCGGCGGCAATGGCGCGGGCCAGCCCTACGCGTTTTTGCATGCCCCCCGACAGCTCGGCTGGCAGCAAATCGGCCACCTCGGGTTTCAGCCCCACCCGGCGCAGCTTTTCGATGGCAATCTCACGCGCCTCGTCCTGTGGGCGCATCAGCGACCCGCGCAGCAACCGGAAGGCGACGTTCTGCCAGACGGGCAGCGAATCAAACAGTGCGCCGCCCTGAAACAACATGCCAAACCGCGCCAGAAACGCATCACGGTCGCCCTTGGTGGCGTCCTTGCCATCCACCAGGATTTTGCCGGAATCCAGCTTGATCAGCCCTAGGATACATTTCAACGCTACCGATTTGCCGCTGCCCGACCCGCCGATGATCACCATCGACGTTCCGCGCGGAACATGCAGGGTCATGCCCCGCAATACCCGGTTTGGCCCAAAGGCCTTATGAAGGTCTTCCATGCGGATCATACGGAAAAGAATATCCCTGTCAGAACAAAATTAGCCGCCAGGATCAGCACTGCGGCGGCCTCGACACTGCTTTTGGTCGCCCGGCCGACCCCCTGGGCACCGCGTCCGGAATCCATGCCATAGTAACAGCCCATCGTGGCGGAGATCACCCCAAATACCGCGCCCTTGGCGAGCGAGGATATCACGTCTTTGGTCTCAAGAAAGTCAACCGTATTACGGAGATAGGTCGCGGCGTTAAAGTTCAGGTTCTGCACCGCCACCACATATCCGCCGGCGATGCCGATGATATCGCCGATGCCCACCAGCAACGGCACAGTGATCAGCGCGGCCAGCACCCGGGGCGCCACCAGGTATTTCATTGGATGGGTGGACAGGGTGATCAGCGCGTCGATCTGCTCGGTCACTTTCATCGTCGCAATCTCGGCGGCGATGGACGAGGTAACGCGCGCCGCGATCATCAGCCCCACCAGCACCGGCCCCAATTCGCGCACCATGCCAATGGCGACAATCTGTGGCACCACGGCCTCGGCGTTAAAGCGCGCGCCGCCCGCATAGATCTGCAACGCCAGCGCGCCGCCGGTAAACACCGCCGTCAGCCCGACCACCGGCAGCGACAGCCAGCCGACATTCATCAGCGCATGGCCAAATTCACGCGGATAAAAGGGCGGGCGGAACACATGGCTGATCGCGCCAAAGGCAAACAGCGCCACCCGGCCAATCGCCGCCAGCGTCTGCAAAACCGTGCGCCCCAGCTGCGCCAGTAAGCTAAGCGGGTTCATGCGGCGTATCTCCTTGCGTATCGCGCGCCCAGCGAGGTCAGGATTTCATAGCCGATTGTGCCCGCCGCCTCTGCCAGAGCGTCCACCCCCTGGTGCGGGCCCAGAATTGAAAGGGACACTGGAAGGTCTGCCAGTTTAGTGACATCGACAGTGATCAGATCCATCGACACCCGACCGACAACATTGCAGGCTACGTCGTCGGCAAAAACCTGCGCGTTTGGCCCCATCGCCCGGATCAATCCATCAGCATAGCCCGCCGCCACCGTGGCAATCCGCGACGGGTGCGGGGCAATCCAGGTATTGCCATAGCCTACGGATTCACCCGCGCCCAGATCGCGGATCTGAACCACCGGCAAATCCAGTGCAACAACCGGGCGGGCGGCGGCATATGGCAGGCCGCCATACAGGCCGATTCCAGGCCGGGTCAGGTCAAAATGATAGGCCGAGCCCAGCAGGATGCCACCCGTGGCTGCCAGCGAGCGTGGCACATCAGTACCTGCTGTTATCTCGTTGAAAATACGCAATTGTTGCGCATTCATCGGGTGGTCCGGTTCATCCGCGCAGGCCAGATGCGACATGATCAGTGTGGGGTTCTGCCCCAGCGCCAGATCACGCAACGCGCCCCATTCACCCGGCTCCATCCCCAGTCGGTTCATGCCGCTGTCCAGTTGGATACCAAACCGATGTCCCGGCAGGCTTTCCACATGGCGTACCATCTGGTCGACCGAATTCAGCATCGGCGTCAGGTTATGGGCGCGGATCAGCGCGGCGTCGCCCTCCATATGCCCGGTAAATACCGAAATCACCGGCCCCGGCCCCAAAGCGCGGCGCACGACGGCGCCTTCTTCGGCGATCGCCACAAAAAACTGTCGTGCCCCCGCCTGGGCCAGTGCCTGCGCCACCTCTGTCACGCCCAGCCCATAGCCATCCGCCTTGATCACTGCCGCCGTCTGGCAGGCCGTCATAGCATCCAGTGCCCGCCAATTATCGGCGATTGCGGTCAGGTCGATGGATAGGGTGGCGGTGCTCATGGGTCTGTTCATGCCATGGGGGGGCGGGGCGTCAAGGGGGAAAGCCAGCTTGGGTCAAGGTTTATGCGTTTCACAGGCGGGCTGCAGCTTGCCGCCGACATTGCCCCGTCGTGATAGGCCGCCCCGCCATCGTGTCAGCCAGCGGCAAAGCGTGAAGTCGGCGTGAGTCGTCAAGGACGGCATCAATCAGCGTCGGATCAATGCCGCGCCCCGGACAAAGCTAAACCCGGTGGTGCTATGAGCCGCGACCCGGCGCTAACCCGCCCTAAAACTCCTGTTCACCATCCTGCTGCCACGGCTTGGCAATGTTGCCAAACCGGGTAAATCGCCCCTCAAAGCTTAGCTCGACGGTGCCAATCGGGCCGTGACGCTGTTTGCCAATCACCACCTCGGCGCGCCCATGCAGCTTGTCCATCCGGTCCTGCCAGGCGGCCATTTCGTCTAGCTTGTCATCGGATGGCTTTTCCCGCTCGGCGTAATATTCCTCGCGATAGACAAACATCACCACATCGGCGTCCTGCTCGATTGATCCTGATTCACGCAGATCGCTTAGCTGCGGGCGTTTGTCTTCGCGGTTTTCCACCTGACGCGATAGCTGCGACAGGGCGATCACCGGAATGTCCAGCTCTTTGGCGATGGCCTTCAACCCCATGGTGATTTCGCTGATTTCATTCACCCGGTTTTCGCTGCGCCCAGATCCCCGCACCAGCTGCAGGTAATCGACAATCAGCACGTCCAGCCCGTGGGTCCGTTTTAACCGTCGCGACCGCGCCGCCAATTGACTGATCGGCAGGGCCGGCGTGTCGTCGATAAACAGCGGACAGGCCTCCAGCGACTTGGCGGCATCGACAAAGCGGCGGAACTCGGGCTCGGTCATGTCGCCGCGCCGGATTTGTTCGGACGACACTTCTGACGCTTCCGACAGGATTCGTGCCGCCAACTGTTCGGCGCTCATCTCCAGCGAATAGAACCCGACAACACCGCCATCTACGGTGCCTTCGGTACCGTCCTGATTCAGGCCGCGCTTATAGGCCTTGGCGACGTTGAACGCGATATTGGTCGCCAGTGATGTTTTGCCCATCGACGGACGCCCGGCCAGTATCAACAAGTCAGATCGGTGCAATCCGCCCAGCTTCTTGTCCATGTCGATCAGCCCGGTGGACACGCCCGCCAACCCGCCTTCGCGCTGATACGCGGCATTGGCCACGTTAACCGCATCTGTTACCGCTTTGAGAAAGCTTTGAAATCCGCTTTCTGTCTGGCCCTGTTCACTTAGCCGGTACAGATGTTGTTCCGCCTCGACAATCTGTTCCCGCGGCTCGCTGGATACATCGACCCGCGCCGCCTTGTCGGAAATGTCGCGCCCCAGCCCGATCAGTTCGCGCCGGATCGCCAGATCATAGATCATCTGGGCATAGTCACGCACCGCAAAGGCGCTGATCGCCGCCCCCGCCAGTCGCGCCAGATAGGCCGGTCCGCCCAGCTCTTTCAGGCCCTCGTCATCCTCCATGAACGCCTTCAGNGTCACCGGCGAGGCCAGCGCATTNTTGGCGATCCGCGTTGCGGCGATTTCATAGATGCGCGCATGCACCGGNTCATAAAAATGCTGCGGGCCGATAATGCTGGCGACGCGGTCATANATGTCGTTGTTGGTCAGGATGGCGCCCAAAAGCTGTTGTTCGGCCTCGACCGAATGCGGCATGCTGCCTTCGGTCTNCGCTTCGGTTTGTGCCGTCGCAATACTGGATATTTCGTTCATTGTTGTCCCTGCTCACCTAAGGCCTCTGGTCATAGACGAGGCCGCGCAGCCAGTGCAAATTGTATGTTTTCTGTGGATAGCTTGTGCATATCCGGGCCCCTTCATATTGGGGCCAGTTGGGTCGTTTCGTCAATATGCAGTATGTATCAGGCACTATCCCGCTTGCAGGACAGAAATTATTTCTGCCGGGCATCCTGCCAGTCACGGGGCGCATTCAAAAAGGTCTCGACCTCCGCCAGGGTTTGCGCATCAAACGCCCCCGTCGCCTTGGCTTCGGCCAGAACATCCCACCATGTGCATAGGGAATGCAGGGCAATGCCATGATCGCCCAAGGTTTTTTCGGTTTCCGGGAAAATGCCGTAATAAAAGATTACCGCAGTATGCGCGCAGCTGGCGCCGGTTTCGCGAATCGCATCCACAAAGCTTAGCTTGGAACCGCCATCGGTGGTCAGATCCTCAACCAGCAACACCCGCTGACCCTCGGTCATCTCGCCCTCAATCCGCGCGTTGCGCCCATAGCCTTTGGGTTTTTTGCGCACATAGGTCATCGGCAGAGCCATGCGTTCAGCCACCAGCGCGGCAAAGGGGATGCCTGCGGTTTCGCCCCCGGCAATATTGTCAAACGCCTCGAATCCCGCATTGCGCATCACGGTGACGCACAGGAAATCCATCAAAGTAGACCGGATGCGCGGATACGAGATCAGTTTGCGGCAGTCGATATAGGTGGGACTGGGCAGGCCGCTAGCCAGAATAAACGGCGTCTCGGCGTTGAAATTCACCGCGCCTATTTCGAGCAGCATACGGGCGCTCAGCCGGGCGATTTCAGTGGCAGGGGGAAAGGCAGAAGGGATCATTTTTGCTGTCCTGTTGATTGAGGCCGGAACCAAGAAAATTCGAATTTTCTTGTCAAATTTCTTTGAAGAAATTTGGGCTACACCTCCACGGTCCAATGAAGGGGGAAGCCGGGGTCGAACACGGTGACCGGGCCGTCGGCGGTGTCGATCCTGTCCGGATAAGTTGTCGGGCCACCCCGCGTCAGGGTCAGGGTTTGCGCGTTCGCGGCCAGGCCGTAAAAGGTGGGGCCATTCAGCGACGCAAAGCCTTCAAGCAGGTGTAGGGCGTTCTGGGCCTCAAACACATGTGCCAGAATGGACATCGTGTTGGTCGCGGTGAAACACCCGGCACAGCCGCAGGCGGTTTCCTTGTTGGCATCGGTGTGCGGGGCGCTGTCGGTGCCCAGAAAGAACCGTGCGTCACCCGATGTTGCCGCCGCCACCAGCGCCAGACGGTGGGTCTCGCGTTTGGCAACGGGCAGGCAATAGTAATGCGGTTTGATCCCGCCCACCAGGATGTGGTTGCGGTTGATCACCAGGTGATGCGTGGTGATCGTGGCCGCCAGATCGCTGTCAGAGCTGCGCACATAATCAGCCGCCTGGCTGGTGGTGATATGTTCCATCACCACCCGCAACCCCGGCGTGGCGCGGCGGATCGGGTCCAGTACCCAGTCGATAAACACCGATTCGCGATCGAAGATGTCGATCTCGGGGGCCGTGACCTCGCCATGCACACATAGGGGCAGGCCAATCTCGGCCATCCGCTCCAGCACCGGGCGCACCTTGTCGAAATCGGCCACGCCGCTGGCGGAATTAGTTGTGGCCCCCGCAGGATAGAGTTTCACCGCGCTGATCAGTCCGCTGGCATGGGCGGTGGCCACATCATCCGGATCGGTGTCTTCGGTCAGATACAGTGTCATCAGCGGTTGAAACGCCGATCCCGCGGGCAGGGCGGCCAGAATGCGGGCGCGATAGGCGGCGGCCTGCGCACCAGTGACCACGGGGGGCACCAGATTGGGCATGATGATCGCCCGGCCGAAATGCCGGGCAGTTTCGGGCAGAACGGCGCGCAGCATTGCGCCGTCGCGCAGGTGCAGGTGCCAGTCATCGGGGCGGCGGATTGTCAGGGTATCAGTCATCTTTCCCCGCTAGCACAGTCAGCCATTGCGGGCCAGAGGGGCGAGACGATTTGCGTCCTTTGCACCCGGCTTCTGGCTTGCCAAGCTACCAGCGCAGGAGTCGCCATGCCCAGGACACTGACATTCGAACACCGCTATCCGGTCTCTGCCGACCGGTTGTTCGATCTGGTCAGCGATCTTGATACGCTGCATGCGGTGACACAGCCGTGGATCCAGTTTCACCACCTGCCATCCGGGCCGGTACATACAGGGCAGGTGGTTGACGTCGCGATATCGGTGCTAGGCCTACTGCCCGTGCGCCCCTACCGGATGCGCGTGACACAGTGTGATCGTGCCGCCTGGCGGATGCAAACCCAAGAGGATGGCATCGGCGTTCACCGCCTGATCCACGATCTTCAGGTCTATCCGGATGGGTCCGAGGCGCGACTGCTGGACCGGATAGACATCGACGCCGGCTGGAAAACACCGCTGTTTGCGATTCTGGCCTGGGGCCTTTATCGCTGGCGTCATCATGTGCGGTTGCGTCTTCTGATGGCCGACACGCCCTAAAGCAGGGCAGGTGGTGGGCGGAAATCCCCAGCTTCGGCCTGTTTTTCCAGCGCCACAAGGCGGCGGCGAAACTGCGGGGCATGCATGCGCGAGGTCACGTTTCGGCAGGCCAGCATGTTCAGATAGGGGCGTTCATCACCATCCAGCCGGGCCCGCATTCTACGCAGATATGAAACATTGTCACGCCGGGCCCTGTACATGCGGTAAAAGGCCTGTTCCGTCAGTTTTCCAACCCCGGCCAGCGACAGGATGCGGTAAAGAATGTTCATTTCCACCAGCCGCGTCTGTAACGCATCCCCCATGCCGGGCATCCGCAGGCGGGACACATTGGCGCGTGCAAACAATGTCGAATGCATCGCGTCCAGAGTCTGGCGCGGGTCATAAATGACATAGGCCCGGTCCGCCGCATCCAGCATATCCGGGGCATAGCCAAACCGGTTAGTGAACGATGTGCGGCGCATATGGGTGAATCGGTCGTCCCACTCGGTCATGCGGGCATCCAGCGTGGCCTGCGGTTGCACCGCCACCACGGTCGCCCCCGGAGCCGCCACCGAATAGGCCGCCGCTGCATAGCCGCAGGGCCCGGCACCGTAAAACACTACCTTGTCGAATTCTTCGAAAAAACCATCATCAATCAGATGGTCAAAGAACCCGTAAACCCGCGAATCGCGAAACCAGGTGTCGCCGTTCGAGATGATGCACAAATGCGACCAGCCCTGTGCTTTGACCATGTCAAAGCCAAAGGGCTGCGCATTTTCCGATAGGGCGCGGATGCCCTGCACGGTTTCGAACGTCACCAGCAGCGTGCTCTTTTCGTCGATAAAGGTCGCGAAATGATTTTTGCCAAGCGGCTCGTACAGCCCGTTTTCCTGGGCCTGTGCAATCAGCTTATCTTTCCACTCGGCTGTGTCCAACCCAGCCAAAGATATATCAATACTGTTCGATGCGTCCTGCATGTAACCGATCCTCAAAACTCCGGTCACTTGGCGGACCGGTTGTCTGAGGCCAATAGCTAGAGGCGGAATGCGGCGAAAATTGGAAAATTCCGAGCCGTTTTGCGTCAACTATTGCTTGTTGCGTCGCCCCAGATTGGCGTAACCGGTCAGCGCGCGGGCGGATCCGGCGTTGATTGGGCGTGACGGCGGGGTCATCATCAGCCGGGCAAACAGCGCGCGAAACGGCTCTTGCTGCATCAGGGTTTCAAACCGGGCATGGCGCCATTTCACCGCCTTTTGGTGCAGCTTGGACAGGCCTTCATCACTCATCAATGTTGCGTGCAACGGCGAACTGACCGGGGCCAAATCAGAAATGCTGACATCTGTGTCGGTGTTGAAATTCCGTTCTACCCAGTAATCCATGCCCAACAAATGATCGGAATGCACTGCGCGGCCACGGTCGGCCTTCAGCAGGTAGCTTTCCATCGCCCCCAGCGCGTAATGGTTCAGCTGCGCCAGCCGGTAATTCGGGCGGCCATAGTTGGAAAACAACCGTTTCACCTTGAACTGATCGTCCAACTCGCGGCCTTCGCAATCAAACCAGCGCGCGTCCGCTAGGCGGTCATGGTCGGGGCTGCGCGGGCGGTGCACGCCCAGTTTGCGATAAGTGCCGTCATTGCGATAAAGAGTCTTGAACATCGCCGCCCGCCACGGCCAGAACATCACCGCAGGCGCGCAATTGGTAAAGACCTCGGTCACGGGGCGGTCTTGGTAGCGCACCACGTCGTTATTGCCAAACAACCGCCACGTCAGGGTGATGGCACTGGCGTCTGGCAAGGCCGCAATCAGCGCGGGCAGGGTGCGGTCGCCCGCGTGGATATTGACGAATTCGTCGATATCCAGCGTCATGATCCAATCGGCCTGTTTGACGACCTTCTGCTTATCGCCCTGTTTCAGCGCGGTGAACTGAATGCCGCCCTTGTCATAGGGGCCATCGTTGCGGATATGGGTCAGCTGGCCCATTTCGGCCAGACGATCCAGCATTGTATCCGTGCCATCCTGGCAATCGTTTGAGAACACCAGAAAGTCGGTGAACCCCACGGCGCGATGATGTGCCAGCCATTCCAGCAAAAACGCGCCCTCATTGCGCACTGTCATCACGGCCAGAAATTTCAAAGGCTTATCCGGCATCATTCACCCTGTGGTCGGAAAATTCAAAGTCTCCGACCCGGTTTCCTTGAAAGAAAACGACGCGCCCCTCAACTGTCCATATCCAGTGCCAGCGCATAGGCGACCCGTTCGGTTTCGGTCAGCTTGACCTCTAGTGCCTGATTATACAGGTCTTCGAATTCCGGCATGCCATGCAGCTCAACCGCCTTGGCCTGATGCCATTCCAGCCCGCTTTGATGCCACTTGTGCAGGGCTTTATCCTGCATCATCCGGTCATATTCTTCCCGTACCCTTGGGATATTGCGTTTGATGGTGATGTCGCGGAAATCCGACCAATCCATGCGGATCCAGTAATTCAGCCCAATCGAGCGATCCACATGCAGTGCCCGCCCCCGCTGACGCTTGATCAGAAAAGATTCCGCACTGCGCAGCGCATAATGATTCAGCTGTAACAGATCGTAACCAATGGATTTTTTCGAATTCCGCCAGCCATTTTCAGCCACTTCGCCGGTCATGTCCTTGCCCGATCCGTTGACCCAAAACACCTGATCCTTTTTGCTGTCTTTCAGCTTGTTGGGCCGGTGGCAGGATATCTTTTCATAGGCGCCGATATTCTTGAACATCGTCTTGAACCCCCAGACCGTATGCGGTTTCGGGCAGAATTTCGGGGCGCAGGTGTCGAATTGGTCGATCACCAGATCATCCGCCAGCCGGGTCACGCCATTATGGCCAAACAATCGCCAGGTCATCGCAACATTGGTGGCCTTGGGCACCGCGTCAAAGAAATCCTGCAGGGTGCCATTGCCGGTGCGTACGTTCATGAACTCATCCACATCAATGTGAATGATCCAGTCTGCATTTTTGATCACTGGTTCTTTCAGCGCCTGATTCAACGCATGTTGCTGCGGGGAGTTGCCCTTCCACTTGTCGTTATTGCGATGCTCCAGCACCCCCATCGCCTGCAATCGGTCCAGAATTTCGGATGTCCCGTCGGTGCAGTCATTGGTATAGATCAGGAAATTATCCACCCCCATCGCGCGATGATACGCGACCCATTCCACGATATAGGGGGCCTCGTTTTTCATGCAGCCGACAATGACATTGCCGCTGGACCCTTTGGCCAGCTTGCGCGGCGCAATGGGCGTATAGGCGGCGGCCAGCTGTTCTTCGTCGACCGCGCCCAGCCGGTTATGCGGCGCCATCGACGAGGTTCTGAGGTTTTCAAAATTCTCGATCGCGCTGTCTGGCATCAGTTTGCGCGCTATCGGCGACAGCTCTGCCTGCTCAGGGCGATTTGGGGGCGGGGCGGCGGCGGCCTTGGGGGGGGGCGCCGTCTTTGCCGGGGCCGGGTTGGAAACCGGCACCTTTTTCAGGCTTTCCAGATCGGCCCCTTTGGCTTTGCGCTCTGCGCGGGTGGCCTTGTCGATGCGGTACATGAACGACAACAGATATTGCGAGGCACGATACCCATTGCCCGGATCCGCCGCCTGCCATGCCTCCAGCGGCGCATCAGGCGTCAACGCCCCACCGGCCAGGGCCGGATGCGCCCTGATCAGCGCCGTATTGGACGCGGTAAACCGATTCGACAGCACCGCCAGCGCCCCCGGCGCGATGGGGGGGCCTTGGATGGCGATCTCGTCGATAAACCCCCGCCACAACGGGCGCGGCAAAATCCGTTTTCCCTGTTCCAGAACCCGCAGGATCAGATCGTTCAGCAACCGCCCCCGTTCCAGCCATGCAGCAGCGGGCAAAGCGGGCGGGGCGACAGCATCTGCCGTGCCGATCGGTGCATCAATGTCAAAACTTGCACAGATTTCGTCCGTTACCGCCGCACTGGCAAACCGGTCCGCGTCATAGCCCCGCAGCGTCACCGACCCCTTGCCAAATCCGCTTTCCCAAAAGGCAACCAAACTGGCGTATTCCAGCCAGAAGGGCAGGCCTTGGGTCTCTTCGAACATCCCCGTTTGCGGGTTGATCGGTGGCGTGGCCCGTAAACTGGCCTTCCACCAGTTTTTGGCCTTCGTCAGATCTATCTCGCGCGTCAGCGCACTGGCCCGGCCCTCAAACACTTGCGCGCCATAATACCGCGTCAGGACCCGCGCCTGTTCGTCCACATGCGCCACAATCCGGATATCATCCGACAGCGGCGCCAGCAGCGCCTTTAGCCGCGCCAGCTCGGACGGGCGGTGCAGCGACACCCCCAGTTGCGACGCCGACAGGATCAGAACCTTGGGCGAATGCTCGGCAATCTCGCGCGCCAGATCATCGCTTACCGCCTTGTGCAGCGCGGCTTGTTTGTCCGGTGTAATATAGCCGCGATTGAACCGCAGCGGGTCGATATGGCCCGGGTCCGTCACCGCCATAAACAGCCGCGTGTGGTTCTTGCCGCCCGGGCTGCGGGGGAACAATATACCCTTGCCCGCCAACACATCGCGCTTGTCCGCNAGCACCTGNTGCACGCGATCCGCGCCCACCTGCTCTAACCCGATATGCAGATAAATNCGCATCACCCAACCTNACGATCCATTAANACCGGGTTCGCGTTCAGCTTGCCCCACCATGGTAAATCCCGCCCCAGAAAGGCGGCAATTTTCGCCCGCGCCCCGGGATCGGCCACGTCAAATTCCAAAAACCCCGGATCGTCGCGGAACAACTGGCGCAACCCGGCGTAATGCCCTTCGATCCACTGCATCCGTTCCTTGCTGGTGACGCCATACCCCGGCGGCAACCCCGGCACCGCGCTGTCGGGCAGGCGGGCGCTGCCCAGATTGGACCAGGCCAGCATGGATTGCGACATCGCAAATGCATCCCGCCGTGACGCCAGAAACTTGACCCCCGGATGATGCGCCTTTAGCGCCGCCACCAGCGCAAAATCACATTGCGGCCACAGCGACGTCTTGCCCCGCAGCATGCTCATCTCGGAAATCGCCATGATGTCAGGCATAAACACCGCCGGGTCGCCGGTCTCGAAATAGCCGCGATATAGAAGGTCAGCGACAAAGGCCCCCTTCATCTTGGGCAGGGACGTGGTGTTGCGCCCGCGAATACGATGATCAGCCACCGCCAACCCCGACAGGCGCAAGGCCTTGGCCAGCGTGGTGGTGCCGGATTTCGGCAGGCCCAGATTGACCACAACCAGCGTCATGCCATCAGCCCCAGCTTGCTTAGCATGTCTTCTTCCTGCGGTGGCAGCTTGGACGCGTTGCGCAATTGTGCCCGCATCTGGCGGTATTCCCGCTTGCCCAACAATTCATCGCGCTTGGCGACATGCAGCGCCACCGCTTCGTCATGCAGCGCTGCGATTTCCGGATCACTTTTCAGCTTGTCCAACGCGGCAGTCAGACGCGGCAAATAGCGCGCAATACTGGTGTCTTCCATGGCCGGGTCATTGCGTTCACGCCAGTATGTATCGTCAAACGCCCGGTTTTCCCGGTTCACATCACCGCGGTCATTCTTGACCAGATAACTNTCCAGNGATCGCAGCGCATAATGGTTCAGCGTCGCAAACTGCCGCGCGCCCTTTGCCGGAAATCGCCGGATACGCCGCGGATTGGCCGCCATCAAAAAACGGTGCTGCACGGCGCGCCCTGATGCATCCGTCCAAGTCGGCCGCTTGCCTTTGGTCAGATTGCCCTTGAAAAACGGCCGATGCGCGCCAAAATACTGCAACGGAAAATCTTGGCGCATCAGCGATTTAACCTCAATCGCCGTTTCCCCACACCATAAATCCGGATTGTGNGACCGCGTGAATTGCCCAATCACCGGTTCGTCCACAAACCCGTCAACATCATCATTGGCGAAAAACTGGAAATTGACCGAAATCGCCTGCGGATCACCACAAGCCTTAATCAAGGCCGCAATGGTGTGATCGCCCACATGGATGTTCAGAAACTCATCCACATCCGCCACCCACACCCAATCCGCCTGGGCAACAACCGCCTGCTTGCGCGCGTCCTTCAGCGCCTCCATCTGGTAATTGCGCCCCTCCGCCGGGTTGGGCAGATGGTGCACGATCCCGCGTGCCGACAGCGCATCCAGCAGCCGGTCCGTCGCGTCAGAGCAATCGTTGGAATAAAACAGGAAATCGCTGACCCCGATCAGCTGATGAAAGGCGATCCATTCCAGCAGAAACGGCCCCTCATTCTTGACACAAGTCACAACGGTTATCCGCATGCCATCACCCCTGGCCCGCCGCCATTCTTATTGCATGTCATGTCTGCCCGCCTCTGGGTGCGCCCTTTTGGGACGACTACCGCATTATTGTTTCCCAATTCATGCCATTTTGGGCGGAATCCGTCAACATTAGCGCAAATTTTACCGGCCAACATGATCATCACGGCGATCATCCCCAAACAGCCCCGCACTGCGATCCGCTTGACCTCTGCGGCAAGTCATGACCTCTTTGGCGCAACAGGGGGAACAGCCATGCAGATACCACAATCCATTGACGCGGTTCAGTCCATGCTGAACGACCAGGGCTATATCTGCGACCGTGCCCTGGGCACCGTGGTGTTTCTGGCGCTGAAACTGGGCCGCCCGCTGTTTCTTGAAGGCGAGGCGGGGGTCGGCAAAACCGAAATCGCCAAAGCACTGGCTTTGGGCCTGAACCGGCGCCTGATTCGCCTGCAATGCTACGAAGGTCTGGACGCGTCGTCGGCGGTCTACGAATGGAACTTCCCCGCCCAGATGATCGCCATCCGCACCGCCGAGGCGGCAGGTAATGCCGACCGCGAGCTGTTGCAGGCCGAACTGTTTGGCCCCGACTATCTGGTCGAACGCCCGCTGCTGCAAGCGATGCGCCCGGACGAGAACGGCGCCCCGGTGCTGCTGATAGACGAGCTTGACCGCACCGACGAACCCTTCGAGGCCTTCCTGCTCGAAGCCCTCAGTGACTTCCAGGTCACCATTCCCGAACTGGGCACCATCAAAGCGCCCGAACCGCCCATCGTCATCCTTACCTCGAACCGCACGCGCGAAGTGCACGATGCCCTGAAACGCCGCTGCTTCTATCACTGGATCGACTATCCGGATTTCGCCCGCGAACTGGAGATCCTGCACGCCCGCGCCCCCGAAGTCGCCGAAACCCTCAGCCGTCAGGTGGTGGCCTTTGTGCAGGCCCTGCGCACCGAAGACCTGTTCAAGAAACCCGGCGTCGCCGAAACCATTGACTGGGCCAAATGCCTGCTGGCGCTGGACGTGATCAACCTCAGCCCCGAAACCATCGCCGACACCCTGGGCGCTATCCTGAAATACCAGGATGACATCCAGAAACTGCAAGGATCCGAGGCCAAACGCCTGCTGGATCAGGCCCGCGCCGGACTGGAAAATGCCTGACAGACCCAAAGGATATCCTTATGTCAATCTATTTGATTTTCGAAAATGAAATCCATGACACAACGGCTTATGATCGCTACCGGGCCGCCGTGCGCCCGATGGTCGAGGCGGCGGGCGGAGAATACCTTACCCGTGACGGGCGCGTTGACGTGCTGTTTGGCGACTGGCACCCGGCGCGTGTGGTGATCTTCAAATGGCCCGACCAGCGCTCGCACGAGGCCTTCATGGCCTCCGAAGAATACCGTCCCTGGAAAGAACTGCGCGAATCTGTCACCACCACCAAATCCATGGTCCGTGTCCTGTCCGACGACCACACAGAACCCAGCTGATGCTTTTTCTGTTTAATAATACCTCGGAGGGGGCAGGGTGGCAGCGACCCCCACCGCGACTGCAATGACAGAACACCTCCCCCTCGAACTGCCCGAACACCCCAAGCTCGCGCAGAACATCACCCATTTCGCGCGCGCCCTGCGCAAGGCCGGGCTGCCAATCGGTCCGGGCCGGGTGATCGACGCCATCCGCGCGGTGCAGGCCGCAGGCTTTAGCGAGAAACGCGATTTCTACTGGACGCTGCACGCCTGTTTCGTCAACCGCCCCGAACATCGTATCATCTACGCGCAAATTTTCCGCCTCTACTGGCGTGACCCGCGCTACTTGGAACATATGATGGCGATGATGCTGCCCGCCATCCGGGGCGTGCAGGAAGACCGTGCAGCCCAGGCCGGTGAAAAACGCGCCGCCGAGGCGCTGCTGGACGGCGCCAACCGCGACCTCCCCGAGGACGGCCCGCAAGGGCCGGAGGAGGAGCCCCAGATAGAGATCGACGCCTCCCTCACCATGTCCTCCGAAGAGCGCCTGCGCAGCCTTGATTTCGAACAGATGAGCACGGATGAAATCGCCCGCGCCAAACGCATGCTGGCCAAACTGTCGCTGCCGGTCAAACCAATCCCGTCACGCCGTGGCCAGACCAGCCTGCGCGGCGCGCGCATCGACTGGCGCGCCACCCTGCGCACCTCTATGCGTCAGGGCGGCGAAATCCACAATATCGCCCGCCTCACGCCGCGCCCGCGCTGGCCCAACTTGGTGGTGCTTTGCGATATTTCCGGCTCAATGAGCCAGTACAGCCGGATTATCCTGCATTTTCTCCACGCTGTCGCCAACGCCAAAGGTGCAGGCTGGGCCAAGGTGCATGCTTTCACCTTCGGCACCCGCCTGACCAACATCACCCGCCATCTGGCACACCGCGATGTCGACGCCGCCCTTGCCGCCGCCGGGGCCGAGGCGCAGGATTGGGAAGGCGGCACCCGTATCGGCACCTGCCTGCACCAGTTCAATCGCGACTGGTCCCGCCGGGTGATGGGGCAGGGGGCGGTGGTGCTGCTGATCACCGACGGGCTGGATCGTGACGACCCGGATGCGTTAGCGCGTGAAATGCAGCGCCTACATCTTAGCGCCCGCCGACTGATCTGGCTGAACCCGCTATTGCGTTGGCAAGGCTTCGCGCCCAAGGCGCGTGGCATCGCTGCCATGCTGCCGCATGTGGACAGCTTTCGCGCCGGTCATTCGGTGTCCTCGCTCGAGGAACTGGCCGCAGTCATTTCCAGCCCCGATGACCAAGGTGAAAAGGCCCGGTTAATGGCGGCGCTTCGCGAATAGTAGCTATGCGTATTTAGGTATTCCAAATATGGAAAGTATATTATATTCTATCTTTAGAATATTAAATTCGAAAGGAAACTTGATGCCTTTGAACTGGAAACTGGGCGGGGTACTGCTGGGGCTGGTGTTCTTTGCCGCTGTCCTGCTGGTCAAGCCGATCGGCGTGTCGACACAGTTTGTCATCCTCGACGGGATCGTCGCTGACGCGGTCAGCCCGGCCTTGGTGACACAAACCGAGGATGGCTTTACCTCTACCAACGCATATCTGGCGAAATCGGGCGGTAAATACGCCAAATCCGTCGCGAATCCGCTGAATTACGGCTTTGTCTTTGTGCTGGCGATGGCGCTGGGTGGCTTTTTGTCCACCCGCCTGCGTGGTGGGCTGGACGCCGCAGAACGCAGCATTCCTGCGCTGTGGCGCGCCAATTTCGGTGACAGCGTGGCCAAACGCTATGGCGTGTCATTCCTAGCCGGATTTATCGCGTTGTTTGGCGCGCGGCTGGCGGGGGGGTGTACCTCGGGTCACATGATGTCGGGTATGATGCAAACTTCACTGTCAGGCTATATCTTTACCCTCGGCGCGTTTGCGACGGCGGTGCCGATTTCCCTGATGCTGTTCAAAAAGGAGGCCTAAGCCATGACAAGTATTCTTTTGGCAATTGTTCTGGGTCTGTCATTTGGCGTGGTGCTGGATCGGGTCGGGGCAGCCAACCCGACGATTTTGGGCAAAATGCTGAACCTGACCAACTTGAATCTGGCCAAAGCGATCCTGCTGGCGATCGGCACCGGGTCTGTGCTGATGTTTGCCGGTCAAATGCTGGGCCTGGTCGAGGTCGGCCATATGTCGGTCAAAACTGCCTATATCGGCGTGTTCCTTGGTGGCCTGCTGCTGGGTGTGGGGTGGGCTGTGGCGGGTTTTTGCCCCGGCACTGGCGTTGTTGCGGCAGCTGCTGGGCGTAAGGACGCGATGTTCTTTGTCGCGGGCGGGCTGCTGGGCGCGGCGGCTTATATGATGACGTATCCGTCGATGAAAGCCTTTGGCCTGCTGGACAAAATCGCAGGAGGCAAGGTGACGCTGGGGACCATTCCAGGGGCCAAATACGAGGGGCTGACAGCCCTGCCGGGCGACATTCTGGGGATCGTACTGGGTCTTGGGTTCATCGCTGTGGCCTTTGCATTGCCTGAACGTCTGGTCAGCAACCGGGTCCGGGTGCAGCCCGCACAATAGGTAGGAATACTGGTTTTCCCTGCGATGTCTGGCCTCCCCCTGACATCGCAGAGCGGCCCGGCGGTCTTCGGACTGTCCGGGCCGCTCCCTTTTTTTGCGTCAGGATGTGGTTTCTACCGGGCAAAAGAATTTTCGAAAATTCTTTCTCAGAAAATTCGAATTTTCTGGCACGATTTCTTATATAAGAAATCGGTTTCCTCGCCATCGGGCGCACCGGTGAATTTTTAGGCAGACACTGCGCCTCTGCTGTTTCATACTGCGCCGCATGACCACATCATCTGACAGATTTGACACCATCCCCGAAACCGCCCTGCGCTGGCACCGCGACGGTAACGGCGCCGCTTTGGCCACGGTGGTGCAAACCTGGGGCAGCGCCCCGCGCCGGGTTGGGGCGCAACTGGCCATTTCGGGCGACGGGCGAATCGAGGGCTCGGTCTCTGGCGGCTGCGTCGAAGGTGCGGTCATTGTCGAAGCGCTTGAAGCACTGGAAGATGGCAGGCCCCGGATGTTGGAATTCGGGGTCAGCGACGAAGACGCCTTTGCCGTCGGGCTGGCCTGTGGTGGCACCATCCGCGTGCTGGTGGAACCGATTGGCGCGGCTCTGCCTGTCGAGATGCTGGCCGAACTGGTAACAGCCCGCGCCGCGCGTCAGCCGCTGGCCTATGTGGTGAACCTTGACCGCAATACGCGCCATTTGGTGCGCGATGGCTACCCTGACCGGATGCGCATGGACAGCTCTGGTTTTGAAGCGGACGGCCAGACCTTTGTCGCCGTGCATAATCCGCCCCTGCGGCTGATCGTGGTGGGGGCGGTGCATATCGCTCAGGCCCTTGTGCCGATGGCGCGAATCGCGGGCTATGACCCGGTGCTGATCGACCCACGGGACGCCTTCGGCTCTGCCGCGCGTTTCCCGGGCGAGACCATCCTGCACGATTGGCCGGACGAGGCGGTGGCGGCCCTTGGTCTGGACGCGCGCACCGCGATGGTGCTGCTGACCCATGATCCAAAACTGGACGACCCGGCGCTGGAATCAGCGCTGCGGGCCGATTGCTTTTATATCGGCGCATTGGGATCAACCCGCACCCATGCCAAACGCGTGGAGCGGATGCAGATGGCGGGGTTTCACGATGACCAGATCGCGCGCATCCATGGCCCTGTGGGCCTGGATATCGGCGCTGCTGGTCCGGCGGAAATCGCCGTGGCGATCCTGGCGCAGATGACGGCGGTGCTGCGCGGGCGGATGCCGTGAAATTCGGCCCCGTCGCCACGGATACAGCCGAAGGCGCGGTGCTGGCGCATTCGGTCACCGCAGGCGGCAAGCGGCTGCGCAAGGGGCTGGTGCTGAGTGCCGCACATGTGGCGGCCCTGCTGGGGGATGGTGTGCCCGAGGTCACCGTGGCCCGGCTGGACCCCGGCGATATCGGCGAGAATACCGCCGCCGGGCAGTTGGCGGCAGCACTTGTGCCGGACCCGGGCGCGGCAGGGCTGCGGCTAACTACTCCCTTCACCGGGCGGGTCAACCTGATCGCCGATCACCCCGGTATTACCTGCCTGGACGTTGCCGCACTGGAACGATTCAACCGCGTGCACCCGATGATCACCATCGCCACGGTGCCCCCCTTTCAGCAAATGCAGCCCGGCGGCATGGTGGCCACGATCAAGATCATCTCTTATGCCGTCCCCGGCGCGGATGTGGCCCGCGCGGCCGCTTCTGCCCCCACAGCCCTGCGCCTCGCCCGGCCGGTGTTGCGCAACGCCGGGCTGGTGATCACCGACATCGCTGGCGGGCCATCCAACGACAAGGGCATCCGGGCAATATCCGGTCGCCTGGCCGGGTTGGGCATGGACCTGGCCGAAACCCGCACAGTGGAACACCGCGCCGGGGCGCTGGCCGAGGCCGTGCAACAGGTGGCAGGCGATATGGTGCTGATCCTGACCGGATCGGCCACATCTGACCCGGATGATGTGGCCCCGTCAGCCCTGCGTCTGGCTGGGGGGCAGGTGCAGCGATTCGGCATGCCGGTCGATCCCGGTAACCTGTTATTCCTGGGCCAACTGGGCACCCGTCCGGTTATCGGCCTGCCGGGGTGCGCCCGCTCGCCTGCGCTGAACGGCGCCGATTGGGTGCTGTCACGGGTGGCCTGCGGCATTGCCGTCAGCAGCGATGACATTGCCGGTATGGGCGTGGGTGGCTTGCTGAAAGAGATCCCGACCCGGCCCCAACCCCGCGCCCGGGAATAAAGGGTGCCGACCGCTAAACTACGCGGCGGCAAAAATTTCGGGTTCTCAACCGGCTACCCGCGTGTTTAACTCCCATTCAGCGAGAATAAGCCAATCGGGAGGATATACATGGCACAGGTCTCAATGACCGTGAACGGCGCGGCTGCGAGCGGAGAGGTGGATGGGCGAACATTGCTGGCGTCTTTCCTGCGCGAACAGCTGGGGCTAACCGGAACTCATGTCGGATGCGATACCAGCCAATGCGGTGCCTGCGTGGTGCATGTAAATGGGGCAGCGGTGAAATCCTGCACAATGTTGGCGGTCGAGGCCGACGGGGCCGAGGTGGCCACCATCGAAGGCCAGGCCGCCGCAGACGGAACGCTGAACGTGATTCAGCAGGCGTTTCAGGATCACCACGGGCTGCAATGCGGATTCTGCACACCGGGTATGGTGATGTCGGCCACGGCCCTGCTCAAGGATAACCCCAAGCCCTCCGAGGCCGAGATCCGGGATTATCTTGAGGGCAATATCTGCCGCTGCACCGGGTATCACAACATTGTCAAAGCGATCATGGCGGCATCCGGTCAGGATATTCCGGCGATCGCCGCAGGATAAAAATAACGGGGACGGTGCGCGGAATGCGCACCCCACACCCACACCGTAGGGTGTGCATTCTGCGCACCATTCCAGGGAGGATTTATTGATATGCCGAAAGATCATGGCATCGGCGCCAGCCCCAAACGGCGCGAGGACGTGCGGTTTCTGACAGGANCCGGNAATTACACAGACGACATCAACATACGCGGACAGGCCTATGTGCANTTCCTGCGCTCGGATGTGGCCCANGGGCGCATCAAGGGCATCGACAGCACCGCTGCTGCTGCCATGCCCGGCGTGGTGCAGATATTCACCGGCGCCGATTTCGAAGGCGTTGGCGGCATCCCTTGTGGCTGGCAGATAACCGACCGTTTTGGCGAAGTGATGCAGGAACCCGCGCATCCTGTGCTGGCACAGGGCAAGGTGCGCCATGTGGGCGATCCCATTGCCGCCGTGGTGGCCGAGACCGCCGAACAGGCGCGTGACGCTGCCGAGGCGATCGAAGTCGATCTCGAAGAGCTGCCCGCCGTGGTCAACATGAAGGCCGCGCTGGTTGATGGCTCGACCAAGGTGCATGACGATCTGACGTCCAACCTGTGCTTCGACTGGGGATTCGTCGAAGAAAACAAGGACGCCGTTGAACAGGCGATGCAGGACGCCGCGCATGTGACCACCCTTGAACTGGTCAACCAGCGCATGGTCGCCAATCCGATGGAACCGCGCGTGGCCGTGGGTGATTATAACCGCGCCACCGGCGATCACACGCTTTATACCACCAGCCAGAATCCACATGTGATCCGCCTGCTGATGGGCGCTTTTGTTTTGGGCATTCCGGAGCACAAATTGCGGGTGGTTGCCCCGGATGTGGGCGGGGGCTTTGGTACCAAAATCTTCCACTACGCGGAAGAGGCGTTCTGTACCTTCGCCGCCAAGGCGGTGAACCGCCCCGTCAAATGGACCTCCAGCCGGTCCGAGGCATTCATGTCCGACGCCCATGGCCGCGACCACGTGACCAAGATCGAACTGGCGCTGGACGCGGATAACAACTTTACCGCCGTGCGTACCGACACCCACGCCAATATGGGCGCTTACCTGTCCACATTCGCGCCCTCGGTGCCCACATGGCTGCATGGCACGCTGATGGCCGGGAACTACAAAACGCCGCTGGTTTACGTCAACGTCAAGGCAGTGTTCACCAACACCGTGCCGGTGGATGCCTATCGCGGTGCCGGCCGCCCCGAGGCGACATTTCAGCTGGAGCGGGTGATCGACAAGGCAGCCCTTGAACTGGGTGTCGACCCGATTGCCCTGCGCCGTCAGAACTTTATCACCGAATTCCCCTATGCCACCCCGGTGGCGGTGGAATATGACACCGGTGATTACAACGGCACCATGGACAAGCTGGAAGAAATGGCTGATTTCGCCGGCTTTGCCGCACGGCGCGCCGCCAGCGAGAAAAACGGCAAACTGCGCGGGCTGGGGGTGAACTGTTATATTGAGGCCTGCGGCATCGCGCCGTCGAACCTGGTGGGTCAGCTGGGCGCACGGGCCGGTTTGTACGAATCAGCCACGGTGCGGGTCAACGCCACCGGCGGTCTGGTGGTGATGACCGGCAGCCACAGCCACGGGCAGGGGCATGAAACCGCCTTTCCCCAGGTGATTGCCGAGATGAT